>ERZ773099.2269-NODE-2269-length-13400-cov-2.811315_pt1 | contig 13400 bp, 9 predicted proteins | sample MGYA00511120_ERZ773099 | MGnify/ENA primary metagenome ERZ773099 (study PRJEB29015, sample SAMEA2738012) | human oral metagenome | biome: human oral; feature: human-associated habitat; material: dental | place: China | collected 2104 ... | reverse complement strand
ATATATGGAGAATTTATGGATAAAAAGGTTTTTGATAATTATATCAGATGGAAGAATTTTACCATGGCTGATAGTTTATTAAATGAAGAATTAGATGCAATAGAGGCTGATGAAGAAGCTGTAAATGATAGATTTTATAAAGAGCTTGAGTTTGGAACCGGAGGGCTTAGAGGAGAAATTGGAGCCGGTACAAACAGGATGAATATATATACTGTTGCAAGGGCAAGCACGGGGTATGGGAGATATCTTTTAAAAAACAATTCTAATGCTAAGGTTGCAATAGCATATGACAGCCGCATAAATTCAAATAAATTTGCTAAAACGGCAGCTCTCTGCTTTGCAGCTATGGGAATTAAGGTATATATATGGAAAGAGATTATGCCTACCCCTGTATTATCATTTACAGTACGCAGTTTAAAATGTGATGGAGGCATTGTAATAACTGCAAGCCATAATCCCTCCGGGTATAATGGATATAAGGTTTATGGAAAAGACGGATGCCAGATTACAACCGGTTCTGCCGCTGAAATTTATAAATATATTAATGAAATTGATGCACTTAAGTCTCTGCCTGACTATAATTTTGATGAAGGAATTAAACAGGGTATTATAGAGTATATAGAAGATGATGTATTTAGAAACTATATCGCAGAAGTTAAAAGGACATCATTATTTAATGATAATGTTAATAAAAATATAAAAGTTGTATACACTCCCCTGCATGGCACAGGGCTGAAACCTATAAATACAGTTATGAAAGAAATGGGTTACAGCAATTTTTATGTAGTAGATAAACAGGCGGTTGCAGACGGTAATTTTCCAACCTGCCCATATCCAAATCCTGAAATTAGGGAAGTATTTAATCTGGGGCTTGAGATGGCTGATAATAATGGTGCAGATCTGCTTATTGCAACGGATCCTGACTGCGACAGAGCAGGCGTGGTTGTAAAAGACAGGGCTGATTATACACTTTTATCAGGAAATGAGATAGGCATACTTTTATTTGACTATATATGCAAAAGAAGGCTTGAACTTAAAAATATGCCTGACAATGCACTGGTTATTACTACTATTGTAAGCACGGATATGATAAATCATATTGCACGGACATATGGAGTTGAAGTTATAAAAGTTCTTACAGGCTTTAAATTTATAGGCGAACAGATCGGCATGCTTGAAAATAAAGGAGAAGAGGAACGGTATATCTTTGGTTTTGAAGAAAGCTACGGATATCTTTCAGGTACTTATGTGAGGGATAAGGATGCGGTAAATGCATCTTTGATGGTAGCTGATATGTGTGAATATTACAAAAATCAGGGAAAAACACTTGCAGATGTTTTGAAAGAACTTTATGAAAAATACGGATTTTTCCTTAATACACTCCATAGTATAGAATTTCCGGGAGAATACGGGATGAAAAGTATGGAAAAGATTATGGAAACATTTAGAAAAAAAGATCCGTTTAAAGACTTTGGCTTTAACGTTCTTGAGGTCAGAGATTACTTAGAGTCCGTTTCAAGAAGCTTTTATGAAAAAGCGGCAAATATATCAAATATAGAACTTCCAAAATCAAATGTTCTCACCTTTGTTTTAGAAAATAAGATCAGCGTAACGATGCGTCCGTCAGGTACTGAACCTAAGCTTAAGCTTTATTTAAGTATAAATGCGAAGGATAAAAAAGAAGCACAGGATTTGGAACATGATGTATATACTGCAATAAAGGAATATATAGAAAAATAATACAAGAACAGTTATAAAAAATATATCAATAATATATACTACATTTTTAAGACAGCAATTAAAGGAATATTAAAACATAAAATCCCTGAAAGGTATGTTAGATTCTATTACATATCTTTTAGGGATTTTTTATAAAATACAGATGTTTGGCGATATATAAAAAAACTCTCAAAATCAATATAGCGAATTTGTTATATATATGAAGATGATTTTGAGAGGTTGCTTTCTTATCCTACACCTCTACACATTCAACACTAAGTCCCCTATATCGGTTAAGTGCTGCACATACCTCCTGTTTTCTAGGCAATACCAGATTGCCGGTACGGTTTGTATATGGAAATAAAATCGCAATTCCCTCTCTGTCGATTGTTTTGTATGCCATATCAACCACATCAGGAAGCGGGAGTTTTATACTTTTTTCTTTTGATTTATATATATCACTGTTCTTGCCGGCAATAAGCTTATTTTCCATGTTTTCACCTGCAATCAGCTTATCCTTTATATATCCTAAAATTGCGGCTATGCAGTCGGTTTGTCCGCTGCCTGTAAGCTGTTCAAGATATGAAAGATCTATAGCTTCATCTCCATAAAGTATTGTATAAGCTCCTTTTGCCTTAAACGTATCCATTCTTCCGGATTTTGAAAATCCGGCTTTAAGAGGCAGCCTTTTTGAAAGTCTGCCGAAAGGTTTATGATCAAACTTCTTTGTAAGAACTTTATACATATCGGCTATCTCCCGGGCTTTGTCCGTAACGTCAAAGGGAATATATTCATCCATCATTATTACTCTGTCGGCTATATCAAAATAATCGCCTGAGCCGCCGGCTATTATGACTGATGATATATTAAGCTCATCATACAATACCCTCGCCTTATCTATAAAAGGTGTTATAGGTTCTTTATTATCCGCAACAAGCTGCTGCATACGCTTATCTCTTATCATAAAATTGGTTGCGGAAGTATCCTCGTCAATTAGAAGAAGTGTTGCTCCGCTTTCAATCGCTTCCATGACATTGGCTGCCTGTGAGGTTGAGCCGCTTGCATTTTCAGTTGAAAAATTTGAGGTGTTATTTTTTCCGGGGAGATTATTTATAAAAGGACTTATATTTACATTTCTGATACTTCTGCCGTCCTCAGCCCTTATTTTTGAACAATCAGGCACAGTAATCACAAATTCTCGCCCGTCTCCTGCTCTATGGTTATATACACCTTTTTCAAGGGCTTTTAAAAGAGTGGATTTCCCATGATAGCCTCCTCCGACTATAAGAGTGATGCCCTCCGGTATGCCCATGCCTGTTATATTTTTGCCTGACGGAAGTTTAAATGAAGTTATAAATTCAGGAGGGGATTTAAAAGCTGTCGCTTCCTTCATAGGCTTCCGAGAAATGCCGCTTTCACGGGGAAGTATTGCAGAGTCGGCAACAAATGCGATAAGTTTTTTCTTTTTAAGCTCCGTCCTTATAAATTCCTGATCCGCTGTAAGTTCAGCCTGCTTTTTAAGTGCTGCCGAATCTATATTTTTATATATAAGAGAGGCGTTTACAGCCTTAGGAAGCAGCTCGGCAAGGATTTTAGCGGCGGCATGCCCCATTATACGCCTGCCTGCCGCCGGCAGCTGAACTTCAAACCTTACATCAATATATTCGGGATATATAATAACTGAACTTCTTTCAATGATTTCCTGACCGCAGTCAGATATATATATGCCTCCGCCTGCTCCGGTCGAGTCTGTATGAGGTACAAAACGTGAAACTGCCGATTTAAATATGCGTGTAAGAAAATCTGATGCCGATATAAGTTTTAGCTTATTATCAAGAATTTCATCCGGAAAGCCCGCAGATTTTCTGCTTATTATAATATGCATCCTTGAAGGCGGTGCATAGGGGTCGGGCTGTATATGGTCTATAACAAGTTTAAAATTATTAAATAAATATTCACCCTTCAGTGCTTTATATGCGGCATAACTTTGCCTGTCCATTGACTTTAAGGCTTCATGCAGCCATGTACTGTTTTTCAAAACTTACCTCCGTTTTCAGTCTGAAATTGTAAATAACAGTGCATTGCAGTGCATCTGCAATTACTGATATACAATTATAGTTCATTAAAATAGTATAATCCAGAAAAATCTTTTAATAAAATACGATATATAAAAGGTAAAATTTTAAGGAACATGCCGGAAACATCCGGAAAAGGAGGTTGTATACCAACCTCAGACTGAAATTTAAACTGCAAAAAACTTTAAAAGATATACTTTGAACCTACTGTCCGAATTAACTGCACTAATTGCATACAGCCCTGATTTGTGATATACTTTTGATACTGTTTATATAAAACTGCCGCATAGATACAGGCTTTTCAGGTCGGATTTTAAAAATTATACAGGTATTTCAGGCAGTGTAAACAGCTATATTTATTACGGCAGGAGTATTGATATGCTAAGTGAAGATAAGATAAAGCTGATGACTGAGTTGTCGCTTTATGAAAAAAAAGAACATGATGCAATATTCGGAATTAACAGTTTTTTTAAAAAAGACTATGTTATAAAAAGGCTGCTTGAATCTTTTGTTTCTTATACCTTTTGCTATGGTCTTTTGCTGCTTATTGAGCTGCTTTACAGTGCTGACGGCATCATAAATACAGTTGATGTGATGCTTGTAATAGGAGTTTTTTACGGCTATATAATACGATATTTTGTAGGTCTTGTAGTCTTTGAACTGATTACATTGACGGTAGCTTTAAGCGTATTTAACAGGGCATTAAGAAAGAAAAAGGTTTATCAGGGAAAGCTTAAAAAATTACAGAAAAGATATGAATTTCAGGCTAAAAGCAGGGAATTGGGAGGATATAGATAATGCTTGATTTGCTGGTTCTCAGGGAAAGACTTAGGGCTTTTTATGCAAAATATGAACTCTTTATAACACCCTTTTTAAAATTTGCAGTTACATTTGCTGCTTTTTTGTTTATAAACAGCCATGCAGGATATGTTGAGAAATTTAAAAGTCCTTTAATCTATATTGCCGCCTCCATTATATGTTGCATACTGCCCTATGGAGTTATAAGCGTACTGCTTGCAGGCTATATGGTATTTAATATATTTAATGTCTCGATGGATATGGCACTTATTATGACGGTATTTATAATGTGCATGGGATTTTTGTATTATGGATTTAAGCCCGGCGACAGTTTTCTGCTTATAGTTACACCGCTTGCTTTCGTGCTTAGGGTGCCTTATATGGTGCCTATCCTTGTAGGTCTTGGCGGAGGCATCATATCAATAGTTCCTGTGAGTTTCGGAATATTGGTTTACTATATGCTTGTATTTGTTAAAAATAATATAGGGTCTATTGCAAACCTGAGCAATGTTGATATATTAAAAAAATACACTATGCTTTTTAACGGACTGTTTGCAGATAAGACTATGTTTCTTATGATGATTGCATTTGCTGTATGTATAATCATAGTTTATATAATAAAAAATCTGTCAATCACATATGCGTGGGGAGTTGCGATTGTATGCGGTATTATAGCACAGCTGTTAGTTGTATTTATGGGAGATTTCGTATATGGAATCGTAGTGCCGCTGACCACACTTTTAGGAGGTATGGCAATATCCGCAGTGTGTGCCGCAGTATATAACTTTTTTATATTTGCAGTTGATTATTCACATATTGAATATACCCAGTTTGAGGATGATGAATATTATTATTATGTAAAGGCGGTTCCTAAAATTGTAGTTGCAAGACCTGATGCAAAAGTACAGAAATTTTCCGCCGGCAAGACTGACAGAAAGATTAGGGCATGGCTGCCTGATAAAAAAGCGGATAAAGAGGATACCCAAAAGACTGATTAAAAAAGATTTATAGTAATTGATTTTGACTTTGCGATTCGACAGTTATAAACATCAGAAGGTGAGGTAAGATAATTTTGAGGGATTTTTTTTCAAATATACTGTCATATTTTCCGAGAATAACCGTCTCAAATATATTTGAGATAATAATAATTGCCTACCTTGTATATGAGATTTTGCTCTGGATAAAAAATACAAGGGCATGGCTGCTTCTTCAGGGAATGGTAATAATACTGGCATTTATGGCGGTTGCAGCCATATTTCGTTTTGATACCATACTTTGGCTTGCAGGCAAACTTGCAGCAATAGCGGTTACTGCTGTTGTTGTGATATTTCAGCCTGAGCTCAGGAGAGCACTTGAACAGCTCGGAAGCAGAAATCTGTTTTCATTTATGTTTATAACATCAAGAAGCGCAGGGGCATTTACTGAAAATACGGTTGATGAGCTTGTAAAGGCGGCATATGAGCTTTCAAAGGCAAAGACAGGTGCTCTTATGGTTATAGAGCGTGAGGAATCGCTTGAAAATATAGAAGAAACAGGTATAGACATAGATGCGGTGATTACAAGTCAGCTGATTATAAATATATTTGAACACAACACTCCGCTTCATGACGGTGCGGTTGTGATACGAGGCAACCGTATAAGCTCGGCAACATGCTATCTTCCTCTTAGCGACAATATGAATATAAGCAAGGATCTGGGCACAAGGCATAGAGCTGCAATAGGTATAAGCGAGGTTACCGATTCGTTTACTATAGTAGTTTCGGAGGAAACCGGCAGGATATCCGTTGCACGCAGCGGAAAACTTACAGGTCTTAATGATGCGCAGGAGCTTGGAACAATGCTTAGGAAATTATATGATGTATCAACACAGGAAAAGGTATTCTTTTTATTGAAAGGTATGACAAAGAATGAAAAAAAGGCTGACTAAAAATGGAGGCTTGAAGCTTTTGTCGCTTGCTGTGGCATTTATAGTTTGGCTTCTTGTAATAAATATTTCAAATCCGAAAGTACGGCGTACAAAGACTGTTGAGATAGAGGTGCTTAATGAGGATGCGGTTACTAAAAAGTCCCGTGTTTATGAAATAAGAGGCGGAAATAAGGTTAATGTGTCATATGATGTCAGAATACTTGATGAAAATAAAATAAAATCTTCCGACTTTAGAGCGTATGTTGACTGTAACAAGCTGTATGAGGACACAAACTCACTCTATGTCGTTGTTGAGGTGGTTGACAATAAGGAACTTATAATAGGCTCTCCCTCGGCAAGTCCCGGGGTTATCAATTTAGACATTGAGACGATACAGCAGAAAAAATTTGATCTTATATCACATGCCGAGGGTACTCCGGGCGAAGGATATTCGGTAGGTGAGATAAAGCTTGATCCGTCTTCAATTACGCTTACGGGACCTGAAAATGTATTTGGAAGCATAAGCAATGTAGGAATAGAGGTAAACGTAGACGGTGCCGTATCGGATCTTAGCGGTGAGGCTGTTCCGGTTCTGTATGATGCAAATGGAAACAGGCTTGAGACCGACACTTCAAAGCTTAAGTTCAGTATGGAGGGGATACATTATAATGTTACAATACTGGGCGGAAAGACGCTTCCTCTTAATTTTAATGTAGGAGGCAATGTGGCTTCAGGCTATAAATTTATAGGTGTTGAAAGTGCTACAAAATCAGTTCAGGTAACAGGACCGCCTGCTGAGCTTGAAAAACTTTCATCAATTGAAATTCCGCAAAATGTGCTGAATATAGAAGGGGCTACCGAGGATAAAAGTGTGGTGCTTGATGTAAATGAATACCTGCCTGCAGGTGTGTCGGCTTCAGGCAGCAAGGATGTTATGATCACATTGAAGGTGGCGGCAATCAATAGAAAGACGTTTGAATTAAAGCTTTCAGATATAAGGCTTAATGGCAAAAACAGTGCGTATACATATGCTACATCACCTGAAGTTATAACACTTGTAGTATCAGGTCTTGAGACCGAGCTTGCAAAGCTTAAAGCTTCCGATATAAATGCGGTTATGAATATATCGGGACTTACTGAAGGCACTCATACTGGAAGTCTTGCATTCAAACCGTCAGGGAGTCTGGCAGTGGAGTCCTATACACCGTTTAATGTTATAGTAACGGCAAGGGATGAGACTCAGCCGGCACAGACATCTTCTGAAAGCTCCGGCAGTGATTCTCAGGGAGGCTCAAGTTCACAAAACCCCTCTGAAAGTGCTTATCAGGGAGAGACTTCACAGCCTGCCACCTCGGCTACAAGAGAAAGTACAACGCATAGGAGTGAGCCTTCGTCAAAAACGGAAACTCCTGCTCCTTCACAGACAGTGCCGCCCAGGGAAACGAGCTCAAAGCCGGAAACTCAGACAAGGCGTGAAAGCGGGTCAAAGACTGAACCCTAGCCGGAAGAAAATTATCCTTATCCTGATTCCGGAAAGAGCTATAGAGAATTATTTTGATAAAAAATGCAGCCTTAATCAGATATAAATCAGGTATAAAACTGCTATAAAACCGAAATATGAACGGAATTTTATAACGGTAAGTAGAAGTAATTCAAAAAAATAAGGCAGCTACAAAGTAGTCAAGGGCTAAACTTTATACAGGTAAGTATCTGCATATGAAAGGAATATGATATATGGTCAGCCGCAAAATTACAATTATAAATCCCAGCGGACTGCATCTGCGGCCTGCCGGAAATTTATGCAAGGAGTCGCTTAAATATAAATCAAAGATAAAGATTAACTTCGGTGATAAAAGTGCAAATGCAAAGAGCGTGTTAAGTGTACTTGGAGTGTGTATTAAATTCGGTGATGAGATAGAATTTGTATGTGAAGGCACTGATGAAGAAGAAGCACTTGAGGCTGTATGTACACTTGCCGATGACGGTTTCGGTGAAAATGAATAGGATATAAAGCAGTAAAGATAATTTATTAAGCTTTAGCAATCCTGTATCAATAAGTGTCAAATATTTTTGACACCTACATCATAATATTTAAAAGGAGGGAATATGAAAGGGACGGGAGCATCTTCAGGCATAGGTATAGGAAAAGCGGTTATAGTGAATGATGTATTGCCTGAGGTTTTAAAAAGGTATATCGACGATGCGGACAGAGAGATTGAAGTGTTTATGGAGAAACTTGAAAATACTAAAAAGGAAACTGCCAGGCTTGCCGGGATACTTGAAGAAAAAGCTTCAGAAACTGAAGCACAGATACTTAACGGGCATGTACTGCTTATGTCTGATCCGGCACTTATTGATGAGATTACGGGAATTATTAAAAACGAAAAGATATGTGCGGAATCGGCGATAGACAGTGTATGCGGTAATTATGCGGATATATTTGCCTCAATGGATGATGAGCTTATGCAGCAGAGAGCGGCAGATATGAAGGATATAAGAAACAGGCTTATAAAGGCGGTTCTTGGTATAGAAACTGTGGATACTGCATTGATTCCGGCAGGAAGTATACTTGTAGCACAGGATTTAACTCCTTCTATGACTGCCGGTCTTAATCCTGAAAATATATGCGGTATAGTTACAAAATTTGGGGGCAGGACATCACATAGTGCTATACTTTCAAGAGCACTTGAGATACCGGCTGTGGTAGGTGCAGCTGATATACTTGAATATGTAAATGATGAGGATATAGTATGCTTTGACGGAGACAGCGGAGAGATCTGTATAAATCCTGATTTAAAGACACTTGCCGAATATGAGGGAAAAAGAGATGCCTTTTTAAGAGAGAGATCAGAGCTTAATTCATATAGAGGAAAAACTTCACAAACTCTTGACGGTGTGAGAGTTGAGCTTGCAGCCAATATAGGAAATCCTGATGATGCTAAAAAAGCACTTGAATATGATGCTGAAGGTATAGGGCTTTTCAGGACGGAATTTCTATTTATGGACAGAAATACGGCTCCAAGTGAAAACGAGCAGTTTGAGGCTTATAAAAGCGTTGCTCTGATTATGGGAGGGAAACCTGTAATTATAAGAACTCTTGATATAGGCGGCGATAAGGAAATTCCATATATGAATATAGAGAAAGATGAAAATCCTTTTTTAGGGTATCGTGCTGTAAGGCTTTGCCTTGACAGAAAAGATGATATCTATAAACCGCAGCTTAGAGCTCTTTTAAGGGCGAGTGCATTTGGAAATATAAAGATAATGATTCCTTTTATAACAGGTGTTGATGAGTTTAGGGCTGCAAAGGCGGTAGTGCTTGAGGCTATGAAGGAGCTTGACCTTGAAGGGATTAAATATAACAGAGGTATTGAGATAGGTGTTATGATGGAAACTGCCGCTGCATCAATCATGGCTGATGTCATAGCTAAAGAGGCGGATTTTTTCAGTATAGGAACCAATGATCTTACACAGTATACACTTGCGGTTGACAGGGGCAATACAAAGATATCCTATCTGTATTCAACCTATAACCCTGCCGTACTCAGGAGCATCAGAAATATTATATATGCAGGCAAAAATGCCGGTATAAGTGTGGGAATGTGCGGCGAGGCGGCTGCGGATCCGAAGATGGTACCGCTCCTTCTTGCGTGGGGGCTTGATGAGTTTTCAATGAGTGCCTCCTCCATATTAAAGACCAGAAAAGCGGTTATGGGCTATGATACCGCATTATTAAAGGAGATTGCTGATAAAGCCTTAAGCTTTGCCACCGAGGAAGAAGTAAGGCATTATCTTGAAGGGATATGCTGATATATACAATATGTTATCTGGCAGCATTTTTATCTGACCGGATGCGGCTTTATGCCGTATCCGGGATTCTTTTAACAGGTGCTGCAATTTATTTATTTTATAATGAGGGATTAAAGGCGGGCAGTATTATCAATCTGAGAGGGCTTTTTTCATTAAGCTTTGTAGGCGGGCAGGGAATATCATGTTTTAAGCTGTCTTATTTGCAGGAAAGCTGGCATATAGTTACATGGCTTTGCTTTTTTCTGGGCTTTATATCCTTCTGGCTGATATTTGGATGGGCATGTAATAAATTCGGTTCACCCTATGCACTGAGAAATGCCCAAACGCCTGAATGTAACTTGATTAAAGATGAGATAGCTGAGGATAAATCATCTAAAAACGGGACGAATGACTATAATTCACCAAAAGACAAGACAGATGAATATAAACCATGTAAAGACGGCACAAATGAATCCAAGTCGTCAAAAGATGGGATAATGCGGGATAATCCGCTCAAAGATAACGGACCGGAGCATATGAGTATAATATTGTATTCAGTCTCGGTTATGAGCCTTATTTCTTTAATTGCTTTTATAATAGAGGCGTCTGTACTTAGATATATACCTCTTTTTACAAGAGGTGTTCCACATGCATACTCTTATTTTCATATATCCGGACTCCATTATTTTACTGTAATGTGTGTGCTTGTACCGGCACTTTCCGTGATTTATTTGCTTTTTGCGAAGGATATAAGTCTGATTGAAAAGCTGGTGCTTGTAATATCAAATCTCATATCATTTTCAGTGCCTATACTTTGTGTATCAAGATTTCAATTTATATTTGCAGTAATGCTTGCGGTTATATGTTTTTTAAGCATTAAAAGGGATACTCCGCTAAAGAAGACGGCATTGCCGGCAGTGCTTTTTATAATACCCGTGTATGTGGTGCTTACTATTGCAAGAAGTCATGATATACCCTACCTGAATTCAATATTTGAGATGAGATGGAATTTGCCTATATTTATAAGCCAGCCTTATATATATGTGGCAAATAATTATGATAATTTTAATAAACTTGTCATAGAGCTTCCTAAACATTCAATGGGACTTAAAATGCTTTTTCCGTTTTTTGCACTTACAGGACTTAAATTTATATTTCCTCAGCTTATAAATTTTCCTCTTTATACTACAAAGACCGAGCTGAGTACACTTACTATTTTTTATGATGCCTATTATGACTTTAATATAGCCGGTGTAGTAATATTGGCAGCAGCTTTATCGGCTGCGGCATATAAGCTTGAAAAAGCGGCTTACGGATGTAAAAATCCCATAGCCTTTATGTTTTACGGTCAGTTTGCAGTATATTTTTCATTTTCATTTTTTACTACATGGTTTTCAAATCCTACTACATGGTTTTACCTGGGTATAACCTCCATACTTTATTATATATATAATTATTATGCATGGACTGTAAAGTTAAAAGAACTTAAGTGATAAAGAGTGTATGTTTTTCTACTTTCAGCTTTTTTAAGTTTTGCAGGATATTAAAGGATTAAGTGATGAGGTGATTTTATGAGCTCAAAACGAATATTGATTCTTTGCATGAATATATTGATACCGATTGTATCGGTTTTTGCGACAGCTTTTTTTGCAGTAGCCGCATTTAAGTATTTTATGCCGTTTATAATCGCATGGCTTATCGCCATGGCGGCAAATCCTGTGGTCAGGTTTCTTGAGGGAAGGATTAAAATACACAGAAAGCACGGTTCAATTATAATAATAGTTTCAGTACTTGCCGTGATTATAGGGCTGATATATATAACTTTCTCATGGCTTTTTATGCTTGCAGGCAGATTTATAAATATACTCCCGGAGCTTTATGAAACTGTAAGTGCCGATATAGCCAGTACTTTCAGAGAACTTTTATCAAGGTTTATGATTGACGGTTCCGATAGAACATATATGTTTTCGGAAATTGGCAGGAATATCAATGATTCGGCATCGGGAATTATAAAAAATATTGCACTTCCTACGGCAGGTGCGGCAGGTAGTTTTGTTAAAAAACTTCCGAATGTACTTGTTTATATTGTAATTACAATACTTGCATCATACTTTTTTACTGCCGATATGGATACGATCAAATCAAAGGTAGTTTCATGTATGCCTGCCGGTATTTTAAAATACAGGGAATATATAAGACGTGATGTAAAAAAACTTATAAAGGGTTATTTTGCAGCACAGCTTAAGATAATGTGTGTGGTAGGTCTTATACTGCTTGCAGGTTTTTATCTGCTTAAGGTGAAATACATATTTGTTGCCGCTTTTTTTATAGCATTGCTTGATTTTTTGCCTATATTCGGTACAGGTACGGTGCTTATACCGTGGGCGGTTTTAAAGCTTATATCTGCAGACTATATGTATGCATTCGGACTTGCTGCCATGTATATAATAACACAGGCGGTAAGACAGCTTATACAGCCTAAGCTTGTAGGAGATTCAATAGGGATGCCGGCACTCTACACTCTTGTATGCCTTTATATAGGGTACAGATGGTCGGGAATAGGCGGAATGATAGTTTCAATACCGATTGGTATGTTTGTATTAAAAGCTTATGAATATGGCGTATTTGACGGTATAAAGATGAATATGGAACTGCTTGCAAAGGAATTAAATAATCTGCGTAAAGAAATATAGCTAAACGGAGCAGCTCAATGTTTATGTAAAAATAAAAGGGAGTGCCGCAAAATAACTGATTCCAAATAACTGAATTCAGTATGATGCGACCTCCCTTTAATTTAGTAAGCATAGGCAATGCTTATGAAAAAAGGCATTGTTTTTAAACAATTTTTATGCTATATAGCAGATAGCCTCAATTTCAATCATTACGCCTTTTGGAAGCTTAGCTACCTCAACGCATGAGCGTGAGGGGCATGGCTGCGGAAAATATTTTGTATAAATCTCGTTAATCTTTGCGAAATCATCCATATTTTTAATAAATACAGTTGTTTTAATTACATTTGCCATTGATGAACCGGCATCTTCAACAAGTCCCTTAAGTGAGTTTAAAGCAAGCTCTGTCTGTGCCTCAATATCAATCTCTACAATCCGTTCTGC
>ERZ773099.2266-NODE-2266-length-13402-cov-13.176144_pt1 | contig 13402 bp, 10 predicted proteins | sample MGYA00511120_ERZ773099 | MGnify/ENA primary metagenome ERZ773099 (study PRJEB29015, sample SAMEA2738012) | human oral metagenome | biome: human oral; feature: human-associated habitat; material: dental | place: China | collected 2104 ... | reverse complement strand
CCATGCCGTCGGCGTCGCCCATGTGGACCATCATGGTGCCGAAGTAGGACACGTCAGCGACCTTCTCGCGGGCCTGCTCCAGGGTGACGCCCTTCTTGGCGCGCAGGCGCGCGAACTCTTCGGCGTAGCGCTCCAGGTAGGCGGGGTCGGTGACCGAGACGACCCGGGCGGCGGACAGGTCGATGCCGAGTTCGGCGGCGCGCGTGGCGACGTAGTCGGCGTCGCCCACGAAGGTGATGTCGGCGATGCCGGCGGCGAGCACCTGGGCGGCGGCCAGCAGGACGCGGTCGTCGTCGGGCTCGGGCAGCACGATGCGCTTGCGGTCGGCGCGGGCGCGCTCGATGAGGTCAGCCTGGAAGGCAATAGGGGTGACGGCCTCGGGGGCGGCGGTCTCGCGCAGGCGAGCGGCGGCCTCGTCGCCGAGGGGCAAGGTGAAGGCGGGCAGGTCGGTCTCGACCTCGGGGGCTCCGCCGGTGAAGACGACTGCGACGACGCAGGCGGCGTGTGCCTCGGCGCGCAGGCGTGCCGCCCCGATCTCCTCGGCGAGCAGCTCGGCGCTGGCACCCTCGGCGTCGAAGGCGAGGACGACGCCGGCGCGGGTGGAGGCGGCGAGGCTCAGGTTCCAGGCCACGTGGTCGAAGGCGCGATTCGAGGCCTCGCGGGCGGGGGCGATCAACGCGTCTTCGCCGGCACCGCGCACGGCCTCAACGGCGGAGGGAAGGGCGGTCGCTGGGCGCAGGGCTGCGTCGGTGGCGGACGTGCCAGACAGGGCGTCCACGGTGGCGACTCCAAGCACGCGGGCAATCTCCTCGGTGGCTAGGGCGGCTGCCTCCGACGAACCGGGGGCGACGACGATGAAACGGGACACTCGAATACTCCTTTGGGGCGAGAAAAATATGCTGTGGCCGAAGTGGCTCTCGTTCTATCCTAAACCCGCTCGCCGTCATCATGTGACGCTGTGTCGGTACGAGGCCGGGGCGGGGGCGGCGGGAATGGGACGCATCGTGGGCTGATTGTGGCTGATCATCCGCTAGGGTAGGGGGCATGAAGAACGAGGATCGGAGTGTGCGCGCGCGTATGGGCGCGTGGCTCGGCTGTGCGCTGAGCGCGGGAGGGGTCCTCGGCGTTATCGCGCTGGCCGTGACGGATCACCGCCACAGGGCGGTCATGCTGTTGGTCGGCGTCCTCGCCGGCATGGGGATCGTGCGCCTGTGGACCCCCGGTCGTCCGTGGTTCGCGTCGCGCGGGCGCGTCGCTGACGCGATCGTGTACGTGATCCTCGCCGCGATTATCTGGTATCTATCCCCCTATGTCTCGACGATGGCTGTGCGCTGAAGCGCGAGGGACCGCTGATTTTCCGGAGGGGTCCACGGCCTCGTCAAACGGGAAGCGGGGAACGTCGCGCGCGACGCACATCCCGAATGATGGTTTCGAATTCAAGAATTCGTAAAGGTCGGGCATGCTATGGGGGACCCATCATCCCTATCTCAAGGTGAAACACATGCGCGAGTTCCTGCGTAAGTCCGGAATCCTCGTGTGGGTGATCGCTGCGATCATCCTCGCGACCGTCCTCGGATCGATTCGCATCAACGGCAACCACGTCGTCCCCGTTGGGGTCGGCCGCATTTTTGCAACGTTCTCGGATATCTTCAGTCAGTTCCTGAGCTTCTCTATCCCCCTGATCATCATCGGCCTCGTGACCCCCGCGATCGCGGACCTCGGTCGCGGAGCCGGTAAGTGGCTGGGCATCACGACTGCCATCGCCTACGGTTCGACGCTCTTCTCGGGCTTCCTGACCTTCCTGGTGTGCTACGCGCTGTTCCCGCGCCTGCTGGCCTCGACGGCGCTGTCTGCGGTGGACAAGCCGGGTAGTGCCCTGGAGTCGTACTTCTCGATCGAGATGCCGCCGCCGCTGCAGGTCATGACCGCGCTGCTGCTGTCCTTCGTGGTCGGCATCGGACTGTCCATGGTTCCGCGAGGAGTCCTGCGTAAGGGCTTCATCGAGTTTCGTGCGATCATCACGCGCCTCATCGAGACGATCATCATCCCGCTGTTGCCCCTGCACATTTTCGGTATCTTCCTGAACCTGACCTACACGGGCGAGGCCATCTCCGTCATCCGCACGCTGCTGCGCGTCGTGGTCGTCGTCCTCGTTCTCGAGGTCGTCATCCTGCTCACGCAGTTCTCCGTCGCGGGAATGGTTGCGCGCCGCAACCCGATCACGTCGCTGCTCAGGATGATGCCGGCCTACCTGACGGCCCTGGGCACCTCCTCCTCGGCGGCGACCATCCCCGTGACGCTGCGCCAGACGAAGAAGAACGGCGTGTCCGAGGCGGTCGCCTCCTTCACGGTTCCGCTGTGCGCGACGATTCACCTGGCCGGGTCGACGTCGAAGATCTTCTCCTTCGCCTTCGCGATCGTCCTGACTCAGGGCCTGAGCATCTCGGTGATCCAGTGGGTTGGCTTCATCTTCATGCTCGGCATCACGATGGTGGCAGCCCCCGGCGTCCCCGGCGGCGCGATCATGGCGGCCACGGGCCTGCTGAGCTCTATGCTCGGATTCGACGAGGCGCAGGTGGGCCTGATGATCGCGACCTACATCGCGCTGGATTCCTTCGGTACCGCCACGAACGTGACGGGCGACGGGGCTATCGCGATGGTCGTCGATCGCATCGCTCACGGGACGATCGGCCGCGAGGGTGACCCGGAGAACGCTCGCGAGCTGGCGTTCGACGGCATGGTGTACCTGGACCGCGTCTCCGTCGAGGGCGTTGTCAGCCCCGAGGAGCTCGCGGACTCCGCGGCCCGAAGCGGCGCGGAAACGGTCGCGTAGTTCCCGCTTGATGCATTGCGCGCGCCCGCCGGTTTCGGCGGGCGCGCGCTCGTCGTTTACCGGCTATCTGGGAGTTTGGCCCTACCGGAGGATCGGGGTGTGACGTAGAATTGGAGTCGATAGGCACACGTGGGCCTTCGGCCCGCTCCGTCAATGAAAGATGGCAGGATCATGACGACAGTTCGTATCGGTGTCCTTACCTCGGGCGGCGATGCCCAGGGAATGAACGCGGCCGTCCGCGCGGTGGTGCGCACGGCCTTAGCCAGGGGAGCGCAGCCCCACGCGATCTTCGAAGGCTGGCAGGGGGCGTGCGATGGCGGTGACGCCATCAAGAGGATGGAGTGGTCGGATGTCTCCTCGATCCTGGCCGAGGGCGGCACGCTCATCGGTACGGCCCGTTGCGCTGAGTTCCGAACCTACGAGGGCCGCCACCGTGCGGCCGCTAACCTGCTTGAGCACGGCATCGATCACCTGGTGGTGATCGGCGGCGACGGCTCCCTGTCGGGTACCAACGAGTTCCGCAGAGAGTGGCCGCAGCACATCGCCGAGCTGGTCGCCGAGGGCGTCATCACGCAGGAGTTTGCGGACGCCCACGCGACCCTCGTCATCGTCGGCCTGGTCGGTTCGATCGATAACGACATGGTGGGAACGGACATGACGATCGGTGCGGATACGGCCCTGCACCGCATCCTGGACGCTATCGACCAGCTGACCAGCACCGCAGCCTCCCATCAGCGAACCTTCGTCGTCGAGGTCATGGGTCGCCACTGCGGTTACCTGCCCCTCATGGCGGCCGTCGCAGGGGGCGCCGACTATGTCTTTACCCCCGAGGATCCCGCGGGACCTGGCTGGCAGGACGACCTCGCCGAGCACCTGCGTCTGGGCCGCGAGGCTGGGCGCCGCGAGTCGATCGTTCTGGTCGCCGAGGGCGCGCACGACCGCGACGGCAACGAGCTGTCCACCCAACTGATCGCCGACACCATCAAGGAGCGCACAGGCGAGGACGCGCGCGTGACGATTCTGGGTCACGTCCAGCGCGGTGGAACTCCCTCGGCCTACGACCGCTGGATGTCGACGCTGCTCGGCTACGCGGCGGTCCAAGAGATCCTGGAGTCCGGCGGCGAGGGGGAGCCCGTGATCCTCGGCGTGCGCCGTAACCGAATCACTCGCATCCCACTCATGAAGGCGGTGCACGATACGCGCGCCGTGAAGGACTACATCGCCGCGGGCGACTACGCGTCGGCCCAGGCGTCGCGCGGTTCCTCCTTCTCGTCGATGGTCGGCATCTACCACCTGCTTTCTACGCCCCCGCAGCTCATCCCGGAGGCGACGGGCGAGATCAAGCGCGTCGCTATCCTTCACTCGGGAGGCCTGGCGCCGGGCATGAACACGGCCGCCCGCGTCGCCGTGCGCCTGGGAATCGCGCGCGGCTGGACGATGCTGGGCATCGACGGCTCGTGGAGCGGGCTGGCCGATGACCGCGTGCGCGAGCTCAGCTGGTCCGACGTCGAAGGCTGGGCCTTCAAGGGAGGCGCCGAGCTGGGAACGAAGCGCGACGTTCCGCCGATCGAGCAGTTCTACGCCCTGGGCCGCGCGATCGAACGCAACGAGATCGACGCCCTCCTCGTGATCGGCGGCTTGAACGCCTACCTGGGCGTGTACGCGATCCAGGCGGAGAAGGAACGCTACCCGGCGTTCCGTATCCCTATGCTGCTGATCCCCGCCTCGATCGACAACAACCTGCCCGGCTGCGAGCTGGCGATCGGAACGGACACGGCGATCAACAACGCCACGTGGGCGATCGACCGCATCAAGGAGAGCGCGGCGGCCTCCAAGCGCTGCTTCATCGCGGAGACGATGGGGCGCCGCTGCGGCTACCTCACGCTGATGAGCTCCCTGGCGTCCGGCGCCGAGTACATGTACATCAACGAGGAGTCCCCGAGCCTCGAGCAGATCGCCGCGGACGCCAGGCGCATGCTGGACTCCTTCAAGGCTGGCCGACGCCTCTTCCTGACGATCGTCAACGAGTCCGCGTCCGAGTACTACGACCGCGAGTTCCTGGCAGACGTGTTCACCGCCGAGTCCGAGGGCATCTACGACGTTCGCCACATGGCGCTGGGGCACCTGCAGCAGGGCGGCTCGCCATCGCCGTACGATCGCCTGCTCGCCACTCGCCTGATCGCTCGCGCGTTCGACCAGCTCGACGGGCAGTTCGAGCGCGGCGACCGCGGCGCCTACTACATCGGCCAGGTGGGCAACGCCGTCGAGGCGCGTCCCGTCAAGCACATGTTCGACGACCTGGACATCGCCAACCGGCGCCCCTTCGTCCAATGGTGGTGCGACCTGCTGCCTGTCCAGCGCATCGTGTCCCTGCAGAATCCGGGTATCGAGGCGGCTCCCATCCACATTGATGACCCCGTCCAGTAGGGAGCCGTGCTCGGCGTCCCCCGGGCATTGACGAGGCCGTGGCTGAGCGAGCGTTCGCTGGCCACGGCCTCGTCGTTTCGGTGGGACCTAACGAGGGTGACCAGGGACGCATCCCCCGCTAAACTGGGGTTACATCTTCCCCTACTGTCAGGAGCACCCATGAGTGATATCCCCGTGATCGATCCGACGATGACCCCCGCGTGGGACACGCTCGATCAGCTGGCCGATAGCTTCGATCCCGACCTGCGCAAGCTGTTTGCGGACGACCCCGAGCGCACCCAGGCCTTCACCTTCGACGCGGCCGACCTGCACGTCGACCTGTCTAAGAACCTCGTGTGCCCCACACTGGTGGGCCACCTCCTCGCCCTCGCCGAGCAGACGGGCGTCTTGGACCTGCGCGACCGCATGTTCTCGGGTGAGCATATCAACGTCACCGAGGACCGTGCCGTCCTGCATACCGCGCTGCGTCGCCCCGCCACCGATTCCCTGACCGTCGACGGCCAGGACGCCATCGCGGACGTCCACGCCGAGCTGGACAAGGTCTACGCCTTCGCGCGCCGCGTGCGTTCCGGCGAGTGGAAGGGCATCACCGGAAAGCCCGTTAAGACGGTCGTCAACGTGGGCATCGGTGGATCGGACCTCGGCCCCGTCATGGCCTACGAGGCCCTCAAGCCCTACGTGCAGGCGGGCCTTGAGTGCCGCTTCATCTCCAACATTGACCCCACCGACGCCGGTGAGACCACGAAGGACCTTGATCCCGAGACGACCCTCGTGATCGTCGCCTCGAAGACCTTCACCACCCTGGAGACCATCACCAACGCGAAGGTCGTGCGCGCCTGGCTTCTGGACGCCCTGCGCGAGCGAGGCCTGGTCACCGACGAGGCCTCCGAGAAGGACGCGATCGCCAGGCACTTCGTGGCCGTGTCCACCGCCCTGGACAGGGTCGCCGAGTTCGGGATCGACCCGGCCAACGCCTTCGGCTTCTGGAGCTGGGTCGGCGGGCGCTACTCCGTGGACTCCGCGGTGGGCACCTCCCTGGCCGTGGCGATTGGCCCCGAGGGCTTCGCGGACTTCCTCGCCGGCTTTAACGCGATGGACCGCCACTTCGCCGAGGCAGCGCCCGAGAAGAACGTTCCGCTGCTCATGGGCCTGCTCAACGTGTGGTACTCGAACTTCCTGGGGGCGGACACGCACGCGGTTCTGCCCTACTCCCAGTACCTGCACCGCTTCCCGGCGTACCTGCAGCAGCTGACCATGGAGTCCAACGGCAAGTCCGTGCGCCGCGATGGCAGCCCCGTCACCTATGAGACGGGTGAGGTCTTCTGGGGCGAGCCGGGCACCAATGGACAGCACGCCTTCTATCAGCTGATCCACCAGGGCACCCGCATGGTTCCCGCGGACTTCATCGCCTTTGCGAACCCGACGTGGGCGCTGGGCGACGGCGACGCCGACATGCACGAGCTGTTCCTGTCGAACTTCTTCGCCCAGACCAAGGCCCTGGCCTTCGGTAAGACCAGCGAAGAGGTACGCGCCGAGGGCACGCCCGAGGCCATCGTCTCCGCCCGCGTGTTCACCGGCAACCGTCCCACGACGTCGATCATGGCCCCCGCCCTGACCCCCTCGGTCCTGGGCCAGCTGATCGCCCTCTACGAGCACATCACCTTCGTGGAGGGTGCCGTGTGGGGCATTGACTCCTTCGACCAGTGGGGCGTTGAGCTGGGCAAGGTCCTGGCCAAGCAGATCCTCCCCGCGATCGAGGGCTCATCCGAGGCCCTGGACGCGCAGGATCAGTCCACCCGCGCTCTCATCGAGTACTACCGCGCGAATCGCACGAAGTAGTCTCATCTGAGCGATACTCGGGGGGCCGTGCCGTGTGTGGCACGGCCCCCCCGACGAGCATTTGGGGAAAAGAGAAACGGTGCGAACTTAGTAAAGTATCCGTGATGCTATGTCGACGCGCGTAGTTTCTTTCTCAACCAGGTCACTACGGGGATTTTGTAATGCATAGCATTAGCGACTTGGGGATTTTTCGCAGAGGCTTGTTCGATTCGGTACCACTCCTCATCGCTGAGCGCACCGAGAGACGCGATGACGTTGGCAATGCATCGCGTGTTTCGGAACGAGGAGGAATGCACCAACGCATCAAGAAGCGATGTCTTCGTTTCTTCGCGTGTCTGAGTCTCAGATAACAGCCAAGAAGCCACCATCTGTGCAGTCCGTTCTGAGGATTCGGTGTCGAGAACCTCGAGGTCCTGCCGGGCCGCGAGGAAGCCAACGGATCTTTCCTCGCCGTCATACCGTATCCACAGGACCGGTAGATTCCGTCCGATTGCCCATCCAATCTCCTGTTGGCACCACGCGCTCTTCGTGTAGCCAGTCGTGCCGATGCATAGAAGAGCAGAACTAGCTTCAAGGTGTTCGCGGATCGTCAATGCCCAATCTGCGCCTGGACGGATTGAGTGTCTGGCCATGGTTGCGTCGATGCCCAGGATTCTCAGTTCGCCTTGAAGAGCCGACGCGTAGGCGTCGCCTTGTTCGTCTTCGTGGTAGCTCAGGAACGCTTGCATGTGCTCTCCTGATGGTGTCAGTGGTCCGCGTTGTGGCAGTGCGCAGGTGACGAAGCGAGCCCCTTTGCGAGCAAGGTGCCAAGCTCGGATGCTCGCTGCGTGGTTGCGAGGAGCCGTAGGTCATCCTCGGACAGCCCGGTGCGCGACGGATCAAATCTCTCTTTGATCTCCTCAAGTGAGCTCCGATAGTTCTTGCACTGCCTCGTCTCCGTCAGGGCGGCATCTGCAATTGGCAGATCAGGTCCGAGACCGAGCTCGCGTGCCAGAAGAGCAGCCGCACCACCGAATCCTCCCGCGACAAACAGGGGCTGACCTTTCCGAAGCGTATGTAGTGCTTCCTCGATGATTCCCGGATAGTCGCCAATGTATCCGTTCGGGTTTTCCGGCGACTGCCGTAGAGTCTTTCCGCCGATCAACAGGCGAGCGTTGCAGAAATGGGGGAGAGCCTCCCTGATGCGCGTCAGTGCGCGCTTGGTTTCTTCAGCTGTCCCTTCCCACGGGTTGAAAGCCTTGAGGTCGTCGTTCATGTTGCCCTCTTTGTCGAGGACGCTGATCGATGCGTATGGAGCGAAATGATTGGCTGCGCGGTCGAGTCTCTCGATGGAGGCCGTGTCTCGCAGAACGACATGCGGGACGGTGAGACTAAACATTTTTTCGTAGTGGAGGAGGCGCTCTACCTGCGAAGGAGTGGTGCTGTGGCGTGCGTAGGCCTTCACGGAAGTGGTGTAGCTTGCGACGGTATCCATGATCGCGTTTGTTAGATCCGGAACGTGTGTCCCCGGAGCGCCGGCGTAGAGGATGCTTCCCCCGCCGATCAGCACCATTTGTGCTACCTCAGCGACTGCGCTCTCAAGATGTGTGGGGCTCAGGCCAATGCGGTCCAGATCTTCAGACAAGGCCATTGAGATTCCGAGTTTCTTGCCTATGAGCGGGCGATCTCGCGAGAGGATCGGGGTTGTTAAAGTGGGTTCACAGCGGCCAAACGTGCCACCTGCAGCGAAGAATGAGCGCGGTGTCAACAAATGCACCTGCCCATTGTCGTAACCTGCCTGCTCACAGAGGGCGACCAAGAATTCTTGCTCAGCGGGAAGAAGCGGTGGATCGGGGTGGATGAGCCACAGGTGATGATCGTCTTTAAACTTGTCCCGGTGCTCCTGGATGACCTTCAGCAGTATCGCAGGCTCGGGCGGGGAAGGGGGTGCGCTATCGAAGCCGGGGTGATTCGCGGATTTGGGTTCGGTTGTACTATTGGTGGCAGCGTACACTGCTGCGGGGATTTCCTGGCAGCGCCAGAGGGCAAATTTGAGGGTCTCGTCAACGAGACGATTCAGAGCAGAGATGATGGCGTTGTCAGTAGCATCTGCTGTCTGATTTCCCTCTGTGGGGTTCTGCCCTTCAAGAATCTGCGGATATGCGACCGTCGGGACGTGATCGAGCAGGAAGGACCCGCGCGACTCTCCAGCGTTCAGTGCTGAGAGGCAGACGATGGGCATACCCGCTTGTTTTGCCTCGAATACTTCCCGTTGTGTCCACTCGCGGCTTGAGTAGCTATCCGTGCGCACCATGAGGAGCGCACTCGTGCGGGCTCGTTCTCGTATTGAGGAGTTCCACTCACTGTCCGCTTGGATGTCGTATACGTCGAAAAAAGCATCTAGCCGAGTCTGTTGTGCGATGGCCTTCACCTTGGCGATGACTCCCTGTGGGGTGTTGCCCGTGAGGTCATTGGCGGGGATGTCCCCACGGGCATGCGAGATGAATACTCGGAGGCGAGGACTTTCCGATGAGGACAGCATTCCCGTCTGCTTCCATAGAAGGCGTTGGACGATGGCTTGTCCGACATCGCGAGTCAGCGCTCCGGCAGCGTATGCATCGTCGTGAAGGACCATGCCCTGCCGATCCGTGAGGGAGCTGATGACTTCGCCGGATGTATTGAGGCCCTTAGTGTCGATGATGGGCACTACGAGCAGATGGGGTGAGTGAGAGGCCAATGCGTCGTCGCGAACCGTGCACAGACTCCTCAGGTAGGAAGCCCAGTCGCTGTTGTTGTCGTGTGCCGCGCTGATCATGTGGCGGCCGATGACTGGAATGATGACCGTGAATGGAGAGGCGGTGTTGGCTGGCGTGCGCCGGTCAGAAATGTCTGTGCTGTCGATCCCGTTACCGACTTGTCTGTCGCGCGTTGCAATGGGACAGGGGGTCTCGGTCTCGGGGGTTAGGGGAAAGGACCGAGAGAAAACCTCGATTGCGCTGCCGGCTAGACCAGAGAAGTGCTCAGAGTGGTAGTGCGTGACCAGCTCGTTGAACACGTCCTTACCGGCATGGTCGCGAGGATGCCAGACGACGTAAATGTCGAGAACTGTTGGGGAGGGGGCTGCGAGTTCTTGCTCTCCAACGGCGGGGGATATGTTGTCTGTCATGCTGTGTCATTGTAGGCTCATCGCTCCTGTGTGACAAGCTAGTTCGGTCTGCCATCCAAAGGATTTGTCTTGGTATGTAACCTGGGTGCTTGCCGGTGTGCGCAGGATCAGTCGACTCGAGCTCTCATTGAGTACTACTGTGCGAACCGCACGAAGTAGTCTCGCCTGAGCGATACTCGGGGGGCCGTCCCGTGTGTGGCACGGTCCCCTCTGTGTTATCGGGTTGTGCGCCGACGCCAGTAGCCGATCAGGCCGACCGTTAGCGCGGGCGCCCACAGGGTCAGCATGGGCGCGTAGGCTCCGACCAAGACTGCAAGCTGCCAGCCGTTCATGCCATCCGAGGGTGTCGCTCCCTCGGCCAGGCCCAGCCAGACGGAGCCGACCCTGATCAGGAGGGTGGCGTTGATGTAGTAGAGCAGGGCGTTGCCAACCCCTCCGATCACGAGGGGCAATCCCCTGGGGATCTCGCGTCCACCGAGGAAGGGAAACCAGAGGGGAACGCGTTCGCCCCAGGGGTAGATAAGGCCCAGACCCAGGGTCCCAGCGAGGACCTGGATGGCCTCGAGACCCAGGACGTAGGCGATGGCCGAGGCGTTGGACCTGAAGAACTCTGCCTGGGAGAAGCCGAGGTCCACGCCGCAGAGCATCGCGATCCTCCACGCCACGGGCGCGAGGGCACTGATGAGGGCCGTCCAGCAGGCGATTCTCGCCCAACGCTGGGGTGGAAGCCCCGTGGTGGGGTCTTGCCCCGTCCGAGCGCGTATGCGTCACTCCCAGCGGAAGAAGCGCGCCGCGGCCGCGGCGCATACGGCGCCGAAGACGACCAGGACGAGAGCGGCCGCCCAGTGCTGGCCCCACCCGTCGCCCACCCACAGGCCTTGCGTGAGGTAGGTGAGCTGGGTCATCGGCGAGTACTTCGCGATGGAGAGGATTCCGGGAGGCAGCATCGCGAGGGGAACCGCGGCGCCCGAGGTGAAGATCAGCGGGTACATGAGGATGTTGCCGAGCCCCTGGGCGGCGCCTACGTTGCGGAAGCGCCCGGCGATGAGGTATCCCACGGCCAGGAACGCCACCAATCCCAGCATCGTCGCAGCCAGCGCGGAGATGAAAGCACCGACCGTTGCGGGGCGAACCCTGAAGCCGAGGATCGCGATGGCGTACATGGCGGCGAAGGACACCAGGCCGAGGACCAGCCGCGAGATGATGTCGGCCGCCAGGTAGAGGGCGGGGTTGAGTGGGGTTGCGCGGAAGCGCCGCAGCACGCCAGCTCCCCGCTGGGTCACCAGGTCGACGGGGACGATGATGAGAGCGGTGATCGCGATGACGATTCCGGGGAAGGCTGTGAAGTTGGCCTCGAGGAATCCTTTCCCGCCGAACTCGGGAACCGGGTCGTTGCCGAAGATGAGTCCCATGCACCCGATGAACGCGGGGGCGAAGAGGATCATGAAGATGACGGAGACGGGTTCGCGGAGCGTGCGCAGAGCGGTGACGCGGCACAGTTGGATGAAGGTGCTCATGGCTCATGCCTCCTGACGCATGTCGCGGCCGGTGAGGGCGAGGAATACGTCCTCGAGGCCGGGGGAGCTGGTGCTGATGTTTGCCACTGTGACGCCCGTGGCTTCGATGGCTGCAATCGCAGCCTGGGGGATGCCGTCGCCGGTCCAGAGCATCGAGACTGAGGTTCCCGCGATCATCACGTCGCTGATGCCGTCGATGCCGTCCAAAGCGTTGGCGGATAGCTGACGGGATGTGCGCAGCTGGACCTTGGTGCCCTGTGCGATGGAGGCGATGAGCCCCGGAACGGTGTCGAGGGCGATGAGTCGGCCGGCGTCGATGACGGCGACGCGGTCGCACAGAGCCTCGGCCTCCTCCATGTAGTGGGTGGTCATTATCACCGTGGCTCCGCCCTGGCGGATGGAGCGAACGACGTCCCACATGGCCAGGCGCGCCTGGGGGTCGAGGGCGGTGGTCAGCTCGTCGAGGAAGACCACCTCGGGCTTGCCGAGAAGGGCGAGAGCGATGAACACTCGCTGGCGCTGTCCGCCCGAGAGCTTGTCGACGTAGGAGCGTCCCTTGGCGGCGATTCCGAGCTCTTCGAGGAGCTGGCCGGGGTCGGCGGGGTCGGTGTACATGGAGGCGAAGAGTGACATCGCTTCGTTGACGGTGATCTTGGGTGGCAGGGCGGCGGTCTGCAGCTGGACGCCGATGCGTTCATGCCACTGCTTGGTGGGGTGGGAGGGGTCCTCTCCGAGGACGGAGATCTCGCCGCTCGTGGGTCGGCGCAGGCCTTCGAGGCACTCCATGAAGGTGGTCTTTCCCGCGCCGTTGGGGCCGATGATTCCGAAGATCTCGCCGGGCAAGACCTCCAGCGAGACCGAGTCGACGGCGGTGAGGTCGCCGTAGCGCTTGGTGACCTTGGAAGCGCGTATTGCTGGGGTGGTCATGACTTCTCCTGAAGGTGTGGTGGGGGAGGGCTACGAGGCGGTGGTCTCGTCTTCGGGATCGTTGTCCGCCTCGGGGGGCGTGCCTCCCGCCATGGTGTTTTGAATGAGGGATACGAGGGGGTTGGTGTTCGCGTGCTGGGCGAGGAGGATGGAGAGTGGGACGAGGGCGAGTCCTTGGGCGGGGTCGGTGAGGACGACCAGCTGGTCTCCGGGTTCGAGCCCGAGGGCCTTGCGCGCTTGGGCGGGGATGGAGACCTGCCCTCGGGTGCCAACGGTGACGGTTCCGAAGAATCCGCGCCCTCCGGGGCCGTACTGTGCGGGGTTGCGTGGGGTCATGTTCCCAGCCTCCTTGTCGGATTGGATATAACATGCAAACCATGTATATATGAATTATCCGCTTCTTCGGAAGAGATTGCAGTGCCTTAAGTGTGATGTGTGACATGCGATGTGGTTGTGTTGGGGCGCGGGCTGCCCCTCGGCGACGCTGCGTGGCGAGTGCGACCCCTGTGCTGCGGCAGTCGCCTCGTGGCGGGAGCCCCGGGACGCGCCCATCGTCCCGAGGCGAGCGCCAAGGCGCCTACGCGCGGCGCCGATGGCGGGCGCGACGCCCGCACAGAAGGAGCGCGCCCGACGCGCCCGAGGCGAGGCCAACCCCAAGGACAAGGTCGGCGTGCGTGCCCGAATTGGCCAGCCTGGATTCCTCGCCCGATGCGG
>ERZ773099.2265-NODE-2265-length-13405-cov-9.547790_pt1 | contig 13405 bp, 6 predicted proteins | sample MGYA00511120_ERZ773099 | MGnify/ENA primary metagenome ERZ773099 (study PRJEB29015, sample SAMEA2738012) | human oral metagenome | biome: human oral; feature: human-associated habitat; material: dental | place: China | collected 2104 ... | reverse complement strand
AGAAAATTGTACAAAATTTAAAAATTTAAAAAATAAATTATATAAATAAGTAAATAATTGAAATTCTTGACATTACTTGACATATGTAATATACTTTAAAAAAGGGAGTAATTTCCCAAAGTAAAACAAATATTGAATGGAGGAATTAATGGATAGACTAGAAGGGAAGGTTGCAGTTGTCACTGGAAGTGCAAGAGGAATAGGAAGAGCCATTGTAGAAAAACTTGCAGTACATGGTGCAAAAATGGTTATTTCTTGTGATATGAGTGAAACATCTTACAAACAAAAAAATGTAGTTCATAAAATTTTAAATGTTACTGATAGAGAAGCCATAAAAACTTTTGTAGATGAAGTTGAAAAAGAATATGGAAAGATAGATATTCTTGTGAATAATGCTGGAATTACAAAAGATGGATTATTGATGAGAATGACAGAAGATCAATGGGATACAGTTATAAATGTAAACTTAAAAGGTGTTTTTAATATGACACAAGCTGTATCAAGATCAATGTTAAAGGCTAGAAAAGGCTCTATTATCACTTTATCATCTGTTGTTGGATTACATGGAAATGCTGGACAAACAAACTATGCTGCAACTAAGGGTGGAGTAATAGCAATGTCAAAATGTTGGGCAAAAGAATTTGGTGGAAGAAATGTAAGAGCTAATTGTGTTGCTCCTGGTTTTGTTCAAACACCTATGACAGATGTATTACCTGAAGAAACAGTAAAAGGAATGTTAGCTGCGACTCCTCTTGGAAGACTTGGACAAGTTGACGATATTGCTAATGCTGTTTTATTCTTAGCAAGTGATGAATCTTCATTTATAACTGGTGAAGTAATATCTGTATCTGGTGGTTTAATGCTTTAATTTCTTAGTTTACAATTTTATTTTACTATAACATTTTAAGGAGGAAGATATGAGTAAAGTTTATGTAGTAGCAGCAAAAAGATCAGCTATTGGAAGTTTTTTAGGTAGTTTAGCACCTTTAAAACCTGGGGAATTAGGAGCTCAAATAGTAAAAAATATTCTTGAAGAAACAAAAGTAAATCCAGCTAATATTGATGAAGTTATAGTTGGGAATGTTTTAAGTGCAGGACAAGCTCAAGGTGTTGGAAGACAAGTTTCTATAAAAGCAGGAATCCCTTATGAAGTTCCAGCTTATTCTGTAAACATAATTTGTGGAAGTGGAATGAAATCAGTTATAACTGCTTTCTCTAACATCAAAGCAGGAGAAGCAGACTTAGTAATAGCTGGTGGAACAGAATCTATGTCTGGTGCAGGGTTTATTTTACCTGGCACAATAAGAGGTGGACATAAGATGGCAGATCTTACTATGAAAGATCACATGATATTAGATGCTTTAACAGACGCTTATCATAATATTCATATGGGAATTACTGCTGAAAATATAGCAGAAAAATATGGAATAACAAGAGAAGAACAAGATGCTTTTGCATTAGAATCTCAAAAGAAAGCCATTGCAGCTGTTGATTCTGGAAGATTTAAAGATGAAATAGTTCCAGTAATTATCCCTAACAAAAAAGGAGATATTACATTTGATACAGATGAATATCCAAACAGAAAAACAGATGCAGAAAAATTAGCTAAATTAAAACCTGCTTTCAAAAAAGATGGATCAGTTACAGCGGGTAATGCTTCTGGACTTAATGATGGGGCATCATTTGTAATGCTTGCATCTGAAGAAGCAGTTAAGAAATATAATTTAAAACCATTAGTTGAAATTATTTCAACAGGTACTGGTGGAGTAGATCCTTTAATAATGGGTATGGGACCAGTTCCAGCAATAAGAAAAGCATTTAATAAAACAGATTTAAAATTAAAAGATATGGAATTAATTGAATTAAATGAAGCATTTGCTGCTCAATCATTAGGTGTTATAAAAGAACTTTGTAAAGAACACGGTGTAACTCCTGAATGGATTAAAGAAAGAACAAATGTAAATGGTGGAGCAATAGCATTAGGACATCCAGTTGGAGCTTCTGGAAACAGAATAACTGTTACATTAATCCATGAAATGAAGAAAAGAGGAGTAGAATATGGTTTAGCTTCTCTATGTATAGGTGGAGGAATGGGAACTGCTCTTATTCTTAAAAATGTAAAATAGTGAAAAAATAATTAGTTAAAATTTAAAAGGATTAAATTCTAATATTTAGAATTTAATCCTTTTCATTTGCTTATGGTTATTTGTCAAATAGATTTCTCATCAAAATAAAAGGCTATTTCATTTAATAAGTCTAAGTTAGAAGTATCAGGATTATAAACCCATTGTTTAGTAAAAATATTATTTAAGTTTCTATCCATAAAAAGATTTCCAATTGAAATTGAATAGAATTTATTGCCTAGTATTTTAGCATTATTAATTTTTTCTAATATCTCATTTCCAATATTGTTTAAAATAAAGTCTGATAGAATAAGAACATCAGCTTTTTCAAATTTTTCACTTTCCATTTTATCTAGGGAGTATTTAAGAGCTGGGATTAAATCAGTACTCCCATTAAATGACTTTTTCAGAAAGTTTAAAATATCTGAGAATGAACTAAATTTATTAAATTCAATAACTTCTATTGAAGTGGAGAAATTTATAAGTAAGCAAGGTCTATTTTCAGAAATAGCTTTTGAAGAAATAGAAAATGCTATAGCTTTTGCAATTCTTTCAGGAGCACCACTCATAGAACCACTTGTATCAACACAAATAATAATAGGTCCTTTCTCTTCATCTTTCTCGCTTTCAACAAATTCTTCAAGTATTTTTTCTTGTTCAACATTAATATAACTATCATAGTCAAATAACATTAACTTCTCTTCTATATATTTTAAATCAAATAACTCCTCTAATTCAGAATCATTTAGTAGTGCTAATTCATTGGGAAGTAAGTACTCAATACTTTTTCCAAGCTTGATTCCAGAAACTTCTTCATTTGAGTTTTTATCAAGAACTTTTATATCATATTTAATAGTTCTAGAAATTTTTTCTTTAATAAGTTCTTTATTATATTTTTTCATTTTTCCTAATAAATTACATAACTCCATAATTTCTTTATTTTTTTTTAAAAATTCTACCCAACTAATTAAAGTATTAATATCTGATTCGATAATATTTCCTTTTGATAAATCCCAAAAGTAACCAGTTCCTAAATCTAAGTCGGATAAAATTTCTTTTAATTTCTTAATATATTCTAGTTTTGAAATATATTTTTTTATCAATTCTTCCTTTATTGATTTAATTTGAGATAACTCCCAATTTTCAGTTAGAACTGATATATTTTTTTTAAGTTCATTTAATAAAGAAATTTTTAAAGGTTTAATTTCATCAGTCTTTGTTTTTTCAATTTTATCAAACCACCATTTTTTAGAAAAAACTATTCTTGTATCTTTATTAATTTTTTCAATAGTATTTAAAATTTCTTTTAAATCAAAATTTTCACTATGATATTCTTCATATTTTTTTAAAATGTCAAAATAAGGAAAATTTTTAAAAAATAAGGATTTTTTTTCTAAAAAGTAATCTTTAGTTTCCTCTTCAATATAATTATTAAAAGTCTTATCTTCTAAAGTTAAATATTCCTTTTTAATAGAATTTATTTCAGTTTTTAATTTATTTTCAAATGAGTTAAATATCTCCATTTTTCACCTCATTTTATTTAGCAAGATCTTTTATTTTTCCACAATCAAGTTTTCTTACTTTCAAATTCTCTATTAACTTATCAATACTGTTTAATAAAATTAATAAATCTTCCTTAGGAACAAAAGGATTATCTATTTCATCCTTTAATTTATCTTTGTAAGAATTGATCTCTTTTAACATATTTTCAATATCTTCTATTAACTTAACAGCACTTTCATTTAAAGAATTTATTAATCTTTTATTAACATTTCCTTTTTTATCTCCTTTATAATATAATATGTTAGGAGAAAATGGATCCCTATCTGCAAATCTATCACGATAATTATAATTTTTAGTTTTTATATCACAAGAACCAGTTCCTTTGAAATTACAAATAAAATTTTTTAATTCATTTCCATTTTCATCTACTGGGTGAAATTCCTTATCTGTTTTTATATATTTTTTATCTATAAAAAATTCAACTTCATCATTATAGTAGTCAGAAGATAAAACTTTAAAATATTCATCACCATTTTTTATTATTGTATTGTAAATATCTTCTGTATAGTAAAGTTCGTTAGTTACTTCCTTTTCAATCTTTTCCTTTTTTCTATCAAACATTGCTAAATTAGTTTCAAAAACATAAGAATTTTCTTTAATAGTATCTTCAATTAAAGGGGTTATTTTTTCTCTATTTTCAGTTGTAGACCATAAACAATATTTTAATAACAACAAATCAGATAAATTAGTCTCTTTACGTTCACAGAAAAAAGCAGAAGCTTTTAATAAAAAGGCAACTTTTTTCCATCTTCTATCTGAAACATATATATCTAGTTCTTCAGCTTTTTCAAATAATAAAGTTCTAAGAATGTGGATAATATTAAAAGTTTCCTTTGATAATTTTATATTATTGATTTCATTTTTCCACTTTTCAACTTCATTTGGGCTAATTTTATATTCATTTTTAATATTTGTTTTAGTTTTTACATTATTACTTTCTAATAATATTTCAAAATTATTTTTATCTTTTATAGGAAATACTGGAACTCTTAATAGAAAACGGTCATAAAGAGCTTCTAATCCTTGATTTTTTGGTGGAACTTCATTAGAAGCAGATATAATAACTTTTAGAGGACAGTTTTCTACTATTTTTCCATTTTTAAATAATCTTTCATTCAAAATAGTAAGTAAAGTATTTAAAATAGCAGGACTCGATTTCCAAATTTCATCTAAAAAAGCAAAAGTTGCAGTGGGTAAAAATCCTTCTGTCAATCTTTTGTAGTTGTCCTTTTTTAGCTCACTTATAGATACTTGTCCAAAGATTTCATCAGGAGTACTAAACTTTTGCATAAGATATTCAAAGTATTTTTGATTATGAAAAGCTGTGCTTATTCTTCTAGCAATGAGACTTTTTCCAGTTCCAGGAGGACCATAGAAAAAGATACTTTCTTCAATTAAACTCCCCAATAAAGCAATAGAAATAATATCTTCTCTTTCTTGTAAATTTTCTGCCAAAGAAGATATTAAATTTTTAATTCTTTCTTTTTTACTAATTGTAACTTTTTGATTTTCTTCCATAAAAATTTAGCAAAATAATTGTTTGCTATACCTCCCCTTTTTTATAATTATAATATATTATATATTAAAATTGAACTTTTTTCAAATAAAAAGAAAAGGTACTCAAGAAATTGAGTACCCAATCTTATTGCATTAATTTTTAGAATGTATATCCAGCTTTTATACCAATTTTTACATTGTTTTCTTTTGAATTAGTTATATATGTACCTTCAAGTCCATAAGTATATCCAATATCTGTTTGAACATTATAATCTAAATGGATTTTTACAGCATCTTTTTTAACTCTATCCCCTTTAATTCCAAATGAAGAAGAACTTCCATTAATTTTTGCTTCCATATCACTATTTTTATATCCACTTATACCTAAAATTCCATAAGCTCCTGCTGATATACTACTTTTTTCATCATCACCATAAAATATTTTATTAAAACTAATTCCTGTTTCTCCATCAACATAATGATAAGTTTTTCCTTTTATATCAAGAGGTAAATCTCCACTTTCATTTACTTTACTTTGTTTTACCATAGTATATGCTAAAAGTCCTTTTAATTGCACAAATACATCTTCTTGTATAGGATAATTTATTATAAATCCACTATATGTATTTAATGAAGCTGTATTTACTTTACCACTTGCTTGAAGTTCTTGATAATTATTTTTCATATCTCTTTTTACTTTATATCTTCCATATTGAGTACCAATTCCTGTAATCCAGTTTAAGTTGTTTACAACTGGTTTATTGAAATATCCTCCAACATAAGCAGATACACCTTTTATTTTTGATTCAGTAGCTACAGTAGAAAGAGTTCTTTTATATACTTCATTATGTTTTGTATTAGCTCCTCCAAATAAGATACCATATTTAGTATTTGAATTAGCTGTTGTTTCATAAAGTCCATAGGCTGTATAAATATTTCCTTTGAAATTTTCTTGCACTGTTCTATTAGAAATAAATCCACCTCTTGCTATATGTTTCTTCTCAGTTAAGGCATGAGTTACTTCAAATGGAATAGTTGTATAAGTTGAAATTTCATTTTTAGAAATTTTATTTAATTTAGAATAAATATTTCTATCACTTAATTGATTAAGCATATTTTTTAATTCTGCTAAAACTTCTTCTTCTCTCATAGTATAGTAAATTTTACCTTTTAGTTTTTGATAAGCATCAGAAACATCATTCCCTGAGTATTTTTCTAAAGTATCTGCCAAATCTTTATCTATGTTTTCTAAATCTTTAAGTAATTTTTTACTACCATAATCATTAAGCTGTTTTTTGGTAGCTGTTTGTAAGGCTTCTAATTCATTAAGAAGAAATCCGAAATCCCACTTATCTGCTACATTTCTATTTTTTACAGCATTTACTGCTGAAAGAACTTCATTCAAATTAAGTTCTGGATAATCATCTTTTAATTTATTCAATACAGCCATATCTATATTATTTACTATTTCTTTTATCTTTGCTGTATTTTCATTTCTTACATTTTCATCATCTTTTTTATTTCTTAAGTCTTCAATATTAAATGTTTTTAATTTTTCTAACATAGCTCCTAAATTTAAAGATTTGTATTCATTTGTTTTTTCTAATTTTTGAGCTGCTTTTAATTTATCATTTAAATCTTTTTCTTTTTTTATATTATCTTGAACAGTTTTACTAGATTTTATACCATCAATTAAATTCATCATTTCTTGTTTTTCAGTATCACTTAAATTAAATTGTGCTAAATCTTTTAATAAATCCTTTGATTTTTTAGTCTTCAAATAAATAGCTAAATCAAGAACCTTTTTTTCTTGTTTTTCATCATCAACAGTACTAAAAACAGTTTTCTTATTTGTAGTTGTCAAAGTTTCTTGTAAAAGAGAAAGCTTTTTCGCATTTTTTATGCTCTTATAAACTTTATTTTCATCATCAGTAAGTCTTTTTATTTTATCTTTTATTTTTACTTCAAGAAGAGAAGTCCCATTTTTTGAAAACTTTTTATTGTCTATTAAACTATGAGCAATGGAATCAGATGTAAAAGGAATTGTCATATCTAAATCGCCTTTTACTACATGATGATATTTATAATCAATTTTTCTTCCAATATCTATAATTGAATCTTCTCCTATTCTACTTGTCATCATTTCTATTTGGAATTTATTTCTATTATCTAAAGCATCTCCTTCAGAACTTATACTTCTAAAAATTATATTAGGATCTGAATCCTTTAAAGCATGCTGATTTAAATATCCTTCTTTACTTTTCTTTGAAGGATCTATATCCAATGTTAAAGAAGCTCTACCAGAAGTTGAAGCACCAGTATCACTACCTAGTTGTCCACCAACTAATACTGTTCTAACATTTAATATTTTTGCATAGGGTCCTAAAACAATATTTGTACCATATCTTCCTGTAAATTGTTCAGTAATTGTAATTTGATTATCTCCTTCTCCTAAATCAATAGTTCCTTCTATTCTTCCTCTTCCTCTAAACTCTATATTTTTCCCAAGTAAATCTCTAATTATTTTAGAATCTTGTATAACTCTATTTAGCCATTTTTCATCAGCAGGATTTCCTCCCCAATATGACTTATAGAAACCATATTTTTTAGGAATATTTTGTTGTATATCAGTATCTAAATTATTAATTTTATCATTTTTTTCACTATACATTTCTGAATATTTAATATAATCTAAAAATACTTTCTTCTCTACTTCTGTCAAAGTTGCTAAGTAAGCATTCTTCTCACTATCACTTTTATACTTCCAAAAAGTTGCTTCTTCTTGAAATTTATCTTTCCAAGCACTATTTTTCTTTAAGTCAGATTGATTTTTTTCTATTTCTTCTTTTTCTTTATTTGTTTTAGCTAATTCTGCCTTTTTTTCAGTAATTTCTTTTTTCATATTATTTAAATCTCTATCAAAATCACCATTTTCAAAAGGAGTTACCCATTTTGCTTTAAAATCAGCTTCAGATAAATTCTTTTTGTCATTATAAAATTGTTCTATATTGTTAGTAGGTGCTTCACCACTTTCAGCCTTTCTTTTTGCTTCTTTTACCATTTCACTAAGTTTTTTAGGATCATTATAGCCTTCTTTTATCATAACATCATTATCATATTCATATTTATCCTCTAAATAAATACTATTATCCTTAGTATATAACTTTCTTCCAACACTATCTGTTTTTGAATTTTTATCAAATTCATTATAAATATATACTTTTGTAAGAACAGTATCTTTAAAATCTCCTTGGGTTGTTCTATAAAGAGAAATAGGTTCTAAACTCCATAGTACCTTCCATTCTCTTCCTTTGCTATCCTTTGTATAAAGTTCATCACCTTTTTGTATAATTCCAGTTATTCCCTTTTCTTCTAACTTTTGTTTCAAAAAGGCTGCTACTTCTTTTCTTGATTTTCCTTGTATTTTAGAATAATATTCATCTTTATTCCCTTTATTATCTTTATCCATTACTATTCCTAATGGGTTTGCACCTTTTTCTTCTAAAGAAGCATTAGGATCATCATTTCTTTGTCCAATATTTTTATACATTCCCTCTACAAGATATTTTTTATTGTTATTAGTTTCTGTTTCTTTTACTTTTTTAGTGAAATTTTCTTTGTTTAGATAAACAATATCTTTTGCAGTATTTCCATTTCCAAAATAAAATCTATTAGTATATCCACTTCTTTGATAACCTGTTTTTTCTAAATCTTCTTTTTCTATAGCTTTTGTGCCTTCAGTAGCCAATTTTTCAATTCTATGAAAATTTCTACTAGCTTCTGAACCAGGTACTGGCATTTTAGGTTCTCCAAATTTTGCTTTCCATTCGCTATTAGTGTCATCTATAACATGTGCTACTGGGATTAAATCTACTTTATCATGTAGCCTTCTTTCCTTTTCTGTGGCTTTATTTGAATAGTTAGAATTTATTCCTTTTCTTCTATTTTCCTCATCAACTACTCTTAAAAAATCATCATATCCTTTTTGTTCAATAGTAATAAAAAATTCTGTACTTTGAGCAACTCTATAATGGGGATTTTTACTAATATTTGAATTTTTTTCAGCATAAGCAGTTGCAGCAATTATCATCATTAACATTAAAGTTTTTATTTTCATTCTTATGTACTCCTTTATCAAAAATTAGAATCTTACATTCAATTCTAAATAATAATTTCTTTCAGGTGCTGGTAAAGCTTCTAAACTTGTTTCTCTTAAATTATATTTATTAGAAAATATATTTTTAGCCCCTATTTTTATAGTTGAATAATTGTCAGGTCTTTTTATAAATCCTATATCTACAGTTCCATGACCTTTTATTGTATGTTTTATAATTTTATCATCTTTATCCAACTCTTCATTCGCTCTAAGTTCTCTTGTTTCTTGTTTAGCAATATAAGTATAATTTAGAAAAACAGCAAATCTATCAGTAAAATCATATTTTATTCCTAATGTTGCCTTTAATCTTGGAACCATAGGAACTCTATCACCTTTAAATATTCTTGCTTCCTTATTAGCTTTCCTTACTTTTGCATTGACATAAGTTAATGATTGATTAAATCTAAACTTGCCATAATGTTGCTCAGCCTCAAATTCAATCCCCATTCTTCTTGTCTTTCCTATATTTCTATATTTCCATCTATTTACTGCTGGATTTGTTACACCTGAACTAATCAAAGTTATTTCATCTGCTGTATCTGTTATGAAAAAAGATGTAGCGACTGTTGAACCTAAAATATAATCTCTAAATCCTAACTCTACTGTATCAGTTTTTTCAGACTTTAAATTATTATCAACATATTTAGATGCCACATTTACAACTGGTGGAATGAAAAATCCTGCATCTGGATTTTTTAATTCTGTATCATGTATTTTATCTGTAAGTTGATTTGCAAATGGAGTTACAAATCCTCTTTCATACCTTGTAAACACTCTTCCAGTATCATTATATTTATATAAAAATCCAACTTCACCAGAATAATTATCTAATTCTCTATTTGTTTCTATTCTTTTTATTTCAGATTTTACAAATGGCATAATATTTGGACCATTTTCTCTATATCCATCATATTTTGTTTTTTCAAATCTAAAACCAGTTGTCATATCAAAATTATTTGTTAATCCCCATTTATTGAATATATATGCTCCATGAGATTGTTTTCTCATTCTCATGTTAATCCTATTTACAATTGGTAATCTATCAGCTTGATCTAATTGTATATCCATATAACCATTATTATATGTTTTTAAAGTTTCAGATTGTACAAAAGAGTCTCTTTTATTTGTTGATGTTTGATAGTCATAACCAATTATAGTTTCACTTGCTATATCTCCTATCAAATTGTAGTCATATTTAGCCTTTAATTTTATTCCTTTTTTATCTTCTTCAAATTTTGCCTTCATTTTAGATTTTATATCATAGAAATTCATTTCTTGTTTTATCCAAGTATGTTTTCTATTTGAAGCTATAATCTTTATATCATCTATACTTTCTGTATCTATATTTCTATCTTGTTCTTGTTTATATAAACTTGCTGTTAAAGTTAAATCCTGTGTTGGTCTATATTCATAATCAAAAGTATAGCTTTTATCTTTTGTATGTAAATCTAGTCTAAGTCCTGCTTTTTTTCTTTCATTTTTTAATTCTTCTACTGAAATTTGATTAGTTCCATCTTGCTTTATATCACTAAATCTAGTTTGAAATCTAAATCTATTTTTAGAATTTATCTTATAATCAAATCCAAGTAAATAAATTTTATTTTCTTTTTCTTCATGTTCTCTATAATCTTCACTATTTAAATAGCTAAAACCATAGTTTACATATAGGTTTTTATTAAAGTTATATCCGCCTGCAAAACCAAAGTTTCTATTATCAAAAGAGCCATAGTTTAAGTCCATAAAAAAATTGTTTCTAGTAACATTTGAATTTGTTGATATACTTACAACTCCACCAACAGAACCACTACCATATAAAGTTGCCCCCCCCCCAGGTATTATTTCTATCTTTTTTATTGTTTCCACAGGGATAGCATTAATTGGTAAACTTGCCATAGTTTCTTCGGTAGGGTTGATACTGATACCATCAACTAAGACTTTAACTCTACTTAATGATTTTTCACCACTACCTCTCATATCTATTCTTGGACCAAAAGCCGTATTTTGCACTACAACTCCTGGTGCATCTCTTAATATATCTTCTACATTTTTATAATTTTTTTCTCTAATTCTTTCTTGGGTAATTACAAAAGTATTTTTTTGTTCTTTGGGAATAAGAGAATAATCAGCATTTCTTGGACTTCCTTTTACAGTTGTTTGATTAAGTTCTATTGTATCTTCTGCAAAACTAGCTATTGAAGATAATATAGTAAGTAAGACTAATAATTTTTTCATTATTACTTCTCCTTTCAAAATTTTTTAATTTCAATCAATAGTAAAGAGAATTATTTTATTTGTCAATATATTTTTTTAGGAATTTTAATATTTTTATGTTCTAAATCAACACTATAAATTTTCATAGTAAAAAACAGTAATGTTTTTAAAGTAAAATTAAAAGATGATTAACATTTAAAAAGGAACTGTTATAAATTAATTTTATAACAATTCCTTTTTCCTTTTTAATAATCTGGGTTCATCATGTATTGTACTATACCATTAACAAGTTCAGCAGTTTTTCCATTAATATCATTCAATGGATTAAATTCTGTAATATCTGCTGATGTAACTGAGTAATTTTTAAATGCAAATTTCAATGATTTAAACATTTCATCATAAGACATTCCTCTTCTAACAGGTACAGATACACCAGGAGCAATTTCTGGGTCAAATACATTCATATCTATACTAATATGCAAATTGTCAATTTTTAGATAATCTTTTATTTCATCTAAAACATTGTCTATACCTTTTCTTAGAATATCATCATAGTAAACAATTTTTATACCAGTTTTTTCAATAATTTTTCTTTCTTCAACTTCAATTTCTCTTGCACCAAAGATAACTATATTTCTGCTATCAAGTTTAGCACCTTCATAGAAACAGTTTACAAGTTCTCTATCTCCTAAACCTTGAAGTAAAGCTAGTGGCATTCCATGGATATTTCCTGTAAGTGTACTTTCAGGAGTATTCATATCTCCATGAGCACTTATCCATAAAACTCCAATTTCTTTTTCTAGAGAAACACCTGACACACTTCCTAATGAAATTGAGTGGTCTCCTCCAATAAGTATTGGTCTATATCCATCAATCACAGCTTCATTAACTCTCTTAGCTATCTTTTCACAAGTATCTAAAACTGTATTTTTAAATTTCAATTTCTTATCATTAAAATCTTCTTTTTGTCTTTCAACAGAAATTAATTCCATTTCATCAAAAGTATCTGGATATGCTTGAATTAAATCATCAGGTCCAAACTCAGTTCCTGTTTTATTAACTCCAAGATTTGTTTGTACCCCAATAAGGACATTTTTCATCTTTTCAGTATATAAGTAAATAGCATCTTCTTCTTCAATTACATTTATAGTTTCAAGTTCTGGGTCTTCCATACCTTGAATATGTAAATCAGCTTCTTTTAATTCTTCAATATAATCAATTATATCTTGACTTATTCTTTCTCCTGCAATAATTATAGGGATACCAGGTGGATATGCCATTATCATTTCACCAGATATTTTTCCAACACTTTCTTTAAATGGAACTTTATTCTTTTCACTGTAAAAAGCTTCTCTTGGCATTAATACTAATTCAGGAGTTTCTGGAAGTTTTATAATATTTTTTTCCAATGTTTTTCCTTTTCCAAAAAATCTTTTACTTATATCTCTTAAAGCATCAAGTAATTTATTTACACTTTCTTCTGTATCACCTATTGTTATAAGCCCCAAAGTATTATAGTAGTCTGATAATTCCATTTGAATATTATAGTCATCTACAAGTAAGCTTTCAAGTTCTCCACCTTTAAGTCCTAATTCTTTTGCTGATATTGTAATTTTTGTTGGGTCAAAAGCAAAGAAACCATCTTTTCCAACAAGTTCTTCTCCAAAACAATAAATTCCAGGAATTCTATTAGCTTCTCTTCTAAAATATTTAGCAAGCTCAATAGTTCTTGTAAGTAATTCTTGTCCTTGAGTAGCTATTTGTCTTCTTGCACAATCAAGAGATGCCATTAAAGGATATGATGGAGAAGTTGTATGAAGTAAACTTAAAATTTGTTTTACTTTTTCAACATTAA
>ERZ773099.2264-NODE-2264-length-13411-cov-3.272836_pt1 | contig 13411 bp, 11 predicted proteins | sample MGYA00511120_ERZ773099 | MGnify/ENA primary metagenome ERZ773099 (study PRJEB29015, sample SAMEA2738012) | human oral metagenome | biome: human oral; feature: human-associated habitat; material: dental | place: China | collected 2104 ... | reverse complement strand
GCAAAGTTTGAAGAAAAACCTGTAGAGGAAGATTCAAATAAACCAAAGAATGCTAGCGAGAGAGAAATTCTTCTTCGCAGCTATATCGAGAGACTTACAAATGGTGAGGAACTCGAGACTGTAAGAGCAGAGTTCGTGGAGAATTTTAAAGAGGTTGATGCTCTTGAAATTGCGAACGCTGAGCAGCACTTAATTAGAAGTGGAGTTCCTTATCAGGAGGTTCAGAAGCTTTGTGACGTTCATTCAGCACTATTCCACGGTTCGACTAAGCAGGAGAAAGTCATGAATGCTGAGAAGGCTGTGACGGCATCTAAGGAGGCTGCACAGAGAAGAATGAACGGTGTCAATGAACGTAAGGAAGCAGAAATCAAGGCACAGACTCTAATCGCAGAACCAGGACATCCTCTAAATGTACTTACTCTTGAGAACGAAGGTATTGCCGAGCAAATCGCAATAGTGAAGAAGCTATTTGAAGAGGGTGCGGATCGTGCGATTATCACCGAAGAGCTGAACAAACTTCGCGCAGTATCGATTCACTACGCTAAGAAAGGCGACATCATCTACACAATACTCAAGAGTAGATATGACGTAACTGGACCATCTGATGTAATGTGGACAGTTGATGATGAAATCAGAGATGAGCTAAGACGTGTAACTGACGGAACACTATCTGATGAAGAGTGGCTAGAGAAGTCTAAGGCTGTAGTTAAGAGAGCAGATGAAATGCTCTTCAAAGAGGCAAATATCCTCTTCCCAATCTGCGTACAGTTCTTCAAGGATGAGGAGTGGGAGGAAGTTGGTCGTGACCTCAAGGAATACGATTTCTGCCTGCTCAAGGAAGAGCCTGTAGAGTGGGAGAAGGCATCGAAGGAAGATTATACACATAGAGCCGCTAAGGAAGGTAAGAACGGAGCTGCTGGAAATGACGAAGTTATCTTTGCGCTAGGCCATATGACTCCATATCAGCTTGAGGCTATGCTCAACACGATTCCGCTCGAATTGACGTTCGTTGACCATGTAGACATGAACAGATACTACAATGACAACGGAGAGAAGAAGCTCTTCAAGAGACCTATCAGTTCGTTAGATAGAGAGGTTTATACTTGCCACCCACCAACGATTGAACCTATGGTTCGCAGCATCATATCTTCATTCAAATCAGGAGCACAGGACAAGGTTGAGGTGTGGATGAATAAGGGAGAAAATGAGGTTCTCGTTAGCTATAGGGCAGTTCGCGATGAAGAGGGCAACTACGTAGGAACTCTCGAGTGCGTTCAGATAATGGATGAAATTAGGGATCACTACAAGGAAAAATTCCAATAAGAAATCCAACAAGAATTTCTATAAAAACTACACATGCGATACCAGACGTTTTGTGATAATATAATACTGACTAGGTATTGTTTCAAATAGAAGGATTGGGAAACGCGCATGGTATCAAAGCTTAAAACAGCTTTTAAGAATATTAAGGTGATAGTCGTTACTGAATTACTACTTATGATAGTAATGGTATCGACTATTGTCGTTAAAGCAGATGCCATAAACGAGAGACATATAGGCAGCACATCGATTAAGCTAGCAACGCTTAAGACCATCAGTACTGATAATAATTCAGGTACGGTGACTGGTACTAAGGCGACAATCTCCCAGGCGGAGACTGAAAGAGATATCAAGGTTGCAGAAGATAAGAGAGCGAGCATTATATCTTTTGCTAAACAGTTTATCGGTAAGCCGTATGTTCTCGGTGGCAAGAGCCTTACAAATGGTTGTGACTGTGCTTCGTTTATTACACTCATATACAAAGAGTACGGATACAACTGGAAGATGGGCTCTGTTAATACGCTTTATGACAACTGCGGAGGAACTACAGTATCAGTAGATGATATGAAGCCTGGAGATATAATTTTCTTTGGTAGAGGAAATAAAAGGCTACATGTAGCTATGTATGCTGGAAATGGTCGCATAGTACACGCGATGGACCCTTCTCACGACATTTGTGAGATTGATCTCTACAGACCAGGAACTAAGACCACCTATAGTGGCAAGAGTATATTGGAAGTTAAGAGGATAATTAACTAGTTATAGGATTTTCAGTTAAATGGCTCTATTTTAAAAGGAGTGTAGTTCTTATGAGTAGTTATGAAGTTTTTTTGTTGATAGCATTTATTATTTCCATAGTAGTTGGAGTTATATGTTTATTCGTTCCCCGAAATCCTGTTGTTGGAGTACGGATTTCCTGGGCTGAATATAACGATACGACTTGGAAGAAAAGCAACAGAGTTACTGGTATATTGCTAGTACTTGTGGGTATAATATCTGTGCTTTCTTGGTTCATTCTATCTAGCAATATGACTGAAAAGATTTTTTTGGGTTCTTTAGGAATGACATTATTATTAGTCTTATAAATGCTAGAATCGTTTATAACAAAGAAAAGAAATAAAGAGAGGGTATCTGCATAGATATCCTCTTTTGATTTATGAATAATATGGGATACGTGTGGAAAAAACAAAGTGTTATGTTATAATACTCGGGCGCTAGAAATTATTAAGAGTATTAAGGAGAGCGAAATGGAAAATAATTTTCAGGATCAGAACACAAATCAGAATAACTATCAGAACGGTGGAACAAATTATACACAGTATACAAGACCTATTTCTAGAAGAGAAATCGGTCTCTGCATCTTGTTCTCGCTTATAACATGCGGAATTTACGGCATTTACTGGATGATTGTTCTAAATGATGATGTAAATGAAATTGTTGGCGATAGAAATGCTACATCTGGCGGAATGGTATTTCTGTTCTCGCTTATAACATGTGGAATATACGGAGTTTACTGGATTTACTGCATGGGTGAAAAGATCGATAGATTCAATGACAGAGATAGTAATTCTGGACTTCTGTACGTTCTTCTGACGATATTTGGACTTTCAATCGTTGCTTACTGCATCATGCAGGATCAAGTAAACAAGCATGCTACAATCGCATAATAATCAAAAGTGCGATTTTCTGCACTATCTTATTAAAAAAACGACTCCTTTTGTAATACTGGGAGTCGTTTACTATATTTGGCTGAGGATGACACACATATATATACCATGTGTCTTCAGAACCATAACAGGATACAAATGTCCGGGCTGCGGCACGACGACACTGTGTGTAAATATCTTGCAGTTCAGATTTAGCGAGGCATTTCATGCCAATCCGTTTATATTTACGACTATACCGTTTATATTGTTTGAAATAGTATATAACGTATATCTGAGCTATACCGAAAAACACATGCCTCGTTGGAATCAAGTGCTACTAGGGGTGTACTGCTTCGCAATATTGATCTTTGATATTATAAGAAATGTAATGTAGAAGTTTAGAAGATCGAAAACGTGTCACAGCTATTTAGAGGTGCTTAGTCATCAGCAGAGGTTTAATTATAAGGCAAATCAAATGCGCTCCTTTTGGAGCGCATTTTCATGTCTATATTCCGTATTAATCTATCTCTTTTCGTAAGCTAGCTTGTAGATTTCTTTAAAATCATCTCTATAAAGAACCTTGGCAGCACCCACTTTGCCGCCGACTGCGCGTTCGCACTTTTCGGACAGCTCGTTGATAACTTCATCTGTTAGCTCAAAACCAAAGTCTCTTAGGGAAATAGGCATTCCGATTTGTTTAAAGAAAGTTTCAGTTCTGGAGATACCGGCAAGAGCAACTTCTCGGTCATCTCCAGAGTCATTAATATCCCATACATTTGTAGCAAATTTCTTGAATCTAGGTAGACAATCATCTAGAACGTATCTAGCCCAGCTGCCCCATATTGCAGCTAGCCCCGCACCATGTGCTACGTCGAACATACCGCTAATTTCGTGTTCAATTCGGTGCGTAGCAAAATCGTCACCGCCATTTCCACAGCCAGTGAGACCGTTGTGAGAGAGGCTTCCTGACCACATGATTTCAGCTCTTGCATCGTAGTTATTAGGGTCATCTACGAGTATGAGTGCGTTCTTTGCAACTGTTCTCATCAGAGCCTCTGCTATACCATCAGTCAGTTCCATATTTCCAGCGGATGTAAAATATCTCTCCATAGTGTGCATCATAATATCTGTACAACCACATGCTGTCTGATAGTCAGGAAGTGTCATGGTTAGCTCAGGATTAAGAATCGCAAATCTAGGTCTAGCTAGGTTGTTGCTGTAACCACGTTTTATGCCGCCATCCTCGTTAGTGATAACAGAAGAATTGCTCATTTCACTTCCAGCAGCCGCAAGCGTTAGCACAACACCCACAGGAAGAGCTGATTGCGGAGTTCTCTTTCTGTCGTATATATCCCATACGTCGAAATCCGCAACTGCACCGTATGCTATTGCCTTTGCCGAATCGATTACACTGCCACCACCTACAGCAAGTATAAAGTCAATTTCGTTTGACTTAGCGATATCTATGCCTTTATATACGTGGGAAAGCCTTGGGTTAGCTACAACGCCACCTAACTCGACATACTCTATAGAAGCTTCCGCGAGCGAAGCTTTAATTCGGTCTAGCAAACCGCTACGTATCACGCTACCGCTACCGTAGTGGAGGAGAACGCGACTACATTTTGATTCTTTTAGTAGCGAACTTACCTCTGACTCAGTTTCTTTTCCAAATACGACGTGTGTCGGTGCATACCAATCGAAGTTGTTCATAGTATGTAGTACCTCCCCATATGGCACAATATATTGTGTTCTTGTGTTCGTTTTTAATACAAAAAATATGCAAAAAATATTTCTCGTATTATGTTTAATATTAGCATAGAAGTCTTGAAACATCTACCTTACAGGCTTAAAATTGTATAAAATAATATGGCGTAAAACTGATTGACTAACCCCACTATATGGGATATAATGACAGGGCACTAAACAAGATATAGTGTTTGTCGCTAAAAAGTGTACTAATTAATTTTAAGAGAATTAACTCACATCAATCAATATGTTCGGATATTCGGTTAAGGAGAAACAATGAATGTTATCAAGAGAAATGGCTCAGAAGTAACTTTTGACAAAGCCAAGATTGAAAATGCGATAAGTAAAGCAAATAATTCCGTTGAAGAAGCGGTTAGACTTACACCAGTTCAGATTAAGAGAATAACTGACAGCGTAATTTTGTCTTGCGAAGATTTAGGTCGTTCACCTGCTGTAGAAGAAATTCAAGATATGGTGGAAGAGCACATCATGCAGCATGGTGCATATGAGGTTGCAAAGGCATATATCACATACAGATATACAAGATCCCTAGTTCGTCAGTCGAACACAACAGATGACAAGATTCTTTCGCTTATCGAGCTTAATAACGAAGAAGCTAAGCAGGAGAATTCTAACAAGAACCCTATTATCAACTCCACACAGAGAGACTACATGGCTGGAGAGGTTAGTAAGGACCTTACAAAGAGAATTCTTCTTCCAGAGGAAATTTCGTCTGCACACGATAATGGAATCATTCATTTCCATGATTCCGATTACTTTGCGCAGAAGGAGCACAACTGTGACCTTATCGATCTAGAGGATATGCTACAGAACGGAACTGTAATCAGCGAAACTCTTATCGAGAAGCCACACAGTTTCTACACAGCATGTAACATCACAACTCAGATTATCGCTCAGGTTGCTTCTAACCAGTATGGCGGACAGTCTTTCTCACTAGCTCATCTTGCTCCATTTGTTGATGTGAGCAGACAGAAGCTCAGAGATAAGGTTGTTAAGGAGTTTAAGGATGCAGGTATCGAGACAAGCCAGGAAGCTCTCGATAAGGTTGCTGAAGATAGACTAAGAGATGAGATTAAGAGCGGTATCCAGACTATCCAGTATCAGCTCATCACACTGATGACTTGTAACGGACAGGCTCCATTCGTAACTATGTTCATGCACCTTGATGAGGCAGCAGAAGGAAGAACTAGAGACGACCTTGCACTTTGTATCGAAGAGGTTCTAAAGCAGAGAATGCAGGGAGTTAAGAATGAGAAGGGTGTATGGATTACACCAGCATTCCCTAAGCTAATCTACGTTCTTGACGAGTGCAACATCAGAGAAGATGCACCTTACTGGCACCTAACAGAAATCGCTGCAGAATGCACATCTAAAAGACTAGTTCCAGATTACATATCTGCTAAGGTTATGAAGGAACTCAAGAAGGGTAGCGTTTATACTTGCATGGGATGCAGATCATTCCTTACTGTTGAAGAGTCACAGAAGAACGCTGACGGAAGCTACAAGTTCTACGGTAGATTCAACCAGGGTGTTGTTACAATCAACCTCGTTGACGTAGCTTGCTCATCATATGGAAACATGGACAAGTTCTGGGAAATCCTAGACGAGAGACTTGAGCTTTGCCACCGTGCACTAAGACTTCGTCACGAGAGACTTCTCGGCACACCTTCAGACGTTGCACCTATCCTTTGGCAGTACGGAGCGATTGCTAGACTCAAGAAGGGCGAGACAATCGACAAGCTACTTTACAACGGATACTCAACTATTTCACTAGGATATGCTGGACTTTGCGAGATGTGCTACCGCATGGTAGGCAAGAGCCATACAACTGATGAGGGAAGAGAGTTTGCGCTAAAGGTTATGCAGAGACTCAACGACAAGTGCGCTGAGTGGAAGGCTGCTGAAAACATCAGCTACTCTGTATATGGAACACCAATGGAGTCAACAACTTACAAGTTTGCTAAGTCGCTCCAGAGAAGATTCGGTGTAATCCCTCACGTTACAGATAAGAACTACATCACTAACAGCTATCACGTTCACGTGGAGGAAGAGATTGATGCATTCCAGAAGCTGAAGTTTGAGTCAGACTTCCAGAAGCTATCTCCAGGTGGTGCTATCAGCTACATAGAGGTTCCAAATATGCAGAACAACATTCCTGCTATCCTCGACGTTATGAAGTACATCTACGAGAACATCATGTACGCTGAGCTCAACACAAAGAGTGACTTCTGTGAAGAGTGCGGATTTAGCGGTGAGATCAAGATCGTTGAGGACGCAGAAGGCAAGCTCGTATGGGAGTGCCCAAACTGCGGAAATCGCAACCAGGATAAGATGTCTGTAGCAAGAAGAACTTGCGGATATATCGGAACACAGTTCTGGAACCAGGGAAGAACTCAGGAAATCAAAGACAGAGTTCTCCACCTATAAGAGAAAATTAATATGAGGAGACGATATTTGAGAAGCGATATACGCACTGAAGCTCATGTTGTAAGCCTATCTGGAGAGACGATAGTCTATACTTTAGAACGCAAAAATGTGAGAAATATCAACCTGCGGATTAGACCAGATGCTTCGATATACGTCTCAGCACCTCATAGAGTGCCCTTGGCTGAGATTGAAGATTTCATACTCAGCAAGGGCGCTTTTATTATCAATGCACTTGTGCGTATTAGAGGTGCCAAGACAGAGAAATCGAAGTATGCTGACGGAGATAAGGCTTATTTCTTCGGAAGGCCATTAGAGGTTAAGCTGTCACAAGGTCCTAGGGTTGACGTAAGAGTCGATGATGACTTCTTGCTGATCCAAATGCCTGAGCCGACAAATTCTGCTGTGCGCATAGATGTGGTAAAGCAGTGGTATAGCAGACAGGCAAGGGAACTGTTTATGAGTGTTGTGCATGATGTATATGATGAATTTAGGCGTCTTTATCGCGTGCCATTTCCGCATGTGACTATCAGGCAGATGAAATCAAGGTGGGGTTCATGTCGCCCTGATCTCGGCAAGATAACACTTAATCTATTGCTCATTACAGCGCTGTATGAGGACCTTAGATACGTAGTTGTGCATGAGTTTGCGCATTTTATCGAAGCTAATCATTCTGAGGCGTTCTGGGACATTGTGAGACGATTTGAACCACATTATAAAGAGAGAAGGCGTAGCCTTCGCAACTTACCGACAAAGTGGTAGATCATGACACTGCGTATAGTTTTTAAAGCTTAAAATGTTATGCTATATGCGATATAATTGTGTTAACAAAATGAAATGAGAGTATTAAAGTGAATTACGGAGAGATTAAAGATTGTGATATTGCCAATGGGATTGGCATAAGAGTCAGCCTATTCGTATCGGGCTGTACAAATAGATGTCCGGGCTGTTTCCAACCACAGACATGGGATTTTAATTATGGACAGGAATTTACGAGAGAGATAGAAGATAAGATTCTCGAGATGCTTAAGCCCGATTATATAACAGGGCTAACTGTTCTCGGTGGAGAGCCGTTTGAGCCAGAAAATCAGGTCGTACTCGTTCCGTTCTTGAAACGAGTAAAGGAAGCATATCCTAACAAGACTATATGGTCATTTTCAGGCTTTGTGCTAGAGGACCTTATGACAGAGGGCACACACTGCCACACAGATGTGACTATCGACATGCTTAACATGCTTGATGTGCTTATCGATGGCAGATTTGAGCAGGATTTAAAGAATATTCAGCTGAGATTCAGAGGTTCTGAAAATCAGAGGCTCATAGACATGAATAAGACTAGAGAAGAAGGAAAGGTTGTGCTCTGGGAAGAATAGATGTGATAGGGGGCTAGCCATATGAGTGTTTCCAAGTCATTTACAACATATGAAAAAAAGGAGCAAGTCAAAAACAGCGTTGGTAGGCTGATGCTAGCAGTCATAGCGATTGCAGCTGAAGTGCTCCTTATTGCTACGCTTATAAATCACTTAAATGAAAAATACACTATCCTATCCACAGTTTTCCGAATTGTCGCCTTGGCAATCGTTATAGCTATTTCCACCAAATCAACGAGTGCGTCTGTAAAATTACCGTGGGTCGTACTAATCATGCTCAATCCTATCATAGGTGTGACAATCTATTTTATGGTAGGACTATCTAGCTCAACAAGAAAGATGAGGACAAGATTCTTAAATGTCGATAACGAGCTATTTCCATTACTTAATGGTGATAAGGCTGTATTAGAAGAGATAGGTGAAAAAGATCTAGGCATTGCCAATGTGTTTAGGTATGTGTCGAAAAAAGCTTTTTTTCCGGCTTATAGCGACTCAAATATAGAGTTTTATGGTGAAGCTAGAGAGGCTTTAGTAACACAAAAAGAAGCCATGCGGAATGCCGAGCACTTCATATTTATGGAGTACCATGCAATCGAGGATTCTGCGGCATTTGCGGGAATTAAAGAGATTTTGGCAGAGAAAGCAGCTGAAGGGGTTGAAGTAAGAATCATCTACGATGATGTCGGAAGTGTTGGGTTTATAGACACCAGCTTTATAAAGCGTTTGAGTGACATTGGTATCAAGTGCAGAGTTTTTAATCCGGTAGTACCAATTGCCAACGTGTTTCTAAACAACCGAGATCATCGCAAGATTACGGTTATCGATGGAAAGATTGGATTTACCGGCGGATATAACCTTGCAAATGAGTATTTCAAGCTCACTAGACCTTACGGTGACTGGAAGGATTCCGGTGTGCGCATAGAGGGAAATGCGGTTCATAACTTGACGATGATGTTTCTCGAAATATGGAACGCCACAAAGACACGTGGCTCCAAGGATACATGCTATTCAAAGTATATGCCCGAGGTGAAGCTTGATAATAAAGAAGAAGGGTGTTTCATTCAGCCATACGGTGATACACCGTTAGACCATGAGCATGTTGGAGAGAACGTGTATCTCAGCATTATCAACAATGCGGATGACTACGTGTGGTTTATGACACCGTACCTTATCATCACGGACGAAATGAATAAGGCTTTGACTCTCGCAGCTTCGCGAGGTGTGGATGTCAGGATAATCACACCTGGAATTCCAGATAAACATGCGACATACGCTGTGACGAGATCATACTATTCAAGGCTTGTAAGGGATGGAGTTAAGATATATGAATACTCACCTGGCTTCTGCCATGCGAAGCAGTGTATTGCTGATGACGAGATAGCTACTTGTGGAACTATCAATCTTGACTACAGGAGCTTTTATCATCACTTTGAAAATGGTGTCATAATGTACAACTGCAAAGCTGTTCATGACGTCAAGTCAGATTTTGATGAAACGCTTTCAAAGTGTGTAGAAGTAACAGAAAAGTATCTGGATGGCAAGAAATCGATCAATATCTTTAGACAAATTCTAAGATTGTTCTCGGTTCTCATGTAGACTTAGATAATGAAAAATAAAGCGGTCAGGGAGTTGTCCTAACCGCTTTTGTTGTAGATGCTTGAGCTTAAAGCTTAAAGCTTAAGAGTTTATGAGTTTAAGATAATATATTAAGCTTCTTTAGCAAACTCTTCGATAAGAGCCTTGATTATTGCAACACCAGTCTCCATGCCTTCTACAGTAGTGTGCTCGTAAGGTCCATGGAATGCGTAGCTGCCGGTACCAAGGTTTGGACAAGGCAGACCCATGAAGCTCAGGTTTGCGCCATCAGTACCTCCTCTAACTGGAATTACAATCGGCTCAACACCTGCAATCTTGCAGGCCTTCTTAGCGTTATCGATAGCATCTGGGCACTTTTCTAGGACTTCTGCCATATTTCTATATTGCTCCTTGATTTCAACCTTAATAGTTCCTTCTCCGTATCTCTCGTTGAGGAATTTTTCAGCCATCTTCATAGTAGCTTGCCTATTTGCGAACTTGGATGCATCATGATCCCTTACGATATAAGTCATGTTAGCATCACTTACAGTGCCGCTCATAGACATAAGGTGATAGAAACCTTCGTGGTCTTCAGTTCTTTCAGGCCGCTCAGCGGCAGGAAGCAAGGAATCAAACTCCATCGCAACTAGTGCAGCGTTAATCATTACGTCTTTTGCAGAACCAGGATGTACATTTTCTCCCTTTACGTAAACTTTAGCAGTTGCAGCGTTAAAAGTTTCATATTGAACTTCTCCTTCAGTTGAGCCATCCAGAGTATAACAGTACTTTGCGTTAAATCTCTTAACGTCAAAGTGTGCAGTGCCTTTACCGATTTCTTCATCAGGTGTAAACGCGATTGAAATTGGACCATGTTCAAATTCATTTATATGCTCCACAACTGTCATGATTTCTGCGACTCCTGCTTTATCATCGGCACCGAGTATAGTCGTACCGTCTGTGGTTATGAGGGTGCGACCCTTGAGATCTTTGAGGTGAGGGAAAACTTCTGGATCTAGAACTAGTCCGCTGTCACCTAGAGCAACAATACCACCATCATAATTTTCTACAATCTGTGGATTTGCATCATGATCACAATAGTCGCTAACTGTGTCCATATGTGAACAGAATCCAATAGCAGTAACATTCTCCTTGCCTGGAGAAGCCGGAATGTGTCCGTATACATAACAGTATTCATCACATGCCGCATCCTCTACGCCGAGCTCCTTAAGCTCTTCAACTAATGCATGTGCCAACTCAAACTGGCATTGGCTCGAAGGTGATGTCTCGCTACCGCCATCGCTAGGTGTGCGATATGAAACATATTTTAGTAATCTTTCGTGTGCTTTCATGGAAGGTCCTCCTTATGAAATCGAATCTTATTGTCAATTATATACTTTATAGTATCACAAGCATCGGACCGTTCCAACCATTTAACTACTTAAATGGGGGATAAAGGAGCAAATAAGTTGACGATAAGAATTAAAATATAATAAAAATTCACACTAGAATATTTCCTTAAATCTTGACAGTTTCGGCAGTCTGGTGATATATTGTTTTGTTGTACGCAGTTATTTTTTCGACTGTTTACATGTGTTTTGCTTTAAGTTTAATTAAGAGTTTGCACAATAGAAAGGGTGAACGAGTAACATTAATAACTCGGAAAGGTGAATTATGAGAAATGCTTCCAAGGTGGGACTAGAAGTACTTCAGATGGTTATCGGAAATGCGTTAAGTGCTTTCGCTATTGCTTGCTTTGCACTTCCATATGGAATGGTAGTTTCAGGTCTAGCGGGCGTTGGTCGTATGACTAATCATTATTTTGGTCTTAGCGTATCGGGAACAGTTCTAGTAATTAACGTCATTCTTTTTATTATTGGTACATGGGCGCTTGGCAAGAAGTTTGCGGCTTCGATTGTGCTAGGAACAGTACTGTTTCCTGTATTTCTGGGAATTTTCCAGAAAGCGACGATGCTGCATCATCTGGTAGATGATCCGCTACTTGCAGCCATTTGTGCCGGTGTAATCGACGGAATTGGTCTTGGACTAATCCTAAGGGTTGGTGGATCTACTGGTGGAATAGATGTACCACCACTGATTCTCAACAGAAAGTTCGGTGTCAAAATTGCACCGATTATGTATGCCATTGACTTTACAATTTTCATGATTCAGATTCCGGTTACAAAGACAAATGGTGTTATACTAGGAATCCTATACGCGCTAATTTACAGTGTGTTTATGAACAAGATGATCCTGCTTGGACAGGGTGGCGTACAGCTGATGATTTTCACTAAGAAAATCAAAGAGGTTAACGAGAGATTACTACAGCTCGGCTTTGGTACAACTATTATGCATGCAACAGGCGGTTACTTGCAGTCTGCACAGGACTTGGTGTACTGCGTGGTTGGTAGTAGAAATCTCAATAAGGTAAAACAAGCAGCTCTAGAAATAGACGAACATGCATTTATTACAATTACTAATGTTAGTGAAGTAAATGGTAATGGATTCACAACATGGTTCAGCGACGAGGATTATGTTCCTAAGGTTGCTGAAAGACGTCAAGGAATTGAGCTTACACAAAAAGAGGAGTGAAGATAAGTTATGACTCAGGAAGAACGTTTAGATATACTAGCACAGGTTGCGGCTGGAATCGCTAAACTGATGGGTAGCGATACAGAGGTTGTGTTACACGATTTGACAAAGAGAGAAATCGTATATATGCATAATAACAACATTACTGGCAGGGAGAGAAGCTACAGAATTAACCCTGGAGTATATGATGTTATCAATAATCTTGCTGATGGTGAAGGCCATCTGATTGGCTATGCAAGTAAGTCTGCACAGGGCAAGAAGCTCCGCGCATCTCACTTTATGTTTATGGATGAAGATAGTAATCCTGCGGCTATGATTTGTATAAATCAGGATCCGTCAAAGGTTCAGGATATTATAAACTACCTCAGTGATTCGATTAAGATACATGATGTTGAGGAGCCGATGGCTAATGACTCAGCATACTCGATAAATGACGAAGACTACATCCAGAATATAATGAAGGATGCTATCATTAAGTCGGTAAAGCAGTATGATTCAAACTTCATCAACTCGAAGGAAGGAAAGATTAAGCTGCTAACCAAATTCAAATTCCAGGGCTTGTTCTCCGTAAAAGAAGCAGTACCGTTCATCTGTAAAACGCTTTCAATCTCTCAGGCGACGCTGTATAACTACCTGCGTGAGATTCTTGAAAGTCTTGATAATGAGTACGAGCGGGGAGCGTTTATCCCCCATTATGACAATGGGGAAGAAAAGCCGTAT
>ERZ773099.2262-NODE-2262-length-13420-cov-10.660980_pt1 | contig 13420 bp, 13 predicted proteins | sample MGYA00511120_ERZ773099 | MGnify/ENA primary metagenome ERZ773099 (study PRJEB29015, sample SAMEA2738012) | human oral metagenome | biome: human oral; feature: human-associated habitat; material: dental | place: China | collected 2104 ... | reverse complement strand
TGTCCGCCCAAGCCGTCGGCGGCGCTGTCGGGCACAACCCGATCTCCATCATCGTTCCCTGCCACCGCGTCGTCGGCACGAACGGCAGCCTCACGGGCTATGCCGACGGCATCGATAAGAAGGTGCAGCTCTTGACGCTCGAAGGCGTTGATATGACGCGCTTCTTTGTACCTTAATTCTCGTAAATACTGAGCATGACATAGCTCCCATTTAGTCCGAACGAAAGATTTTCACCGGGAGCGATGCTGTAGGCTGCCGTCATGCTTCTCGACGACTCCTCAGGAATCTGCGGCAAACGATAGGCGCGGGCATACGCCTTCCGCGAATCGTTTGCCATGAGACCGGAACGTTCAAAGCGCAGCTTGCTCCCCCGGAGAAGCACAAGTCCCGTCACGATTCCTTTTTCGCGGAAAACGATGAGCCTCTTGTTCGGATAATACAAGCCTTGGGAAAAACTCATGTCGCCTGCACGACAAGGCTCCTCCCGACTCAATTCCTTCCCCTCGCCGAGAATCTCCTGCACGGTGCGCGTGCGCATACCGAAATGAACGCCGCCGACGGACTCAAAGTAGTCCGGCGTCAGCGTGCGCTGCAATGCATCGCCGCCCGCCAGCGTGATATAGTCCCCCGCACCGCCGAAAAGCTTCCAGCCGATGCCAAGCGTGCGCTCCCCGTATGCCTCTCTGGTTCGGGAATCTACACCGGATGCAAGACCGCCTGCCCGGTCCTCCCTAGTGCCGACCTCGCAGCCCGTGCGCATGCACTCCCCACCCGCCTCTCTGATTCGAAACTTTGCACCGCCGGACGCAAGGCCGCCTACCCAGTCCTCCATGGCAACGACCTCGCAGCCGTTGATCGTGCGCCCCTCGATTGTGAGCACCGCACACCCCGCTTCATCGTACCAAGTACCCGCCATGCGCTCCAAAACCCGATCGGTCTCATCGCGCGGCTCCGCCGCCGCACTCTGCCCCGAAACGAGCAGCACGAGTGCGCATAAGATGAGCAAAGAAAAATGTTTCATCTCGCACCTCCTGTTTTAGAAAAGCTCCTCCATATAGCATCCACAGCATAATACCCTGCCTTTTATTCTGAAAATGCCTGTCTTCAATCGTAAACAGCGAGCAGGACATAGCTCCCATCAAGCCCGAAAATAAGAGCCTCACCGGGAGCGATGCGATAAACTGCAGCTCGGTCTCTCGATGAATCCTCGTAAATCTCCGGCAGACCGTAAATGCGGTCGTATGCTTCGCGCGAATCGTTTACCCCGAGGCCGGAGCGGTCAAAATGCAGCTTGCTTCCCTTGAGCAGCACCAATCCCGTCACAATTCCGTCTTCATTAAGCACCATGAGCCCCTTGTCTTGATAATACCAGCTGCAAATCCAGCGGGGATAGTCTGCGGGGTAATCATCGTAGGCGCGCAATTCCTCACCTTTTCCGAGGATTTCCTGCACGATGCGCAGGCGCATGCCGAAATGGATGCCGCTGACGGACTCGAAGCCGACGGGATCCGGCGTGCGCTGCAATGCCTCACCGTCCGCGAGCGTGATATAGTCCCCCGCACCGCCGAAAAGCCTCCAGCCGATGTGAAGCGTGCGCTCCCCGCCCACTTCTTTGATATGAAACTCCGCATCACCGGCCTTAGGGCTGCCTGCCCCATGCTCCATGGCGACGGCCTCGCAGCCGTTGATCATGCGCCCTTCGATTGTGAGCACCGCGCCGCCGTCTTCATCGTACCAAGTGCCCGCCATGCGCTCCAAAACCGTATCGATCTCATCGCGCGGCTCCGCCGCCGCACTCTGTCCCAAAGCGAGCAGCACGAGTGCACATAAGGCGAACATCGCCAATCCTTTCATCTCGCACCTCCCGATCCTGCAAAGATTCCACTATCACCAAAAATCAATGCGCCACAGCGCTGAACCTGACATAGCTCCCATTCTTTCCGAACGAGAAGAACTCCCCGGGAGCGATCTCATAGAACGCCAGCGGATTGTTGTACGTCCTTTCCTCGGGGATCTCGGACATCTTATAGGCGCGCGCGTATGCCGCCCGCCCGTCGTTTGCCCCGAGGCCGGAGCGGTCAAAATACAGTTTGCTCCCCGGCAGCAGAACAAGGCCTGTCACGATGCCGTCTTTATGGAGAACGATAAGCCCCTTGCCCGGATAATGCCAGCCGTAAGCAAAAGTATCATCGCCTGCATGGCAAGCATTTTCCCTGCTCAATTCCTTCCCCGCACCGAGCCTTTCCCGCACGGCGCGCGTGCGCATACCGAGACGAACGCCCTCGACGGATTCGGAGCAAGCAGGATTCAGCGTGCGCTGCAGCGCTTCCCCATCGTTCAGTCGGATGTAGTCCCCCGGCCCGCCGAAAAGCAGCCAACCAATGCGCAGCGTGCGCGTGCCGGCCGCCTCTCGAATGATGAAGTCCAGAGAGCCGCTGCCGGGTCCGTTTGCCAGTCGATCGCCGCCGATAACCTCGCAGCCGTTGATCGTATTGCCCTCGATCGTCAGCACCGCATTCCCATCTTCATCGTACCATGTACCTGCCAGCTTTCCCATGGTTCCCCGGAACGAATCCGGCGACATCATCGTCTCCGCCTCACCCTGCCCCGCAACGAACAGCATGAGCGTACATAGGACAAGCAAAACAACGCGTTTCATCTCGCACCTCCTGCTCCATATCCGACACTCTTCCAAAATGAGCCTGCATTTTCCTCTATTATAACGGAAAAGCGCAGGCAAGCGTACTGTAGCAAACAGCAGGCAGGAGAAAAAACTTTCTGCTGTATTACGGCCTAGAAAGATGAATCCTTCACGACTTACAGCGGATTATTTATCTGCGAAGTTTCCGTCATAAATACTCAGCATGACATAGCTTCCATCGAGCCCGAAGATAAGCGTCTCACCGGGAGCGATGCGGTAGACGGCGGCTCGGTTTTCCGGCGACTCCTCGTAAATCTCCGGCAGGCCGTAAGCGCATGCCGAAATGAATGTCTTCGACAGACTCGACACAGGAGGGTTCCGGCATGCGCTGCAATGCATCGCCATACGCTATGCGTGTCCTGCCGAAAAGCGCAAAATGCGAAACGGGGCTTCGATTTCATCTATGAACGCAAGAAAGTCGACCTCCAACGCGACTTTCTCAAAGATACCGCCTACTACGCCTGCTCCGTCATCACGAAATGGGGGCGAGCTCGTCTTCCTCTACGCGCCCTATGCGCTCGCCCCCTGCGCCTCGGGCGACTTCACGCTTACGCTCGAGCGCGCGGACGCCCCGGAGCTTTTCACCGACGCCTATCCGCCGGACTGACAAAAGCAGGCGCAGTCCATAGATTCGCTGCACACCGAGTCCTGTATAATGGCTGCATGGCAGGATCGGATCTTTCACGCAGGGGGCTGTCGCACATGATTTATGTGCGACAGCCCCTTCTTCGCTTTTTGCTAGTAAGGATGCACCTTACACTTGGATCTTGGCGACTTCGCCTTGCAGACTTGTGGCGATTTCGGCGAGCCCTTCGCTTGCATCGGCGATATTCTGCAGGGACTGCGTCTGCGTCTCCACGGCGCTGTTGCCCTCCTCGCTCGTCGCGGCATTTTCCTGTGCGAGCGCCGAAAGGCTCTCGATCACTTGGGAAACGGAGCGGCTCTTGTCCACGATATTCCGCGTCGAGTCGTTCATCCTCTTGACGACTTGCTCCGTCTCTTCGACAGCTTCGTCGATGCGGCGGAATTTTTCCTGCGTTTCGTCGAGGCTCGTGCGCGTTTCGTCGACGAGATGCCGGGACACTTCCATCGTGTCGACCGCCTCTTGAGATTTCTCCTTGAGTCCGCCGATGATGGCGCTGATTTCGTCGGTGAAGCTGCGACTCTGCTCCGCGAGCTTGCGGATCTCGTCCGCGACGACGGTGAAGCCGCGTCCTGCCTCTCCGGCCCGTGCCGCTTCGATGGCGGCGTTCAGGGCGAGAAGGTTCGTCTGCTCGGAAATCGACTGGATCATCTGGCTGGCCACTTCGATCTTTTCCGCGCTCTTGTTCGTCTCGATGACGACGCGAGCCACGTCTTCGGTCGCCCGGGAAGTTTCTGCCGATTTCTTCATGACATCAGCGAGGATGGCGATGCCTTCATCCTTGCGCTGGCGCACGGCGGCGGTTCCTTCATTGATTTTTTCGAGAATTTCCTGATTGCCGTCGAGCAGGGTCTGGATTTCGTCCAGGTGATCGGAAGCCTCCTGCGTGTCCTGCGCCTGCTTCGATGCACCGTCGGCAATGTTGTGGATGGCTGTCGTCACGTTGCGCGCACTGTTGGCCGTGCTCTGCGTCGTGGCGGTCAGTTCCTCGCTCGTGGCGGCGACAGATTGGGAATTGCCGTTGATCTTTCCGACGATGTCGCGCAGACTGTTCGCCATTTTGCCGCAGGCGCGTGTGATGATGCCGATCTCATCGCCGCGCTCCAGGTATTTCGCGAGGTGCATATTTTTCTCTTTCTGCAGATCGAGTCCTGCAAAGCGCTCGATCATGCCCGCCATATCCTTTAGAGGTGCGGAGACGCGCTTGTGGATGAAGAAGCTCATGAGCGCGATGAGACCTGCACCGCAGGCTACTGCAATCAGCAGCGATATGAGGACGAGTGCCTTTGCCTCATGCGTGAACATCTCGTTGGAGACGGCGACGAGCGCCCCCCAAGGCTGTTCGATGCCCTTGAGCTTGATGGGGTTGAAGATATAGGTGGTAGGAAGCCCCGTGGATTCGGAGGTGCGCTCCATGGAGAAGAGCTCCTGGCCGAAGAATTTCTGTCCTTCGCTTTCGCTTACGCCCAGCATTTCATAGACGTTCTTGGAGACCGCGTCATCTTTTAGACCGTGGGCAAGCAGCGTTCCCTGCGGGGTAAAGACGGCGAAGAAATTGTTCGGCGTGCTGATCGCCGCCATGTCGCTCTGGAAAGGAGCGGCGTCGAAATCCACCGTGACGGCGCCGACGAAACGACCGTCCTCGATGAGAGGGAAGGCGATGGTCAGCATGTAGGTGCGCTGGGTCGGCGTGACATCGTACCAGTAGGGATCGGTCAGCGTGATTTTCTGCGTCTTGCGCGGGGATTGATACCATTCGTCCGTCTCATAGCCGGCGAGCGGCGTGATCACGATGTCGGATCCTTCCTTGCCCGCATAAGGGATGGCGCGCCCCGTGGCGTCGGAAGCGGGGGAGTTCACGAATGCGGCATCTTTTCCGTCGAAGGCATTTGGTTCGAAGCAGATGCCCGAACCGACGATGTCGTCATTGGAAGAGACGGTCGAGCGCAGGGCGGCGATCAGATCGTCGCGATTGCGCTGCTCGGGCGGCAGAGACAGAATCTGTTGGACGCGCGATCTCAGATCCTGTCCCGATTGATAGATGGCAGTGTAGCGCGTCTCGATGGCGGCCGTCTTCATACCGACCTCGTTGTACTTTTCCCGTATGCCGTCTTCGATCATGGTGTTGTACGAGCGATAGCCGATGAAGCTCATGAGAATGGCGATCATCAGCGTGACGCCGAGGAAGATGACGACATTGACTTGCAGTCCGATGCCGTAGCCGCCCTTTTGCGGGGTTTCCTTTGTTTTGTTCATGTTGTACAGCTCCTTTTCGGGGAGGCGCGTGCATTTTTCGTCGAGAAATGCGCCTCCTAATTTAGTTGATTTCGTCTACTACTTTACAAAGACGGAATCTGGAATCTTTTAATATTATATCACATTTTTCAAAAAAAGTGGCACTTGAATATAATTTGACGATAAACTTTAGCGATACGAAGCGCTCCTACCCGAGCAAGGGGCTTTCGCCAAGCTTGTCGAGCAGCAGATTTGTTTCCATGACGCTCTTCTTGTGCGTGAGCGCGAAGATGAGGACGCTGTCCCAGCTCTTCTTGGCGTAGAGCTGCGGCAGATGAGCCGCGTGCAGCAGACGGCTCGTTTCCTTGAGGTCGAGTCCGAGCGCGAGGGCGAGCGCCAGAATTTTTGCGCGCGAGGGATTCTTGTCGCCGGAAAAGATATGGTAGGCGTATGTGGCTTCGAGTCCCGAGGCGCGGATGACATCGCTTTTCGTTCGATTCTTCTGCGAGAGAAGCTGCGCGAGATAATCATGCAGGGGCATTTTCTGCAAATGCTCCTCATTCATTTCTATGAAATGTGCGACGTTTTCTTCCCGCTTGAGTTCATGGAGCAGTTCGTCTGTATCCTTTTCCTGTTTTTTCGGCATGAAGAAAATCCCCCTTTGTTTTCATCATAAGGCAGGAGAGGACGGAAGGCAAGCGAATAGAAGAGCGATTTTGTTGTGATGCGCATGAACAATGGATGGCACTCAATTGAAACGGCGACGCTAGACACTGGACGCTAGCCCTTTTATTGCAACAGGTGAGAACTTCGTAGTATAATAAAAAAAGAAAATATCGGTGAGGAGAAAATTTATGGATTGGGACGAAGAGGAAGAACGGCGACAAAGGATTCTGGCGGTCTTGGCTGGGTTTCGCCTACTCGATGATGATTTCATGGCAGCAGTGTTTCAAGACAGTTTGGAATGTATCGATTTGGTGCTGCAGATCATCTTGAGCAAGCCTGAAATCAAGGCGACGAAAGCGATTACGCAAGATACGCTGAAGAATCTGCAAGGACGCAGCGTGCGGCTGGACATTCATGCGTGGACAAATGAACAGGAGTTCAACGTCGAGATTCAACGCGGCGGCAAGGGCGCTGCAGAACGTAGAGTTAGGGAAGCGCTGATAAAATGAAGTCGCCTAGATTTGCACAGATGCGCTGTATCTATCGAGGAGACAAACCGCAGGCGTAGCAGCGCTACGTCGAGGATTTGTCGACGACGATAGGACAGTGCAGATGTGCGAAGATGGGCGGCTGAATTTATCAGTGCTTCCCTAGATACAACAGCAGCCTTATGGACGCCAATACTCTATTGGCGGGCGAAGACTACGACAAGCTGCCCGAGTCGTATGTGATTTTCATCACGGAGACGGACGTGCTTGGCAAGGGGTTGCCGATTTATATTGTTCGGCGCACGATTGAGGGAAGCAATGAGATTTTTCAAGACGGCTCTCATATCATCTATGTCAACAGCTCGATAACGGATGAAAGCACTTCGTTGGGAAAGCTCATGCACGACTTTCGTTGCACGCGGGCGGAGGATATGTATTATGAAGTTTTGGCAAATCGAGTGAGGTATTTCAAGGAAACAGAGGAAGGAGCGAGAACGATGAGTGAGGCAATGGAAAATCTTGCGAGGGATTTTGCGAAAGAGCTTGCAAAAGAAGCAGAAAAGCGTGGCATGGAGCGCGGTCGCGAAGAAGGGAAGATCGACATGGTCTTAGAGATGCTGCGGGATAAGCTGCCTTTGGAGATGGTTGCACGCATATCGAAACTCTCTCTTGAGCATGTGCAAGAACTTGGCAGAATGCATAGTTTGCTATAAGAAAAATTACATAAAAAGTGATAGGGGGCTGCTGTACATGGATTTTGTACGGCAGCTTGTTTTTGGAGCTAGAAGGGAAGGAGATGTGTCATGGAAAAGCCCGTCGAAGAATACATCCGTGCGACCTTCTCGTTCCTGCGCGTCTTGAAAGAAAGCGAGCGCAGCCGCACGATGCTTGCTGCCAAAGAGGACGGCAAGCTCGTCGTCGTGCGCGAGATTTATGCGACGGGCCTGCCGTACAAGGAAATCAAAGCGATTGATCATCCTCTTTTTGCCAAGATTTTCTTGACGGCGGAGGAAGACGGGCGCACTTGGGTCGTCGAGGAGTATATCGACGGTGAGAGCCTGCAGGAGCTTTGGGAAAGGGGCGAACGCTTTTCAGCGGCGGAAATCAAGGCGATGCTTCGAGAAATGTCAGAGGGGCTTGCTGCACTCCATCGCGCAGGCGTCGTGCACAGGGACATCAAGCCCGCGCACATCTTGCGCCAGGGCGGGCGCCTGCGCCTCATCGACTTCGATGCCGCGCGGCTCATGCGCGATGATGCTGCGCCCGATACGCGCCATCTCGGCACGGTTGGCTACGCGCCGCCTGAGCAATATGGCTATGGTCAGACGGATGGGAGAAGCGACGTCTACGCGCTCGGCGTGACCTTTGAAAAGCTGCTGAAAGACGGTGAGGGAGGCGCTGTTCGGCGCGTGCTGCGCCGTGCGCAAGCCGTCGATCCGGCGGCGCGCTATGCTTCCGTCGAGCAGCTCGCGTGCGCACTGCGGCGCGAAGATTTCCTGCGTCGGGGGACGCTTTTCCTGCTCGTCCTCCTCTTGGCGGGCGGCGCAATCTGGTACAAAGTGCAGGAGACGCCTGTCTTACCTGAGATGCAGGAGAATGTTCCTGCCGCCAGCGAAGAAGTGATGCAGGAAGAGGAAGAGGCGGAGGCGGAGGTGGCGAAAGGGAAAACTGCAGAACCGGGTGCGCTGAAAAGTGGTGCGGCAGAAAAGGATGCACCGAAGCCGAATGCAGAACCGCAAAAGAAAGAGAAGCAGATCTACAAGCCGAGCGCAGAGGCGGAGGATGAAACACTTGCATCTTCACCCGATTGGCATGAGACTCTGGGAATCGAGGCTCGCTGTCTGTGGTGCGGCAATTTGCACAACCATGTGGGATCAATCGTCTTCCAGCCTGAGGAAGCTCTTCCCATTCCCGGTTCGTATGAGAATGACCTGATCTCGCCGGATACTTGGAACGCAGGCTTTCGCATCACGAACAACAGCGCCGCACCGCTGCGTCACCTGCGACTCGAGATGCGGACTTTTGAATGGTCGGGCGATAAAAGGGTCGAAGTCCAAGGCCCTGCAGAGCTTGCACCCGGCGAGAGCACGGACATCATTGTGCCGCTGGGTGGCTACCGCATCGATGGCAATCTGAGAATCGGTTGCCGTGATTTCGACCTTTCGCTTTATGCGGATTCCTTCGAGAGAAGGATAGCTTCTTGGTCGGTCAGCGTTTTTACAGAGAAGTGCCAAAGATCTGAGACGTCTCTATGAGAGACGGATTTTGAATTCATGGAATCGGCTTCCAACAAAATATTGTGACTGAAATCGAAATTGCAGCCTTGCGCCGCCTTCATTGTCCCACTGGGACAACAAAGGCGGCGCTTCTTTTGTTATCGTAGAGGCGAGGAGATTCTTGATGCATCATCCCCGCGTTTAGTGGCACTTTGAGTGCGCTTAATCACCCTATTTGGGAGATACGAAGTTGCGGGATTTAACGTATAATTAAAACAAAGATTTTTTCAGATAACATCGAAAGAAGCAAGGGGTTTCGAGGAGCTGATTTTCATTTCGCGGGAAGGCAGATTTCGCAAAGAACTTCATGAAGTGGGAGTCAGGATTGCTTATTATAGAAGACGCCGAGAATTGTCACAGGAAGCATTAGCGGAGGCGGTGGGAATCAGCAAAAGCTATCTGAGCAAGATCGAGCGAGCTGATGTCAAAGGACTATCTCTGATCACGCTCCTCGATATCGCCGGCGCTCTCGATGTGCAGATCGGCGATTTGATGAAGTTTGATGAGCGAATAATCCACGATGTGCGAACGATGCGCTTCTTCTACAACTACGACATGCAGCGCATGTACATCGACCGCCATCCGAACGACGGTGACTGGCGCTATCTCGATCCGAAAGGCTCATGGGCTGAAATCGGCATCGCGCATCCAGCCGGAAAAATCGCTTTCCGACTGGCGTATGGCATGGATTTTTATGGACGGTGAAATGGGGGAACTCTAGGTGTAAGGTATGCTTTGAATTTAGAGGAGGAGTTATTGATGTCGTTGCCTACTGAAAAAATCCAAGAAGCAGCTTTGAATCAAGTTACAAATGTGGTGATTGGAGATATTGCAAAGGGAGAAGTGGAAAAAGATAAATTGTTGGCCGTCTACAATGAATCTATAAAGGGTGATGTGGAAAAGATTATAAACCAGCATAAAATATCAGGCGCAGTTGCTGGACCGTTGCCTACACATGGTTTGTTGACGTCAATAAATATGATTGTATTATATCGCAGGCTGAGCAAGGTCTTAGATATAGAGGCCATGAAAAAACTGGATGCGTTGGTAGCGAATGCGCTGTCTTCATCAAAGTGGGCATTTGTAAAATTGGGTACATCATTATTTCTCATCAAACAAGCTGTGAGCCTTTTGGACGAAACTGTTGTGGCAGCACCGCTCGGTATAGGCTTGGGGCTGTTTTGCGGCTATAAGTTTACGCACCGCGCGGGTTTGCAGTTTGCGAATAATGTCAGCAAAATGGTAGATGAAGCCTTGTTGAGTGAGGAGATGAAGCAGCTTCCGCCGAAGAAGGGTTTCCTTCGCAGGATGATTCCATTTATGTAACAACATACAAAAAGAAGGGGGGGGCTTCGGCTCCTCTTTTTCTTTGGAAAAACACTATTGACAACTTGGCGAAAAAGGTTTACATTGAACTCGTAAATATATTTCAACAATAGTCCGAATATTGCCTATATGAAGGAGAGGAGGGGCGGTACGGCGGTCTATAGACTGACGGACAGAAGGAGAGTGATTTGCGATGGTTACATTTTTGGTGGCATTGCTCGCTTTGATTCTGGGCTACGTCATCTACGGCAGGGTTGTCGATGTGATTTTCTCGCCTACGGACAAGCCGACGCCTGCGTTGGTGCACGATGACGGTGTGGATTACATTCCTCTGCCGACGTGGAAGGTCTTCATGATCCAGCTTTTGAATATCGCTGGTCTCGGACCGATTTTCGGCGCTTTGCAAGGGGCGCTTTGGGGACCGTGCGTCTACTTCTGGATCGTTCTCGGCACGATCTTCGCGGGCGGCGTGCACGACTATATGTCGGGCATGATTTCTCTGCGTGAAGACGGCAAGAGCATCTCGGAGGTCGTCGGCAATCACATGGGCAAGACGATGCTCTTCATCATGCGCATTTTCTCGGTCGTGCTTCTCGTCCTCGTCGGCACGGTTTTCGCGACGGGGCCTGCTATGCTCATCGACGGCAAGCTGCTGTCGCTCGGCTCTATTGGTGCGATCAAGATCTGGCTCATCATCATCTTGGTTTATTACTTCCTTGCGACACTTCTGCCGATTGACACGTTGATCGCGCGTTTCTATCCGATTTTCGGCGTCTGTCTCATCGTCATGGCGTTCGGCATCATGGGGGCGATGCTCGCGGGCGTCGGCGGTCATGTCATGCCGGAGATGGTCTTGGCGAATCTGCATCCGAAGGATATGCCGATCTGGCCGCTGATGTTCATCACGGTTGCCTGCGGCGCTGTTTCGGGGTTTCACGCTACGCAGTCACCCATGATGGCGCGTTGCCTGAAGGATGAGCGTCTCGCGCGTCCCGTCTTTTACGGCGCGATGGTTTCCGAGGGCTTCATCGCTCTCGTCTGGGCGGCAGCGGGCGTGACCTTCTACGAGAGCACGGGCGGTCTCGGCGCTGTGCTTGCTTCGGCAGGTCCCGGCGGCGTCGTCTACGATATCTGCGTAGGATTCCTCGGCCCTGTCGGGGCGGCTCTCGCGCTGCTTGGCGTCGTCGCCTGCCCGATCACTTCGGGCGATACGGCGTTCCGTTCGGCGCGCCTGACGATCGCCGACTGGCTCGGTCTCGATCAGAAGTCGACGAACAAGCGTCTCGCGCTTGCCTTGCCGATTCTTGGCATCGGCGCTGTCCTCACACAGATGGACTTCTCGATCATTTGGCGCTATTTCTCATGGACGAACCAGACGCTCGCCATGATCGTCCTGTGGACGGGATCTGTCTACCTCTATCGTACGTTCCATGGTAAAATCTACTACATCATCGGCATGATTCCTGCGACCTTCATGTCGGCCGTCACGGTGACGTACATCCTGCAGGCGAAGGAAGGCTTCGGCCTTTCGACGGATGTTACATATCCCGTCGGTATTGCCGCTGCGGCGCTCTTCTTGTTCCTATTCCTGCGCACGACGGTGCTGCGGCATGAATGAAGCTCTCTTCTGCCTGTGCGGCAGAGGAGGATAAAACATGGAATGACAAGGAAGAATAGCGAATCAGAAGCTGCCGAATCACCCGACAAGATTCGGCAGCTTTTTTCGTGCCCTACCCAGAACTCTTCGCACAGTGTATAATAGGAGACGTAGGTTTCGTAAGCAGTTTGTAGTCACAGCAAAAGGAGAGCGGCGAATGAAGCGAGATGTGATACGGGAAAAGGCAAAGGAAACGCTGGCGCTGGAAGCAGCGGCAGTGAAGAAGCTGACGGAGAATGTGGATGAGGAGTTCTGCCGTGCGGTCGAGTGCGTACTCGGCTGCACGGCTCGCATCGTCGTCACGGGCATGGGAAAATCCGGGCATGTCGGGCGCAAGATCGCCGCGACGCTTGCGAGCACGGGCACGCCTTCGTTCTTCATGCACCCGGCGGAGGCGTTTCACGGCGACCTCGGCATGGTGACGGACAAGGACGTGGTCTTGGCGATTTCCAACAGCGGCGAGGTGCAGGAAGTCGTGAAGATCCTGCCCGTCATCCATCGCATTGGTGCGACCATCATCGCCATGACAGGCAATCGTTCTTCGCAGCTCGCCGAGTACTCGGACTACGTCATCGACATCGGGCATGAGCCGGAGGCCTGCCCGTTGGGACTTGCACCGACGACGAGCACGACGGCGACGCTTGCCATGGGCGATGCCGTTGCCGTCGCCGCGATGTCCGTGCGAAATTTCAAGAAGCAGGATTTCGCGCTCTTCCATCCGGGCGGCGCGCTCGGTCGGCGGCTATTGCTCAAGGTGCAGGATGTCATGCACACGGGCGAGGAAAACCCTGTCGTCTCGGGGGAGAAGACGGCGAAAGATGCACTTTTCGTCATGACGGAGAAAGGCTTGGGCGCCGTCTCTGTCACGGATGCAGCGGGCCGGTTCATCGGTCTTCTGACCGACGGCATCATTCGCCGCGCACTCGCGAAGGATTATGCTTTCCTCGATGAACCTGTGCACGAGATCATGTTTACTGAGCCTCTGACGATCCATGCCGATGAACTGGCGACGGCGGCGCTCTCCGTTATGGAGAAGCACGAGCCGCGCCCTGTGACGGTACTGCCCGTCATCGACGAGAAGGGGGCGCCGGTCGGCATGATCCATCTGACCGATCTTTTGAAGCAGGGCGTGGTTTGAGCCGCATCCTGCCGTTGGGAATGGATGGGCCATAAAGCGTCGGGGCGTGTCGTCGGTACGTTGAGAGAAAATGGGTTCGGAGCGCGAGAATTTTTCGATAAATCCAGGATATGATAAGTTCTGCCTATGATAATATTTCTAAGAAATCACTAGACAAACGAGCAAAAAAATTATACAATATAGTTGTTTATGGGATGAAATCAGAGGAAGTAATATCCTCGTCCCGAGAACCATCAACAGGGAGGCATGGTTATGAATATTCATGAGTACCAGTCCAAGCAAGTCCTGCG
>ERZ773099.2259-NODE-2259-length-13424-cov-14.976438_pt1 | contig 13424 bp, 9 predicted proteins | sample MGYA00511120_ERZ773099 | MGnify/ENA primary metagenome ERZ773099 (study PRJEB29015, sample SAMEA2738012) | human oral metagenome | biome: human oral; feature: human-associated habitat; material: dental | place: China | collected 2104 ... | reverse complement strand
CGACCTGCCCGCCACCTGGGTCATCCACACCGTCGGCCCCAACCGTCACGCGGGCGAGGACGACCCGGCCCTGCTGGGCGCCTGCTTCGACAGCTCCCTGGCACTCGCCATCGACCTCGGCTGCTCCTCCATCGCCCTTCCGGCCGTCTCCGCCGGCGTCTACGGCTGGCCCATCGCACAGGTCGCCGAGATCGCCGTGGCCCGCGCCCGCGCCGTCGAGCAGCGCTCCCGCACTAAGCCCGACGCCGTCGGCCGCCTCGAGCTCATCCGCTTCGCCCTGTCCTCGCAGGCCAACCACGAGGCCTTCGCCCACGCCCTCGAGCGCGCCGAGCACTGACCTGGGCTGAAGCGGCCCGCCCATGCTCCGCATCAGCGCCTTCGGCCCGGACGATCTCCGGCCTGCTCAGGCGCCCTTCGCCTCCGCGGCCGCCTGCTCGTCGGCCCACCTGCCCAGGTCCTCGCCGTGGATCGCGGCCGCCAGCAGGCCGGGGAAGGCGTCCGGCGTGCATCCGAAGGCCGGCACCCCCATCCCTGCCAGCTGCTTGGCGACATCATGGTTGTAGGCGGGGACGCCGTCGTCGCTCAGGGCCAGCAGCACGACGGCCTGCACCCCGCTTCCCAGCAGCTCCCCCACCTGCGCCAGCATCCGCTTCGGGTCGGAGTCGTACAGGTCGCTGATGAGGATGAACACCGAGTCCGCGGGCTGCGTGATCGTCTGCCGGCAGTACTCGATGGCCGGTGAGGTGTCCGTGCCGCCGCCGAGCTGGGTCCCGAAGATGACGTCGACCGGGTCTGACAGCAGCGGCGTCAGATCCGTCACGGTGGTGTCGTAGGCGACGAGCGTGGTGCGAAGCGAACGGATCGAGGCCATGACCGCCGCCATGATGGAGGCGTAGACGACCGAGGAGGACATGGACCCGGACTGGTCCATGCAGATGGTGAACTCCTTCTGGATGCCCCGATGGCGCCGGCCGTGCCCGATGAGCCTCTCCGGGACGACCGTGCCCAGCTCGGGCACGTAGTTCTTGAGGTTCGCGGCGATGGTGCGGTTCCAGTCGATATCGGCCGGCAGGGGCCGAGACGTCCTCGTGGAGCGGTCCAGCGCGCCGCGCACCGACTGCTGGAGTCGGTCGGCGATCCGCTCTTCCACCTCCTTGACGACCTTGTCGACGACCGTGCGCGCCGTGGCCTTGGCCTCCTGCGGAATCATCTCCGACAGGGTGGCCAGCGTCGCCGCCAGGTGCACGTCGGGCTCCACGCCCTGGAGCACCTCCGGCTCCAGCAGGAGCGTCTTGATCCCCAAGCGGTTGATGGCGTCGGTCTGCATGACCCGTACCACCCGGGAGGGGAAGTACCTGCGGATGTCCCCCAGCCAGCGCGCCACCTTGGGGGCGGAACCGTCCAGGCCCCCGCGCCTCTTGTCCTGCGGGCCGACGTCGTACAGGTCCGCTAAGGCCGTGTCCATCGCCCTGTGCCCGTCGGACAACGAGGTGGGGTACCCGCTCGGGTCCACGCCCAGGGCCAGGCGCCAGCGCTGCTCGATGCTGGTGGGCTCGACGTCGTCGGGCCGGTCCGTCTGAACCGTCCGACCCGCCTGGTCGGAGTGGTCGCGCGCGCTCATCGGGTACCTCCAAGGATCATGCTCACCGTGTCCAGAACCGCCTCGACGTCGTCGAATCGCTCCTCGGTCGGGCCGTTCCCGTGCGGGGCCGGGGAGCCGAGGTCGCGGATCTGCCGGGCCAGGTCCACCTTCTGGGGGCTCGGCCACTGGCCGAAGGCCCGTCGCAGCGCGGGCAGGACGTCGACGAAGGACCGATCCCCGATGCGCCGAAGCCACTCGTCGAGCACCTCGAGCAGGACATTGTCATAGCTGAGCAGGAGGATGTCCCCAGCGAGGAACCCCTCGATCCACTCGGCCTGCTCCTCAGGCTGCGTGCCCTGCGACAGCGTCCGGGACAGCCTCAGAGCGGCGGCGTCGCGGGTCAGCTCCCCGGCATCCAGGAGCATCCGGGTGATGCGTCCGGCCAGCAGACCGGGCAGGCTGCGGGTGGCCAGCGCGGAGCGCAGCGCGCCGTTCCACAGCGCCGCGGCCCGTTCGTCCAGAAGACCGATGGCGCTCTGGACCTCGTCGATCGTGGAGCGCAGCGTGCGGGCCATCCGGGCGTCCACGTTCGCGGCCGCCGCCGGCATCCCCGCGCACCCTCGCACCAGGACGGCGCGGGTCACCGCCCCCAGGCTGGAGGCCTCCGTGCCGCGCACGTCCCCGTATCGCTGGGAGCGGGCCAGGGCTGGCACCGAGCCCAGCAGCCGGACGATATCCATCTCGCGCGCGGCCTGCTCATCGAGGATCCGCAGCAGCTCGGGCACGACCCCGGACAGGCCTGCCGCCAGCGCCTTCTCCACCGACCCTGTCACCTGCGGCAGCGAGTCGGTGGCGGCCAGCAGGGCGTTGCCGGCGGCGGAGGCCACGGTGGTGCCGAAGGCCGCCGCCTCCACCACCTGCACGGACATCTCCGGGTCCCACTCGAGCTCCCAGACCTCCTTGAAGGTGCCGCTCGATGAGACCCGCTGCCGCTTCCCCCAGGTGATCCCGAGGATTTCCAGGCGCAGCAGCAGCTGGGACTTGGCCAGGTCCCGGGGCTTGCGCAGGTCCAGCGTGAGCGTCTTGGGAGCCGCCGCGAAGGCCATGCGCAGACTCTTGGCGGCCGAGCGCAGGTCGGCGTCCAGGGGAACCATGGGGACGCCGTCGGGCACGCTGCCGAGGGCCTCGCCGATGAGCACCTCACGGGTCGCGGCGGCGGCCCGCACCGCACTGCCCTCGCACATGACCGACAGGACCGCCTCGCCGAGCTCATCGAGGCCGGCCATGGGACGTCCGCGCAGGGCAGCGAGGCTCTGCGCCAGCCGCGCCGCCTCGATGATGTGGGCCGAGGAGACCGGCAGATCCTGGCGACGTAGGGAAGCGGCCACCTGCGTCAGCCAGCGCACGACCGGTCGATCCGGGGCGGTGAAGAGCAGGTGGTACCAGCCCGGCGACTCCACCCCGGCTCGATAACCGCTACCCCCGGCCAGGCGCCGGTGCGTCCACGGCACCCAGGTCAGGGACGTCCTCGCCTTCGCCATGCCCTTAAGCCGGGCGTTGTCCTGCGAGACCTTCGGCGGCTTGCCGACCAGCGCTGGGGCGTGCCAAGCCCCGCACACGACGGCGATTCGCTCGTGGCCCGCCCTTCTGGCCGCCCGCAGGACCTTGCGCATATGCGCTTCGCGGCGCAGCGTGGACTCGTCGGTCTCCGGGGACGCTTCCCGCAGGAGACCGATCGCCTCGGCCAGCGCGTCGAAGGGGTCGCCCTCCATGCGCAGCTCGACGACGTCCTCCCACCAGGCCTCCGGGTCCTCGTAGCCGGCCAGGCGCGCCAGTTCCGCGATTGGGTCGGTGCGCTCCGGGCGGGCGGCGTCCTGAGCCGCGGCGCCACCGTCCCCCGAACCGCCCGTCTCCCCCGAACCGCCCGTCTCCCCCGAACCGTCAGAGTCGCCGGAGTCGCTGGAGTCGCTGGAGTCACCCGGGTCGTCCGTATCGTCGACGTCCTCCTCGGCCCCCGCCTCGGTGCCGGCCCGTGCCCGCTCGCGCTCGGCCTTCCGTTCGGCCAGGACGGCAGCCGCGGGCAGATCCATGAAATGGGCCTTGGCCCCGTGCGCCACCGCCCAGGACAGCGCCTGCCATTCGGGGGAGAAGACGGCCATCGGCCAGAAGGAGGCCTCCGAGGGATCGGTGTTGTCCCAGGCGAGCAGGGCCACCGGCGGCTCCAGGCCCCGGCCCGCCCACTCGATGAGGCCATCGGCGTCGGCCGGCCCCTCGATGAGGACGCAGTCGGGCCGGTAGGCCTCCAGCGCCGCGGCCAGGGCCCGTGCCGAGCCCGGGCCATGGTGACGGATCCCCAGAACCCGCACGGGCGGGCGCGAGTCCTCGGCGTCGTCGACGACGTCGTTCTCGGCAGCGACTTCAGCGGTACCCTCGAGGGCTCCTACGCTGACGGTCACTGCCCCACCTCACGGCAGGCGCGGTAGAAGTCCGACCAGTCGCGGCGCTCGCGGACCACGGCCTCCAGATACTCCGACCACACCACCTGATCAGCCACCGGGTCGCTCACCACCGCCCCGAGGATGCCGGCGGCCACGTCCGAAGGCCGCAGGACGCCGTCGCCGAAGTGGGCGCTCATGGCCAGGCCGTTGGTGACCACCGAGATCGCCTCCGCGGTGGACAAGGTGCCCGACGGCGATTTCAGGCTCGTGCGCCCGTCCTCGGTCGCGCCCTGGCGCAGCTCGCGGAAGACGGTGACCACGCGGCGGATTTCCTCTAGGGCGCCCTCGGCGGGCGGCAGCTGGAGCGCCGAACCGAGGTCCTCCACGCGGCGGGCCACGATGCTCACCTCCTCCTCGGCCGAGGCCGGCAGCGGCAGGACCACCGTGTTGAAACGGCGCCGCAGCGCCGCAGAGAGGTCGTTGACACCGCGGTCGCGGTCGTTTGCGGTGGCGATGAGGTTGAAGCCCCCGTGCGCCTGCACCTCGGTGCCCAGCTCCGGCACCGGGAGGGTCTTCTCGCTGAGCACCGTGATGAGGGCGTCCTGGACGTCGGAGGGCATGCGGGTGAGCTCCTCGACCCGGGCGATCCTGCCCGTCCCCATGGCCGTCATAATGGGGGAGGGGACGAGCGCCGCCTGCGAGGGCCCCTCGGCCAGGAGTCGGGCGTAGTTCCAGCCGTAGCGCACCGCCTCCTCGGAGGTGCCCGCCGTGCCCTGCACCAGGAGCGTGGAGGTGCCGCAGATCGCGGCGGCCAGGTGCTCGCTCACCCAGGACTTCGCCGTGCCCGGCACCCCCAGCAGGAGCAGAGCCCGGTCCGTGGCCAGGGTCGCCACGGCCACCTCGATGAGACGCCGGTTGCCGACGTACTTCGGGGTGATGACGGTGCCGTCTTCCAGTGTGCCGCCCATGAGGTAGGTGACTACCGCCCAGGGCGACAGCCTCCAGCTCGCCGGCCGGGTGCGCTCGTCGAGACGCGCCAGGGCGGCGAGCTCCTCGGCGTAGCGCTGCTCGGCGTGAGGGCGCAGCAGGGGCGCGTTGTCGGTACCGGTGCGGCTGTTGGTCTGAGTGTTGGTCACGGGTGCTCCTCGGTGGCTGATGGGCGGGTAGTCGATGGGTGGTCGGGAAGAAACAGAGCGTGGTGCGTGCGGGCGCGGCTAGGCGGTGTGCGTGCGCAGGGCCTCCAGCCGGAGTCGCAGACGCAGGCCCTCGACGGCGTCGGCTATGAAGGGCGGTATCGAGTCGGGGCTGTAGGAGGCCTCCAGCATGGCCAGCGCCTGGGGAAGGACCGTTGCGTCGCAGAGCACGGGCAGGTCGATGGCCTCCTGGTTCGCCCAGGAGCCGATGTCCCCGGTTTGACGCGAGCCGAGAACGGACCGGAGAACGGAGACCGTCCGGCGGGAGTGCTCCGCGGAGTAGGGCCGCCACCAGTAGCGGTGCATGAAGGTGAAGGTGTCAAGATCGCCCCGCTTGAAGGCGTCGGCCGTGAACGCCTCGACAAGGGCGCCGTCACCGCCGCCGCTACTGTCCGCGGTGAGCAGGGCATCGCGCACGTCCAGCGGCTCGCCCTCGAAAGTCACTTCGGCCTCGAAGAGCTCGCTGGCGGACAGACCGATGAGGGCCGGCCAGCGGTCGATCGGAACGCGCCCGATCACCTCCTTCAGCAGCTCGTGTTGGTTGCCGGCCGCAGCTCTTCCAGCGGACTGGGCGCCGGCGTCGGCCCGTGCCGGGGCCCCGTTGTTCCACTCCTGGTACTCGTCGCGCAGGATGTCGTCGGTCACCTCGATCGGCCGGCAGACCACCTGGGCGGTGCGCAGGAACCGCTTGGTGACGCTCATGTGGGAGGCGGCGAGGGCCTCGGCGCGCTGGACCAGCCCCGATCCGGGAAGGAGGAGGAGCACCTGCGCCGCCGCCTGGCGCACGCCCCCGGAACGGTCCGTCAGGGCCATCTCGAGGAGGGGCAGGTCCGCCTCACTCAGGTTGGTGGCCAGCGCCTCGACGATCCCCCGGCGGGCCTCGGCCTTCTCCCTGTCCCACCCCGCTACCAGAAGAGCCCGCGCGGCGATCGGGTCCTGGGCGCGCAGCCGTCTGAAATAGACGAGCCGCTGGGTGGTGGTCCCCAGTCGCCACACGGAGTCGGCCCCGGTGTCGCCAGAGCTGCTCCTGGACCCGCCATTGGGACTGTTGCCGTGTGGGAACACCAGGGGCTCGACCCGCTTGCCCCACACCGGGTGGTCACGAAGCACCGCCGCGGCGCGCTCGTCGACGACGGCCAGGACCGCATCGCGGTCCTCGTGCCTGTAGGCGGTCTCATTGAGAACGCGCATGAGGAGCGGGGCGGGCAGCCGCCAGCCGCACTCGGCCACCATGCCCAGCGCCGTGGCGAGCAGGTGCTCCTGAGACCTGCTGAGCAGGATCTGTTCCAGGATTGGGCGCAGGCCCTCGGGTGCCAGGGGACGCGATGAGGCCGCCCAACCGGTATCCCTCGCGGCGGAGGAGGGGAACATCGGGATCGTGGCGCGGTGCACCGCACCGTAGGCGGCGGCCGCATCCAGGAGCGCTTCGGTGCCCTTGGACGTATCCTCTGCATCCCCCACACCTTCCGCACCCCTCCGACGAGGCGGGAGGGCGCTCGTGACGGCGCTGGGGAGCGTCCCGGGGGAGAAGGGACGCGTACTCGTTCCGATGACAGCGGTCTGGGCCAGTGGGGACAGATCACTCACAGGGCACGCACCTCTCCGGCGGTCAGGACGCTCAGGGCTCGCAGGCCCTCGGGGGATAGCTCGCCGGCCACGACGGTCTCATCCCCGTCGGCCAGGAGCGGCAGGCCCCATCGGGCGTCGTCGGGCGTGATGAGAGGCAGTGCCCCGTCCGCATCCCCGATCGCCAGCCGATCGCCGTCGAGCAGGCGGAAGCGTCCGGAGACCAGAATCGGTGTGGCCTCCACCCACGGGTCCGCGGCGACTGCCCGCTTCCAGATCTCCCGAGCGGCAGCCGTTCCCACGGCATCGGGCTCCCATCCGGTCACCGGCTGCGGGAGCTGCTCGTCGGACAGGGCCACGCGCACCTGGCCGCGCCCCGGGTAGAAGTGTGCGACGGCGTCGAGCCGGGTTCCCGGAACAAGAGCGGTGGAGAAGCCGCTGGAGGCGGGGGCGAAGAGGAGAACGAGCCCCCAGCGCCGCGTCGTCGTACCGTAGAGCCACAGGCGGCGCTCGGTGAGCCTGCCCTCCACGGAGTCCCGACCGGCGACGACCACCCAGGTGTCTCCGACGCCGGGCGAGGCCAGGACGTCCTCGGTGCGCATCGTGAGCCCCAGGTGGGAGCGGACAGTGGCCATGAGATCGTCGGGAAGCTGGTCGCGGCGGTTCCAGGCCCGGATGAGCAGGTGGAGCAGCCCGAGCTCGTCGACCAGCCGCTCGGGCCAGTCGGGGGAGGAATCGCTCAGCCTCGACAGGGCGGTCAGGCGGCGGGCGACTCCGGGAGCCTGGGCGTCAACCATGCGGGAGGCGAAGGAGGTCAGCTGTTTGGAGCGCTGGGCCGAACCGCTGGCCAGCCCCTCGCGGAGCTGATCGGTCAGCCACCGGTCCAGGTCCGCCAGTCCGTCGGTAATGCGCCGTTCACGGGTGCGGGCACGCGAGGCGGCGCTCTTGGCCGAGGCGGCCGCCCTGGCCGGATCGTCGGGCCGGTCCGGGGCCTCCTGCCGTGCGGCCTTCTGCCGGGCCCGCTTGACGCGGCCCTCCAGCCACTCGGCGGCGAAGGCGGCCGGCTCCCCACCCGCCACCTGCCCCCGGCTCCACAGGTGCAGCAGGCCGATGGCATGTTTGCAGGGGAACTTGCGGCTGGGGCAGGAACACTTGAAGGCCGGGCCGGACAGATCCACGCACACCCGATAGGGCCTCTTGCCCGACCCCGCGGCACTGCCCCACACCAGCGCCTCGTGCACGCCGGCGTCCGACCAGGTGGCCGGTGAGGCCAGCTTGAGGCCCGCTGAGGCGACCTGCTTGTCCGGCGCCAGCGCGGTGACCTGCTCGGTGCTCCAGGGCGCGATGGTCGGTGTGCTCATGAGGCCGAGGATAGGTCAGGGCTGTGACGCCGATGGGCCCTCTTTGAGGGGAATACCGGTGAGCGCATGGGGAGGCCTCCCCGTGGCGAGCGTCCTTCTAAACTGCCGGTTATGAGCACTGACGCCCAGCACCCGCACGACCCCGGCGGTGACGCCCACTGCGGCGGCCGCGACCCGTTCCCCCTGGCCGGCCGCACGGTGCTGGTCACCGGCGTCAGCCGCCGCATCGGCATCGGCCACGCCATCGCCTGCCGCGCCGCGGACTACGGGGCGAGCATCGTCGCCCACCACTACCGCCCGCACGACGCCTCCCAGCCCTGGGGCGCCGACGACATCGAGGCCGTCATGGCCTCCATCCGCTCCCATCTGGTCGGCCCGGCCCGGCTCATCGACATCCCCGCCGACCTGGCCTGTTCCGGGGAGCCAGCCCGCGTCGTCGAGCGGGCCGTGGCTGCCGTGGGCCATCTCGATGCCCTCGTGTGCAATCAGGCCATGAGCAGTCCTGACGGCCCGCTCTCCGAGATGACGGAGGCCGTCCTGGATGCCCACTGGGCGGTCGACGCCCGCGCCTCCATCCTCCTGGCGCAGGCCTTCGCCGCCCAGGAGGGCTTCGTCCCGCCCGCTGTGCCGGACGCCGGCCGCCGCCGCGGTGCCATCGTGTTCCTCACCTCCGGCCAGGGCCTGGGACCCCTGCCCGGGGAGATCGCCTACGCGGCCGCCAAAGCCGCTATCGCGGGCGTCACTCTGACCATCTCCGATGAGCTCATCGACGCCGGCATCACCGTCAACACGGTCAACCCCGGTCCCGTCGACACCGGCTACGTCACCGAGGCGGACCGCGAGGCGACGGCCGTCATGTTCCCCCAGGGGCGCTGGGGCGAGCCCGACGACCCTGCCCGCCTCATCACCTGGCTGCTAACCGACGAGGCCCGCTGGATCACCGGGCAGGTCATCAGCTCTGAGGGAGGCTTCGCCCGTTGGCGCCGCTGACGGCGTGCCGAGCCCCCGAAATCGACCACAACTTCATAGACGACACGGCTCCGCGTCGTCTATGAAGTTGTGGTCGAAGTTGGTGACGCGCACCATCCGTCAGGCCGGCAGCAGCCGCAGCAGCGCGGCCTCGGGCCGGCAGGCCAGGCGCACGGGTGTGTAGGGGCTCGTGCCGAGCCCGGCGGACACGTGCAGGTACATGTGGTCGGCGGCCCGCGGATCCCCGAGCCGGCCCGGCCACTGCGACAGCCCCGAGGCCCGACCCCGGTCCAGGTCGCAGTTGGTCACCAGCGCTCCCGCCCCGGGCACGCACAACTGCCCACCGTGCGTGTGCCCGGCCAGGACCAGGTCGACGTCGTCGGCCGACATCGCCTCCAGGACCCGTCGGTAGGGGGCGTGCGTGAGCCCCAGTCGCAGTGCGCGACCCTCTCGGTTGCGGATCGCCGGCAGGGAGAGGGCCGAGTCCGCCGACCCGGATGATGCCGTATCGCCGCCCGCCCCGGGGGCGGGGAAGACGTCGCGGTTGGCGTGCGGGTCGTCGACGCCCACCAGTTCGATGCGCCGACCGCCCACGGTGAGTGAGTCGCGCCGGTTGGTCAGATTCGCCCAGCCGCCTGCGGCCTGCAGATCGCGGACCTCCTCCCACGGCAGGGCCTCGATGTCCTCATCGCGCACGCGGCTGGAGGCCTTGCGCGGGTCGCGGTGCAGGTAGCGCGTCGGCAGGCGGAAAACGGTGGTGCGGTAGTCGTGGTCGCCCATGACGAAGGCGCCGGGCAGCCCCGTCAGCGGCTCGAGGGCCCGCTGCAACGGCTCCAGCCCGCAGGCCAGGGACAGGTTGTCGCCGGTGTTGACGACGACGTCGGGCCGCAGCTGCGCCAGCCGCTGCACCCACGCCACCCGTGCCTCGGTGCGGTCGGTCAGGTGCAAATCGGACAGGTGCAGCACCGTGAGGGGCTCCTCATCGGCGGCGAGGACCGGCACGTCGATGCGCCGCAGAACGGGGCACCGGGCCTCGATGAGGCTGTAGGCCAACGTGGCCGCCCCCAGGGCGGCGGTGGCCCCGACGACGGACAGAGCCGAGCGTCCGGCAGGGGATGGCGTCATAGGGAGTCGGGTCCTCTTCTGTTCAGTTATTCGCGGGTGGCTGGTGCTCACTGGTGGGAGGGGATTGGCAGAGTCGGATCCCCCTCGAGCGCCTGGGACATGTAGTCGCGCCACATCGGCACGGCGATCGTGTTTCCGTACATGATGCCGACGCTGTGCGGGCCGATCTGCTGGCCGTTGAGGGTCCTGGGGCTGCCGGCGTGGCCGATCCAGACCGCAGTGGCCAGCTGCGGGGTGAAGCCGACGAACCAAGCGTCATAGTTGTAATCCGTGGTTCCGGTCTTTCCGGCGATCGGCCGGTTGATGGCGGCCTCATAGGCCGTTCCGCCCTTCTGCGACGTGGCGGTCAAAGTCGTCGCGGTTTGGTCTGCGGCGCCCTGATCCATCGCCTGGGTGCAGTCAGCGCTGGGCACCGCCATGGAGGTGCCGCTGGCGTCCAGGATCTGGTCGATGGCGATCGGCTTGCAGTACTTGCCTCCGGAGGCGAAGGTCGCATAGGCGTTGGCCATGCTCAGGGGAGGCACGTTCTGCGATCCCAGCACGATGGAGGGGCGCGGGTCCAACGGCGTGCCATCAGCCTTCGTCACTCCGATGGAGGCAGCGAAGTTGGTGACGTCGCAGACGTTGAGGCGGCTGAGCATCTCGGCGTAGGCGACGTTGATGGACAGCTTCGTTGCCTCGGTGACGTTGGTGGCGCGGTTGAGGGAGCCGTCGACGTTCTTCGGGGCCCAGGTCGGGTCGTTGTTCTCCGGGGCGCAGGGGATGTTCCACCGGAAGGTCCTGGGGACGGCGCTAAGACTGGCGCCGGCCGAGTTCCCGTCCTTGAACCACTCGGCCAGGATGAGGGCCTTGAAGGTCGAGCCAGGCTGGAAGCCGACAGTGCCGTCACTGAGCTCGATACCGCCGTGCTTGGCGTCGGCGGCGTAGACGAGCTGGGTTTCACTGCTGTCAGGGCCGCCGTCGCCGTAGCCGTAGTTGCTGTTCTGGGCAAGCGCCTGGATCCGGCCCGTGCCGGGCTCGATCGAGGCGATGGTCGTGTCAGTGCCCGACTCATCGCCGGTGGGGACATTGGCCTGGATGACGTTGTCCGCGGCGCCTTGCCGCTTGAGGTCCAGGGTGGTGGTGATCTTCAGGCCTCCGCGCGTCAGCAGCTGGCGCCGCGAGGCGACATCGGGGCCGAAGTTCTCCGACCCGAGGATCTCGTTGACCACGTAGGTGCAGAAGTAGGCGGCGGTGCCCGCGGCGCCGCAGCCCGCCGGGGTCTCCGAGACATTGAGCATGCTCTCGATCGGGGTGGCGCTGGCCTCGTCGTACTGCTCCTGGGTGATGAACTCCTCCTCAAGCATCTTGGCCAGCACCCAGTCCATGCGCTTCTTGGACAGCTCGGGCGAGCTGACGGGGTCGTAGGAGGTGGGGGCGTTGGTGGTCCCCGCCATGAGGGCCGCCTCGGCCACCGTCAGGTCCTTGGCCGACTTGCTGAAGTAGTGCCGGGCGGAGGCCTCCACCCCGTAGGTGGAGGGGCTGAAGGCGGCGATGTTGAGATAGCCCTCGAGGATCTGCTGCTTGGAGTACTTCTGCTCCAGGCTGAGCGCGTACTTCATCTCCCTCAGCTTGCGGGCGACGGTGCTCTCGGTGGCGTCCCGGATGATCTTGTGGTCGTCGTTCTTCAGTCCGGTCTCGATGAGCGTGTTGCGCACGTACTGCTGGGTCAGGGTGGAGGCGCCCTGGCGCGAGCCGCCGGCGTTGTTGGAGACCAGGGCGCGCACCATGCCGGTGGGGTCGACCCCCTGGTGCTGGTAGAAGCGCTGGTCCTCCACGGCGACGATCGCGTTCTGCATGTTGACCGAGATCTCGCTGAGGGGGACCACGATGCGGTTCTCCGCGTAGAACTGGGTGATCTCCTGACCGTCGGCCGCGTACAGGGTCGAGATCTGGCTGGGCTGCTGGACGTCGAAGTCGCTGGGGAGCTCCTCGAAGAGCTCGGCGGAGGCCTTGGTCAGTGCCGCCGTGACGCCCACGAAGGGGGTTGCGAAGCCGGCGGACAGGACCCCACCGACGCCTGACAGTGCCAGAAAGATCGCGAGCATCGAGACGACCTGGGGTGGTGTCAGGGAGCGCCCGCGCGCAGAGGATTTCGCCATGGCGTCAGCCTACGTGGAATCGCCGGGGCGTTGCAGTGGCGTAGGCCCCCTACGATCTGAGAAGACCCTAGGAGCGTTCCCCGGCCTGCTTCGGCGAGAGGGTGCGAACCGGCGGGGCGCCGTCGGCGGGCGGCTCACGAGGAGTGAAGCACCTGAACAGTGAGACGACTCTCAGGTGTTCAGAAAATTCTCAAGAAATATTCAGGGGAAGGTTACGGCGGGATCACGTATCGTCAGCGGTGATTCGCGGCCCCGAGGGCCTCCCTGGGGCGTGAGAACCGGATTCCCCAGCCTTGCGAAAGGTGGGATCGGGGTGGGTTCGACGCCCGGTAAACGGCTCGCTCTCAGAGAACTCCTCTTGATCTGCCTGGTGTGTGCCGGTCTTGGTGGGATCGGCGTCGCCGGGGGTGTCCGGATCGCAGAGATGGGATTTGGTGTGAGGCGCTCGGTTGCCATACGGTAACGGCTGTGACGCGTCTGACAGCGGCGTCGGCCGTTGAGTGAATCGGGAGTGGGTATGACTCAAGACGACCAGACCTGGGCGGCCCGAGCGGCCTGCGCAACCGTCGAGCCCGACCAGCTTTTCGGCAAGGGGGCCGAGCAGCGTGATGTCAGGTCACTGTGCTTCGCGTGCCCGGTTCGTATGGAGTGCCTGGCCGAGGCGCTCAACTCCGAGTCGAGCTTCGGCGTCTGGGGCGGGCTCACCGAGAGGGAGAGGCGCGCGCTGCTGCGGCGCTTCCCCGAGGTCGACGACTGGGGGCTGTGGCTTCAGCGCGAGGACGACGAGCTCGTCGCCGAGATCCACGCCCGCCGCGCCCCTCGCATCCTGGCCCGGGTGCGCTGCGCCTCCTGAGGTCGCCCGCAGTCTGGCTTCCGGCGTCCCGGTACGGGCTCTAGGCTGAGCCCCATGACTGCATCTTCCGATCACCTGCCCGGCGGCGCCGCGACATCCCCGACCGCCTGGGAGTACGTCACCGTCCCCCTCATCACCCATGCCACCAAGCAGATCCTCGACCAGTGGGGCGCCGACGGCTGGGAGCTCGTCCAGG
>ERZ773099.2251-NODE-2251-length-13458-cov-10.242483_pt1 | contig 13458 bp, 10 predicted proteins | sample MGYA00511120_ERZ773099 | MGnify/ENA primary metagenome ERZ773099 (study PRJEB29015, sample SAMEA2738012) | human oral metagenome | biome: human oral; feature: human-associated habitat; material: dental | place: China | collected 2104 ... | reverse complement strand
ATCCAAGAGGCTCCTGTCCTGAGGGGGGGTGACATTCTCTCGGTCCCGCTAAGGGGTGACATTATCACTGTCCGGCGACAACAGTATTAACTATGCTTGATATTGCTATCACGATAACGTATATTATTATTATCGACAGTGAATAGAATTCCATCCTTTTCCCCCAGATAAAAAACAACCCCAGCAGAATCCCGGCACAGTTTCGCTGTAATTGAAAAAGAACATCTTTCCAGGCATATTCGTCGACAAAAGATCTCTCCATTCCCCAAACACAACCCCGCCGCCATAGGCATAGGCGTATCCAGGGAACAAGGAACATCCAGCCAAATGTCGCTATCAACCACAAAAGCCCCAATGCGAAACGTGTCTCCATATTATTTGTCGAACCTCTGCTCATTTAGTTTCCAACATTGATTTTCCCGGTCATAGCAGACATATCCCTTCTCCTGTCCCCAGGTCAAAACAGTCCGGCGCATTTCTGCCAACCGTGCCCGGTCGGGCAGGTCCGGGTCCCGCCCTTCTTTCACAGCACAAAACAGCGTACGGTAATGTGCCATCCACTCCCGGCGAATAGCACAGGCGAAAGAGAAAAGGACAACGCCCATAAAGATCGTCATAGGGATATAGATACACAAATCGGAGGCTTCAAGTTCACTCAGTTTATTGAGGTGACCAAGCATATTATCGACGATACCAATCGACAGCAATATCGACACAAACATAACGCCCTGTCCTTTGAGGTAATAGGCAAAAGCACGCAGGCGAGGAATATCCCAAGCCCACGCCCTTGTACGAGGAAAGTTAATTTCCAGCTTTCCTCTACTGAAAAACTTCGAATGGTACATATCTTTAAGGTATCGGATATAGTTCGCGTTCAATCCCCCGTACCACAAAGAAAGCATTTCCTCGTTTTCCAAAACTTCCTCATCATCCGCACCGAACAGGTCGTTTATGGGGGCCTCGAAATAGATCAGCCATAGTCCCAAAAGGAAGAGCATCAATGCAAATCTTACGCAAGAGGACTCAAGTTCTTTCCAAATTCCGCCCAATCCCACGACAATAGTCGCCCCGACCCAACAAAGTATCTTCAAGCTCCCCAAGACGGCGAATCTGCTGAAGTAAGCTCCGGAACGCCTGGGCTGATAATTCCGTGCTTGCCATAGATATCCTATAGGGTACAGAAATATCCCCAAACATACAATCAACCATAAGATGCCCAGCGAGAACCGCAGAGTCGTCATCTCGCCGCCCTCTTGCCTTCAATCACCGCCGCCCAATTCCCGATACACGCACCCATCGCCCTCTCCCTCCATGATATGTGAATCCCCCGGGGTAACCGGGGGATTTGCGGAATACCTTACGTCCTGTCGTCGGGCGCATCGCCCCCCCAACAGCATCACCGTATGCAGTCCCCACCCGCCGGCGGAGAAACTGCAGGAGTGCTGCGTTGGAGAAAAGGTATGAAAAAGCCGTTGAGCTCCCCTCTTGGGGGAAATATCGTAGGACCTGCTGCGTCCCCTTACCTTCCCTTCTCGCAATTTCATCGCTTTGATAACCGCATTCCACGCATTGTGGAGGGCCTGCTCATGTTCCTGAGGCATCCGCGGTACCGATTGTTTCAAGTCCACATCCAAATAATCCAGGCTCCCAGCCAGGCCCCTGGCGATGACCTCGCCCAATGCCCGGACCTCCGGCAGCTTCAACATCAGTTCCCGAACCTCTGCCTCATACCCTTTTACATGCCTCTGCATCAGCACTATGGGCCAGATTTCCGTCAGCGCGGTGCTCATGCTGTCGATTATTATGGTTTTATCCCCCGGAATGTAGAACCCCTTCAGAAATATCCGCTCGTCCTCCTCTCCGTCTCGCGGAGGCAGGAAGGTATACAGACTGCATGTCACGTCCCGGGGCAAATTCAAAGGGCCAAAGCGGCCATCGGATGTCGGCCTCAACTCCACATCATCAAGCAACAAGGAAACGGTCAAGGAGGATAGTTCCACGCGAACTCCCTCGGGCAGAACGATCCGGCCGGTGATTTCCCTCCGGCGAAGGAACACGACGGAGTCGCTCCTTCCGTAGCTGCCAGCGACATACAACGGGCTGGAGTCCGCCCTTTCCGGCAGCGGCGCCTCGAAGTGACCGGGCTCGCCCCCGGAGTTGTCCACGGACAACACGTCATCGCTGAACACCACACTCAGGGCCACGTTCAGGTTCCTCCCCTCGATGCGCACTCTGCCGCCGTCCATCTGCATGGCGGAGGAGAGGATCGGCGTATGGGCGTTCACCACGCGGACCGTTATGGCATACGTGCGCCGGTTGCCGAGGAACAAAAAGACCTCCCAGTGCCCCTCGCCCGTTCCCTCGGGCCAGCTGAACGACGCCTTGCCGTCCGTCACGGACGCGGGTCTTAGGTTCAGCGGTGTACCACGCTTACCGCCATGCCGCCACGACTCGCGAATCGCTATCCATGCGCTGCCCACATCGGCCCCCGGAACGAACGAGCCCTGAAGCTCCACCTCGTCGCCGGGGACGGCTAGGCCCTCCGCCCCCAGCGTCCTGTCGAAGAGCCCCGTAATGTAGGGCTGCGGCTCCTCCAGGTATTCCGCGGGCCTCAGCCGGTCGGGGTCGTTCACATCCAGAAGGCCGTCCTGATCGTCGTCGAAATCGATGTAATCGCGGACCCCATCGTCATCCGAATCCCCGGTCCCCTCCACGCCGTCCGGCACCCCGTTGCCGTCGCTGTCCGTATCGAGAAAGTTGGGGATGCCGTCGCCGTCCGTGTCGTTGCGGGGAAAGAACTGATCCAAGGGCAGGTTGAACGTCATGATCCTGTCGAAGGGGTAATATTCGATATAATCGGGAATGCCGTCCCCGTCCGTATCGCTTTTCAGCGCCTTCGGTGGGTTCGGATCGGGATTCGAGGGCTTGGTGCTCGGGACCGGAGGCTGCGGCCTGGGCAAAGGCTTGGGGGAAGGAGGATTGGGTTGAGGCGCGGGCAAGGATCGAGGCGGAGCTTCGGGCCCCTCCCCGCCGGAGCTTCCTCTGCAGCCTCCCAGGAAGAACAGCAGCAAGAGGAAGAGCAGGCACAAAAAGGTTTCGTAGACGGACCGCCTTTTCACGAACATCGACCTCCCTTGCACGGCCCGGATGGGGCGGGCGCTTCACGCCCCGCAAGCTCCCATCCGCCCTGCCGTCAGGGCCAATATTTCGCAGACTTCGTCCTCACGATCACCGTCCAAAAAGAAAGGTGAGCCAACCGCATTGTAAGAGAAAGCGCACAAAAGGTCAAATCCATGGGGCGAACAGGCCGGCAGCCATAAGGTTATTCCCCGGGCGACGAAGATCGCTCCCCGGCTTCCGCAGCCTCCCGCATCGCCTCGAAGAGCCCGGAGGCCCCCGGAACCCCGCCGGGCCCGACGGCATGAGCGCCCAGAATGGTCCAGCCCCGCTTCTTCTTCAAAAACGGGGCCAGCCCGTCGAGTTTGCCCTCCGCCGAGGTGCCACCCTTCCTGACCGAGACCGTGCGCAGCCCGAAGGCGGCCCCACAGTTCCGTATCGCCGTCAGGCCGGTGAGAAGACGGACGGGCTCGGGAAGGGGGCCGAAACGGTCCTCCATCTCCCCCATCAGGGCCATGAGCTCGTCCAGCCCCACCACCTGAAGGAGACGCCGATAGAGCGTGACCCGCACCCCCTCCTGAGGGATGTAGAAGGCGGGGATGGAGCCCCCCTGGTCGTAGGCGACCTCCGTCAGCCGGTTCTCCACGCCGCGCAGGCGGTCCAGCTCCTCCTCCAGCATCCGATAAAAGAGGCTGAAGCCCCCCGTCCTGCTCTTTCCGTGCTGCGTGGTTCCGCCGATCTCCCCTCCGCCCCGGATGTCCAGGTCCCGCCGCGCAATCGAGTAGCCCGACCCCAGGTCCGTCAGGGTGGATATGGCCTCCAGCCTGTCCGCCGTCTCCTTCCTCAGTTCCTCACGCTCCGGATAGAAGAAGTAGGCAAAGGCGCTTTCCCCGCGGCGCCCCACCCGGCCGCGGAGCTGGTACATCTGGGCCAGCCCGAGCTCCTGGGAGTCGTCCACGATGATCGTGTTGGCGCGGCCCACATCCAGGCCGCTCTCGATAATCGTCGTGCAGATCAGGATGTCGATAGCCCCCGCGTAGAAGTCCAGCATCGTCCTCTCCAACTCCCGTTCCGGCATCTGGCCGTGCGCGGCGTGGATTTTGGCCTCGGGGAAAAAAGCGGCAAGCATCCGCCGCTGTTCCTCCATACGCGCGATGCGGTTGACGACGAAATAGACCTGCCCTCCCCGCTCCAGCTCGCAGGCCACGGCCTTACGCACCAGCGCGGTCTGCCAGGGCCCCGCGAAGGTCGTTACGGGCAGGCGGTCCTCTGGGGGCGTGGAGAGCACCGAAATGCTGCGCAGCCCCCTCAGCGCCATCGCCAGAGTGCGCGGTATGGGGGTTGCCGACAGGCTCAGGATATCGACCGCCCCATAGGTCCGCTTCAGGCTCTCCTTGTGCATGACGCCGAAACGGTGCTCCTCGTCGACGACGAGAAGGCCCAGGTTCTTGAACTTGATCCCCTTCTGGAGCAGCTTGTGCGTCCCGATGACGATGTCGACGGACCCGTCCTCCGCGCTCGACGCGGTGCGCCCCGCCTCCGACCTCGAGGTGAATCGGGAGAGGAGCCCCACCGAGACCGGAAAACCCGAGAGGCGGGAACGGAAGGTTCCATAATGCTGCTGAGCCAGGATCGTCGTCGGGACCAGCACGCAGACCTGACGGCCCGCGGCGACGGCCCGGAAAGCCGCCCTCAGCGCGACCTCCGTCTTGCCGAACCCTACGTCGCCGACGAGAAGGCGGTCCATCGGAAAGGGGCCGGACAGGTCCTCCATGATCTCCGCCGTGGCCTTGAGCTGGTCGGCCGTCTCCGTGTACGGAAAGGCCCTGACGAACGACTCGTAAAGCTCGCCCGGGTCCGCCATCGGTTCTCGGCGCTCCAGCTCGCGGCGCGCGAAGATCTCGATCAGAGCTTTGGCCTCCTCCTGGGCGCGTTTCTTGTCCTTCTCCCTGGACTTGCGCCACCGGGAGCCCCGGAGGGTATCGAGCTCCGTCTCGTCGCTCTGGTGTTCCGCCAGCGCCGTGAGCTTGTGGGACTGGAGGACGGGGACCAGAAGGCGCTTGTTCTCGGCGAACTCGAGCACCAGGGCGTCCATGGAGGCCCCCGCCGAGACGATCTCCTCGATGCCGCGGAAGACGGCCAGCCCGTAGTCCTCGTGTACGACAAGCTGCCCTGCCGACAGCCGATCCCGCCACTCCAGCGGAGCGCGCCATTCCGAGGAGGCCGCTCTGGCGGAGACCCCGGAGAGCTCTCGGTCCGAGATGAAGGCGCGCTTCGCGGCCCTGTCCACGAAGCCCGAGGAAAGGGCCCCCTTTCGGACCTCGACGAAGGGGACCTGAGCGAACGGTCCGTTCTCCCCGTCCAGGAATCGGGCGTTCTCGCTGTACACGCACACGGCGCAGCCGCGCCGGTCCAGGTCGCGGCAGAGGCGCAGGACCGCCCCGAGGTCCCCCTTGAAGGGGGGAAGCTCCTCCACGTCGAGCTGGGCCTCCGTCCAATCCACTCCGCGCGTCACCCTCAGGCGCGGATAGCGCGCCAGGTCGCGAAACACCTCATCCCAGGAGGGGACGGGATCGACGTGCGCCTCCGAACGGAGCTCCTCCCAAAGCCAATGGAAGGAGACGGCCTGCGCCTCGATACTTTGAGGTTCATAGAGGATAACCCGGGTGTCGGCCGGCAGCAGGGCCGGCGGCATGAACGCCTGTGCGCCGGAGAGGCTGTGGAGGGAGACGGCATCGAGCCCGGCCACGGTCTTCTGCGTCGAGGGCTGGAAGGCGCTTATTCGTTCCACGACGTCGTCGAAGAACTCGAAACGCAGGGGGAGGGCGTGGCCGGGGTCGAAGACGTCCATGATGAAACCGCGCAGGACGTACTGCCCCGGCGACCAGACGAGGTCCGCACGCTGATATCCGCTGCGCTCGAGCCAGGCCACCAGGCGGTCCCTGGCATATTCCTCCCCGCAGGTCACGGGAAGCTCCCCATCGGCCATGAGACAGGGGGACATCAGGGCCCCTGGGGTCGCCACCAGGACGCCGCCCTCCGCCACCCAGCGCCGAATCGCCTCTCCCCGCTCGAGGAGAAGCGGCCGGCTGCCTATAGCCTGCAGGGTCAGAGGAAGCTCGGCGAGGCGGAAGAGGGGCCTATCGGGAAAGAATGCCCTGCGGTCCAGGGCGAACTCCGATGCCTGGCGCACGTCGGGGAAGATGGCTGCGATGCGTCCCCCCGGACACATCCAGGCCCGGGCTGCGCCGCCGGCGCGGTCGTGCACGCTTCCTCCGCTCTCCCAGAGCTCCTTCAACCCATCCAAATCGCCCACCACGGGGCGCTGCCGTCCCTGCACGCTCGAACCTCCCCATAAAAATAAACATAAAAATAAAAAAGAAAGAAACAAAAAACCGACGGAAGGAATCCGTCGGAATCATCGTCAATGGACAAAAAACAACTCACGAACTCAGCCGCGCAGGACCTCCAGGGCGCTGTTCCACATATCGCGGGCGCTGGTGGCAACAGAAAGGTTCGCTTCGTAGGCACGGCTCGCCACAAGCATATCTGTCATTTCCCGCACCAGGTTGACGTTCGGAAAGGCCACGTACCCATCGGCATTGGCGTCCGGATGTTCCGGCTGGTAAACCAGGCGGGGCGGGGTCTTGTCCTCCGTGATCTCCGTGACGCGAACCCCCCCGATATCCCGGTACCCGCCGATCGTCTTGTCCAGCATCTCGGCGAAGACCGGCACCCTGCGCTTGTAGGGACCTCCCGCAAGGGTACGGGTGGTGTTGATGTTCGCCAGGTTGGAGGATATCGTGTCCATCCAGAGACGATGGGCCGTCAGCGCGCTGCCCGCGACCTCCATGCTCTCGAATATTCTCATGCTCCGAGCTCTCCCCTCGAAAGCTACCGTCCCGCTATGACGGAGCGGTAAATGGCAAGCTTTTTAGCCGCCAGGCGGTTCATAGCGTTATACATCATGCGCGTCTCCGCCATGACCGCCATCTCCCGCTCCGGGTCAACGTTGTTGCCGTCCAGCCGATACATCTCATCGCGTATCTTCAGCTCCACGGGCTTCACGTCCGATACCCAGAGGGGACGCGTGGGGATATGAGCGGGGTTCGTAACGGTCATACGCAGCTTTTTCCCCGATTGAATGACATCCCGAAGCTGGTCCTCGAAGGAGACGTTACGCCGGGCGTAACCCGGGGTATCCGCGTTGGCGACGTTTCTCGACACGGCTTTGAAGCGCTGTGCCAGGCCCTCCATATCCTTCTCCAGAACGTTCCATGTAAATTCGCCCAACATGCGCCTCACCCCTCCGCCAAAATTATACTACAGATTCCCGCCGCGTATCCCCCGCCCCGACCATCTGCCCGCAAGATCGCGCGTCAATAGGCGACGCGAGTGGAGGAGGCCACCCCCAGCTCCTCCACGAAAAGGGGGCTGAGCACCTTGATGTAGGTGCCCTTCATCCCCAGGCTGCGGCTCTCGATCAATCCGGCGCTCTCCAGCTTGCGCAGGGCGTTGACGATGACGCTGCGGGTCACGCCGACCCGATCCGCGACCTTGCTGGCCACAGCGACCCCCTCCTGCCCCCCGAGCTCCGCGATGATGTGCTTCATGGACTCTATTTCCGAGTAGGAGAGGGCGCGCATCGCCATCTGGACGGCGATACGGTCGCGGGAGTGCTCCTCGATGGTGCGGTTCCGGTCGTTGAGCATCTCGATACCGACGAGCGACCCCAGGTACTCCGCCAACAGCACGTCCCGGACCACGAAGGGCGCATGAAAACGGACCAGGAGGACCGTCCCCAGCCGTTCCGCCGCGGCGCCATAGATGGGGACGTACATCAGATGTTTCTCCGGCTTCCTTCCCGTGCTGGGATCATCGAAGAGGAAGGCGTCCTCGTCGCAGATAACGGACTCCCGATAACGATTCATCTTGTCGGCCAGGCTCGCCGGCATCGCCCCCGACTTCAGGCTCTCCAAAAGCGTCCGGGACTCGTACTCGGGAAGCCAGGTATATCCCAGAAGGTTTCCCGGCTGATCCACGATGTAGACATTGGCCGTCGAAAACTCCGAGAGCAGCTTGGCCAACTTGGCGTAATCCAGAGGCTCCCCCTCGCGGCGATTCTGCAGGGCGCGCCCCACCTGTCGGGTCTTCTCCAGAAGGTCCCCCAGCGCCACCTCGACGGCTTCGGAGTCCGTTATGCCCAAAGCCTTCGCGTTCAGCAGATTTCCCCTGCCGTCGTCCAATGCGACGGTGGTTCTCCCCTTCACGCCCGTTTTCCTGGAGCCCCGGGTTTTCTCAGTCTTTTTTTCCATCGATCGAAGCCCTCCTTGAAACCTATCGATTGCCCTGTCCTTTGCCCCCGGGCGATCTCCTCGTTGGAACAAACCTACTTTCAATTCTCTCAAACCCTTGCTTCCAGTACTCCAAAACTCTCCCGGTTCTTTGCCGAACATCGTCAAGGACGCTGGAACCATATTCGACAAATTTAGGATATAATAACAAAGACCGCAGAATAATTCAATACAATAGAAACTATATCCAATAAAATGTCAAAGTTCCTTAGGCACTTTGCCCCAAGCTCCTCCGTAATTTCAAGGGTTTTCTAAAGAAGGTAACGGCGGAGATCCCTGTCCTCGACCAGCCCGTTCAGCCGTTCCCGGACCATGTCCGCGTCTATTTCGATTCGTTCCGTCGGCGCATCGCAGACGCTGAAGCTGATCTCCTCGAGCAGCTGCTCCAGCATCGTGTGCAGCCGACGCGCCCCGATGTCCTCCATCTCCGCGTTCATACGGCTGGCCAGCTCCGCGATCTCGCGGGTCGCGTCCTCCGTGAAACGCAGCTCCGTGCCCTCGGTGGCGATCAGGGCGCTGTACTGTTTCAGGAGGCTGTTCTCCGGCTCCGTCAATATCTGCTGAAGGTTCTCCCAGGACAGGGGCTGGAGCTCGACACGGATGGGAAAGCGCCCCTGGAGCTCGGGGATCAGGTCGGAAGGTTTTACGCCGCTGAAGGCGCCGGCCGCGATGAAGAGGATGTGGTCCGTCCTGACCGGGCCGTAGCGGGTCTGGACGACCGACCCCTCGACGATCGGAAGGAGGTCCCGCTGGACCCCCTCGCGGCTCACGTCGGGACCGGCGGCCCCTCCCCTGGCGACGACCTTGTCCAGCTCGTCCAGAAAGACGATGCCGTCCTCCTGGACCTTCTCCAACGCCTCCTGCGCGAGGGCGTCCGAGTCTATCAGCTTCTCGGCCTCCTCGCCCTGGAAGGCCCTCAGGGCCTCCCCCACCTTCATCCGGCGCTTCTTCGACCTCCTGGGCAGGATCCCGCTGAGCATCTCGTTCAGGTTGATCCCCACGGAGTCCATCCCGGCGCCGCCCAGGATGGGAATGGCCGCCGAATTGTCCGAGACCTCGACATCGACCTCGCGGTCGTTCAGTCGCCCCTCCCGCAGCATGGTCAGGAGCTTGGCCCGGGTCGTCTCCTGCCCGTGCTCCTCCTCGGGGGGGCGTTCCTCCTCCGTATCGGTCTCAGCCCCGGCCCCAAACACCTTCATGAAATCGGGGACGGAGAATTTCTTTTCGCTCCTGGGCAGCAGGACGTCGATCAGACGCTGCTCCGCCCGCTCCAGAGCGGGAGTCTGGACGTCCTCCAGCATCCGCCTGCGCACCATAGTCACGGCAAACTCGACGAGGTCGCGGATCATGGACTCCACGTCCCGTCCCACATACCCCACCTCCGTGAACTTCGTGGCCTCGACCTTGATGAAGGGCGCATGAACCAGCGTCGCCAGGCGTCGGGCTATTTCGGTCTTTCCCACACCCGTCGGCCCCACCATCAGGATGTTCTTGGGCATGACCTCGTGCGCCATCTCGGGCGGGAGCATTCTGCGGCGCAGGCGGTTGCGAAGCGCCACCGCCACCGCGCGCTTGGCCTTTTCCTGACCTACGATATAGCGGTCCAGATACTCGATCACCCGGGAGGGCGTCAGGGCGGACTCCAAACGGGGCGTCATTCCAGCACCTCCAGCGTCACCACGTTGTCCGTGTAGATGCAGATCTCCGAGGCCAGCTCGATGGCCCGTTTGGCGATGCGCTCGGGCGGCCAGTCCGTCCCCTCGCAGAACGCCCGCGCCGCGGCCAGGGCATAACCGGACCCCGACCCTATGGACGCCGCGCTGCCCTCCGGCTCCAGGATGTCCCCCGCCCCGCTGAGCAGCAGGGTGAGCCTGGAATCCGCCGCCAGCATCATCGCCTCGAGGCGGCGCAGCGCTTTGTCCGTGCGCCATTCCCTCACCAGCTTGACGGCCGCCTTCATCAGATCGCCCTTCTCCTGCTCCAGACGGTTCTCGAACCGCTCGAGCAGGGTCATGGCGTCGGCGGTACTGCCCGCGAAACCCGTCAAAATTTTTCCGTTGAAGAGGCGGCGTACCTTCCGCGCCCCAGACTTGACGATCTGACTTCCCAGGGTCACCTGGCCGTCCCCGGCCATGGCCACCCTCTCTCCCGAGCGGACGCACACGATGGTCGTTCCCTTAAACAGTGTCCTCATCCTTTCCGCAGCTTCCGTTTCCGTTCTCTCTTTATCGTTGTCGCCATATATCGTTCCGGCCTCGCGGGACAGTCTCACGAAGCATCTTCGCCGACCCTGGCCCGGGGATGGGCCGAGGCGTAGCTCTCCTTCATCCAGGACGCGCTGATGGTGAGGTAGATCTGCGTCGTGGAGAGGCTCTCGTGCCCCAGGAATTCCTGCACGAACTTCAGCGACGCCCCCCGCTCCACCAGGTGCGTCGCACAGCTGTGGCGCAGGACGTGGGGCGTCACGCCCTTCAGCCCCGCGCGTCCGGCCAGGGTCGTAACGATGCGGTGCACCGTCCGGACCGTGAGGGCCTTGCCCCCGCGCCCCGAAAAGACGTAGGGCTCCGCCGGGTCGCGCTGCGCCCCAAGCCGCTCGAGCGCCCTCTGCGCACAGCCGCCGAAGGGCACGCGCCTTTCCTTGTCCCCCTTGCCCAGGACGACGATCCAGCGCTCCTGGATGTCCACATCCGCCCACCTGAGCCCCGTGAGCTCCGACACCCGAAGCCCGCACCCGTAGAGCAGCTCCAGGATGGCCGTGTCCCGGATGGGGGACTCGCTTGCCGAGGCCATCTCGAACATCCGGTTCACAGCCTCCCCCGAGAGCGCCTTCGGCAGTCCCCGCGGGGCCGAGGGGCCGCGCAGGGCACGGGCCGGGTCCCTGTCCAGGACGCCGCGTTCCTTCAGAAACGAGAAGAGGCCGCGCAGGGAGGAGAGCTTGCGGGATATCGTCGTCCGGGCATAGCCCCACCCGGACAGTTCCCGGAGGTAGGCGCGCAGGACCGCAGGGTCCACAAGGCCGACGTCCGATAGGGACCGCCCCTCCAGATACTCCGAAAACTGCTTCAGGTCCACCGCATAATTGGTCAGCGTATGCTCGGAAGCGGTCCTGCTGCCGACATACGTCAAAAAGGCGTCGATGGCGCCGTCTATCGTCTTTGCGTTCATTTTTCAAATATTATCAGGTTTGACTGCAAACTCAAGAGCGGTATCCGCCCAATATGTTGCGGATATCGCGCGCTTGACTTCGGTTCGGCGCTGGCCTAGAATAGGGCTTGGACAAAAGAATACCGTTTGCGGGGGAACTGAAGTGCGTTGAGAAGGTTAAAACCTGACCCCTTGAACCTGTCGGCTAATACCGGCGTAGGGAAGCAGAGATGTGTGTCGTCACGGAGAAGGGCGCTTTCCTGTTGTGGAAAGGCGCCCTTCAATTTTTGAGCAGGGAGGTCCTTGCCATGCGTAAGGTTTTGACCGTAGCGGGCTCCGATTGCAGCGGCGGAGCGGGAATCCAGGCCGACCTCAAGACGTTCTCGGCCCATGGGGTCTTCGGCATGAGCGTCGTCGTATCGGTGGTGGCGGAGAACACCAGCCGGGTGATCGCCATCCAGGACGTGACGCCGGACATGATCGAGAAGCAGATGGACGCGGTCTTCGAGGATATCGGGGCGGATGCCGTGAAGGTGGGGATGCTCTCCACCCCCGTGTGCATGAGGGCCGTCGCGGGGAAGCTGAAGCGGTACGCCCCCCAAAACGTGGTCGTCGATCCGGTCATGTACGCCAAGAACGGCTGCCCCCTGATGGACCCCGGGGCGGTGGGCGCCTTGATCGAGGTGATCGTTCCCCTGGCGGACGTCCTGACGCCGAACATCCCGGAGGCCGAGCGGATCGCCGAGATGAAGATCGAAGCGCTGGACGACATGAAGGAGGCGGCGCGGCGCATCCATGCCATGGGCTGCCGCAGCGTCCTGGTGAAGGGCGGGCATGCCTCGGGGGACGCCGTCGACGTCCTTTTTGACGGAACGGACTTCCGGCTCCTCGAGGCGCGCCGCATCGACACCAAAAACACGCACGGCACGGGCTGCACGTTCTCCTCGGCCATCGCCTCGAACCTGGCCCTGGGATACGACGTCGCCGGGGCCGCGGAACGGGCCAAGCGCTACGTCACCACGGCCATCGAGCACGCGCTTCCCATCGGGAAGGGACATGGCCCCACGCACCACTTCTACGACCTCTACAGGGAGGGCCTGAGGGGAATGGATGGAGAGGAGACGAGGGCATGAGCACGCAGACGGAACTCGAGAAGGTATCCACGTTCAGTCAGATGCTCCTGTGGTTCGGTGCGGCGGTCTCCATCGCGGAGATCCTCACCGGCGCGCTCCTGGCGCCCCTTGGCTTTGAAAGGGGCATGGCGGCCATCCTGGTGGGGCACGTCATCGGGGCCGCCCTGCTCCTCCCCGCAGGGCTGATCGGAGCGCAAAGCGGCCTCTCGGCCGCCAGGTCGGTCCGCATCTCCTTCGGGAGGTACGGCTCCTACGTCTTTTCCATCCTCAATCTGGTGCAGCTGCTGGGGTGGACGGCCATCATGATCGTCAGCGGAGCCAAGGCCATGGACGGCATCACGGGGGAGCTCTGGGGGTTCCGGAACGAGGCCGCGGGGTGCGCCGTCATCGGAATCCTGATCGCCCTGTGGGTCCTCATGGGCATCAAGAACCTGGCCCGCGTCAATATCGTCGTGGTGACGATGCTCTTCGGACTCTCCCTCGTCCTGGGGTTCACGGTCCTGGGACAGACGGGGTCCGGTGCGGCGGCGGGGGAGCCGATTTCCTTCGGCGCCGCCGTCGAGCTGAACGTCGCCATGTCGCTCTCATGGATGCCGCTCATCTCCGACTACACGCGAAGGCTGAGGCGTCCGTTCCTGGGGACGGGAGCCAGCGTGCTGAGCTATTTCGCGGGGAGCGTAAGGAAGGCGAAAGGGGCCGTCTCCGCTGGA
>ERZ773099.2249-NODE-2249-length-13463-cov-3.106429_pt1 | contig 13463 bp, 21 predicted proteins | sample MGYA00511120_ERZ773099 | MGnify/ENA primary metagenome ERZ773099 (study PRJEB29015, sample SAMEA2738012) | human oral metagenome | biome: human oral; feature: human-associated habitat; material: dental | place: China | collected 2104 ... | reverse complement strand
GTGAGCGGGCTTTCCACGGGTGCGCCGGTGGTGTTTCGCGGTGTGCCCATGGGCAGCGTCAGTCGCATCAGCCTTGTGGCCAACTCGCGGGATTCCAACGTGACCATTCCCGTGTATATCCGTATTGACGACCGCAGTTTTGTAAAGTCGGGGGGATATACCGATCTTTCCGAGGAGCAGCAGCGCGAGATCATACAGCGTATGATCCAGCGGGGGTTACGCGCCCGCCTGCAATTGCAGAGCCTGATCACGGGGCAGTACCGGGTGGAGCTGGATTTTTATGCCGGATCGCCCGCCAATTTTCGCTCGGCAACGCCGGACATGGAAATTCCGACCATTCCGTCGCCCATTGACACCCTGCAGACAACGCTGGCCCATCTGCCCCTGGAGCAGATGGTCGATTCTCTGTCCCTGATTTTGCAAAACGTGGGGCAGGCCCTGCAGGACAACAGTCTGGGTGAGGCTATTGCCGCCTTTCGGGAAACTTTTGAAGAGGCGCGCGCGATAGTGAAAAGCGAAACCCTGCGCACCACAGCGGCGCAGACCGCGCAGCATCTGGCGGTTGCGAGTGCGGCCATGGGCAGGGAATTGCCGGAAACCCTGAATGCCTTTCGGGATGCCATGCAGCGGATGGCCGCTGCCGCCGATCAGTTGAAGGCAACGGCAGCTTCCGCACAGGCTGTGCTGGGCCGGGATGCGTCTGCTGGCAACGAATTGCGGCGGCTGTTGAAGGAAAGTACGGAGGCCATGCGGTCTCTGCGCGCTCTGGCCGACATGCTTGAACGCAATCCGGAAGCCTTGCTCAAGGGAAAACGAGGATACCGATAATGCCACGATATTTTCTGCTGTTGCTCCTGCTCTTTGCGCTGGGGGCGTGCGGAAGAAGCACTCCCACGCAGTACTATCTTTTTCAGACCTCCCCGCAGGGCGTGAAAACGGATGCCCTGCCCGCAAAAAATCTGCGCGTGGGGCAGGTGAATGTGCCCGGCTATCTGGATCGTTCCGGCATTGTCAGCCGTATGCCCGACTCTGCGGAAATTGTGGTGGCCGAGTTTCATGTCTGGGCGGAGCCTGTGGCGGACGGGATCCGTCGCACTGTTCAGGAGGCCCTTGCCCCCCTGCTGCTGCCCGTTGGCATCAATACGCCTGCACCGGGTGACGACAGCGACAGCGAATACGTTCTGGCGCTTGACGTGCAGCGCTTTGAAGGAATTTTGGGGGAGCAGGCCGTTCTGGAAGTGCGCTGGACACTGCGCGGCAGGCATGAGAAACTTTTGGGAAGGGGCATTTACGCCGACAGTGAGGCAACGGCCCGCAATACCCATGAGGAGCTTGTGCGCGCCCAAAACCGCATGTTGCTGCGCATGTGCGTCCGCCTTGGAGAACTGCTTCCCACCCTTATCCGGAGAGCATCGTGAATACCGACTCCCCCCGGCGCAGCCGCATACTGATTGTGGATGATGCGCCGGAAAACCTGTATATTCTCAGCGAATGCCTGCGCGATAGCTATACCATCATGTTTGCCAAAAACGGGCTGGACGCACTGCGCCTGGCCATGCAGCAGCCGTGCCCGGACCTCATCCTGCTGGATGTGATCATGCCCGATATGGACGGCTACGAAGTTTGTCGGCGTTTGAAGGAAAATGAGCGGACGCGCGGCATTCCCGTCATGTTCATTACCGCCCAGAATGAAGAGACCGACGAGGCCAGAGGGCTTTCTCTGGGCGCTCAGGACTATATCACAAAGCCGTTTCGCGCATCGCTGGTCCGCAACCGGGTTGAAAACCAGCTTCAGTACAAACGTTATCAGGATCATCTGAACGATCTGGTACACGAGCGCACGCGCCAGTTGGCGCTGACGCAGGAGGCGACCATCCATGCCATGGGCTCCCTGGCGGAATGGCGGGATCCGGAAACCGGCGGTCACATCAAGCGCACGCAAAATTACGTCAAGGCGCTTGCCGTGCATCTGGCGCGCCTGCCCCAGTACAAGCCGGAACTGGACGACAATGCCATCTTCTGGCTGTATCTGTCGGCTCCGCTGCATGATGTCGGCAAGGTGGCCATTCCCGATTCCATTCTCCGCAAGCCGGGTTCGCTCACGGATGAGGAATATACCATCATGAAAGAACATGCCGCGCACGGGCATGCCATACTGACCTCCGCCGACACGCTGCTGGGGGAAAATTCCTTTCTGCGTGTTGCTGGCGACATTGCGTACTGTCATCATGAGCGTTGGGACGGCAAAGGCTATCCGCGCGGCCTGAAAGGAAGCGAAATTCCCCTGTCCGCCCGCCTCATGAGCGTGGCCGATGTGTACGATCCCCTGCGCAGCCGCCGGGTCTACAAGCCGCCCATGTCGCACGAAACAGCGGCGGGTATCATTCTGGAAGGCAGGGGAACGCAATTTTGCCCTGACACCATTGACGCCTTTGAGGAAATTCAGGAGCAGTTTGTCGCCATTGCCATGCGCCATGTGGACGCGCCGGAACCGGAGTAGGGCGAGGCATACCCGGCACGTATGGGCTTTTGGGAGCCTGCTCTTGTTGCGCAGTGACGTTTTTTGTGCTGCACAAGGCTTGCCCCGGCAGGCAAGGCAGGGCGGCCGGGATGCCCCTGCCCGCGCACACGCCTGAGAGTTTCACGCTTCCAATGAAATCTGCGTTTCAACCATAAGAAATTCAAAACGAATTTTTCAGAAAATCATCACAAAGGTGAATGTCTCCACACGTCTTCCGGGCTTGACAAGCGGAAGCTCTGCCCGTATACACCAAAATCGGCGGCAGAAGCCGCCTGATTTGCGTCACCATCGTCTATCCGGTTAGGACGGCGGCCTCTCAAGCCGCTAAGACGGGTTCAAATCCCGTTGGTGACGCCAGATTTCTTGGGATTGCGATTTCCCCAGGGGTAAATTCAGGGGTAAACCGCTTTCCGTTCGGGGGCGAAGGGTGAGACCTTCGCCCCTTCCTTTTTCGTGAAGGCCGCTTCAATCTTGTCGGGCTGGATGCCCAGGCTTTTGATGTAGCGGGCTGTGGTTGTCGGGGACTGATGCCGCAGCATGGCCTGGACGGTCGGCAAGTCCAGGCCGGAATATGCCAGGATGGTTGCGGCCAGATGCCGTATGGCGTGGAGGCCGAAAGGCTTGACGCCTGCCGCCCGGCAAAGCAGGGGCATCATATGCTGTCGGCTCGTGTACGCGCCGCCGCGGCGTTTCTGCGCGAACACGATTCTGCCGGGGCCTTGCCGGAGTTTGAGGCCGGACATGGCTTCTTGCAACGCGTGTGTCATGGGCAGCCAGGCGTATTTCATTCCGCCGTCTGCCGTCTTCCGTGTGCCCAGCCTGATACGCTGATTGGCAAAGTCCACGTCGTCCCAAGTCAGCCTAAAGGCTTCCCCGCAACGCGCGCCCGTATGCAGCAGGAACAGGAGAAAAGCCCTGTCCCTGGCATCGGCCTTTTCATACACTCGCCAGAAATCAGCTTCAGGCGGCACATACCGCGGCTGCTGGTCAGCCGGGAACTTCTCGACCGACAGCCAGGGGTTTTCCTGTGGGAATCCGTAATAGCGCCTTCCCCATGTCCATGCGGCTGCCAGGTTCTTGCGGCATTTGTTGGCCGCGTTCCCCGATATTTCACGGGCAACGCGGCGCAGCACGTCAAATGCCTGGCGGGCCGTCACGCCCGCCGCCTCTATGTCGGCGGGAATTACTTGCATGGACTGTTTGAAGGCACGGCGTTTTTCCGCCCATGTCTTTGCGGAATGCCTTTCCTCCGCATGGCGGAGGTAGGCAGTGGCAAAATCAAGCCAGCAAGCCGTAAGGGTCGGGTCTTCGGCTTGTTGCCACGCCTCGGCGCTTTGTTGGAGTTCCCACGCGAGGGCTTCTTTTTTCGTCTGGAATATACGGGCGCGGCGCTTGCCGTTTATCATTTTGGTCGCCCGCCATTTCCCGTTCGGTTGAAGGTATGGCATAGTTACCTTTCCTTATGTCCTCTATGCGGTTTTCAGAGAACCGGACGGCCCCACGGGGTGAGAGCTGGTAACCGCCAAGCGCTTCCTTGTGCATATAGACCCAGCGGATTGAAATCTGCAAGCGTTCCGCAACTTGTCGGGCGGTGAGCATGGAGCCTCCTTCATGGCGGGCAGCCTCAAAAAAGCCGGGCCTGCGGCTGCACTTCAGACAGTTTCGCCATTTTGCAGGAGCCGTTGCTGTGCTATTTTCAAAACCGTCCGCGTCTGCAATTGCCTGGACTTCATCCCAAAAAACAAGCGTACCATCCAAATACAGCTGGTACGCATGACTATCGCGTCTGTGCTCAATTCTGATGGTTGGTTAATTTTCTTGCAAATTTTATAATTTTCCCCGGTATGGCCGATTCCGTGCCGGGCAAAGTTGTTTGCAGCGGATTTTCTCCGCTGGACATTTCCGATGCACCGATTTCACCGGTCTTTGGATTGGCCCCGATGTAGATGCTTGTTTCAATGGGGCTAGCCGGGTAAATGGTCATTTTGAGAGTGACGTTCAGTTCAATCATCTGGAAATCTCCTTTTAAAAAATACAGCCCGTGACGCATGAAACGCCACGGGCCAAGCCTTGCCGTGCCAAGCCGCGCCCCGCCGCGCCCTGCCTGGCACGGCCGCGCCCTGCCACGCCACGCCGCGCCTCCGCTCAGTTCCCGCCGGGATAGCTCCCGGCGGGCCAGAGGGGAGGCTACAGGTCAAGTCGGCCCTGAAACTCCGTCCGCTTGGCGATGGCTTCCATCTTCATGCGGTAGGCGACCTCAAGGTAGCCGGGCAGGCTGGGGAAGATCAGGCACAGTTGCTGGCGCATGATCTCCGCGTCGGCCATCTCTGCGGCCATGTCCTTCAGGGCGGCGTCAGTGTCGTCGTTGAAAGCTCTGGCGATGGCTGCGGCCACTTCGGCGTATTCTTCAGACGCCTTCACGATCTGGCTGGCGTGTCCGAAGACGGAAACGGTGTGCTCAAACAGGGTGAGGTTTTTTTCAGCCGGGTTGGGAAAGTGACTCATTGCGCACCCCCAGCCGTGGCGGCGGCGCCCTGTTGTGCGGGTTGATCAAGGGGCGTGTAGTTGCCCCGCTCGTCGCCGCAGCCGTCGCAGGATTCATTGTCGCCGGAATCCCGATGCCCGCAGGACGTGCAGCCGGGCGCGTCAATTTCGGCATCGGCGGCATCCGCCGGAACTTTGTTTTCCGCGCCGTCGGCGTCGGCCATGGCGTCAAAGTCGACGCCTTCACCATCGGGGGCAGCGTCGGCGGGTTCCGCTGGCTCTGCGCCTTCTTCAGCCGGGGCGCTGGCATTCATCTTTTCCGAATATTCCAGCAACGAAGGCTGCATTTCTTCCTTCGTCATTTTGCGGCGCTGCACTTCGTTGTAGGGGGGATAGGCTTCCGTCCAGACCATTTCCCCGGTTCCGTAATCCTTCAGGCAATCACAAGTGAACGTGCGAAGCTCGCCTTCGTCGACGTTGCGGGACATGGCAAGGCGTTCTTCTTCCTTGGCGTCGATCTGCTTTTTCAGACGGCTGCTGACTTCGGCGCGTTCGTCCTTCAGGGCTTCGATCTCTTTGTCCAGGGCGGACATTTCTTCGGCGTAGCGGGCCTTTTCGGCATCGGAAAGCGGCTGCGACACGGTGATCTTTTCTTCCTTGATCCACTTCACGTTGTCGCCGAAGGCGCGCTTGCCGGCGGGAGCTTCGGGCGCGGATTCGGAAACGGGCACGTCGGCCCCGGCCAGGTCTTCTTCCGGGGCTTCCATCATGCCCGCTTCTATGGCGTAGGCACGGGAAACGGTGATCGACGAGGATTCCGTTTCCGGCATGTTGTATTCGAGCGCTACGATCTGGTCGCGCGGGATGGTGAAATCAATGGATGCGTCGTCGTATTCTACCGTGAAGACAACGCCGTTGTCGTCCTGATCCTCTTCGTTGAAAGAACCGTAAAACGTCACCGTCTCCGGCTGCTCCGGCTCCGCAGGCGCGGGGGACGCTTCGACTTGCGCCGCCACTGCGGATTCAGGCCTGCCCATGCCGTCGAAGAATCACTTTTCATCGGCCAGCAATTCGGGAATCTCAATTTCAACGCCCGTGTCGCCGCGTTCGCCGCTGTATTTGATCTGGCTCTTGGGGAGCCAAACGCCGTCGGCGTCTTCGTCGCAGCGCACAAGGATCGCCAGTTCAGTTTCTTGCAAAATTTCCGCGTAGACGGTGATCATCTTCGGGGGCAGAGCCTTTGCTTTCTTTCGGGCCATGGGGGTTCTCCTAGCGGTAGCGCGCGCCGAAATTGACGCACAGCGTTTTGAGGTTTTCGAGGCAAGCTTTCACGGCTGCTTCGTTGGCAACGTCGTATTCAAGGACAATGGACATGGCGCGGGTTTGCGCCGGAACGGCTGTCTGTTCGGTTTTGGGGGCCGGTTGTTCAACGGAAGCTGGCTTTTGTTCGACTGCCGGCCGGGAAGCCGCAGCGGTCTTTTTCGCCTGCTGTTCCAACTTCTCTTTTTCAAGCTGGAAGTAATGCGCGATGCGCTTGAACACGTCGGAAACCGAAACGGACACGTCAAGGAAGCTGTCGCCCATGAACAGAGCGATCGGCAGATCGTACCCGTGTTCGTGGTTCATGGTTTTGACGTAGTTTTCTATGGCCGCCGCCCGATCCTGCCGGGCCTGCTCCAAGGCCTTTTTGCGCTGTTCCTCTTCCATGTGCCGCTCGATGATGGCGGCAACGTCTTCCCTGATGGACTTGAGGCTGGTTGTCTTGTTGAGCCATTTTTCCTGCACGGGGATGCGCATGTGCTCGGCATCGTCAAAAGCATCCAGGAGGCTTTCCCGGATGATGCCTTCAACTACCTTGCGCTTTTCGTTACGCTGCGCCTCTTCAAAGGCTTTGACCTGGCCGGACAGCCCTGCATAGGCCGCGTCGAAAATGTTGCAGACTTCCTTGATCTGCGTTTCAAAGGCGCGGATCGGTTCCGACACACGCCGGACGGCTTCCTTCCGGGCATCGTCGACGGCCTTCTTCGCCTTGTTCAGTTCGGCCATGTCGCGCTTGACGTCGGCGATCGCGTCTTCGGTAACGACCATGTCGGCGTAGCGTTCGGTCAGGCTGGTTGCCCAAGCCTTCAACTGGTCGAAGTTGAAGGCCAGGACGGGCAGTTTGGGTTCAATCTTGAGTTCTGGCGTTGTCGTCATGGCATCTACTCCCAGGACGGGCAGTTTTCACGGCTTTTGCAAGTCAGGCAGTCAAGTTCGTCGACCGGGGCGCTGTCCTTTTTCGGGCAAGGAACCGTCATGGCGCCTGCGGCCAAGTCTTCGCCGGGTTCCTCTCCCGGTTCGGGTTCAGGCTGGGCGGCCTGCTTCGGGGCGGTCTTCTGCGCGGGCGCGGGGGACTTTGCCGCAGACTTGGCCGCAGGCGGGTTCTGTGCCGGAGCCCTCTTTTCCTGCTTCGGCTGCTCGCCATTCGTCCGCTCCGGCGGCAGGTCGGATGCCGAACCGGCAGAGCCGGATTCAGCCTGCCTTGTCGCTCCATGCGCTGCCGCACTGCCTGCGGCGCCTGATGTTTGCGCGGGCTTCTGGCCGCCTTGCGCCGCCATTGCGGATTCAGCCGGGGCGCTGGCCGTCAGATCAAAGAACTCTTCCCGCTTGGCCGCGCCGTCCTTTATGGACGTGTAGATCCGGCGAAGCTGAACCAGTTCCTGTTCAATGGTCGCGTCGAGCTTATGCCCCAGCCTGCGTTCAAGCATTTCCGTGGTAACGCCGTATTCCTGAAACACGGCAGCCATCTTGCGGACGCGATCAACAAGGGGGGCGTCGCCGCCGGTCTTCTTGATCGTGGATTCGCAGGCCTTCATGGCTTCTTCCGTGACATCGCCGGGGATAATTTGCAGGATGCAGGCGCGAATGCGGCGGCTGGCCTGATTGGCGACCAGTTCGTAGACGTCGCGCGGATCCGTCAGGTTCTTGTTGCCCTGCTTCGTGGAACGGATGTGCGACACGCGGAACGTCCGGCAGGAACGGGAGTTGCTTTCCTTGTCGAAGGCGTATGCCTCGACGTCGGTATAGCCCGGCCCGCTGCCGACTTCCCGGTAGCCGTAGTCGATATTGCCCCATGCGTTCGCCAGCACTTCGGCAAGACGGATGCTCGGCCCGGTGACGGTCGTTCCGCCGCGCGGGTAGGCATAGGCCGCGTTTTCCGCAAGGCTGGGCCGCTTGCAGGCGTTCATGATGCGTGTGTAGGCCGCAAATTCGTCACGCGGAAAGCGCTTCGCGATCGCCATGCTGGCCTGAACTTCGGCAATGGCGCGAAATTCGTCGACGGAGGCCAGGGCGTGGCCCGCACCCGCCGACGGGGCCGGTGGCTGGAAAAAGCCGCTGTTGTCCTGCGGGACAGGCATGCCGGTATAAACCTGCACGTTGGAATAATCGGTCTGGGACATGGGGAACCTCCTATGCGGACTTCTTGGGGAGAACTTTGCGGTGCGCTGGAATGTGCGGACATGTGAAGAAATAGCCGCAGAACTTCATGGAGCAGCACCAGTGGTCGGGCTGCGCAGGCGGGAAAATGCCCGCGCCGATGCTTGCGCACATGATCTGGAATTTGCGGGCCAGAATGGCTGTGTCCTGTTCGTTGCGCCGGGTTGTCAGGGTTTGCAGGCCGGGCGTTTTGGTGCTGACCAGCACGTCAAAAAGCAGTTCTTCCGGGTATTCGCCGGTTTCTTGCTTGATGCCTTCCCGGTAAACGGTCGGCTGGGGCGACGTGTGGGCCTTGTCGTCGGCCCACTTTCTGCCGCTGGTCTTCAGATCGCGAAGTTTGCGATCCACCGTGTAGCAGTCGAGGATCATCACGACCGGCAGGGCCACGCCGGGAATTTCCAGCATCACGCGATGTTCGACCAGGGCGGGCATGATGGCCGGGGCAAGCTCACGCCTGAACAGGGTCGCCAGTGAAACAGCGTCGTCCTTGCCCTGTGCCATGGCGATTTTAGCGCCGGGGACTTCATCGGGCGCGAAGAACACGCCTTCGGCAAGCGCCTTGTCGTAGGCTTCGGCGGCTGCGTCCTGCACTGCGTCAAGGGGCATGTCTTCCCCGGTCTGCATCTTGGACTTGAAATTTATTTCAGCGGCCTTGTGGACGCCGGAGCCGACGCGCGCGGCGATGCCGGGCGGAATCACCTCTTCGTCAAGGTAGCGCCGCCGCCATTGTTCGCCGCAGCGGGTGAACATATCCAGTTGGGATACTGACAAGTGGGAAATCATGCCTCATTCCCCCTTTTCGGGCAGTTGTCCGGGTCACAGACCTCACCCGTGATGGTGCAGAGGTGGCCCGGCTCGTCGTCGGGGAAATAGCAGCCCTGGGCGAAGCCGGGGATGTCGTCGCCCCACGAGCGGTAGCCGGGGGACCAGTCACCAAGGTGCAGGCACATGGGCGTCCTCCTGAACGGTGTTGGCAAGCACGTCCAGCACACGCTGAATGATGACGCGCAGGCGTTCGGCCAGTTCCGGCCAGTCGTTGCGTTCGGCGTGGGCCAGAGCCAGGCGCAGCCATGCGTAGGCCTGTGGCGCGATTTTTGGAAAGCGCCGCGCCTCGTAGCCGAGGGACACGGCGCGGTCGTGGATTGCGCAGATGGTCATGGTTCCCCCTCCTGAAAAAAACAAAGGCCGCCCCCCGATGGGACGGCCCCCCGCGCACAGCCGCGACAGCTTGGCGGTGCGTGATTTGGCAAAAGAAAAGGCCCCTCGTTGCCGGGGGGCCTTAAATCTGAGGTGTTGTGTGGAAGAGCTACTTATGCTCTCCGCGCTTGCCAAGGTAGACAGCATAGGCAAAAGCGCCAGCACAAATCAGGACGGTAGCAATCCATGCAGTGGTCATAAAAACCTCCTTGAAATGTAGACGCTTCCGGCCAGAGTCCCAAGCCCGATAGCGATTGCCCACATATTGTTCTGGAACAATCCAATGAGGATTGAGCCAGCACTGATTTTTTCAAGCCAGTCGGCAATTCTTTTCATCGTTCGCCTCACCCCATAGATAGCCATTTTCACGGCGTCCGTCCAGATGCTTCCGCCGTGTGTGCTCCGGCTTGCGGGTACGGCGTAGGCAGCTATCCTCTCACCGCATCCTGGGGCCTTCTTCGCGTCTGTTTTCAAGGAGCGCCGGGGCGGCTACGCCTTCCCCGTGTCGTTGAAAACAGAATGAATGAAATTCATTCTAATGTCAAGAGAATTTTTGACTGAATTTCATTTTTAATCCTTCAATAAAAAAACCCGCCCCCAAGATTGCCCCAAGGGCGGGCCTCCTGATATGGGGAAGTGTCCAATCAACCTCAATCAGGAGAATGTGTGATGCCTCCGAATCGGGATGAACTTTACAGGGATACGAACAACATGGTCATGCGGTATGCAAAGCATGCAATCCAGTTTGCCTTTTTGCTGGACGGCGCGGCGGCTACCGCCTTGTTCGCCAAAGCCGGGGACGCATATACCACGGCTGCCAGCATATTTGCCTTTGGCGCGTGGTTCGCTGTTGTCAGCATGGGGGCATCTTATGTGGCCCAACTGCTCATTGCCGAAACATGGCGGCAAGACCCGGACAACATGCAAATATACTTTTGGGGAAAACGGCGTCATTGCACACAGGCCCATGCGGAAAGAGCGCGATATGCGGCTTGTGGTTTCTGGATTGCTGCTATGGTGCTGGCTTTCGTTGGCGTTTGGGTTGCCCTGTCATCGCAGGGCTAAAGCCAGCAATCCGACAACTGGCAGCAAGATGGCAGAAACCGCAATCCCGACGCCAAAGGACAGGGCTGTCCGCAGATTGAAATCCCTGACCCGCTTCAGATGACGTTCAAATTCTTCCTGCGTCCACTCACGCTCTGGGAAATTGTAACAGGCTCCACCCATAGCCCCTCCCGCCCCTCGCGCGAGGGGCTTTTGTTAAGCGCCGGACTTTTCCTTCAGGAGCTTCTGCGCATCGCGCATTGTTTCCTGAAAGGTTTTGCCGAGCGCCTCGCTCAAATTCATCACATCGGTCAGGCGTAATTTTTGGAGTTTGCGGTATTTGTCCGCACCTTGTCCCACAAAAATAGCCTGAACCTTGGTGCGCCTGCCACCCATAAAGCCGAAGGCTATTTTACCCAAGGCTTCATCTGTAAGGTTCAATCTTTCTTGCTGGGCCTTGAGGACGGCCCTTACGGCATTGTCGAAATCATCCATTTCGGCTGGCGATGTGAACATAGGGATGCCTCCTGTTTTCCCATCGTCTAGCACGAAATTTTTATTTTTTTCTATATGAATAAAATTCATGCTTGACATATAAATGAATTTCATTCAATCGTCAATCCAACGGCAACCGTTCGACCTCTCGGACGCTTGCCCGGCTCCTTGACAATCGACCCCGACGATCCATCCAAGCCGACGCGGCCACGGGTAGCTCCCGCCCCAGTCGTGAGGATGGGGAGGGTACGCCCGGAAACAACCGGGCCGCGCTTGGACGGCATATGGACCAGGGCGCGAAACCCCGCCGCAAGGCAAAAGAAAAGGCCCCTCGTTGCCGGGGGGCCGTGTGGTCAGAAAGTTGTTGTCGGGTTGTCAGGAGTGCTTGCGGGTCACATAGAACCCCAATCCGCCAAGCGCCAGTACAAAGGCAAGGATTGCCACGTTTATCATTGCTCTGACCTCCACGCCACAGAAACGGCAATCAAGGCCGCGATCGTGGCAATAATGAAGCACCACCAGCGTTGCTCATACAAAGCAATGCCAATGCCGATAGCCGCCACGTTGGACAATATTGTTACGGACACCTTGGCGATAGCCTTGTTTTGCCTGTCCATGCTCAAAAACCTACCACGTTGTTTGCGGGTTGTCGAACTCTTTTGCAGGTTGTCACCCTGCGGGGTTAGTCACCTCCCCCGGAACCTACCGCCGAGCTCGCGCCCACGGACTTGCGGAACCTCCCCGAACTTGTCTCCGTTCGTTGAGAAGAAAATAACGCTAAGCGTTATTGAAGTCAATAGAAATAACGATGGTGGTTAAAAAATGTTTTCTGGCATCTAGAGGCGTGTTTCTTCAAAGTTTTGCAAGATAGCCGTGAGCGTATGCCCAGGGTCAAGTCCTACCGCCCGTGTCAACTCGACATATTCACCCAGGTCCATTTTTCGCGGAGGCTTGTTTCCCTGAGGGGCGCGTAGCCGCTGCACCATCATGCGCGCTGCTGCAAGCCCCTTTTCGGGGTACAGGCACTTGGCTACGTCGTCAATCGTCAGTTTTTGCGCTTTCCGCCTCTCGTCAATTACGCGCATGGCCTCACGTTCAATCATGGTTCTCAAGTCCTCTGGCATGGCCCCCTCCATAAAAGTTTGGGGCCATACTATCCTATTATGGCGTTAATGTTCAGCGTTATTTTTCTTGACCTGATTTAACGCTCATAGTATGTTCCCGTCAACCAGTGGCAATCCGCATGGTTTGCTCCGCTCTTTGACATACCCCTTTTGGGGCCGCCCCGAAGACCGCCCAAGTCCGCACGGCCACAGTTTGCTACTGCCCCTGCGGTGATGACCGGATATGCTCCGGGAGGAAGGGCGCGAGGGACGCGGGGGCAAACCCCCGCCGCGCCGGACGCAATCTCGCAGGCGCGAAACCCCGCCTTTTTTTCCGCTCCAGTCCCACCTGCCAGCTACCACCGGCAGATGGTCAGAAACGAAATTTGGTTGGCATTTGTTTTCTTGGAAGCCCGGCGGCTCGTCACCACCTTTGTTGCCCCGCGTCCATGGCCTTCGCTCCAATCCGTCAATCCGGACTCACTTTCGCGGCTTCCTCCCCGAACTTGTCTCCGTTCGTTGGAGACAGCAAAACTTATTTTAAGTTTATTGTCAACAGATAAATAAACTTTTTTTAAGTTTTTTTATTCCCCAAAAAAAGAGGGCCTTATGCCCTCTCCCCAAAAAGTTTTTGTGGCGTGCCTATTTTTTCTTGATGTCTTTTGCCGCCTGCCGCAGCACGTCAACCCATGCTAGGCCAAGCGCCTCGCATAAATTCATGGCATCGCCGATGCGGAATGCTTGCGGTTTTCGATTCTCTCCCGCACCCTGCCCAACAAGCAAGGCCTGTACCTTGCCGGACGGGTTTGCCATGAAGGCAAAAGCCATTTTGCCTAGGGCATCATCTGATATGGATAGCTCTTTTTTGCGAGATACCAGGGCGGCGCGGATTGCAGCCTCAAGAGCTGCCATATCCTCTTTGTTGAGCATGACATCCACTCCTTTTTCCTCCCTGATAGCACGTTTTTTGTGCTGAAGGTATAAACTTAAAATTAGTTATTGACAATAAACTTTTTTTTAGTGAACATTCGGCCAGCGGCAACCAGTGGCAATCCGCATGGTTTGCTCCGCTCTTTGACATACCCCTTTTGGGGCCGCCCCGAAGACCGCCCAAGTCCGCACGGCCACAGTTTGCTACTGCC
>ERZ773099.2246-NODE-2246-length-13473-cov-4.574452_pt1 | contig 13473 bp, 10 predicted proteins | sample MGYA00511120_ERZ773099 | MGnify/ENA primary metagenome ERZ773099 (study PRJEB29015, sample SAMEA2738012) | human oral metagenome | biome: human oral; feature: human-associated habitat; material: dental | place: China | collected 2104 ... | reverse complement strand
TGATGCTCACGAACACGGAGCTCGAAAAGCTCGGCTCTACGATTGACCGTATGCGGGAGAAGGGTGCAAGGGAAGCCCTGATCTACATGAAGGACAGTACGGCCATGGTCGTCTCTGTGACGAACCGCACCGTGATCACGGCGCTTGACGACGTGACTGCGGCAGACAGCATTTTTACGAATATTGACAGTGCAGCCATCATCTGACAAAGCCGGACCTACGGGAGGCTTTTGACCGCGCGCGACTGGTGCGGTCAGCGATGAGACACGGGGATTGTCTCGAAAAACAGGGGAGCAGTATATCCTGCGGGAGCACTGCGTTCCCATGATGGCTTTCCTTTGCACTGTCACACACGGCAAAGGAGAGATTTATTATGATGCGTTCCATGTTCTCGGGTGTTTCGGGACTCAAAGGTCACCAGACCCGCATGGATGTTGTCGGCAACAACATTGCGAACGTCAATACGACGGGCTTCAAGGCGAGCCGCGTCACGTTCGCGGATATGATCTCACAGAACCTTTCGGGCGCAGCCGCACCGACGGGGACGGTCGGCGGCGTGAACGCGAAGCAGATCGGACTCGGCATGGCGGTGGCGAGCACCGACCTGATCTACACGAACGGCTCCGTGCAGCAGACGGGTAAGAACACGGACGTTGCGATCTCGCGCGGCGACGGGCTCTTCGTCGTGAAGCGCGGCAACCAACAGTACTACACGCGCAACGGTGCGTTCGTCTTTGACGGCGAGGGCAACCTCACGCTCCCGAACTCAGGTCTTTACGTGCAGGGCTACATGGCGAACAACGGTGTCCTCAACGTTGCGGGCGACAACACGACGAAGATCCAGATCCCTGCGGGCAAGTCGATGGAGGCAACGGTCACATCGACGGCGTCCTATACGAAGAACCTGAATGCGTCGACGCCGGGCTATGAGGTGGGGAACATCCTCGTGCGTTATGCAGACGGCACATCGCAAACCACCGGCAACTATACGCCGAACGAGGTCGGCAAGCTCGTCCTGACCATGGACAACGGCAAGAAGATCTACCTGGATTCCAGTGCACCCGCACAGACGGTCGGCACCAACCCAACGGGCACGCTCTACAGCTCCACGATCTCCAATGTCACCGCAAGCGCGACGGGTCATGTGGATGCGACGCTTGAGATGGATCCGGCAAACTCCTCCAGTCCGAAGGAGATCAACGGCTCTTCGACGACGGTCATCACGCGTACGGGTGCGACGTCGCTGACGAGTGGGACCTATGCCTATGGGGATCGGTTCAATATCAGCGGAAAGATCACGAGCGTTGTCAGCTCGCCGCCCTCCGATGTTATCCTGACACTGGGGACGGACAATACGATTAACCCGGGCAGTGTCGTTACGGTGAAGGTGCCGAATCCGACCAGCTTCACCTACGCGGTCGGCGATACCTATACGGGACAGCTCAAGGTCACGAGTCTCACACCGCAGGCGGGTGCAACGGTGACGACGGCGGACGGCAACAGTGCCAAGCTGACGGCTGCCCTTCCCGCCATTACAAGCACGTCTACGCCGTATGCACATACGGGCAGTGCGACGGATGGAACGATCAAATCGATCACACGTGAATCCCTCTATCAGTTCAGCGGCAAGACCGTTTCCGGTGTTGTGCTGAACACGAAGAGCGGCACGTCGGTCGACGGTCTGATCGGCAAGAGCTATGCGCGGAACGATACGTTCTATCCCTCGGTGGCATCGACGATCGAGGTCTATGACTCGCTCGGCGCGAAGCATTCCGTGCCTGTCGTCTATACGAAGACGGCGAACAATACGTGGCAGCTCTCACTCGGCAGCGGCGGCGACACGTTCAATATCACGGAGGCGGACGGGACGTCGACGACGGTTTCCCTCACGAAGACGGATCTCACCTTTGATACCGCCGGCGCATACGTCAGCGGCTCGGCTTCGCTGAACCTCACCTACACGAACGGCGCCGCTCCGCAGCAGGTATCACTGAACCTCGCGGCGATTACGCAGTTCTCGGGCACGTCGACGATCGCGGCGACCTCGGACGGCAACGCGGCGGGTACGCTCGCGAGCGTTGACATCGACAGCTCGGGCGTCATCACGGGCACGTACACGAACGGCGTCCGTCAGAAGGAAGCCCAGATCGCAATGGCGCAGTTCAACAACCCGTCGGGTCTTACGAAGATGGGCGGCAACCTCTATCAGGAGTCGAACAACTCCGGCACGCGTACGATCAGCGGCGCATCCGACATCGGCACGGAGCTGACCACCTCGGCGCTCGAGATGTCGAACGTCGACATCGCCGATCAGTTCTCCGACATGATCATCACGCAGCGCGGCTTCCAGTCGAACTCGAAGATCATCACGGTCTCCGACGAGATGCTTGAGACGCTGATCAACATGAAGCGTTGATTCTATCTGTAAAACGCAAAAGGCTGCCCGGTGGGGCAGCCTTTTTCTATGGAAAACCAAACCCATAACTAATATTTATATATTTTATGCTTTACCAATAATTAAGAATTGATGTATAATAGCTACGCTGCATTATCCTTGTGCAGGGCCGAAAGCCCTGTGTAGAATGGAGGAATTATATCTATGGAAATGCTGTTGGGCTTTATTGTCCTTCTTGTCTGTCTGGTCGTCGGCGTACGGCACGGCGGACTTGGACTTGCGGTCATCAGCGGATTTGGCCTGGTGATCTACACCTTTGTCTTTGGCTATCAGCCGGGCAAGCCGCCGATCGATGTCATGCTGATCATCCTCGCGGTGGTCACCTGTGCGGGCTTCCTTCAAACTTCGGGCGGACTCACCGTTATGCTGAAGTATGCGGAGAAATTCCTGCGCAATAATCCAAAGCACGTTACAATCCTCGCGCCGCTTACGACATGGTTCCTGACGGTGCTCTGCGGAACGGGCCACGTGGTCTACACGATGTTCCCGATCATCTATGATATTGCCATTAAGCAGGGCATCCGTCCCGAGCGTCCGATGGCGGTCTCATCCGTCGCATCGCAGATGGGCATCTGTGCCTCGCCGGTCTCGGTTGCGGTCGTCTCGATGGTCGCGTTCCTCTCGGCCTCGGGCCATGAGTTCTCGGTGTTCCAGGTGCTTTCGGTCTCGATTCCCGCGACAGGTCTCGGCGTCCTCTTTGCGGCGCTTTGGAGCTATCGCCGCGGCAAGGATCTCGAACAGGATGAGCGCTTCCAAGAGTTTATCCGTGATCCGGAGAATAAGGCGTATGTCTACGGCGATTCAGAAACGCTGCTCGACAAGGAACTGCCGAAGGAATACTATCGCGCCATGTATATTTTCTTCATCGGCATCATTGCCATCGCAGTTTTGGGCAATTTCCCCGAGCTTCTGCCGAAATTCCCGCCGAAGCCCGATGCTGCGCCCAAGGCGATCTCGATGGTCATCGTTATCCAGATGGTTATGCTGCTCGTGGGCGCAAGCATTCTCCTCTCCTGCAAGGTCAAGGCGAAGGATGTGGGGAACTCGCAGGTGTTCCGTTCGGGTGTCGTTGCGCTCGTCTCGGTCTATGGCGTCGCGTGGATGGCAGACACGTATTTCGCAAATCATATGGGGTTCCTCAAGGGGTTCCTCGGCTCTGCCGTGCAGTCCTATCCATGGGCATATGCCATCCTTACTTTCTTTACGTCGAAGCTTGTGAACTCGCAGGGTGCCGCGATCGCGATCGTTGTTCCGATGGCGCTCAACGTGGGCATGGACCCGATTCTCATCCTGTCCTTTATCTCGGCGTGCTACGGCTATTTTTTTCTGCCGACCTATCCGTCCGATCTTGCGTGCATCGGATTTGACCGTTCTGGTACGACGCGCATCGGCAAGTACATTCTGAACCACTCGTTCATGATCCCGGGCCTGATCGGCGTCATCTCCGGCTGCTGTGTCGGCTACGTGGTCGCGCATCTGCTCTTCTGATGCCTTTATAACAAGAACGCCGCCTGCAGAGATCTCTGCAGGCGGCGTTCTTGTTATTTCACAGGATCGGCATCTCACCGTTGTGGCTGAGGATGTCCTTGCTGAATTCGATGAAGGACTGTGCGGCGCGCGAGATGTAGCGGTCGCGCTTCCATGCGAGCCCGATGTCCACGTAGATCGGACTGGCAAGCGGCAGTGCACGGATGCCCTGTACATCACGCACAATCATATCGAGGAGGAAGGCGTTGCCGACGCCGCTTTCCACAAGTCCCATGATGGTGACGACCTGATTGGACTCGAGCACGATATTCGGCGTGACGCCTGCGGCTTTCATCTTTTGCAGCATGGTCTGCCGCAGGAAGGAGCCTTCCTTGAGCATGATGAGGTTCTGGTTCTCGATGTCCTGCAGCGTGATTGCCTTGCGGCCGGCAAGATCGCTGCCCTCGGGTACGCAGCAGACAACTTGGCTGCGTACCATCGGGAGCAGCTGGAGGTTCGGCGAGGAGTCCGGGACGATGATGATGCCGAAATCCAGTTCGTCGCGTTCCAGCTGCTCGCGGATGGCGACAGATCCCTCTTCGTGGAGATAGACGTCAAGATGTGAGTAGCGGCGCTGGAAGCTCGAAAAGATCTTCGGGAAGAGATAGGCCCCCATCATGGGCGGAATGCCGATCTTGATCGTGCCTTTCTGCAGCTGCTTGTAGTCGTTGACCTCGAGTACGGCGTCCTGTATATTGCGCAGGGCTACCTCGACGCGGCCGAGAAAGACTGCACCCTCGGGCGTGAGCGAGAGCTGCTTTTGGCTACGGTCAAAGAGCTGGATGCCGAGTTCACCCTCCAACTTTTTGATCGCGACGGTGATATTGGGCTGGGAGACGCGGAGACGTTCGGCGGCGCGCGTAATGTTTTTGAGTCGGCTCGCCATCTGGAAATACTCCAACTGCCGTAGTTCCATAAGACCATCCTCCTAATAAATCTTTTTTATGTGCTTTCTATTATATCATATTTTGAATGAATACATGATAGGATAATGCAAATTTATTGAAAAAATTTCCTTACTTTTTTGGAGTTTTTTTAAAAAATAGGTAGGATTTTTCGGCGATTTATGGAATAATATAAAAGACATGGACGAATATCTGACGGATCAGATAAGTGATACGTTCATTGATTGAGAGAAAAGGATTGGGGGGCTTTTGCTTTGGAAAAATCAACGGTCATCGGGATTATTATGGGACTAATCTCGGTCTTTGTTGGTATGATCTTGAAGGGGGCACCGCTCTCGGCGCTCAATAACCCGGCAGCGTTCCTCATCATCATTGGCGGTACATTTTCATGTCTGTTCATCGGTTTCCGCATGGAGCAGCTGGGAAATTTTTTCAACCTTATCAAGAAGACGTGCAAGGTTCCCCAGCTGCAGGAAAAAGGACAGCTCGTCCAGCAGTTCATTGAGCTGTCTCAGATTGCGCGGCGCGAGGGAATCCTCGCCCTCGAGAGCAAGGCACAGGAGATCCAGGACCCGTTTTTCCGCACGGGTCTCGGCATGGTCATTGATGGTATGGACCCGGATTTTGTGGGGGATGTCCTGGATGCCGAGCTCGCGATCATGCAGGAGCGCCACGCAGAGGGGCGTTCGATGTTCACGCAGGCAGGCACCTATGCGCCGACGCTCGGCGTTCTGGGCGCGGTTGTCGGTCTGATTGCAGCGCTCGGCAACCTGAATGATATTGACAAGCTGGGACACTCGATCGCTGCGGCGTTCGTTGCGACAATTCTTGGTATCTTTACGGGATACGTTCTCTGGCATCCGTTCGCGAATAAGCTTAAGATCATGTCGGAGCAGGAAGTCAGTCAGAAGCGCATGATCATCGAGGGAATTCTCTCGCTCCAAGCGGGAGATTCTCCTACGGCGATCGAGGCAAAACTTATGGTCTTCATCCCCCAGACGGAGCGTGAGGCGCTGAAGGGAGAGGGCTGACATGGCGCGCAAAAAGCATGGGAAGCCCCATGAGGAAGAGCTTAACGAAGCTTGGCTCCTGCCCTATTCCGATCTGATGACGCTGCTGCTGGCGCTGTTCATCGCGCTGTTTGCAATGTCGCAGACGGACGCGTCAAAGATGCAGCAGCTGGCCGAGGCGTTTACTGCGGCATTCAACATGGGCGGGCCGTCGTTCTTCTCCGGAATGGGGCCGTCCAACTCACAGTCGGATGCATCCATCAGCGGCGTAGACAACGGTACCGGCGCCTACCTCAAGGAAAATGCAGATCTGAGTGAAGCAAAAGAAAAGCTGGAGCAGTATATCAAGGAACACGACCTTCAAGATCAGGTGAGTACGGAGCTGAGCGAAGAAGGCTTGATGATCCGTCTGAAGGAGAGAGCGCTCTTTGCTTCCGGCTCAGCGCAGCTGCAGGGCCAGGCAGAGCAGATCGTTCCCGTCATTGCGGCGCTCCTCTCATCACTGCCGGAGCGTGTGACGATCTCCGGGCATACGGATAATGTGCCGATCTCGACGGCGCAGTTCCCCTCGAACTGGGAGCTGAGTTCGGCGCGTGCAGTGAGCCTTATGCGCGGCCTGATGACCGCGCAGCCGACGTTGAACCCGGCTCGCTTCAGTGCGCTCGGGTACAGCGAGTACCGTCCGATCGCATCGAACGATACGGATGAAGGACGGGCCCAGAATCGCCGCGTTGAGGTCTTTATCGCGCGCAGCATGCGATACTCCGGAGATACGACGAGCAGTACCTCCAACGGGCAGGCGACGGCGAGTGAGAGTGCGCCGTCGACGATGATGCCGGCCTCAACAGGACTGCCGGGAGGAACGGCAGCAGGGACATCTGCGCGTCCCATACAAGGGTCACCGGGCATTGTGCCGGAACCTTTGCAGCATTGAGGAGCAGAGAAGATGAAAGGGACTATTGCAGGGGCAATGGTCCCTTTTTCCGTCATTGGATCAGGAGATGCTATGATTCTCGGGATTGGCAGCGATATTATTCACATTCCGCGCGTTGCGCGCGCGATTCAAAATCCGCGCTTTCTCGCGCGTGTTTATACTGCGGGTGAGCGTGCCTATGCAAAGAGCCGCGGCAAGGGAATGCCTGCAAGTCTTGCCGCGCGCTTTGCGGGCAAGGAGGCCGTGCTGAAGGCATTCGGGACAGGGCTGCGTGCGGCAGCGCTGCATGATATTGAGATCCTGCCGGATGCGCTCGGCGCACCGCAGGTCCGCCTGAGCGGATATCTTGCGGGGCGCGCGGAGGAGATGGCGATCGATCGCGTATGGATCACGCTCAGTCATGAGCGTGATTATGCGACGGCATATTGTATTTTGGAGGGTCAGCGATGAATGTATCGTTTGCAGAAGACATGCGCAGAATCGATGAAAGCGTGGTGAAGGACTACGGTTTGCCTGCCGCCGCTTTGATGGAGAATGCGGGACGGCGAACCGCGGAGGAGGCTGCTGCGCTGATCGGCAGTGCGGCGGATAAGGTGTTCGCTGTCTTTGCCGGAGGCGGAAACAATGGGGGAGATGCCTTTGCCGCCGCACGCCATCTCATGAATATGGGGGCGCGGGTGAAGCTGTTCTTCATGGGAGAGGAAGAACGCCTCGGAGAGACGGCGCGTGCAATGCACAGTGCTCTGCGGAGCATGGGCACAGAGATTCGCCCGCTCGTCAGCGATCGCGACTGGGACCGCCTGCGTGTCTCTCTTCGCTTTGCTGACGCAGTGGTGGACGGCATTCTCGGCACGGGGGTGCAGGGAGAGCTGCGCAAGCCGGTCCTGCGGCTGATCGAGGAGATCAATGCAGCCGGGAAGCCCACGATTGCGATTGATATTCCGAGCGGGGTGGAGGCGAATACCGGGCGTGTTTCGTCGCTCGCCGTCCGCGCAGATCGGACACTCGCGCTCGGACTGCCGAAGGTGGGACACTTCCTTGGAGAGGGCGCAAATGCCGCAGGGGAACTGCTCGTCGATGATATCGGCATCCCCCATGCCCTGCTTGACGGCACACAGCTGCGTCAGTCCCTGATCACGCGGGCGGCCGCAGAAAAACTCCTGCCTGCGCGCAGCCGCGATGCGCACAAGGGCACCTGCGGACATATTCTCGTCGTTGCAGGCTCGCTCGGGATGACGGGCGCGGCGGCGCTTGCTGCACAGGCAGCTCTCCGCATCGGAGCAGGACTTGTGACGCTCGCGGTGCCGGAACGCCTCTATGCCGTGCTTGCGGCAAAGATGACGGAAGTCATGGTCGTACCTGTCCCGGATGAGGGGAAGGGATGCTTCGGCGGGGCAGCGGCTCTGCAGGAGACGCTGACGCTCGCGGCGGATGCCGATGCCGTACTGATCGGCCCCGGGATCGGGCGGGCACAGGAGACGAGTGAGTTCGTGCGCCTTTTTGCTGCGGATGTGAAGGCACCGCTTGTGATGGACGCAGATGCGATCTTTGCCTTCCGCGGTCATCTGGACGCACTGCGTGAGCTGCCGCAGGTGCCGATTCTGACGCCGCATCTTGGCGAGTTTGCCGGGCTTCTTGACAAGACAACGGATGCAGTGCAGGATAATCTGCTGCATACGGCACGAGAAGCGTCGCGTGCGCATGAGGCGGTCTTTGTGGTGAAGAGCGCGTGCACGATTGTCGTCTATCCCGACGGGGACGCTTTCTTTACGACCTGCGGAAATGCGGGCATGGCGACGGCAGGTGCGGGCGATGTGCTCGCGGGTGCGATCGTCGGACTGATGCATCAGATGGAGAGTGCCATGACGCCGATCGTCGGTGTGTATCTGCACGGACATGCGGGCGATCTTGCCTATGAGCGCAGCGGCAACGGACTGACGGCGGGCGATATTTTGACGGAGCTTCCGCAGGCGCTCAAAGAGTTGACAAGATAGCTGTACGGTACTATGATAGAACATAAAATTTATAGGAAAGAGGCACTTGATTATGGCAAAGGCGGACATTGACTGGGGCAATCTGGGGTTTGAATATCGCTCCCTGCCGCAGCGCTATATAGCAAACTATGCGGCCGGGAAATGGGATGCCGGCGGGCTTTCCTCGGACGCGACGGTTGCGATCAACGAGTGCGCAGGCATTCTGCAGTACTGCCAGGAGGTCTTTGAGGGGCTGAAGGCATATGAGACGGTCGACGGGCATATCGTGACGTTCCGCCCCGATCTCAATGCGGCGCGCATGTATGATTCTGCCGCATATCTCGAGATGCCTTCGTTCCCGAAGGAGCGCTTTCTCGAGGCGGTAGATGCTGTGGTTGCTGCGAATCGCGACTATGTTCCGCCGTACGGTTCCGATGCGTCGCTCTACCTGCGTCCCTTCCTGTTCGCTTCGGGTGAGGTGATCGGCGTAAAGCCCGCCGACGCCTATCAGTTCCGTCTCTTTGCGACGCCCGTAGGGCCCTATTTCAAGGACGGCGCAAAGCCTGTGCGCCTCTGCGTGAGTGCATTTGACCGTGCGGCGCCGCACGGCACGGGGCATATCAAGGCGGGGCTGAACTATGCAATGAGCCTGCATGCCTATATGGCGGCGCATGCGGCGGGCTATGATGAGAACATGTTCCTCGATGCGGCGACACGTACCTATGTCGAGGAGACGGGCGGCGCGAACTTCCTGTTCGTGACGAAGAACGGCACGGTTGTGACGCCGAAATCGGGATCCATCCTGCCGTCGATTACGCGGCGCTCCCTCGTTTACATCGCGGAGCATATCCTCGGCATGAGGGTGGAGGAGCGGCCCGTCGCATTTGCGGAGCTTTCGGAGTTCGCGGAATGCGGGCTCTGCGGAACGGCGGCGGTCATCTCTCCGGTCGGTTCAGTGACGCACGGCACCAAGGTGATTTCGTTCCCCAGCGGCATGGAACACATGGGCCCGGTCCTGCAAAAACTCTATGATACGCTGCGCGGGATTCAGCTCGGGACGGTCGAAGCACCCGAAGGCTGGATCCGCAGGATCTGCTGATGACATTTCGTCCTTTTTTGAGAGAAGGATTCCGCTGTATGCGGAAAACTCTCACGGAAGGACGAAATTTTTTTTGGAGAATGGGACAGGTCACAAGGATTTTTGATAATCAGAGAGAAATTCTAAATAGATAGCATCTGCTGTGCAGCGTGCACTTTGCCTGTGGGAATGTATTTGGGGAAATACAAATGGGAAGGGAAGATTTTACCTGGGGGGTCCTTATGCCGCTTGATTTTACGATGCCGACACAGTTTCACGGCATTCTGTCGACCATCGCTCCGCTGGATATTCTCGATATCCTGATCGTGGCGGTCATCCTCTACCGCGTCTATGTCATGCTTGAAGATACGCGTGCCATTACGCTCGCGAAGGGGATTCTCGTTCTTCTCGGCGTGACGGTCGTGGCGAGTTATTTTAATCTGCATGTGATCTCGTGGCTTCTGCAAAAGTCCGTGACGCTGCTCTTTGTTGCGCTGCCGATTGTCTTTCAGCCGGAGCTGCGGCGCGCGCTCGAGCATCTCGGCCAGGGGCGGTTTTTTCGCGCCGGCGGGCTTATGGATGACGAGGAGGCGCAGAGCACGGTCCGCGAGATTCGAAATGCGGTGAAGATCCTCTCGGCGAATAAGATCGGTGCGCTGCTTGTCATTGAGCGCAATATGGGTCTGAATGACATCAGCGCGACAGGCATCCAAATCGACGGCCTCATCACCTCTGACTTCCTCATGAATGTGTTTATTCCGAATACGCCTCTGCATGACGGTGCGGCGATTATCCGCGGCAATCGGCTGATCGCGGCGGGGTGCCTCCTGCCGCTCACGGAGAATCGTACGCTCTCGACGGAACTGGGAACCAGGCATCGTGCGGCGATCGGTCTCTCCGAGCAGTGCGACGCGCTCATTGTCGTTGTCAGTGAGGAGACGGGGACGATTTCGATTGCGGAGAATGGGCGGATTCATCGCCATTTGGACGGAGATGAGCTGACGCATATATTGACGCCTGCGTTTGCGTACAGCTCGCGCTCGTCGATTCTGGACATGGTCCGGAGCTGGAGGAAGAAATGATGACGAAGCTTCGGAACGCTGTGCAGCATAATCTGCCGGCCAAAATACTTGCGCTCCTCGTGGCTGTTGTGCTCTGGCTCTACGTGATGAACGATCAGAATCCTGCGATGGAGGGGGCGTATACGGTACCGGTCACGATGGAGCATGCTCCCGACGGCTATCAGCTGGAGACCGATACCGATACGGTCACAATCCGTGTGCGCGGTCCGCGCTCTTTCTTTGTCGCTGCGGAGCGCGGCGACTTTCATGCACGCGTCAATCTTTCCGAATTCACCGAGGGGGAGCGTGCCTATGCCGTCGAGACATCAATTCCGTACGGTTTCGAGTTGATGGCTGTTTCGCCGGATAAGGTAACGGTGAATCTCGATCGCATGATTCAAAAGACATTTAAGGTGTCACTGACGGTCGGCGGATCACCCGCGTCCGGCTTTACAGTGGACAAGATTATACAAGACAGTGAGACGGCGACGGTGGAGGGACCGCGCAGTCTCGTAAACCGGGTCACACATATCGTCGGTCATATCAATTTGAGCGGGCAGTCCGATGATTATATGGAGAATGTGTCGCTCCTTGCACTGAACAGTGACGGACGGGAGGTTTCCGGCATCACACTCAGCCCTGCGACGACGGAGGTCTCCGTTAAGCTGGTGCGCGGGATCACACGCAAAGTGGTCGAGGTACAGCCGCATCCGCGCAGCGATCTCGCGCCGAACTTGAAGCTTGAAGGCGTGACGGTGACACCGGCACGCATTGAGATCGCGGGGGCGGAAGATGTGATCAGTAAGATCAGCATGATCGGGACGGAGGCGTTCTCGCTTGCGGATGTGCGGGCGACGGAGAAGCGGGAGGTGCGTCTCCAACTGCCCGAGGGGGTAACGGTGACGAATCCAAATGTAACGGTGGAGATCAAGGTTGGAGCACTGCCATGATTCGCGTGAAAAATCTGCGCGTTCCCTATGATTCGGCGCGTCCGCTTGCAGAGCTCGCGGCAGAGCGCCTCAAGACATCACCCTGTGCTGTGCACGGGGTGTTTGTTGTTCATAAGGCACTGGACGCGCGGCGCAGGAACGGTGCGCCGATTGTCTGGGTCTATGTGTTGGATGTTGCACTTGAAAAGGAGCACACTGTGCTGGCGCAATTTCGGCGGGACAAGGATGTTACAGCCGCGCAGGAATATGTGCCGATGGTGATCTCCCCCGTTGGAAGTGCGCCCGCATATCGCCCCGTGGTGGTGGGGTTCGGGCCTGCGGGAATCTTCGCCGCATGGGTGCTGGCGCGCGCGGGGCTTGCACCGCTTGTCTTGGAGCGCGGACAGGATGTGGATCGGCGCACGGCGGATGTCGCGCGCTTTTGGCGGACGGGTGTACTTGATCCTGCCTCGAATGTGCAGTTCGGCGAGGGCGGCGCAGGGGCGTTTTCGGATGGGAAGCTGACGGCGCGCTCGCATGATCCGCGCATGCGCGAGATTGTTGAGGCATTTATTGCGGCGGGTGCGCCCAAGGAGATCCGTTATCTGCAGAAGCCGCACATTGGTACGGACATTCTGCGGAGTGTGGTGAAGAATCTGCGTGCGGAGATCGAGCGCATGGGCGGGACGGTGCGCTTTGGTGCGCAGGTGACGGGCGTGGAGCTGCACGCGGGGCGGCTTGCTGCGGTCGTGGTGAACGATGCGGAGCGCATTCCCGTCTCCGCCGTATTTTTGGGCATTGGGCACTCGGCACGCGACACCTATGCGATGTTGGAGGCAGCTGATGTCCATATGGAGGCGAAGGCATTCGCGGTCGGCGTGCGCATCGAGCATATGCAGACATTCATCGATCGTATGCGGTACAGCGCAGCGGCGGGCAGTCCGCATCTGCCCGTCGCGGACTATGCGATGACGTACCGCGACGAGGCGGGCGGGCGAGGCGTGTACTCGTTCTGTATGTGCCCCGGCGGCATGGTGGTCGCGGCGGCATCTGAGGAGGGACGGCTCGTGACGAACGGGATGAGCAACTATCGCCGCAACTCGGGGGTGGCGAACAGCGCCCTGCTCGTACAGGTCAGCCCGTCAGACTGGGGCAGGGATGTACTCGGCGGCATCCGCTTTCAGCGGGAACTCGAGGAGCGTGCATTTCGTCTCGGCGGCGGCGACTATCGTGCGCCCGTGCAATCCGTCGGCGATTTCTGTGCGGGGCGGACGGGCACCCAGGACTTTGCCGTCACGCCGACGTATGCGCCCGGTGTGCGCGCTGCCGATCTGCGCGCGCTCCTGCCTCCTGCGTGCACGGCATCCCTTGCGCGTGCGCTTACATTTTGGGAGGAGCGCGTGCCGGGGTTCGGGGCTGCCGATGTGCCAATGACGGGCGTGGAGTCACGTTCGTCCGCGCCCTGCCGCATCCTGCGCGATGCGGAGACGATGGCATCGGTCTCGGCGGCGGGGCTGTACCCGATCGGTGAAGGTGCAGGCTATGCGGGCGGCATTATGAGCGCGGCGCTCGACGGGCTGAAAGCCGCGCTTGCATTTTTG
>ERZ773099.2243-NODE-2243-length-13493-cov-18.002232_pt1 | contig 13493 bp, 13 predicted proteins | sample MGYA00511120_ERZ773099 | MGnify/ENA primary metagenome ERZ773099 (study PRJEB29015, sample SAMEA2738012) | human oral metagenome | biome: human oral; feature: human-associated habitat; material: dental | place: China | collected 2104 ... | reverse complement strand
ATCACCACAGTAGCCGCACTCGAATTCTACAGAAACACATTCTGACTAAGCCTCCTTGTTCCGGTGAACAGCAGCACGCTCACCCAACCACTCAGACGCCCGACCCGCTTTCTCAGAAGCAGCCGCCGCATCATCGAGAACATCAAAAATCTCGTTCGCCCTATCGGCATGTTTCAGATCGATATATGGCAACAGTTCAGACAATTCGCTCTTTAGTTTGTTGAATGATTTTCCTTCTGGGTTCATTCCGTAGGATTTCAGATCGTCGAAGGTGGTTTTTGCAGTTTCGATCTTTTCTCTTGCGGTTGTGTCGAGGTCTGTTCGTTTCTGTCGATCCTCATGGTAGTTGTCGTCGTGAGTGGCATCATCCCAAGGATGGTTCTTGCCGGGCTCACGGTCATTGAACACGTCAACATCCTTGTCCCATCCCGTGTAGGGATCCTTACCGTAGCCGCCTTCCTTGTTTTGGAGGGCATCTTTTGAGTCGCGGTAGGTTTCAGCTGGGTCGCTGGCATAGTGACGCTTCCCATCTCCACGATCAACCTCCAAGGGGTTCCCGTCCTTGTCGTAGAACGGTCTGCCGTCCTCGTCATAGAAGGCACCGGGAACCTTCCGGGGACCCTTGCCGCCACCTGTCGGTTGGTCAACTCCCTCCCCATGGCCATCACCACCCGTTGGGTGCTTCACATCCCCCGACGAAGATTCCTGACCATGGCGTTGCGGGTGCTCCGGGCTGGCGGGTTGTTCGGGGTTGTGTTTCGAGTCCGGGTTGGTTTCTGGTGTGGTGTTCCGGGGTTGGGGGGTGTGTTCGGGATCGACGGGTTCTGTGGGTGAGTGCCGTGGCCGGTCAGCACTCCTTGCCGGGTTTTCGTTTTCGGTCGGTGTGGATTCACCACCATGCCCATGAGGATTCCTGCGACTGGAAGGTCCGGTGTTTTCCTGGCCGTGATGGGGTCGCGGGGTGTCCTCACCATCGCTGCCGGTTCTTGTGGTTGAAGGATCTTTCGGGGTGGGGCGTGTCGGACTCTTCCCGCCGGCAGGGTTTTCCTCATGGCTGTTCCTGGCACCAGGGCTCCCCTCCTCCGGGTCGTGGCGGGTTCGTGGTTTCTCGAGCAGCGGATCGGGGCGTGAACCAGCGGTGGGGTTCGTATGGGGTTGATGAGAACCACCCGCACCGCCACCGTGACCAGTACCGGGACCCGTGCTGGTGTGGCTATTGGTGCTTGCCTGACCACTACCGCCCGCACCGCTATTTGTTCCAGTGTGACCGGAACCGGTACCCGCACCAGCGCCGCTGCTTGTACCCGTGTGTCCGCCGGTCGGGTTGTTGCCGGGGTGAGTGTGGCCACCTCCGCCTGCGGTGGGGTTGTTGGCGTCCAGGTCTAGGCCGTGGAGGGGGTTGAGTCTCGCTCCGCCCGGGTTACGAGGCGGCAGGAAATCGGGTCCCGGCCCCGAGTTTCTTGACACCCCTCCCCCACCCCCACTGGTGGTGTGTGGGGAAGCGCCGCCGTGGCCGCTGGGGGTGTGTCCGCTGGGGGTGAGCGGCCCTGATTTGGTGGGTGCTGCCGCATCGGTGAGATCAACAGGGATTTTGGAACGAAGTTTCTGGATCTGTTCCAAACCCAGATCAATAGCCTTGACCCCGCCCCGGATCAGCCACCCACCACCGGGAACCGCGAAGTCTGCCACCCGCGTGGCCATGTTCACCGTTTTGAGTGCTGCAGCGCCCACCTTGGTGCCACCTATGACGCCCTTGGCCGCACCGGCGCCAGGAATGAAGTTCGATCCGATGTTCAACGCCGACTCGGTGGCCGCGGCGACCGGGTCCTCCGCCCACTTGTGCCAGCCGTCCTTACCTGCCTTGTGAGCTGCGTAATCGAACCCGATCATGCCGGTCCATGCGGTCGCGGCGACATCATGGCGGGCATCCACCCAGGAATCCACATCATCGTTACCGAAGAATTTGATCGTTTCACTCAACGTCGGGGAGGCCAACAGAATCGTCGACCCGATGAAATCAGCCGTTCCGAGCCACGTGTTCGCGAAATTTCCCCACGACCACGACCCGTCCGCACCGATCCCAACCATGGCCTTGGCGCCATCCCAGGTGCCCTGGAGAAAGTTTCCCGCCCCGTGCACAACGGATTCGCCGCAGTTGCGGTTCTTCTCCACCGGCGCACCCCAGGGCATCATCTCCCCGGACTGCATGAGCGCATCCGCCGAAACACCCTCCACCGCAGGCAACTCCACCCCATCCAGCAACCCATTGATCGTATTCGCACACGCAGCGGCCGCCGTGGTGAGAGTCTCCACCACCCTCGCGTAACGCCCCAACAACTCGTTGTTGCGGTCCACCACCTCCTGGTAATCCCGCCATTTGTCCCCATACTCCGACAACGTGGAGGTACGAAACGAAGCAGCCTCCTGCTCCAATGTTTCAAGCTCGCTCTTGACTGGTTCTATCGCACTCGCGAAATCATCCAACGCGCTGGAGGCCTTCTCAAACTTCGTTTTAATCGTCTCCGATGCCGTCGCCGCCGGAGCCATCAACCCATAAGCCTGCTCCGCTTCCGGAGCCACATACACCCCGGGTAAACCATTCCACAACCCAACAATCGTATCCATCCGGGAATCAACCACCTGTCCCATGGACTTCAACTTCGAGGATGCCGATTTGATGTTTTCCACATCGATGTTTTCGCTCTTACACGGAAACGCCTCCGGCATCACTAACCCATCACCCGACTGCGGCCGCTCACCCATGACGCACCACTTCCTTGTTTAGCCGGAAATGATCCACTGTTCGATCCCTTCAAATCTGCCGACCGGTTTCATGGAATTCGTGTAATGGCTCAGCAGCCTCGTGCGCCCACCTCGCCAACACTCCAGATCCTCTGACTCCGCGACTGAGGGTCGCTTCAGCGCCACCGGGGTATCGCTCCTCGTTGTGAACTTCACCGCGAAGCACCCCTTCCGGAAGAGCAATTCCTCGCACACGAAAAATTGAGGTCCCCATACCCTCGCCCACCACGCCACCGCCCCACAACCACCCTTGAAACATCAAATTAAAACCGTGCCCCGCCGATTCAGTCCAAACGTCCCCGACAAGCGACAACGCCTCGCTGCTCCATGCGCTCGCAATAAGTCAAGTCATCCAAAAGGACGACATCCTGCGATAACCACGATCAATCCGATGTCATCGGTGTTCTCCTCCACGGCGGGCGAGATGCGCGCCGGAGGTCCTGGACGTGGGCCGGTTCGGTTCCGAGGCATCGGTGCTGGCGATGAGGTCGTTGAAGGACGTCAGGCTACCTCGGTCACGGGGCCGGTGTGTCCGTTGAGCAGCTCGTCGGGCGAGAGGGTGTTTCTGCGTTCCAGGTCGGCGACGTACTTGCCCGTTCCGCGGTCATTCGTGCGGCGTGGAACATTGTGCGTCTCGCGTGGGGGAGTGCCCATCGTCTCATCTCCTGCAGACGATGGTAGTTCCTGTCGCGACAGGGCAATCCACGCTGATGTGTCTCGCGTGAGGTGAAATTGAGAGAGCTCTTTCAGCGAATTCCCCTCAGATGATTGGGTTCACCGGGCCGAGTTTCTTGATGTGCGAGAAATCTTTATCAGCCTGTCCCAGCGACGGCGCAGGTCCTCACGACGCGCTCCGTGGGGTGTCTTCCCGAGCCTTCGTTCGATTTCCTCCGCGGTTATTACGCAGATGGTGAGTTCTTGAGTTGGTAGGCCTTGAACCCATGAGAGGACTGATGCGTCAGGTGCCTGTCTCATGGAGTTCGGAGACGATGTTGGTGTCAGCGATGATCACGAGAATGTGGCATCCTGCGGCGGATCGGTGCGATCGGGCGGTTCGATGTCCACGCCTCCGGCCTCGGAAGACTCGCGGCGCACCGCCATGGGGGTGCTCTCATCGGGCAGTCCCACTGCCGCGTCAAGGATCGCCCGGACCTCGGCTTCAACGGATCGACCTTTCTCGGCGGCTTGGCGTAGCAGGCGGGCGTGGGTGCGTTCGCTCAGTCGCGGGATCGTCAACGTGCTCATCAGGTCACCTCCTGGCAGCAATGTTACTTTCCGTCGCTCAAGGGGTTCGCCCGCCGGTGGAGCCGCCCGTGCACGGGGAGGGGAGGGTGGGGTTCGAGTCGGCCGGATATGTCTCACTGAAGCTGGCTGAGCCAGCACGTGAGGCTCATGCGAACGGCTGAGTCGAAACCATCCCGCGTCTGAGCAGCGGACCTGACCACCGTTTCCTGGGTACGGTCACCGTGGTTTCGACACGGGCTGCTCGTTCCTCGCAGCCCGGCTCAACTAGCTTCGGGAAGGGATGTCGCGGCCCGGGTCGGTCTGCTTGGGGAGGGTGGTTTCGACACGGGCTGCTCGTTCCTCGCAGCCCGGCTCAACCAGCTTCGGGAGAGGATGTCGCGGCCCGGCTCAACCAGCTTTGGGAGGGGACAAAGAATAAAGAACCCGGCAGGGGCTCTGCGGCTCTTCGGTGGTTGAGAAGAGGTGGGTGGGCATCGCAGGAGCGGCCCTGCCGGGTTCGGTCTCACATGGGGAGGAGGCCCATTGACTTGACCTCCTCCGCCTCGGATTTCAGTTCGTCGACGGAGACATTGACGCGACTTCTCGCGAAGGCGTTGAGCGGCAGGCCCTGGACGATCTCCCACTCGCTGTCGCAGCAGCGTACCGGGAACGACGAGACCAGGCCAGCCGGGACCCCGTAGGAGCCGTCGCTGACCACCGCCATCGACGTCCAGTCGCCCCCGGGGGTGCCGAGCAGCCAGTCGCGGACGTGGGCGATGGTGGCGTTGGCCGCCGATGCCGCGCTCGAACGCCCCCGGGCCGCGATCACCGCGGCCCCCCGCCTGGCGACGGTGGGGATGAAGTCGAAGGCGATCCAGGCGTCATCGGCGATCCACTGGTCCGCCGGCATACCGCAGATGCGGGCGTTGAAGGCGTCCGCGTACTGCGTGGCCGAGTGGTTGCCCCAGATCGTCACGTTCGTCACATCAGCCACCGGCCTGCGGGCCTTCGCCGCCAGCTGCGCGCGGGCCCGGTTGTGGTCGAGCCGGGTCAGGGCGGTGAACCTCGATCCGGGAATCCCGTCGGCGTGCCGGGAGGCGATCAGCGCGTTCGTGTTCGCCGGGTTCCCCGTGACCACCACCCGCACGTCCGAGGCCGCCGAGGCCGCCAGGGCCCGGCCCTGCGCGGCGAAGATGGCGGCGTTGGCCTCCAGCAGGTCGGCGCGTTCCATGCCCGCGCTGCGCGGCGACGCCCCCACCAGCATCGCGACGTTCGCCCCGTCGAAGGCCACCGCGGGATCGTCGGTGACCTCGATGCCCTTCAGCTGCGGGAAGGCGCAGTCGAGCAGTTCCATCGCCACCCCGTCGAGGGCCTTCACGGCCGCCGGCACCTCCAGCAGCCGCAACTCGACGGGCTCGTCGCCCAGCAGATCACCCGAGGCCAGCCGGTAGACCAGCGCGTATCCGATCTGCCCGGCCGCTCCCGTTATCGCGATTCGTCTGGTCATGGCGGCTCAGCGGACGTTCAGGTCGCCGACGAGCACGCAGCGACGTTTCCGGGTGAAGCTGCGAGCCGACGTGAGGCCCTCGCCGGTGGGTCCGGCGATGGTGAACGTCGGGTAGCCCTCGCCGCCGATCCCGATGCCGTTGTACGACGGGCCGTTCTTCACGAAGATCGTGGTCTGGATCAGCTTGCCCATCTTCGTCAGTTTGCTGACGTTGAGGCTGTGCATCACCGCGGTGTGGCGGTTGCCGTGCTCCAGTTCGACGGCCAGGTCGATGGCGGCGTCCACGTCCGGCACCCGCACCAGCCCGAGCACCGGCATCATCAGCTCGTGCACCACGAACGGATGGTTGGCGCTCGCCTCGCACACGATCAGCCGCACCCCGGGCGGCGGGGTGACGCCGATGGCCTCCAGGATCTTCGCGGCCGGTTTGCCCACCCACTCGGTGCGCGGTTTGTCGCCGTTGACCAGCAGCTTCTCCAGCTCCGCGACCTCGGCGGCCGTCGCCTCGTAGGCGCCGTGCTTGATCATGCAGAACTTCAGCATGTCGGCGATCGAGTCGACCGCGATGATCTCCTTCTCCGCGGTGCAGGGCAGGTTGTTGTCGAAACTGGCGCCGTCGACGATGCACTTCGCGGCGTGCTCGATGTCGGCGGTCTCGTCGACGACGGCGGGCGGGTTGCCCGCGCCCGCGCCGATCGCCTTCTTCCCGGAGCTCAGCACCGCCTTGACGATGCCCGGACCCCCGGTGGCCACCAGCATCCGGACCTTCGGGTGGGCCATCATCGCGTTGGTGTTCTCCAGTGACGGCGCGGTGACCGTGGTCACGAGATTGTCGGGGGCGCCGGCGGCGCGCAGCGCCCGGTTGATGCGACGCACCTGCCAGCACGACAACTTGGCGACCCGCGGGTGCGGGCTGAACACGACGGCGTTGCCGGCGGCCAGCATCCCGATGGCGTTGCAGGTGATGGTTTCGGTGGGGTTGGTGGTGGGGGTGATGGCCCCGATCACGCCGTAGGGCGAGTACTCGATGGTGGTCAGGCCGTCGTCGCCGGACCAGGCCTCCGTGACGAGATCCTCCACCCCGGGGGTCTCGGAGGCCGCCACCTTGTTCTTCAGGTACTTGTGGCCGACATCGCCCATCCCGGACTGCGCCACGGCCTGTTCCGACATGTAGTCGAGGGCCTCGGGGGCCAGCATCGCCTCACGGATGGCAGCGACGTAGCGGCGCCGGTCGGCCATCGAATGGCTCAGGTACTCGCGCTGCGCCAGGTGGGCGGCCTCCACCGCGGAGTCCATGTCGGCGAACACCCCGTCGCCCGGGGCCTCCTGCTGCGTCGCGGGCGCCTCGGTCTGGTTGTCGTTGCCGGGGAGCATGGCCGCGAGCACCTCGCGGATGGTCGCCTCCAGCTGTGCCGGATCTATCTTCATTACTGCTCTCCTATCGTGTTCCAGTCCTGCAGCGCGCAGGTCGCGATGTCCACGTCCTGTTCAGCGGTTCCACCGGAGATTCCGATGGCCCCTGCCAGTTCCCCGTCGACGTGGACGGGCACCCCTCCGCCGAACAGGACCACGCGGCCGGAGTTGGTGTCGGCCAGACCGGGGAGGGGACCGTCCTCGGTGGCCAGGGGGCCGAGCGTCGCGGTCGGTGCCTGGAAGGCCACGGCGCTCCACGCCTTGTTGATCGCGATCTCGATGGACGCGAGCAGCGCGCCCTCGATGCGGTGCAGCAGCATCAGGTTCCCGCCCGCGTCCGCGGCCGCGATCACGACGGGCACCCCCAGTTCGGCGCTGCGCGCCTCCGCCCGTTCGGCGATCCGTTTGGCGGCGGCGAGATCGAACCGACGGGCCGGCGTTCGGCCGCGGAATGGTTTCGACTCGGACTGCTCGCCCAGGGGCTCGCGGTCCGGCTGGGCCAGCTTTGCTCTTGTGAAGTTGGTTGAGCCGGCCTGCTCGCTCTGCGAGCTGGCCGTGTCGAAACCGTGGTGACCCGGGTTGGGTCTGTTTTTCGGCTGCCGGGTGGTTTCGACTCGGACTGCTCCTTCGTCGCGGTCCGGCTCAACCGGCTTCGAGGGGGTGGTTTCGACTCGGGCCGCTCGTTCCTCACGGTCCGGCTGGGCCTGCTTTGAAGGGGTTCCGAGGACCTTGGCGACGGCGTCTCGGACGATGCGTTCGATTTCCTCGTCGCGCCAGGTCTCGGCCAGCCTGGCCAGGGAGTAGACGGCGTCGGAGAGGCGGTTGAGGTATTTGATCAGCTCGGGGCGCACCGGTTCGGTCTCGGCCAGGGTCAGTACCCGCCGTTCCGCGCGACGCACCACGGTGCGGGCCTGGTGGAACGCCCCCGACCGGTCGTCGCGGCCCGGCACCACGAACTCCCGCTGCGGCCCCGTGACGGCCAGGCAGTCGTCGATGAGGTGCTCCAGGTCGGTGATGTCACTGGTGTTGATCTTGTTCGCGAGGATCGCCGCGCCCTCGGGGTCGCTGGCCAGTTCGGCGGCCAGCACGAACAGCCGCTGCTGCACGTCGTGGACGCGGCGTCGCCACTGGCCGGCGGGCAGCATCGCCTTCGCCGCCCCGAGCGCCGCGTTGGCCTCGTCGACGGTGCCGTAGGCCTCCACGCGCAGGCTCTGCTTGGGCACCCGGGAGCCCCCGAACAGCCCGGTGTCACCCTTGTCGCCGGTGCGCGTGTAAACGTTCGGCATGGCGGTCAGTCCTCCACCTCGACCACGTCGACGATGCCGACGATGGTCGCGTCCAGGGGGGCCTGCTGCCGGTTCGCCGCGAACCGGGCCGAGCTGCCCTTCGTGATGATGACCGTCTCACCGGTTCCGGCGCCGACGGTGTCCACCGCGACCTCCTGGTCGCCGACGGCGGCGCCGTCGGAGTGGACGCGCTGGATCAGCAGCAGCTTGAAACCGACGAGGCGTTCGTCCTTGCTGGTGGAGACCACCGTGCCCACCACCTTGGCCAGGTACATCTCAGCTCCTCCTGGTGATCGTGACGCCCGACGACGCGGCCGCATCGCGGGCCAGGTCGGTGATGATCGCCCTGCGGTGCACGCTCAGCCGCGACCCCGGCGCCAGGGAACGGATCGCGGATTCGGTGACCACGCGCGCGGTGCAGTGCACCGCGTCGCCCGCGCCCGCGACCTCCCCGACGGCCCGGTCGAGGGTTTCCGCGGTCGCCAGGTGCACCCCGAACGATTTCAGGGCGGCGAGATTCTCGCGCAGCATCGCCGCGTAGCCCGATGGCATCTGCGGGAACCAGCCGCGTTTGTCTGCCGAGTCGGGGCAGACGCCGTTGGTGGCCACGACCACCGGTTTGTTGCTCATGATGAACTCGGCCACCACGTTGCTGGCCAGGCAGTCGCCGATGCCGTGGGCGACCTTCGCGGCCAGGTTCGCAGTGAGGGTGGGGACGACGAGCAGGTCGTGGGCCTGCACCAGCGACTCCTCGGCCGGGGTCATGCCCAGGGCCGCGATGCGTTCCTGGTCCAGGACGCGGGAGGCCGAGGTGGTCTGCCGCCAGTCGAGGTTGACGTGTGCCGCGGCCCGTTTCAGCGACTCCAGGGCCGCGTCGAAACCGAGCAGCGCACCCGAGAACAGCACCAGCGCGTTGGGTTTCCCCGTGGCCGGGGTTTCCTGCCGGGGCTGTTCGGCGAGCATTTCGCGCACGATCCTGGTGATCAGCTCGCGCAGCTGTTTCTCGTTCATCGGCTACTCCTCATTGCCGCCCCCAGCGGGGTGGGGAAAAGGGGTTCCTCGGGCCGGTCAACCGTGACGCCGAGGACCTTCTCGAAAACTTTGGGTGCCTCGGGCAGGGAGGCGGAACCACCCACCAGATACACCTTGCCCGGGTCGGTGCCGCCGAGCGCCCGCTCGGCGATGGTGGCCATCTTCTCCAGGGTGGGGCGCACCACCGGGAAGACGGTCTCGACGTTGGCGGGGTCGCACTTGAACGCCTCGGCCTCGTCGTAGCCCATTCCCAGCGCCCCCGACAGCACCAGCGTCATGTGGTGGCCGCCGGTGGCCTCGTCGGTGGAGAAGTCGACCACCCCGTCGCGCAGCCGCGACACCCCGGTGGTGCCGTGGCCGATGTCGATGATGGTGCCGTCGGCCACGCCGAGGGCCCGGGCCGCGGCCACGGGTTCGTCGACCACCTCGCACGGATCGAGTTCGCAGGCGTCGAGCACGTTGGTGAACACCTTCACGGTGCCCTCGCTGATCCCGGGCGGGATGGTGACTGCGGCCTCGGTGAAGATGTGGCCCAGCCTGTCGTGGAGCTCGGTGAGGATCTCCCGGACGTTGGCGACGGCCCCCAGCCAGTCGACGACGATGCCGTCGCGCACCACGTTCGCCTTCCGCCAACCGCCCGCCACGGGACGGTTCCCGCCGTCGACCACGGCCAGCACGATGTTGGCCGTGCCCAGGTCGACGGCGAGCCGCAGCCCGCTGCGCTTGGCGTTCTTGCGTGCGACCTTCCCGGTTCGCACGAGTTCCGCGAACCGGTTGATCCTGGTCTGGGGATTCGTCGCCATCGTTATCGGTCCAGGCAGATCGTCACGTAGTCGCCGGTCCTGGCCCCGACGGCGTTGCCCTCGTCGGTGTCGAGGTGCAGCTCCGCCAGGTAGGAGTCCTTGACGCGGATCAGGAAATTGTCCAGACGCGCCCCGCGCTCTCCCCCGAACCGGACGCTCACGCGGTCCTGGTCCTTCAGGTTCAGGGCGGCGGCGTTGTCGGGGCTCATGTGGATGTGACGGCCCGCGACGATCACTGCGTGGTCGCAGTCGATGCTGCCGAGTGGACCCTCGATGCGCACGGGGGCGGCGGTCTCCAGATGCCCCGACTGGGCCATCGGCGCCTTGATGCCGAGGGCGAAGCAGTCGGTGCGGCTCAACTCCACCTGGGTGGCGGGACGGTTGGGGCCCATCACGCGCACCCGGGTCATGGTGCCGCGGGGGCCGTGCAGGGTCACTGTCTCCTCGGCCGCGAACTCGCCGCGCTGGCGCACCATTTTCTTCACCTTCGGCGCGTCGTAGCCGAACAGGGTTTTGAAATCGGCGTCGCACAGGTGGACGTGCCGGTTGGAAATGCCGACGACCACCTTGCGCGGGTCCAGGGCGGCGATCCGCTCCAGGACCCGGCTGGTGATCTCGGCGACGAGCGCGTCGGTCATGACTGCGGCAGGATCTTCTCGACGTCACCGTGGGGACGCGGGATGACGTGCTGGGAGACCAGTTCGCCGACCCGGGCGGCGGCCGACGACCCGGCGTCGACGGCGGCCTTCACGGCACCGACGTCGCCGCGCACCATCACGGTGACAAGACCGGAACCGATCTTCTCGCTGCCGATCAGGGTCACGTTCGCGGACTTGACCATGGCGTCGGCGGCCTCGACGGCCCCCACGTAGCCCTTGGTCTCGATCATTCCGAGAGCATTGCTCATGACTGCTTCCTCCTGGTGGTGGATGTCCGGGGAGCCTTGGTGGTCTCCGCGGGGTTCTTGGGTGTGGCATCCGGCTTCTGGTCCGGGCCGGATTCGGGCTGCGCCTGTTCGAGCTGCGGTTTCGGCTCGGGTTTCGTGATGGCCTTCGGCTCGGGTCCGGGTTCGCTGGTGGTTCCCGCCCCGGATTCGGGTTCGGGTTTCTCCTGGGCCTTGGTTTCGGCCTTCGGCGCGGGTTTGGTTTTCTCCGGTGCCTTGGCCTTGGCGGCGGGTTTCGTCGTCGCCTTCGCATCGGGCGCGGGTTTGGTCAGGCCCACGGTCGCGGCCGAGAAGACGATGGATTCCAGTTCCTGGTGGGGCCGGGGAATGACGATCCTGCTGACCACCCGGGTCAGTTTCGACGCCGCCACCTCGGCGGCGGCCATGGCCGCCTGAACGGCCGCCACCTGGCCCTCGACCTTGACGGTGACGTAGCCGCCGCCCCTGGCCAGTTCGTAGCCGATCAGGTTGACGTCGGCGGTTTTGCAGGCGACGTCGGCGGCCTCGACGCCAGCGACGAGGCCCACCACTTCAATGCTCCCCAGTGCTTGCATCACTGGCTCCTTTCGGGTTCACGTAGGGGAAGTCTCTTCACCAGGCGGGCGGCGTTCGACCCGATGATCCGGTCCGCCTGCTCGCTGCGCCCCAGGAAATGCGCCAGGTAGGGGCGCCGCTCGGGGAGTTTCTCGGTGGTGATGACCACGTAGTCGAGGGCGATTCCCAGCCCGATGCCCAGTCGCGACGAGGTCGCGGCGCGGTGCGCCAGGGTCAGGGGGTTGAGCTCCGAGAGGCGTTCCACGCGGCTCGGCACCCCCTCCTCCTCGATGCCGAGGAGCACCTGGGTGAGCTGCTCGTCGCCGATGCCCTCGTGGACGGCGAGGTTGATGGTGGGGCGTTCGTCGGTCACGACGCACCCCCCAGCACCAGGCCGGTGGCGACGGCGTTGCGGGGCCCCTCGACACCGCGGATGTTGGCGCGCCCGGCCACCACCCGGTAGTCGGCCAGGGCCCGGGTGACCAGCTGCGGGATCTCGAAGTCCAGGGCGGAGCCGCCGACGAGCACCACGAAGTCGATGCCGCGCACCTCCGAGGTGGGGGAGACGCGCTGCAGGGCGCGGATCGCGTTGGTGACGAAGACCTGCTCCTTGGCGCGGATGCGGACCTGGCGGATGGTCTCGACGGGAAGATCCACGTCGAGGGGCACCATGCCATCGGGTTTGAGCACCACGGTACGGGCGTAGACGTGCCCGGGAAGCGGATCCTCGAAGAACTGCACGGTGCCGTCCTCGTGACGGATGTTGAACACCGACTCCACCTTCGCCAGCGGGTGGCGTTTGATGTCCTCGGCCAGGTCGAAGGAGTCGAGGCCGAGTTCGGACTGGATCATCAGGGTCACCATGTTCCCGGCGCCGGCCAGGTGAATGGAGGTGCCGGTGCCGTCCGGGCGCATGACGGAGGCGTCGGTGGAACCGGCGCCCATGTCGAGGATCGCGATGGGGGCGGCCGTCCCGGGGGTGGTGAGCGCGCCACGGATGGCCATGTCGGCCTCCACGCCGCCGACCTCGACGGGCACGCCGATTTCGGCGGCCAGTTCGGAGGCGATCCGTTCCATCTGGAGGCGGTCGGTCCTGACCATCACGGCGATGCCGACGGCGGCCTCCATGGAGAACTCGTTGGCGATGCCGCCCGCCACCTGCTGCGGCACCCGGGTGTCGACGGCGAGCAGGTCGGTGATGCGGATGTCGCGGGTGTGCTGGTTGGTCAGCTGCGCCATGGTCACCCGCACCTTCTCCATCATGCCGCCGACGTTGGTGCCGGCCTCGCCCGTGATGTCGGAGAGGTTGCGGATCCGGGAGGCGACGTCCATGATCTCGGCCGCACCCAGGTCGACGTCGACGTCGAGGGTGTTGGTGCCGTGGAAGGTGAGGCGGCCCGCGGGGATGCGGCGTTCCTGCACGTCACCCTCCGGGGTTTTGATGACCACGGCGGAACGGTTGCCCACCAGGGAACGGGCCAGGGGCACCACGGAGCGGGTGGCGTCGGCCTCCAGACCGAAGAGGGTCGCGATGCCGAACGGGTTGGACAGGGTCTCGACGATGCGCCCGACGTCGGCCACCTCGATGGCGGCCAGCATCCCGAGCGGAACCTTCTCGATCAGACGCACCTCGTCGACGATGGGGATCTTGCGGGCCAGCCGGTTGTGGACCAGCACGCCGTCGTCGGCCTGCAGGATCGCGCCGGTGACCTCCAGGCGCTCGGCGACGGCGTTCAGCCGGGCCGCGACCTGGTCGTAGGGAATCGTGCGGGGCGCCACGACGATGTAGGGCTGCCCGGCGGGGGCGTCGGGCAGCTCGTCGAGGGCGATGGTGGTTCCCACCCCGATGCCGAGGCCGCCCGGGGTGGAGGGATTGTGTCCGATCATCGTGGATTCGGTGATGATCGTCTCGGTGATGGTCTCCATCGCGACGTCGCCGATCACGGGGG
>ERZ773099.2241-NODE-2241-length-13507-cov-5.487362_pt1 | contig 13507 bp, 14 predicted proteins | sample MGYA00511120_ERZ773099 | MGnify/ENA primary metagenome ERZ773099 (study PRJEB29015, sample SAMEA2738012) | human oral metagenome | biome: human oral; feature: human-associated habitat; material: dental | place: China | collected 2104 ... | reverse complement strand
GGCTGTGCCGAAAGAGGACAATTTATTGTCGTCTTTCGGCGTTGGCGGGAGATGTCAGACAGGCGCGTCTTATGAAAAACACTCGCCGCCCCTACACCCCTCCCCTTCGGGGAGCCTTCCGGCTGCCGTTCGCCCTTGCTCACGGGCCGTCAGTCTCAGCCCCTGCGGGGCAGCCCCCCTTACAGGGGGGCCTTTTTTGCCTTTCTTTAACAGGATTACCTCTGTCCGATCCGTCCATAGAAGCGGGTGAACCCCTCAGGCAGGTAGTTGTAGATCAGGATGTAGAGCGCGCTGCTGAGGCGGTTCAGCATCTTGACGATGTCCGGCCTCGTCACGCCACCCGCCCCGTCGTCGAAGGCGCGGCACGCGACGAGTTCCGTCTCCCGCACCAGCGTGCGCAACAGGTTGATCTCCGCCGCCCAGAGCCCCATGTCCGCGTGAAGGTCGAGGTGTCCCTTTCCGTAGAAACGCGCCGGAGTGTGGGACCGCTGGTGGATATCCTCCTCCGTCAGTCCCCACAGGGCCAACTCGCCGCAGGGCGCGTCGGTCACCTCGGCCATCATGGCCTCGCGGACGGCCTTGATCCGAACCTCCTCCAGGTCCGCCTCCAACTGACGCTCCCCCGCGGCCCGCGCCCGCGCCTGCGTCAGGATGATTCGAGCGTTCAACTCATCCAACCGCCCGCGCAGCTCAATGCGTGGGTGCGTCTTGCCGACGACCTCCGCGCCAAGGAGGTGCGTCGTGTGTTCCTGTTTGCCTGCGGCCATAACCTCGGCCTCCCTCAGTGGTGGCAGCCGCAGCTGCACCCGCCGCCGCAGCTCCCTCCGCAGCCCCTCCCCTTCAAGGTGGGGCCTGCCTCAAGGATCAGCGTCCTGCCCCGACACTCGGGGCAGCGCATCGACGCGCCCTCCTCCTCAAAGACGTGCCCGCACGAGGCACACTTGAAAACGCGCTTTTCCGCAGCCGCCATGTCCATGTCCTCCTTCAATTCGTCTCTCCGTCGTTCGTTGCGGGAGTTTCGAGGGCTCCCGCCCAGGACCCCGCGGCAGACAGCCTCAGCAGCCCGCATCCCGTCCTGCGTCGCCGCGCTCCAGAGGCTCCCCCGCGAAGAAGCGGGGCAGGACGTTCGGGAGGGCCTCGAAGGGGTACTCTCCCACCACGCGCCCCTCCCGGAACAGCACCGCGCCCGATGGCGTCCCCGCAATCCCCATCTGGGCGTGCCTCGCCTCCTTCGGGCCGTTGACCTCGCAGCCCATCACCGCCACGGTGGTCCCGTCCGGCAGGCTCTCCAGCATGGGCTCGATCAACTTCGTCAGCTCCATGACGTCCGCCCGACGCCGCCCGCAGGTGGGACAACTGATGAGGTTCACGCCGCGGGTCCGAACCTCCAGAGCCTTCAGTATCTCGTAGCCCACGCGAACCTCGCGCTCCGGCGCGTCCGTCAGGGACACGCGGATGGTGTCCCCGATGCCCTGAGCCAGGAGAGCGGAGATGCCCGCCGCACCCTTCACGATGCCGCCGTCGCCCGGCCCCGCCTCCGTCAGCCCCACGTGGAAGGGGAAGTCCGGGTACTCGCGCGCGATCAGGACGTTGGCCCGCACGCACTCCGGCACGGAGGAGGACTTCGCCGAGAGGATCAGGTCCTCGAAGCCCGCGCCCAGCAGGAGCTCCGCCTGCTCCCGCACCGCGATGCACAGCGCCGCCGCCCGGTCGCCCCCCGCGGCCTCCAGTTGTCTGCCCGAAACCGACCCCCCGTTGGCCCCGATTCGGATCGTCACCCCAAGGGTTTGGGCGGTCCGGATGACGTCGTTCAGGCGATTGAGGGGCATGTTGCCGGGGTTGATGCGGATGGCCCGGCACCCCGCCTCCATGGCCAGCACGGCCAGGGTCGGGTCGAAGTGGATGTCCGCCATCAGGGTCAGGTCCGTGTTGAACACGAGCCACTTCAGGTCCGGAGCCAGTTCCGGACGCGGCAGGGCCACCCGCGCCATCTCGCAGCCCGCCCGCAGCAGGCTGGCGCACTGCGCGGCGCAGGCCTCCCGGTTCGACAGGGAGACCTTAAGCATGCTCTCGACGCGAACGGGGGCCCCCCCGCCGATGCGGAGGGCCCCGATTTGAACGCTTCGCTTCACCTCGACGGCCCGCTCACTTCGTCCAGAAGAGGTGGTAGACGTCCTGACAGGTGATGGCCAGCATCAGCAGGATGAGCAGGACGAAGCCCGCCGTGTGGATCCAGTTCTCCACCCTCTCCGGCAGGCGGCGGCGAAAGACCATCTCCAGCAGCACGAAAAGGATACGCCCGCCGTCCAGCGCCGGGATGGGGAACAGGTTCAGCAGCCCGAGGTTCAGGCTGATGAGGGCGACGAACGTGACGAAGGCCCACCACCCCGCCCGCATGGCCTGCCCCGACATGGAGGCGATGCCCACGGGACCCGTGACGTCCACCTCCTGCCGGCGCAGGATCCAGTCGGCGATGCCCCTCAGCATCAGCGTCGTCATCCGCCACGTGTACTGCCCCGCGTTCAGGACCGCGTCCTTCGGGGAGTAGCGCACCAGGGCCGGCGTGATCCCCAGCATGGGGCGTCCGTGCTCCTCGCTCATGGGGATGGGCGTCGAGATCGTGAGGATATCCTCACCGCGCCGAACCTCGACCCTCACGTCCCCGCCCCGCTCTGCCTCCTCCCGCAGCGCCTCCGACATCTCGCGCCACTCCTGAACGGAACGGCCGTTCACGGCCGTGATGCTGTCCCCTGCCCGAATTCCGGCGACCTCCGCGGGAAATCCCGGCATGACCTCGCCGATCCGGGTGTGCTCCATGTCCAGCGCGCCGTGCCCCCAGAGGAAGACCGCCGTCAGCAGAAGGGCCAGGAGGACGTTGAAGAGAGAGCCGTTCAGCAGGATGAGGAAGCGTTTCCAGCCGGGCTGCTCGTTAAAGCCCTTGCCGGGAAGGACCGCCTCCTCCCTCTCCTCCTCTCCCATGCCCGCCAGGCGGCAGAAGCCCCCGACGGGGAACGCCCGCACCGACCACAGCATGGGCTCCGGTCCGGCGCTCTTGTGCTGCCAGAGCACCGGCCCCATGCCGAAGGCGAACTCGTGGACCTGCACGCCGAGACAGCGCGCCGTGATGAAGTGGCCGAACTCGTGGACGACCACGCAGACGGCGATGACGATAACGAACGAAACGAAACTGATCAACATGGTATCGAAACCTCCAAAAGTTTTAACCCAACGGGCGACGACCTCTTACGCCCTGCACCCCGACAGGCCGTCGCAGACGGCCGCGGCGCGGCGCCGGCCCTCCTCCAGCGCAAAGAGCGCCTCCTCAAGGGACCCCGGCGCGGGGAGCGGACAGGACTCCAGCGTTTCCTCAACCACCGCGGCGATGTCCGTAAAGCCGATCTGCCCCTTCAGAAAGCGATCCACCGCCACCTCGTCCGAACCGACCAGAAGGGCCGGGTACGCGCCGCGCCGCTCCATCGCCGTCCGCGCTATCCGCATCGCGGGGAAGCGCACCGGGTCCGGTGCCTCAAAGGAGATCGTGCGGGGCGCCAGAAGCGGCGGCTCGAAGTCCGGCGCGGGGAAGCGGCGTTCCGGCCAGAAGAGGCAGGAGGCCGCGGGCAGGCGCATGTCGGGCGTCGCGGCCAGGAGCTTGACGCTGCCGTCCGCGAACTCCACGAGGCCATGGACGAAAGAGCCCGGCGACACCAGCGCGTCCACCTGAGCCGGCTCGAGGCCGAAGAGGAACATCGCCTCGATCAGCTCGATGCCCTTGTTCATCAGCGTCGCGCTGTCGATCGTGATCTTCGCCCCCATGGACCAGACGGGATGCTTCAGGGCCCTGTCGGGCGTCACGGTCTTAAGCTCCTCCGCCGTCCAGGTCCTGAAGGGGCCGCCTGAGGCCGTGAGGCGTATGGACCTCACGGCGCGTCCCTCTCCCTCGCCGTGCAGACACTGCCAGATCGCGTTGTGCTCGCTGTCCAGCGGGCGCAACTGGTCGGGCCGGGAGACGAGGGGCATGACCCAAGGACCCGCCACCACGATGCTCTCCTTGTTGGCCAGGGAGACCTCCTTGCCCGCCCGGAGCGCAGCCTGCAGCGCCGGTATGGCCGCCGTCCCCGACGAGGCAAAGAGCACCTGATCGACCTCCGGGCTCTCCGCGATGGCCACCAGCCCCTCAGAGCCCGTGAGGAGTCCCTCCGTTCCCCGCGGTGCGTCGTAGGCACAGAGCATTGTAGCCTCAAACTCCCGTGAGAGCATCCTCAGTTTTTCGGAAGGCCTGCGGGCCGCCAGGGCCCGCACCTCGACCTCGTCCAAGTGCGCACGGCACACGGAGAGGATAGCGCTGCCGACGCTTCCCGTCGCGCCGATCACGGCCACGCGCTTTCGTCCCGTCCTGGTTGCCGTCATGGTCGTCCTCACAGGAGCAGGCCGAAGACGAGGTACGTCAGCAGGCCGTTGAGCAGGATGCTGTCAAAGCGGTCCAGGACGCCTCCGTGTCCGGGGATCAGCCCCCCCGAATCCTTCTCCCCAAGCTCGCGCTTCACCAGGGACTCGGCGAGGTCCCCCAGCTGCCCCGCGATGCCGCAGATCACCCCGATGATGAAGAGCGGGTAGGGCGGCTGCTCCATCAAAAAGATGACGAGGGCACAGGTCAGCAGGCTGCCCATGGCGCCGCCGATGAAGCCCTCGACGGTCTTTCGGGGGCTGATGTACTCGCAGAGGCTGCTGCGCCCCCAGCGGCTTCCGACGAAATAGGCCATGACGTCGCAGCCCCAGGTGCAGGCGAAGAGCGTGAACAGGACGAGGGAGCCCGTCGGCAGCCTCCGGAGCAGCACGATGCACGTCCAGGGCACCACGATGAAGACGACGCCGGACAGGGTTCCGCCCACGTTGTTTACCGCAAAGCTCTGCCCCGTGACCTGACGGCGCATCATCTCGATCATGAAGATCACATAGGCGCTGAGGGAGAGCGTCATGGTGATGGAAACGGGCTGTACGCCCTCGGCGCTCGACAGCATCACGGCCAGCGCGCAGATGTAGCCGATGCCCCGCGAGAGCTTCATGCGCTTGGACAGCATACGGTAGTACTCGCTCAGGGAGAGAAGCGCCAAGGCCAGCGATATCGCAAGCCAGGCCCAACCGCCGAAGTATATCCCCGCGATCACGACCGCAGCGATCACGAGGCCGCTGACCGTGCGCAGCTGAAGCTCGCCGTTAGGCCTTAAGCCCGCCATAGCGCCTCTCCCGTCCCGCATAGTCCTCGAGCGCCGCGCTGAGGGCGGCCTCGTCGAAGTCCGGCCAGTAGGTGTCCGTGAAGTAGAGCTCGCTGTAGGCGGCCTCCCAAAGCCAGAAGTTGCTCAGCCGCAGCTCGCCGCTGGTGCGGATCACGAGGTCCGGGTCCGGAACGTCCGGGAGGTAGAGGAAGCGCCGCAGGTCCGCCTCCGTCACCGTCCCCCGGTGCCCGCTCGCGTAAAGCGCGTTGACGGCATCCAGGACCTCCGGACGCCCGCCGTAGTTGATGCACAGGATGAAGTCCAGGACGTTCTCGTCCTTCGTCCGCTCCTCCGCGTGGCGCATCAGCTCCAGCAGGTCCGGGGGCAGACGGTCGCGCCGCCCCGCGAAGCGTATGCGGGCCCCCTCCGCCTTGATGGCCTCCACCTTGCGCCGGATGTAGTAGCGGAACAGGCTCATCAGGCCCGCGACCTCCATCTCCGGACGGCTCCAGTTCTCCGTCGAGAACGCATAGACCGAGAAGTAGCGGATTCCCGCCTTTTTGACGAGGTGAACCATCTCCTCCAGCTTGCGCAGGCCGGCCCGGTGCCCCATGAGCCGCGGCAGCCCGCGGCGTTTGGCCCACCTTCCGTTGCCGTCCAGGATGATCGCCAGGTGTTCCGGCACTCTCTTCTCGCTCAATTGGCCTCCGTTCCTTTCCTCTTTGTGATCTCGTCCAGGCGCGCCTTGAGGTTCTGCACGTCCTGCCACGTCAGGTCCTTGGGGCTTCCCTTCTGCCGCGAGTCGTTGCGCAGCAGGTAGCTCGGATGGAACATCGGGAAGAGCTGAACGCCCCGCCAGTCGAACCAGCGGCCCCGCAGGGCCGTGATGCCCTCCGACGTCCGCAGGAGCCACTTCAGTGGCGTGTTCCCCAGGCACACCAGAATCCGGGGCCTCAGCAGCAGGAGCTGGGCCTCCAGGAAGTCCCCGCACTTCAGCATCTCCTCCTGAGTGGGGGTGCGGTTGTTGGGGGGACGGCACTTCACGACGTTCGTGATGAACACGGACTCCCGGTCGATGCCCGCGGCGCTCAGGATCTTCGTCAAAAGCTGGCCCGCCCGTCCCACGAAGGCCAGCCCCTGGGCGTCCTCGTCGGCGCCGGGCCCCTCGCCCACCATCACGATGGGGGTGTGGACCGCCCCCTGGCCAAAGACCGTGTTCGTCCGCGTCTCGCACAGGCCGCAGCGCCTGCAGGCGGCCACGCGGCCCCGCAGTTCCTCCCATGCGGCCTCCCGCGCCGCCTCCCGCTCCTTGTCGTCCATGCGTTCACCCCCAATGCCCGCACCCGTCTAAAAGGACACCTCGTTGATCTTGATGTTGACCCGCCGGACGTCCATGCCCGTGAAGTAGCTCAGGCCCGTGCTCGCCTTCTTCTGGAGGAGGCGGGCGATGCTGAGGGCGCTCCGGTCCTGGAGCTTCAGGTCCAGCACGACGTTGATCTCCAGGCTGTCGTCGTCGGCCTGAATTTCGAGCTCGTGGATCTTCTGCACGTGCTCCCCCAGCTCCAGCAGGTGCCGGCACATGGCCTGGATCGCGTCCTTTTCGATCGTCACCTTCCCGTCGAAGCTGAAGGGCGGCTTGACCACGGTGTTTCGGGCCTCGTCGCGGTCCCGGCTCTTGAAGAGGCCACGAATCTGACTCACCAGCTTCCCCGCGAAGTTGCGCTGTATCTGCGCCCGCGCGACGGGGACGACGTGCTGCTTCTTCTCCCGCCGCTCCCGCAGCGCCAGGGAAATCTCCTCCGGCGTCGCCACGTCCCGGATGTCGATGAACGCCACGGGGTCGTTGAGCCCCAGCTTGGCGGTGATCTTGCGGACCATGCCTTCCGACGTGGCCAGGATCATCAGCCTGCACGGGGCGCGGAGTGCGCGGGCCGAAAGGTACTTCAGGACCTCCTCGCGGTGCGGCGCGTACTCGAAGATCGCCCGGCGGATGGCCCGGACCATGTTCGTCTCCGACTTGGCGCTGCGCCCCGCCATGATGCGGCCCCTGGCGACGACCAGGCCGTCGTCGATGATCAGGTCAATGCCGTACTGGCGCGCCACGTGGGAGGCGCGCTGGCTCTTGCCCGTGCCCGCCGGCCCCACGAAGGCGTAGACCTCGATCGCCGAGAGGCTGCCGCGCGGCGCTCCGCCCTCCGGCTGCCCTCCCTGGATCTCGGAGCGGGGGGCCTCCATCACCTCACGTCCTCCGCCAGTTCCACCTGCGCGCCCAGGGAGCGCAGCTTGACGTCGATGGCCTCGTAGCCGCGCCAGACGTGGACCATGTCCTCCACCTGAGTTCGTCCCTGCGCGGCGAGGCCCGCGAGGATGAGCGCCGCCCCCGCCCGGAGGTCCGTCGCCTTGACGTTGGCGCCGCTCAGGCGCTCCACGCCGCTGATCACGGCGGTGTCTCCCTTGATGCGGATGTCCGCCCCCATTCGGTTGAGCTCCGCCGCGTAGAGAAACCGGGCCTGGAAGACGCTCTCCTCGATCATGCTGGTCCCTTCGGCGAGCGAGAGGGCGGCAGCCATCTGGGGCTGAAGGTCCGTGGGGAAGCCCGGAAAGGGCATGGTCTTGAGGGACACGGACTGCAGCCGGTCCGCGGGGAAGACGGTCACGGCGCTGCCGTTGACCGCAAACCGCACCCCAACCTCCTCCAGCTTCGCCAGGAGGGAATCGATGTGGGCCGGGATGACGTCCTCCACCGTGACCCTGCCGCCCGTCATCACCCCGGCCAGGAGGTAGGTGCAGGCCTCGATGCGGTCGGGGATGACCCGTTCCCGGCTGGACTGCACCTCCTCCACACCCTTGATGCGGACGCAGCCCGTCCCCTCCATGTCGATGGGCACGCCCATGCTGCGCAGGACGACCGCCAGGTTGTCGATCTCCGGCTCCCGCGCTATGTTCTCGATGATCGTTTCCCCCTGTGCCAGCGCCGCGGCCATCATCAGGTTCTCCGTGGCCCCCACCGACGGAAAGTCCAGGTAGATGCGCCGGCCCCGCAGGCGGTCCGCCTGAGCGCAGACGACGCCGTTGCGGATCTCGATCTTCGCCCCCATCTGGACGAGCCCCTTGAGGTGCAGGTCGATGGGCCGGCTGCCGATGGAGCAGCCGCCGGGCAGGGGCAGGGCAGCCCGGCCGCAGCGGGCCAGGAGGGGGCCCAGCACCAGGGACGAGGCCCGCATCTTGCGGACCAGGGACTCCGGCGCCTCCCAGGACACCTCGTCGGCGACGCCGAGGGTCACCTCCTTACCCTCCCGCCGCGCCGTGACGCCCAGCGCCGTCAGCAGCTCCATCATCGTGCTCACGTCGTAGAGCTCCGGGACGTTGGAGAGCGTCAGCGTCCGCCCCTTCAGAAGCAGACAGGCCGCCATGACGGGAAGCGCGGCGTTCTTGGCCCCCTGGGTGCGGACCGTCCCCTGAAGGGGCCGTCCTCCCTCTATCCTCATCACGTTCATTTCAAATCGATCTCCCAGTCCTCGCCATCGTCGCTGTTGAAGAAGCGCCCGATGACGTCCCGAATCCGTGGGGACGCGCTGCCGTCCCCGAAGGGCATTCCCCGGTCCGAGAAGGAGCGGCGATAGGCTGCGTCGTCCAGCAGGCGCAGGGACTCGCGGAGGATCGTTTCGCGCTCCGTGCCCACCAGCACTCCCGTGCCCAGGGTGACCGCCTCCGGGCGCTCCGACAGGGTGCGCATGATCAGGACGGGCTTGCGCAGCGCGGTGGCCTCCTCCTGAATCCCCCCGCTGTCGGTGAGGATGAAGAGGCTCCGGTTCATGGCGGAAACGAAGTCCGGGTAGGAGAGGGGCTCCGTGAAGATCATCTGAGGGTACATGCCCAGCCGCTCCTGGATGCGGTCCCGGACCTCCGGGTTCTTGTGGAGCGGGACCAGAACCCGAACGTAGGGCCTCTGCTGAATCAGCTCGGAAACCGCGCTGCAGATGCGCATCAGGGGCTCGCCCCAGGACTCCCTGCGGTGCGCCGTCATGAGGACGAGGGGCGTTTCAGGGGGAAGGGCGCGCAGGACCTCCGGCTGCACCAGGTTCTCCAGGGTCCAGAACAGCGCGTCGATCACCGTGTTTCCCGTCACGTAGATTCTCCTGGGGTCCACGCCCTCGCGCCGCAGGTTCTCCGCGTCGCTCTCGGTGGGCGTGAAGTACAGGGAAGCCAGTCGGTCCGTCAGGACCCGGTTCGCCTCCTCAGGGAAGGGAAGGGCCATGTTGTGGCTGCGCAGGCCCGCCTCCACGTGGCCGATGGGGATGTGGCGGTAGAAGGCCGCCAGGGCCGCCGCCAGCGTCGTCGAGGTGTCCCCGTGCACCAGGATCATGTCCTGGGGCGCGCCGTCCAGAAAGCTCCCCACCCCCGTCAGCACCGAGGAGGTGATGTGGTCCAGCGACTGACGGCGCCTCATGATGTTGAGGTTCACGTCCGCCTTGATGCAGAAGTGCGACAGCGCCTGAACCAGCATGTCCGTATGCTGTCCCGTCGCCAGCACCGTCACGTCAAAATTTCCGTTCTCGCGAAGAACGCGAATCACCGGGGCCATCTTGATGGCCTCAGGCCTTGTTCCAACCACACACGTCACTTTATGCATTACCGCACCCCGCATTTTTTACCGTTCAGCGTTACAGCAGCCGTGTGTACACGGCAAGGCCCCCCAAGAGAGAGAGGGCCTGAAGGGCCAGGAGGACGACCACCGACCACAGGGGGGACCCCGTCAGGGCCATCAGGAGGTGGTGCAGATGGCCCCTGTCCGGGAAGAAGGGGGAGCGCCCCATCAGGATGCGGCGGCTGAAGGCGGCCAACGTGTCCAGGACGGGAACGCCCCCGAAGAGCAGGAGGAGCAGGATCAGCTCGTGCAGTCCGGCCCCCGACACCCTGGGCAGCGCCGAGGCCGCGAAGTGGACGGCGAACAGGTAGCCCAGGAGCGTGCTTCCGCCATCTCCAAGGAACGTCTGCGCCTCCGGGAAGTTCCAGCACAGGACGCCGAGCGACATCGCCCCCATGCAGACGGCCACGGGGGCGGCCGCCAGGAAGCACAGCGCCGCCATGGACGCCATGAAGAGGGAGATGCAGAGTCCGTTCACCCCATCGATGAGGTTGTAGGCGCTCGTGACCCCCGCCACCCAAACCAAGGCGAGTATCGAGGGCAGGAACGGCAGGTGCAGCGGAAGGACCGCCAGGGCCGAGGCGACGAAGTGGAGCGCCAGGCGCAGGAACGGGCTCAGGGAGTGCATGTCGTCCCGATAGCCGCAGAGGAAGATCAGCGTCGCCCCCAGGGACGAGAAGCGCAGTATGGGCATGCGTCCCACGAGGCAGAGGGAGAGGAGCAGGTAGCCAAACCAGAGGCCCAGGCCGGCCCCTCGCGGCATCTGCCCCGTGTGGAGCTTGCGGGGGTCCGGCACGTCCAGGATCCCGTACCGCTCCGCCAGGCGGATGGAGAAGGGCGTCATCATGCCGCCCCAGAAGAACCCCCCCAGCCCCAGGAGCAAGAGCCTGACGTCGAGCAAGGGCGCGCCCCTACTTCGTCCCGAACAGGCGGTCGCCCGCGTCCCCCAGGCCGGGGACGATGTAGCCGTGATCGTTCAGGTGGGAGTCCAGGGAGGCGATGAAGACGTCCACGTCCGGGTGCTCCTTGTGGACGCGCTCGATGCCCTCCGGGGCGGCGATCAGGCAGACCAGCGAGACCTTTTTTCCGCCCCGCTCCTTGATCATGGAGATGGCCGCCGACGCAGACCCTCCGGTGGCCAGCATGGGGTCCAGGACGAAGACGTCGCGCTCCTCCACGTCCTGAGGCAGCTTGCAGTAGTACTCCACGGGGCCCAGCGTGTCCGGGTCGCGGTACAGGCCGATGTGTCCCACCTTCGCGTTGGGGATCAGCTGAAGGATGCCGTCCACCATGCCGAGCCCCGCCCGAAGCACGGGCACGACGGCGATCGTCTTGCCCGCGAGGGTCTGGGCCTTCGTCCGGGCCACGGGCGTTTCCACCTCGATCTCCTCGAGGGGGAGGTTCCGCGTGATCTCGTAGACCATCAGGCCCGCGATCTCCTGGACCAGCGCCCGAAACTCCTTGACGTTGGTGTCCTTGTCCCGGATGATGCCCACCTTGTGCTGGACCAGCGGATGGTTGAAGATGGCGACGCGCCCCCCCCCGGAGCTGCCGACGCTGAGGGGCGTGTGCTCCGCCATGGCGATCTTGTTGAGGCGCTGCACGTGGCGCCCTCCCTCGAAGGGCGTCGAGAGCCAGGCGTCCAGTATCCCGCGGACCTGCTCCGGCTTGATGAAGCGCCCGCCGAGCGTGATGACGTTCAAGTCGTTGTGAGCCCTCGCCATCCTGGCGCTCTCCACGTCGTTGCAGGCCGCGGCGCGGACCCCGCTCACCTTGTTCGCCGCAACGGCCATGCCGATCCCCGTCCCGCAGAGCAGGACGCCGCAGTCGGCGTCCCCCAGCGAGACGGCACGGGCGACCTCCAGGGCGAAGTCCGGATAGTCCACCCTCTCCTCCGAGAAGGTCCCGAAGTCCTGAACCTCGATCCCCTTCTCCTTCAGGAAGTCCAGCACGGCCTGCTTCAAGACAAAACCGGCGTGATCACACCCAACAGCTGCCTTCATCAAAAACCCACCTCCACAAAGTATCCTGCGGAAGCCCTCAACCGGGCGGGGCAGAAACGCTCTGCCGCTCTGAGGGCGGGCCGGCCCAGCCGAACCCCCGTTACGAACCTCTTTAATAATAGCACGAGTTGCAGGTCGGAGGGACTCCTGCCCGATCTGACTTCGGCGAAGCGGAAAGGCCCCGGAGCCCCCGGCGGCGCAAAAATTGACGAGGACCCCTCCCCGTCCCCTCAGGGAATCAGGAGGGATCCTCGTCTTACGTCAATCCACGTCAAACGGCAGGGCGAGGCCTCTCACGTCGAGCAGGCCCACCTCGCCGTTCCTCCCGGCTCAGGCGATGACGACCAGGACGTCGCCCGTGTTGACCGAGGCGCCGCTGGCGACGCGGACCTCGGAGATCGTGCCGTCGGAGGTCGCAAAGATCTCGTTCTCCATCTTCATGGCCTCGAGGATCAGGACCAGGTCCCCGTTCTTCACGGGGTCGCCCACGTTCACCTTGACGCTCAAAACCTTGCCGGGCATGGGAGCCGTCACGGCAGCGCCGCCGGCCGCAGGGGCGGGGGCGGGAGCCGGTGCGGCAGGGGCCGCAGCGGGCGCCGGAGCTGGAGCCGCCGCCGGAGCGGGCGCCACGGGGGCCGGGGCCGGAACGGGGGCAGGAGCGGCGCAGGCCCCCAGCTCCTCCACCTCCACGTTATATGCGGTACCATCCACGACAACTCTATACTTGTTCACTGCCGATACAACTCCCTTCAAAAAATATGCAGACGCGCCCTCGCGAGGGCACAGGATCGATCGTCTTGTCTGGCCCGCCCCTTTGGGGTGCGGGGTCAGCGTTTCCAGCCCCGGTCCACGGAGCGCGAGATCAGGTTCAGGACGCCCGACGCCCTCCAGGCCCTGGTCCATTGGGCGCTCCTTTGGACGGCGTCAACCGTCTCAGGCGCGATGGAGACGACCCGCCCCATCCCCCCCGTGGCGGCTAGGATGGCTGCCGTGATGGCCGCCACCACCCTGGCCTGAGCGCCCTCGGCCCGGACTGCGGGCGCGGCGGAAGCGGCTGGAGCGCTCTGGGGCCTCCGGGGCGCGGGGGCGCCGCCGTCCGGCTTCGGCCTCTCGTTGGCAGCAAAGAGGCGCATGGCGAAGATCACCAGCGTCAGCCCCAGCAGGACGATGAACACGATGGAAAAGGCCACGAGGCTGACGTAGGCCGCGCCGGACAGCCCTTCAAAATGCATTGCGTTCATGGGTTGCACCTCCCGACGGCTCAGTGAGGGATGACGCCGTGCTTCTTGTCGGGCCGCGAGACGCGCTTGCTCTCCAGCGCGTTCAGGGCCTGCCAGATGGAGAGCCGGGTTTCCTCGGGCAGGATCACGCGGTCCACGAGGCCGCGCTCCGCCGCCACGTAGGGGTTGGCGAAGGCCTTGCGGTACTCCTCGATCTTCTCGGCGCGGGTCTCCTCCGGGTTGCCGGCCTCGGCGATCTCCTTGCGGAAGACGATGTTCGCGGCGCCCTCGGCGCCCATCACCGCGATCTCCGCCTGGGGCCACGCGAGGACGACGTCGGCGCCCAGCGACTTGCTGGCCATGGCCAGGTAGGCGCCGCCGTAGGCCTTGCGCAGGATGACGGTAATCAGGGGGACGGTCGCC
>ERZ773099.2239-NODE-2239-length-13515-cov-3.795394_pt1 | contig 13515 bp, 9 predicted proteins | sample MGYA00511120_ERZ773099 | MGnify/ENA primary metagenome ERZ773099 (study PRJEB29015, sample SAMEA2738012) | human oral metagenome | biome: human oral; feature: human-associated habitat; material: dental | place: China | collected 2104 ... | reverse complement strand
ATAGACGGGGAAAACTATGATATAAATGATGATATAGACCTGGAAAAAAATAAGAAACACAGCATAGAGATAGTTGTTGATAGAATTATAGTAAAGCCAGGTATTGAGGCCAGGTTGGCAGATTCAATCGAGGCTGCCGTAAAATTGTCGGATGGCCTGGTAGTAGTCCAGGATATTAGGCAGGAAGAGGAAACTATGTTTTCTACAAAGTTTGCCTGCCCAGACCACGGTATAGGTATAGAAGAATTGTCTCCAAGGATGTTCTCCTTTAATGCTCCCTTTGGAGCCTGCGATATGTGTAATGGACTAGGGGAGAGCAAGGAAGTAGACATAGACTTGATTGTACCAAATAGGGACCTAAGCCTAAAGCAGGGGGCTATTGCAGCCTGGTCTAGTAATGGGCTCAATGACAATACCTATTATTCTATGATGATTCAGTCCCTATGCAAGGTATATGGTGTATCCATAGATACTCCTTTTAAGGACCTACCTGATGATTTTGTTGAGGAATTGCTTTATGGCAAGGAAAATACCCTCCTAACCTTTGAATTTGATTCCAAGTTCAGTGGCATGAAGACCTACCAAAATTACTATGAGGGGGTAGTTGTCAATATAGATAGGAGGTATAGGGAAACCAACTCAGAATTTATGAGGGACAAGCTAGAAGACTTCTTTGCAGAAAATCCATGTCCTAAGTGCCATGGTCAGAGGTTGAAACCGGAAGTCCTGGCAGTAAAGGTAAATGATAAGAATATAATGGAGGTTACTGACCTATCTGTTGAAGGCTTAATTCACTATATTTCTAATTTAGAATTGAGCCAGAAGGACCAGGTCATAGCCAAGGATATAGTCAAGGAGATAAGGGAGAGGGCATCCTTCCTAAACAATGTAGGCCTGGGCTACCTTACCCTATCGAGAAAGGCAGGAACCCTTTCAGGTGGTGAAGCCCAGAGAATCAGGCTGGCTACCCAGATAGGGTCGGCTTTGACAGGTGTCCTATATGTCTTGGATGAGCCTAGTATAGGTCTCCACCAGAGGGATAATGACAAGTTGATTGCCACACTTAGGAACCTGACAGACCTGGGAAATACCCTGATAGTGGTAGAACATGACGAGGATACTATGAGGGCAGCAGACTATATAGTAGATATAGGTCCAGGCGCAGGTATACACGGTGGTGAAATTGTGGCTGAGGGTAGCCTTGACCAGATTATAGAAAACAAGGATTCTATAACTGGCAAGTACCTGAGTGGTCAAATCAAGATACCCCTACCAGAAAAGACAAGAGAGGGCAATGGTCTCTTCCTTGAAATAAGAGGGGCCAGTGAAAATAACCTAAAGGATGTCAATGTCAAGTTCCCACTTGGAAAGTTTATCTGTGTGACGGGTGTATCAGGGTCAGGTAAGTCAACCCTAGTCAATGAAATCCTCTACAAGGCTACTACTAAGAGGTTAAACAAGTCTAGAATTAGACCTGGTAGACACAAGGAAATCCTAGGTATAGAGAATATAGACAAGGTTATAAATATAGACCAGAGTCCAATAGGTAGGACTCCTAGGTCCAACTCGGCTACATACACAGGTGTATTTGACATGATTAGGGACCTTTTTGCATCTACAAATGAGGCCAAGGCCAGGGGCTACAAGAAGGGCAGATTTAGTTTTAACGTCAAGGGTGGCAGGTGTGAGGCCTGCAAGGGAGATGGTATATTAAAGATAGAAATGTTCTTCCTGCCAGATGTCTACGTACCTTGCGATGTCTGCAAGGGTGAGAGGTATAACAGGGAGACCCTACAGGTTAAATACAAGGATAAGTCCATAGCAGATGTTCTTGAAATGAACGTTGAAGAGGCCTTAGAGTTTTTTGAAAACATACCTAGTATAAAGAGAAAGCTGGAAACCCTAATGGATGTTGGTTTGTCCTATATAAAACTAGGTCAGCCATCTACCCAGTTATCAGGAGGAGAGGCCCAGAGGATTAAGCTGGCTACAGAACTAAGTAAGAGGCCTACGGGCAGGACACTTTACATCCTAGATGAGCCTACAACAGGCTTGCATTCAGAGGATGTAAGAAAGTTGATTGAAGTCCTGCAAAGACTGACAGATACTGGCAATAGCATTGTAGTAATAGAACACAACCTAGATGTGATTAAGACTGCCGACCATATTATTGACCTGGGACCAGAGGGGGGTAACAGGGGTGGTAGTATAATAGCAACGGGTAGCCCAAGAGAAATCTGTCAAGTGGAAGAGAGCTATACCGGTCAGTACTTAAAGAAGATGATTTAATGTTGGAAATAATCTAGTTAGGGCATAGTACCTGGCTAGATTATTTTATTAAAAAAAACATCTACAATATAGGTATTAAGGTATAAAAGGGAAAACGATATAAAATGTAAGGGTATACTTTTTGACAGAATTAATAGTATAAGCATGTTTTCCCTGCTTTACATTATATATTAAGGTTAAAGGCGAAAAGTAAGGCTGTAAATTATTTTTTTTATGTTTGATTATTCTTTTGTTTTGTTATATAATAGCTTTATCTAAATTAAGAGGAGGTTTGAGTTTATGAGAGATTTACTCAGAAAATGGAATAGCATAAGCCTTGTTAAGCGTATCATAGTTGGTATGGTTATAGGTGCTATCTTGGGTGTAGCAGCACCAAAGGCAGTAGCAATATCTATGCTAGGTACATTATTCGTTGGTGGATTGAAGGCAATCGCACCAGTTTTGGTATTCGTTTTGGTTATTGCTGCTATATGTCAGCATCAGGCAGGACAGAAGACAAATATGAAGAGCATTATTGTTCTATATCTAATTGGTACATTCTCAGCAGCATTAATTGCAGTAGTTGCAAGCTTTATGTTCCCAGTTAAGCTTATATTGGCTGAGGGAGCAACAGATGTAACAGCACCAGGTGGAATTGCAGAAGTTTTAAAGGCATTATTAATGAATATAGTAGACAATCCACTAAATGCAATTGTTAATGGTAACTACATAGGTATACTAACATGGGCACTTATATTTGGATTTGCTTTGAGAAAGGCAGCTGATAGTACTAAGAAGATATTGACAGACATATCAGAAGCAGTATCTCAGGCAGTTAAGTGGGTTATTAGCTGTGCACCATTTGGTATCTTGGGTCTAGTTTATAACACAGTATCTACAAATGGTCTAGGAATATTCTCAACTTACGGTAAGCTTTTACTAGTCTTGGTTGGAACAATGTTCTTTATAGCCCTAGTTGTTAATCCATTCATCGTATGGGTGTGTACAAGAACTAATCCATATCCATTGGTAATGAGAACATTAAAGGATAGTGGTATGTATGCCTTCTTTACAAGAAGTTCAGCAGCCAATATACCAGTAAACATGAACTTGTGTAAGAGTCTAGGTCTAGACAAGGATACATATTCAGTATCTATACCTTTGGGAGCGACAATAAACATGGCAGGTGCAGCCGTTACTATCGCTGTACTAGCACTAGCAGCAGCGCACACATTAGGTATTAGGGTTGATATGCCAACTGCTGTTATACTAAGTGTTCTATCAGCTGTATCAGCTTGTGGAGCATCAGGAGTTGCAGGTGGTTCATTACTATTGATACCTCTAGCTTGTTCACTATTCGGTATACCAGCAGATATATCAATGCAGGTTGTTGGTGTTGGTTTCATAATAGGTGTTATCCAGGACTCTTGTGAAACTGGTCTTAACTCATCAACAGACGTTCTTTTCACAGCTACAGCTGAACTAATGGAAAGAAAGAAAAAAGGTGAAAAGGTTGACTATGCAAGCATAAAGGCTGCAGCAGCAGAAAATAATACTCAATAATTTAAGATCATTTAAAAGGATTGGCCTGGCCAATCCTTTTTTAACGTGAAAAATTGACAGCTAGAAGTATACAATTGTACCCATACAAGTTCAATAAAATTACCAGTATAATTGAATATTTTATCAAAGTGTATTATATTATTTTATGAAGGCTAGGATAAGTCTTAAAAATGTAATTATATATGGAGGTTATTATGAGCGGACAGTTAGGAATAAATAAGGGCATCCAAACCAAGGACATAGTCCTATGTGGTATATTGATGGCCTTGACAACTGTAATGACAATGATAGTGCAGATACCTGTAATAGGTGCACATGGTTATGTAAATATGGGAGATACAGTAGTATTATTTACGGCCCTTTACCTGGGCAAGAAGCAGGGGGCCCTGGTTGGTGGACTTGGTTCAGCCCTTGCAGACCTAATATCAGGCTATGGAGTATATGCCCCCGTTACCCTTATAGCCAAGGGTTTGGAAGGTTTTATATGCGGTTTAATAGCAGAGAAAGTATCTGGCAGGGCAGGTAGGATTATAGGCACGCTTGTTGGTGGTGTAATAATGGTTACAGGCTACTTTATAGGAGAGATATTTATGTACGGTATAAAGACTTCTACAGCTGCTGTAGCCGCGAACTCTATGCAGGCCCTATTTGGTATAATTACTTCACTGGTAATATATACAGGGGTATCAAGGGCAATGCACAAGTCTGAATAAGAGTAATTCTATTAATAAATATGCTTATAGTAGAAAGCTATAGTATAAAGGATAGAAATGATTCGAAGTACTCAAATTATATAAAAATTATAGGAAAAAGACTATAAGTAATAGTATTATAAATGACTAGTTTTAAAGGGGGCTCCAATACGGAGGCCCTTTTATATTTCCATACCTATAATATATGAAAAAATGGATATTTTTTTAGTTGATTTTTGTTTGAAAGTACTTTGCCTGGGTAAACTAAATTATAGGTAAACTTACTAGTTAAGGTTTTAATTGAGAATTGAAACCATGTTTCAAATGACAAATACTCTGAAAAATAGCCGAAAATAGTTAATAAAAATATTGACTAGAGTTTCAATTGAGAGTATAATTAAAAGAAATAACTATTATGTTTATTTGCAAAAAGTTAATAACGTTTATAAAATGTTGAATGAATTATGGGAGGTAATAGAAATGACATTAGAATTAAAGGGAACAAAGACAGAAAAGAATTTACAGGATGGTTTTGCAGGAGAATCTCAGGCAAGAAATAAATATACTTACTATGCTTCTCAGGCAAGAAAAGAAGGATACAACCAGATAGCTGACCTATTCTTAGAAACAGCTAACAACGAAAAGGAACATGCTAAGCTTTGGTTCAAGGCTCTTCACGGTGGAGAAATCCCAACAACTGAAGAAAACCTACTAGATGCAGCTGAAGGTGAAAACTTTGAGTGGACTGACATGTATGTTAGATTTGCTGAAGAAGCAAAGGAAGAAGGATTCAAGGATTTAGCCAGACTATTTGAAGGTGTTGGTGCTATAGAAAAGACACATGAAGAAAGATATAGAACTCTACTTCAGAACCTAAAGGATGGTAAGGTATTCGAAAAGGAAGAAGTAGTTCTTTGGGAATGTGCTAACTGTGGTCATATCCATATAGCTAAGAAGGCTCCTAAGCTATGTCCAGTATGTAAGCATCCACAGGCTTTCTTCATGGTAAGAAACGAAGGCTGGAGATAATTGGCAATTAGTCGATTAGCTTCTTGTTTAATTGGTAGAGAGGTAATAGATGAAGTATTCTAGACAGAGAGAATTAATATTAAACAATGTGATCGAAAGCAAGGGTCATCCAACTGCTGATGAAGTGTATGACAACCTAAAAAAGGCCAATCCAAGTTTGAGTCTGGGTACTGTTTACAGGAATTTGACTCAGCTGGAAAAAAATGGCATGTTAAAGAAGGTTAATATACCTGGTGATCCAGTTCGTTTTGAAGCGAATCTGTCAGAACATAATCACTTTGTTTGTGATGATTGCAAGAAAATCAAGGATATAGATAGTGAGGTAGTTGATTTTTCAGAAAAGCTACTAGACGAACAGGGCTTAAAGATAAAGTCAAGCTATGTAATCCTAACTGGTACTTGTAAAGAGTGCCACAGATAATGGTAAACAATTTATATTAAAAATAAACTTATAATTTCATGCATAGGTTGCATGGGTAAAAAAAGGAGGAAACAAAATGGCAAGAGAATTAACATTCTATAAGTGTAATAGATGTGGTAATATCGTAGAACTATTAGTAAACGGTGGTGGAACACTAGTATGTTGTAGAGAAGACATGAAGGAATTAAAAGCTAACTCTACAGATGCAGCTAATGAAAAGCACGTTCCAGTAGTTGAAGTATCTGGTAATAAGGTAAGTGTTAAGGTTGGTAGTGTTGCTCATCCAATGACTGAAGAGCACCATATAGCTTTCGTTGTACTTCTAACTGAAAAGACTGTACAGAGAGTAGATTTAGACCATGTTGGTGAGCCAGTTGCAGAATTCGTATTGGCTGATGATGACAAGGTAGTAGCTGCTTACGAATACTGTAATCTTCACGGATTATGGGTTGCTAGAGTATAGTAACTAAAATAGATATATCTGCAAGAGCTTTTAATTGTATTTAACTCTTGTGCATATATAATTGATTTTTAAAAACAAGAGCCCCGTATATTTTATGCGTGGCTCTTGTTTTATTGTATATACTTAAAATGGTGACAAGCAGATACTTTTTTATGTTATAATAGTATTGAAAAAGAATATATTTTTTAATTTTATTTTTAATAATATAGTTATAAAAATAAAATTATGATATGATATAATATAGTTGTATATCTTTATCCATTATTTTTTTAACTTATCTGTTAAAAATAATTTTGAATAAAATTGATTTACAATATTAAAAAATATTATTGAGGAGTTTTTTATGAAAGACATTTATTCAAATCCACTTACAAGTAGATATTCAAGTAAAGAGATGAGTTACATTTTTTCCGATGAATTTAAATTTAAAACTTGGAGAAAATTATGGATAACTCTTGCAAAAGGAGAAAAAAATTTAGGTTTAAATATAACTGATGAGCAAATTAAAGAACTAGAAAACTTTAAGGATGATATTAACTTTGATGTTGCTTTAGAAAGAGAAAAAATTGTAAAACACGATGTAATGAGTCATGTTTATGCCTATGGGGTTCAGTGTCCTAATGCAAAAGGGATTATTCATTTGGGAGCTACAAGTTGCTATGTTGGTGATAATACTGAACTTATAGTTATGAAAGAAGCCCTTTTAATCATAAAGAAAAAAATTATAAATGTTTTGAATTTATTAAAGAAAAATGCTCTAAAATATAAAAATATTCCAACTTTGGCATATACGCATTTTCAAGCCGCTCAACCCACAACTGTTGGAAAAAGATTAACACTCTATATGCAAGATTTACTTATAGACCTTGAAGAATTAAATTTCATATTGGAAAACTTAAAACTTCGTGGAGCAAAAGGAACAACAGGAAGTCAAGCATCATTCATGGAGCTTTTTGATAATGATGAAGAAAAAGTAAAACAACTTGACGATTTCATAGCTAAAGAAATGAACTTCAAAGGTGTTTTTGCAGTCACTGGACAAACTTATACAAGAAAAATTGACAGTAAGGTTTTATTTTTACTATCAAATATAGCACAATCTGCTCATAAATTTTCAAACGATTTAAGGCTTTTACAACATCTTAAAGAAATTGAAGAGCCTTTCGGAAAAAGTCAAATAGGTTCCTCTGCCATGCCTTATAAGAGAAATCCTATGAAATCAGAAAGAATTGGAGCCTTATCAAATTTTGTAATTTCAAATGTTATGAATCCTTCAATAACTTTTGCAACACAATGGTTTGAAAGAACTTTAGATGACAGTGCGAATAAAAGACTTTCAATTTCCCAAGGATTTTTGGCAGTAGATGGTATATTAGAGCTTTATGCAAATGTAGTTGACGGAATGGTAGTTTATGAAAAAGTTATTGAAAAACATTTAATGGCTGAATTACCATTTATGGCAAGTGAAAATATAATGATGAATCAAGTAAAAAAAGGTGGAGATAGACAGGAACTTCACGAAAGAATTAGGGAACTTTCACAAATTGCAGGAAAAAATGTAAAAGAAAAAGGTCTAGAAAATAATCTATTAGAATTGATTGAAAAAGATGATTTCTTTGACATAAGCAAAGATGAACTTAATGAAGTTCTTAATCCAATGAAATATATAGGAAGATGTCCTTCTCAAGTTGATGAATTTATAGAAAATGAAGTTAATCCTATTTTAGAAGAAAATATAAATATGATTGAAAATATAAAAGAAGTAGAAGTTTAAAAAACGCTCCAGACGGAGCGTTTTTTAGTTAACATTTTACTTAAAATTTACTTGCGTCAACAGAATTTAAGTATTCTTCTATCGGTTCAACAGCTTTTTTAATAGTTCCATTTATAAATGGATTTTCTAATTTTGCTACTTCAAGAAGTTGTAAGAAAGGTTTTGTTCCCCCTGTTTTACATAATCTTAAATAATCTGCAAAAGCAGTTTTATGATCTTTTCTATCTTTATTCCAGAATTGGAAAGCACATACTTGAGCCAAAGTATAATCTATATAATAGAAAGGCATTTGATAAACATGTCTTTGTCTAAACCAGAATCCACCATCTTCAAGAACCTTTATTCCATCATAATCTCTATGTGGCAAATATTTCTTTTCTAATTCTCTATATTTTTCACGTCTTTGTTTTGGAGTTAGTTCAGGATTTTCATATACAACATGTTGGAACTCATCAATTAATGCCCCATAAGGTAAAAATAACAAGGCATGAGTAATATGTTTATATCTAAATTTATCAGCTTCTTCTTCAAAGAATAAATCCATCCAAGGCCAAGTGAAAAATTCCATACTCATTGAATGAATTTCTGCTGATTCCATTCCTGGCCAAGTATATTCAGGAATATAATCTCTTGATGAAAAAACTTGAAAAGCATGACCCGCTTCATGAGTTAAAACCTCAACATCATGAGTTGTTCCATTAAAATTAGCGAAAATAAATGGACTTCTCCAATTTCTTAAATAAGTACAATATCCACCTGCTGCTTTTGTACTCTTAGCATCCAAGTCAAATAAATCTTTTGTTTTCATAAAGTTAAAAAATTCTTTTGTTTCAGGAGATAACTCACTATACATATTTTCAGCTCTTTCAAGCATCCAGTCTTTTTCTCCATGTGGTGCAGGGTTCCCTGATTTAAAGAAAATAGGTTCATCATAGAAAGTAAGTTTATCTAAACCAATTCTCTTCCTTTGTTCTTCTCTTAATTTATTACAAAGAGGAACAATTGTTTCTACAATTTGTTTTCTATAGGATTCTACATCTTTTGCATTGTAGTCAACTCTACCCATTTTTTTATAACCAAGCTCAATAAAGTTTTTATATCCTAACTTTTTAGCCATTCTATCTCTTATCTTAACAACCTTATCATAAATTTCATCTAATTTTTCAGTTTGTTCTTCATAAACTTCTGATATAAGATTTGTAGCTTTTCTTCTGATATCAGCATCTGAATCTTCACAGTATTTAGCAAGTTGAGTAAGATTTAACTGTTCTCCATTCCATTCTTTTGAACAAGATGATAAAAGTTTTTGATATTCCATAACAACCTTTGCTTCTTCAACTAAATCATCCATAATTGAAGGATTAAAAGTCAATAAATAATTTTCATATTTTTGGAATAAATATACACCAAACTTTTCTTCAAGTTCTTTTCTAAATTTGCTATTTACAAATTCTCTAATATATTCTACTGAAACTTCTTCAACTTTAGGAAAATTTTCTTGTATGAATTGCATTTCTTTATCATAGAATTCATCTTTTGTATCAATTGAATTTTTAACATGCGCTAAAGAGACCATACTGTCGGCATCTGATGTTACTTCATTAAGCTCATTATAAGTTTCAATAGCTTCATCAACTGTTTTAGCATTTACAAGTCTTTTAGTCAAAGCTCTAATATCTGCTATTAATTTTTCTAAATTAGGACGAATATATTTATAGTCCCCAAACTTTAAGTCTAAATTTTCTTTAGTCATAACTACCTCCTATTTATTTAACATACAAAACTATTTTAACATAATTTGACAATAAAAAATAGTCTTATAAAGATTTAAAAATCCAAAAAAAGGAATTACCATAGTAATTCCTTAAAAACTATCTTTTTAACATCATTGCATATGGTTCCCAAGGTTCAATCTTTATAGATTCTTCTTCTAAACCTTTTAACCATTTTTCATCAACGAATTTTTTATCTACTATTGCTGAAATGTTTTCATTTGTAAACCAAGAGTCGCTCATTGAGAATATTCCCTTTTCTCCAACTTCATCTCCCCAAGAGTTTTCAACTTGCCACTTAATTGGATTTCCATTTTCATCCAAATCAACTCCTACAAATGTCATAGCATGAGTTAAATCTGTATATCTATAGTCAATTCTGTCAGCTTTAGAAAATTCTCCAAGTTCTGTTAAAGTTTCATCATAATTAAATAAATCTTTATCCATTATACCTAATTTTCTATCACAGTTCTTCATAACATCACAAGCAAACCACACAGCTTCTCCAGCTTTTATAGATGCGATTATTGCTTTTTTAATGTCTTCTTGAGGAACATTTAAAGAAGCAACAGGATTTCCTTCTCTAACAGATTTAAAATATTTTAATTCTATTCTTTTACCAAATGGATACTTACCTCTTGGATCTTCAATTAAATCAACTTTATTTTCAAAGTAATTTCCAACATATTCTTCATAGAATTTTTTTGGAGTTAAATTTGTAATCTTTTGGAATTTATCGTCTTTATCTGTATATTCAAAATCAAAAGTTTCTGGTAATTTTCCTAAAACTTTTGTACAAATATTATAAACTTCATAAAGAGTTTCTTCTTTTAATTTCTTTAATTCTTGAACTGAAGCTCCATTTGAATGTGCTTTTCTCATATTCATTGCAGTTCTCTTTAGTCTTACATTGATTTGTTCAACAAAAGCACCTGAATCAGATGAACTGAAAGTTTCCGGCATAACTGACTTAGGAACAATACCATGTTTTGAAATTAAATCATCAAAACATTCAAAAAAGTTCCCATCATCAGCTCCTAAATCTAACAAACTATCCATAAGCCTTGATCCTAATGGCTCATCTATATGTTCAATCATAAGTTCTAAGAAATTATTTGATTTTTCCATTTTATCCATAAAGAAAAGATAAACTTGTGAAAACTCAAAAGTTTTTAAATTAAGTTTTTCCATAACTTTTAATCTCAAAACATTAAGCCCTGAAAACATCCAACAACGTCCTGATTTCTTTTGATTTGTAATTTCAGCTTTCTTTACACTGTCTGAAAACTTAAAATTATGAAATCTTAAAGCATCATTATTAATTGAACTATCTTGAATACCATTTTTTGCAATTGCATTTGAAATTACTTTGCTTGATAAATCGCTTTCAAAACGTTCTTTAAAATTTTTCATCATTTCATTTGTTACCATAATTTATTCCCTCCATTTTTTTATTTTCAACATACTCATAATAGCACAACCAAAAAAATATTTCAATAGATTTTTAGCTTTAATTGATATTTTTTATCAATTTATTTTTTACAAAAATTTTATAATTAATTATTCTCAACTTCAGAAATTGTATATAATTTCTTAAAGTATGAATCAAAACTCATAAGTTCTTCAAAATTACCTTTTTCTTCTATTTTTCCATCTTTTAATACCAATATTTTATCATATTGTTTCAAATTTTCCTTTATTAATCTATGTGTTACAGAAATCAATGTTATATTTTCAAGTTCAAGTAGTCCCTTTTCTATTGAAAATGCAATTTCATTATCCAAACTTGATAAAATTTCGTCAGCAAGTATTATCTTTGTATCCTTTATCAAAGACCTTGCAATTGAAATTCTCTGTTTTTCTCCTCCTGATAAATTATTTGCGTTTTCAGAAATCAATTCCTTATCATATAATCTATCCAAATATTTACCAAGTTCAGCTTTCAATATAACATCTTTTACTTTTTCTTCCGAATAATCTTTACTAAATAATGTTATATTATCATAAATACTTCCTTTGAATAGAAATACATTTTGATTAATTGTTGAAATTAAATTTATAATAGAATTTCTTGAAATTTCATCCAAATCAGTTCCATCTATACAAATTTTCCCCTCATTTGCTTTAATTCTTTTTGAAATTAGCTTCATCAAAGTTGATTTTCCACTTCCTGATAAACCTACTAAGGCATATTTTTTGCCCTTTTCAAAATCAAAACTTATATTTTCCAAAACTTTTTTATCATCATATTTAAAGCTAACATCCTCTAAAGAAATCTTATTATTAAAGTCTTTAATTTCTGTTGTTTCAACATTTTCTTCTGAAATTAAAGTATTTTCGATTTTATTTAATATTTTATCAACAGACTTAAATTTTCCATAAGATTCTATAGCAAACATCAAAGGATTTACAATATGATTTGTAAGTTGCACACAAACAATCATTTGTCCAAGTGTTATAAATCCTCTATATGCTAAATATCCACCACAAACAAAACCACCTAAAAATGTAAAACCTCCAAAAAAGTATGAAATCATAGTTACTAAACTATACCTTTTTTGATATGCAAGTCCTTTATCATAAACATTTTTTGAGTTATTATAAAACACTTTTGAAATAAATTTTTCTAGTCCAAATACTTTGATTGTTTCATAACCATTAAAATATTCACTTGTTCTTGCAGTATATTCACTTTGAGAATTTGAAAATTTCTCTTTAAAAGTTTTTAAATTTTTCATTGGAATATTTCCAAAAACAAATGAAATTATAGACAATATCATTAAAGCAATCGTCATTTGATAGGAAACATAGAAAATTGTCCCAAAGGCAAAAAGAAACAAAAATCCTGATTTAACTAAATTTAAAAATGTTCTAAAATACTCTGTTTCTATTGTATTAATATCATTAGTAAGAATTGAAATCTTATCCCCTACATCATTATTATAAAAACTTTCAATATCTTGTTTTATTAAATTATTAAATATGTAAATCTTTGTATCTAAAGACATTTTAGCTACAAATTTATAACTCATAACTTCATAAATCCATTTAAAAACGCTCTCTGTAATAAGTAAAGCAAAAGTATAAATCATAACCTTAGAAAATTGCATATTTATTGCTCCACTTGCTGAATCTATAACATAACCAAAAAACATTGCAACTCCAATTTCCAATGAAATATAAATAAACATAACTATAAAAAGTGGTAGCAAAATATTCAAATTATTTTTCCATATTTTTTTCATATTATTTCCTCCTCAACAGATAACCTTTTCAAAGAATATCATATTTATAGCACTATTTTAGAAGAAACAGGTTAAAAAGTCAATAGTAAGGACTAGCTTTAATTCAATTATAAATCTTAAATTAATTGCTATTAACAAGAAATATAGACTAAAAAAGCTGTGATTACTCACAGCTTAATATTTCTTCTATTTTATTATGGACTGCCTCTAAATTTGCTTTAGAATCCGAACTGAATGGAATAACTAAATTCATATCCTTTATTCCTAAAGTTTCTCTAACAACTTTTA
>ERZ773099.2238-NODE-2238-length-13516-cov-13.876829_pt1 | contig 13516 bp, 7 predicted proteins | sample MGYA00511120_ERZ773099 | MGnify/ENA primary metagenome ERZ773099 (study PRJEB29015, sample SAMEA2738012) | human oral metagenome | biome: human oral; feature: human-associated habitat; material: dental | place: China | collected 2104 ... | reverse complement strand
CCCGGAGGCGGTCCCGCAGGTGCCGGCCACCGCCTCCGCGGAGGCCGACGAGCCCCTGAGCGACGTCGTCGTGGCCCTGTGCGCGGCCCGCGACGCCGCCCTGGTGGCCGGGGACGCCCAGGCCCTGGCCGCCACCACGGTCCCCGGCTCCCCGGCCGCGGCGGCGGACGCCGGGCTCCTCGACGCCCTGACCCAGGCGGGGGAGCAGGTGGGGGACCTGCACACCTCCGTCTCCCAGGTCCAGGCCGTCACCGTCCCGCCGGACGCGGCGGCCACCTGGCCCGGGGCGGTCGCGGTGCGGGTCACCCAGGCCCAGGACCCCTCCACCCGCACCTCGCAGGACGGGACCCGCACGGTCCCGGCCCAGGGCGCCCGGGACGTGGTCCTCGTCCTCGTCCCCGGGCCGTGGCGGGTGGCCGACGTGAGAGCCGCCGACTCCTGAGCCGGGGCCGCTCCGGTGGCGTGACCCCGACCGCGTCCCCTAGCGGCCCGGTCTCACAGGCCGAGCTCGCCGGCGAAGTCTCCCTCCTCCAGGCGCCGCTTGACGGCCATGAGGTAGCGGGCGGCGTCGGCCCCGTCAACCAGGCGGTGGTCGTAGGACAGGGACAGGTAGCACACCGAGCGGATGGCAATGACGTCGCCACCGTCGGCGTCCTTGACCACCCTGGGCTGCTTCTGGATGGCACCCAGGCCCAGGATGGCCACCTCGGGCTGGTTAATAATCGGGGTGTCGAACAGGGCCCCGCCGGACCCGGTGTTGGTAATGGTGAAGGTGGAGCCGGACAGCTCGTCGGGGTTGACCTTGTTCTCCCGGGTGCGGGCCGCCAGGTCGTTAATGCGCCTGGCCAGGCCGGGGATATTGAGGTCCCCGGCGTTCCTGACCACCGGCACCAGCAGGCCGCGAGGGGTGTCCACCGCGATGCCCACGTGCTCGACGTCGTGGTAGGTGACGTCCTTGCCGTCAATGGTGGCGTTGAGCTTCGGGTGGGCCTTGAGGGCCTCGGTGGCCGCCGCCACGAAGAAGGGCAGGAAGGTGAGCCTGGTGCCGTTCCTGGTCAGGAAGTCGTCCTTGGCCCGGGCCCGCAGGGCGGCCACGCGGGTGACGTCCACCTCGACCACGGTGGTCAGCTGGGCGGAGGTGCTCAGGGAGTTGATCATGCGCTCGGCGATGACCTGGCGCAGGCGGCTCATCTTCTCGGTCCTGCCACGCAGCGTGGTGTCCGGCACGACCCTGGCCGCCTTGGCGGGCGCCGGCGCGACGGGCCCAGGGCCGGCAGCGGCCTTCGCGGCCTTCGCCTCCCTCTCGGCCTTCGCGGCATCCTCGGCCCGGCGGGCCGCCTCAAGGGCCTTCGCGGCGGCCTCGACGTCCTGCCTGCGGATGCGGCCTCCCACGCCGGTACCGGTGACCGTGGTCAGGTCCACGCCCTTCTCGCGGGCGAGCCTACGCACGATCGGGGTGACGTAGGCGGCGCTGGCCACCGCCGAGGCGGAGGGGACCGGGACCTCGGTCGTCCTGGCCGGGGCCGAGGGCGCGGCGACCACGGGGGTGGTCGCCACGGGTGCCGGGACCACGTGTGCCGGGGCGGGTGCCGGGGCAGGCGTGGGTGCTGGTGCCGGAGCGGGTACGGGCGCGGGCGCTGGGGCGGGCGCCAGGGTAGGCGCTGGCGTGGGTGCCGGTACTGGGGCGGGGGCGGGCGTGGGCGCTGGGGCGGCCGGGGCCTCGGAGGGGTCGCCAATGACGGCCAGGACGGTGCCGACCTCGACGGTCTCGTCCTCGGCCACGCGGATCTCCAGCAGGACCCCGGAGGCGGGGGAGGGGACCTCCGTGTCCACCTTGTCGGTGGCGACCTCCAGCAGGGGCTCGTCGGCCTCGACGGTGTCCCCCACGGCCTTGAGCCAGGACGAGACGGTCCCCTCGGTGACGGACTCGCCCAGGGCGGGCATCTTCACGGACTTGGACATTGCTGTCTCCCTTACTCTCTGTCTGTCTGGTGTGCTGGGTCAGCCGTGGTTGTGCAGCGGCTTGCCGGCGAGCGCCATGGCGGCCTCGCCGAGGGTCTCGTTCTGGGTGGGGTGGGCGTGCACCAGGGAGGCGACGTCGTCGGCGCAGGCCTCCCAGGAGACCATGAGCTGGCCCTCGCCCACCTGCTCGCCCATGCGGGCGCCAATGGCGTGGAAGCCGAGGATCGGGCCGTCCTTGAGGGAGACGAGCTTGACGAACCCCTGCGTGCCCAGGATCTGGCTCCTGGCGTTGCCCGCCACGTTGAACTCCGCCGTGACGACGTTCTCGGCGCCGTGGATCTCGACGGCCCTGGCCTCGCTCAGCCCCACCGAGGCGATCTCGGGTGAGCAGAAGGTGACCCTGGGAACCAGCGCGTCGTCCACCGGGCGCGGGTCCAGGCCCGCGATCGTCTCGGCCACCACGATGCCCTGGGCGAAGCCGCGGTGGGCCAGCTGGACGCCGGGGACGATGTCGCCCACGGCCCACACGCCCGGCACGTTGGTGCGCCCGTAGGCGTCGGCCAGGACGAAGCCGCGGTCCATGGCGACCCCGACCTCCTCGTAGCCCAGGTTCGCGGTGGCCGGACCGCGGCCCACGGCAATGAGGAGGACCTCGGCGTCGTAGGTCCTGCCGTCGGCGGTGCGCACGCTCACGCCGCCGTCGTGGCGCGTCACGGACTCGAACACGGTGCCGGTCCTGAAGGCGATCCTGCGCTTGCGGAAGGCGCGCTCGAGCTGCCTGGAGACGGCCTCGTCCTCACCCGGCACCAGGTGGTCCAGGCCCTCGATAATGGTGACCCGGCTGCCCATCGAGGCCCACGCGGAGGCGAACTCCACGCCAATGACCCCGCCGCCCAGCACGACGGCCGAGGCCGGCACGTGGTCCATCTCCAGGGCCTGCTCGGAGGTGATCACGCCCCCGGAGATCTCCTGGCCCATGGTCCTGGCGCAGGAGCCGGAGGCCAGCACCACGTTGCGCCCGGTGACGCGGCGCCCGTCGACCTCGACGGTGCTCGCGTCCACCAGGCGGCCCCAGCCCCGGACCAGGTCGATGCCCCGGGAGGAGACCAGGCCCTGCAGGCCCTTGTACATGCGCGAGACAATGCCGTTCTTGTAGGCCTGGACGCCGGGCATGTCCACGCCCTCGAAGGCGGCCCTGACGCCGACGGCGGCCGCCTCGCGCACGGCGTCGGCGGTCTCGGCGGCGTGCAGCAGCGCCTTGGTGGGCACGCAGCCCCGGTGCAGGCAGGTCCCCCCGACCTTGTCCGCCTCGATGAGGGCGACGCTCAGACCCAGCTGGGCACCGCGCAGGGCGGCGGCGTAGCCGCCTGAGCCGGCGCCCAGGACGACCATGTCGTAGACGGTGTCTGTCACGAAAAACTCCTTGTGATCGACGTCCACCGCCTGGTCGGGGCGGTGCGGCACGCCGGTCATTCTTCCATCCCGCCACCCCGTCCACGTCCGCGAGGAGGCCGGTGCGCGGGACGAGAGTCCCAGAAGTAGTGTGATACTTATCACTTACTGGGTGCGCGCCTGTCCGCATCCGCTGTCGGGGCGCCCGCGCCACCAGCGGGTCCGGTGCGGCCTCAGCCCTGGGCCTCCAGGAAGGCCACGAGGGTGGCCACCCCCATGCCGGTGCCCCCGGTGGGGGTGTGGCCCCACGGGGCGCCGTCGTTGAAGGCCGGCCCGGCGATGTCCAGGTGCGCCCACGGGGTGGTGGCGGTGAACTCGCGCAGGAACAGCCCCGCGGTGAGCATCCCGCCCCAGCGCGTGCCCGTGGCGGCGTTGCGCAGGGTGGCGTAGGGGCTCTCCAGGACCGAGCCCAGGTGCTCGGGCAGGGGCATGGGCCAGAAGGCCTCCCCGGCGGCCCGGGCGGCGTCCACGACGGCGTCACGCACGGCGGGGGTGCCCATGACCCCGGCGGTGCGCTCGCCCAGGGCCACGAGCTGGGCGCCGGTGAGGGTGGCCACGTCCAGGACCGTGTCCGGGTGCTCCTGGACGGCGCGCGCCAGGGCGTCGGCCATGACCAGGCGGCCCTCGGCGTCGGTGTTCGTGACCTCCACGGTGGTGCCGTCGTACATGGTGAGGATGTCGCTGGGCCTCTGGGCGCCGCCGCCGGTCAGGTTCTCGGCCAGGGCCAGCCAGGCGGTCACCCGCACGGGCAGGCCCAGGCGCGCGGCGGCGGTGACGGCGGCCAGGACCGTGGCGGCGCCCGCCATGTCGGACTTCATCTCCGGCATGGAGGCGGCCGGCTTCAGGCTCAGGCCCCCGGAGTCGAAGGTGATGCCCTTGCCCACCAGCGCCACGTGGGCGGCCGCGTGGTCGGGCGCCCACTCCAGGCGCACCAGGCGGGGCGGGTTCACCGAGCCCTGGCCCACCCCCAGCAGGCCGCCGAACCCGCCCTCTTCCAGTGCCGCCTCGTCCAGGACCTCCACGTCCAGGGCCTCCTGACGCCCCCGGGACGCGGCCTGGTCGGCCAGGCGGGTGGGGGTCAGGCGGTTCGGGGGCTCGTTGACCAGGTCGCGCACCAGGGCGACGCCCTCGGCCAGCACCTGGGCGCGGGCCCGGATCCCGTGGGCGGCGTCCTCCAGGTCGGTGAGCACGGTGGCCCGGGACAGCGGCGGGGTCGGGGCGGGGACCTTGCCCGCCCAGGCGTAGGCGCCCAGCAGGACCCCCTGGGCCAGGGCGGCGGCGCGGGCCGGGGTGTCGGCCGGCAGGGCCAGGGCGGCCGTGTCGACGCCAGCCAGCTCCCGGGCGGCCCGACCGGCCAGGCGGCGCAGGACACCGGCCTCGTCCCCGCCCAGGGCGACGGCGTCACCCTGGGCCGCGGCGTCGCCCCGGGCCCGCTCCAGCTCACGGCCGGCACCGACCACCAGCAGGGTCGGGGCCGGGGGCCGGGGGGCCACGGCGGAGGCGGGCAGGCGCACCACGGCGTCGAGGTCGCCGGTGAAGCCGAGCGTGGGCAGCAGGGCCTCCAGGGCGGGCAGGTCCAGGCCGTCGGTCAGGGCGCCGTCGGCCAGGACGTGTACGGTGCCGGGGCCGGCGGGCACGGCGGCCAGGACCAGGACCTGGGGGGCCGGGTCGCAGGGGGTCGGGGCGAGGCTGAGAGTGGTCACGGGACCCAATGGTAACGTCGGTCCGGTGAGGAAAGAGGAGCACCAGACCAGCAGGCCCCAGGTACGGGGGGTGGAGGACCGCCGTCGTCCCGCCCACGGCTGGGGCCGCCTCCTGGTGGCCTTCTTCGCCGTGGTCGGGCTGGTCATCTTCGTGCCCGCGCTCGTCGCCCTCATCCGCGAGCCGTCCCAGGACCCGGTGGTGGGCGTCATTAACGTCGTGGCCGGCCTGCTCTACCTGCTCCTGGCGGTGTGCGTGGCCCACAACGGGCGACGCATGCGCATTGTGGGCTGGATCTGCCTGACGGCCCTGCTCACCGGCGCGGTGCTCCTGGGCGTCGTCACCGCCGCCGGGCTGGCCCCCGACCTGGAGGCCTCCGTGTGGCTCGACGGCGGCCGCCACCTGTGGTTCGTGCCCCTGGTGGCCCCCGTGGTCGCCGGGGTGTGGATGTGGATGAGCGACCCGCGGCGCATTGTGGTGCGCGCCGAGCGCCAGGACCGCTGAGGGCCGCTACCGGCGGGTCGGCGGGTCGGCGGGGCCGCGCCCTAGCGGCGTGCGCGCCGGGCGCGCCACCAGGTCTGGGTCCGGGCCCCCAGGCTCGTGCGCGTCTGGGCGGCCTCCAGGGCGGCGTGCTGGTGGCGGTACAGGCGCCGCACCATCTCCTCCTGGTCCACCCAGCCCACCAGCTCCGACGAGCCGTCGTCCCGCCGACGGGTCACGGGCAGCCCGTCGGCCCGGGTCCGCACCAGGGCGCCCAGGACCGCGGTGGCGCCGTCGTGCACGTCCAGGTGGTCGGTGACCACCTCCAGGTCGCCGACCGGCTCCTCCGGGGAGCGCGAGAGGACCGCCTCGGCCACCGCCACGGCGCTCACGCAGCCCCGCAGGCGCCCGTGGCCGCCCTCGTCGGGGTCCACCAGGGGCAGGACCGAGGAGCCCGAGGAGCGCAGCACGTTGGCGGCCTGGCGCAGGCTCATGGCCGGGGTCAGCAGGGCCGGGGGGTCCTGCATGAGGTCACCGGCCGTCCTGCGCCCCACCACCGTCCCGCGCACCGGGTCGTCCACGTCCTCGCCCCGACGCCGCAGCTCCTCGGTGTAGATGGTGGTGCGGGTCAGGAACCGGCTCGTCGTGGTGGCCAGGACCACGGCCAGCATGAGGGGCAGCAGGAGCCGGTACTGGCTGGTCATCTCGATAATGAGGATGACCCCGGTGATCGGGGCCCGGGCCGCCCCGGCGAAGACCGCCCCCATGCCGATGACCCCGAAGACCGTCGGTGCCGTGGCCAGCCCGGGCATGACCGCCGTGCCAAAGGCGGCCCCCAGGGTCCCGCCGACGAACAGGGAGGGGGCGAACACCCCGCCCACGAAGCCGACCCCCAGGGTCAGGCTGGTGGCCAGCACCTTGGCCGCGGTCAGCCCCACGAGCATCAGGACGGTGTACCGGTTGTCCAGGGCCCGGTCCAGGACCGCCGAGGACTCCCCGTAGACCTCGGGGACGAGCAGCAGGAAGAGCCCCACCCCCAGGCCCCCGACCCCCGGACGCAGCCAGACCGGGACCCGGGCCAGGAGACGGGCGGCGGCGTCGGCCAGCAGGAAGCGGCACCGCGAGAACAGCACGCCGACGACGCCCCCGGCCACGCCCAGCAGACCCACCCACCCCAGCTCGGTGTCACCGCCCAGGTTGAGCACCGGCAGGGACAGGGACAGGGTGGTGCCCAGCAGGTGGTGGGACAGCACGGTGGCCGAGACGCAGGAGAGCACCACGAAGGCGAAGGCGTCCACCGTGAAGTCGGCCAGGACCACCTCCAGGGCGAAGAACGCCCCCGCCAGCGGGGCGTTGAAGGCCGCGGCGATCCCCGCCGCCGTCCCCGAGGCCGCCAGCAGCCTCAGCCAGCGTGCGGGCAGGCCCAGACGGCGCCCGAACAGGGCGGCGGCGCTGGCCCCGAGCTCCGCGATAGGCCCCTCCGGACCCACCGAGCCGCCCCCTCCGATGGTCAGGGTGGCGGACACGGTGGAGGCCAGGGCGGGCAGCGGGGCCATGGTCCCGTCGCCGCGGCGCGCCGACCAGATGACCCCGCCCACCCCGTGGCCGGTGGGGGTGCGCCCGGCCAGGGCCATGACCGGCCCCACCAGCAGGCCGGAGACGAGCGGGGCCAGGAGCACGAACCACGTCCCGACAGGGCTCAGGAGCCCCACGGAGGGGCCCAGGGAGCGGGTGTAGTCCTGGGCCCCGGTGAGCAGGCTCGTCCAGGCGTCGATACCCAGCCGGAACAGCACGGCCCCGCCGCCCGCGGTCAGGCCCACCAGGACGGCCAGGACGAACAGGCCCGAGCGGTGGTAGCGCAGGATCCCCAGGAGGTCCTGCCTCAGGCGGGGCCACGCCGACTGGCGGGCCGTGCGGGCCCAGATCCGGACGGATCGCCAGGCGCCGGGCCGGTGCGCCTCCCCGCCCCCGCTGCCTGTTGACGGCTCCTGTCTCACTGCCCCAGGTTCTCCACGGCCACCTTGCTGGTCTCCTCGCTGCGGTCCAGGCCCCAGACCTGGCAGTAGAAGCTGAGCTCGGCCTCCAGGGCGCCACGGATACTGGTGGCCATACGGAAGCCGTGGCCCTCGCCGTAGAAGATCTTCAGGGCCACCGGCAGGCCGCGGTCACGCACCGCCTGGTACATGGTGGTGGCCTGCTCGGCCGGGACCACCGGGTCCTCCGAGCCCTGGATCAGCAGCAGGGGGGCGTGGATGCGGTCCACGTGGTTAATGGGGGAGCGCTCGGCCAGGACGGGGTCCTGCACGCTCGTGGCCCCTGTCAGGCCCAGGACGTAGCGTGACTCGAACTTGTGGGTGGTGCGCGCCAGCAGCCCCAGGTCGGCCACGCCGCACACGCTCGTGGCGGCGGTGAACAGGTCGCAGGCCGCCAGCGCGCCCAGGACCGTGAAGCCGCCGGCGGAGACGCCCCGCACCGCCACCCGCGTGGGGTCCACCAGGCCCGAGTCAATGAGGTACTGGGTGCCGTGGACCACGTCCTCGACGTCGGCCACCCCCCAGTGGCCAGCCAGGGAGTGCCGGTAGGCGGTGCCGTAGCCGAAGGAGCCGCGGTAGTTGACGTCCAGGTAGCCGAACCCCCGGCTGGTCCAGTACTGGATGCCCAGGTCATAGCCCGCGTGCACGAACGCCGTGGGGCCGCCGTGGACGTTGACGACCAGGGGCGGCCGCTCGCCCTCGGGACCCCGGTAGGCGGTGGACGTCGGCGGGTAGTAGAAGCCGTGGGCGGTCTGGTCCCCGGAGGTGGGCCAGCTCACAGGCTCGGCGAAGGAGACGCCCACGGACAGGGCCTCCACGTCCGAGGAGCCCCGCAGGACCTGGACCGCGCCCCGGCGGACCTCGATAATGGAGGGCAGGGCCATCTCGTTGCCCGCCAGCATGACCACCCGCCCCCCGGCGGCCGCGACGTTGCCCATCGGCTGCCAGCCGGTGTTCCACTCCTCGAGCTCCCCGTTGGACAGGCGGACGGTGCCCAGGTGCCACAGGCCGTCGCGCGCCCAGGAGGCGATGAGGTGCTCCCCGTCGAGCACGTCGAAGGAGTGCGGCCCCAGCTGCCAGGCCGGGTAGGTGAAGGTGGCGTCGGCGGGGTGGAGGGGGCGGGTGCGCAGGGCGCCGGTCCACCCCTCCCGGTTGGTGCCCCGGCGGGGGAACCCCTCGGTGCGGTAGAGGTTGTAGAAGCCCGAGGCGTTGGAGACGTGCACGAGCTCGCACTCCTCGGTCCAGCGGGGCTCGGCCACGGAGTACCCGCTGCCGCCGTCGATGACGACCTGGTCCCCGACGGTCCCGTCCGCTCCCAGGTCGCCCACGTGCAGGGCGGCGTTGTCCCACGGCATGTCCGGGTGGTCCCAGGTGATCCAGGCCAGGTGCTCGCCGTCGGGGGACAGGGTGGGGGAGGAGACGAAGTCGGTGCCCGACACGAGCGTGCGCACCGGGGCGTCGTCGCGGGCCGCGGAGCCGTCCAGGGGGATGGCCACCAGGGTGTTGACCGGCTCGCCGGCGCCGCGGTGGTCCTCCCGGACGGCGTAGACCAGGCCGCGGGCGGTGTCGATCTCCAGGTCCCCGTGGCGTACGTCCCCGTAGACGGTCAGCGGGACCAGCCCGCGCAGGCGGTGGGCGACGTCGTAGCGGTACAGGCGCCCGTCCCCGGCGTGGGAGACCACGATAACGCCCGAGTCCACGGCGTAGGCGCGCCCGCCGTACTCGTGGACGCGGGTGCGCACGTCCACCAGCTCGTCCACCGGCGTCAGGGGCAGGATCTCACCGATCTGGCCGTCGCCGTCGCGGCGCAGGAGGACCTGGCGCCCGGACTGGGAGGCGCGCTGCTCCACCCAGTAGGTGTCCGGCCCGTCCACGCGCACCTGGGACAGGCGCACCGTGCGGGTGGTGATGGTTCCGGGAGTGATGGGAGAGGGCCAGGTGCCGTAGGGCGCGGTGGTGCTCATGGTTCCTCCTATGGGGCGGGTCGGGCGACGGCGGCGGGCCGCGGCGGTCGGCCGGTGGCCCCTAGCCTACGTGCTCCGCCTGCCGGCAGGCGGTCTCGCGCCGCCCGGGCGTCACGGCCCCCGGACGGCGGGACCGCGGCGGGACGAGGCCACGGCGGGGCCGCGGTCTGCGGTTCGAGACCGCTCCGCACCCGCCCGGCCAGCGGGGACGACGGCGGGGCGAGTGCGCACGCCCGCCCCGGGTGCGGATGTCATGGGCCCGCGGAGTGCCTATGCTGGGAGTCACAGCACCGACGGGCCGGCGTGGTACCCGGTCGCGCTCGCGCACACGCTCTGGGAGGACGGATCACATGACTCACCCCTTGGCCCTCGGCCAGCTGCCGCACACCCCGCTGCTCGCCGGTGTGCACGAGCCCGCCGACCTGCGGCGCCTGACCAGCGAGGAGCTGACGGTCCTGGCCGCGGAGATACGCAGCTACCTGGTGACCACGGTGGCGCGCACCGGCGGCCACCTGGGCCCCAACCTGGGGGTGGTGGAGCTGACCATCGCCCTGCACCGCACCTTCTCCTCGCCCCAGGACACCATTATCTTCGACACCGGCCACCAGGCCTACGTCCACAAGCTCCTCACCGGGCGCCAGGACTTCTCCCACCTGCGCGAGCGCGGCGGGCTCAGCGGCTACCCCTGCCGGGCCGAGTCCGTGCACGACGTCGTGGAGAACTCCCACGCCTCGACCTCCCTGGCCTGGGCCGATGGGATAGCACGGGCCAACCGCCTCCAGGGCCACGAGGACCGCCACGTGGTGGCGGTCATCGGCGACGGCGCCATGACCGGCGGCATGGCCTGGGAGGCGCTGGACAATATCGCCGACTCCGACGACAAGCACCTGGTCATCGTCGTCAACGACAACGGCCGCTCCTACGCCCCCACCATCGGCGGGCTGGCCCACCACCTCGACGCCCTGCGCACCAATCCGGGCTACGAGCGCATGCTGTCGACCGTCAAGCGCGGGCTGCTGTCCCAGGGCGCCCCGGGGCGGGCCGCCTTCGACGCCCTCCACGGCCTCAAGCGGGGCCTGAAGGACGTCCTGGTCCCCTCGGCCTTCTTCGAGGACCTGGGCATTAAGTACACCGGCCCGGTGGACGGCCACGACGCCATCGCCGTCGAGTTCGCCCTGACCCGGGCGAGGGCGTACGCCGAGCCGGTCATCGTCCACGTCATCACCCAGAAGGGCCGGGGCTACACCCCTGCCGAGGAGGACGTGGCCGACCGCTTCCACGCCGTGGGTCGCATCCACCCCGAGACGGGGCTGCCGGTGGTGCCCTCGCGCTTCGGGTGGACGGCCGTGTTCGCCGAGGAGGTGGTGGAGATGGCCCGTGCCGACCAGCGGGTGGTGGGGGTCACCGCCGCCATGCAGGCCCCCGTGGGCCTCCAGCCGCTGGCCGACGCCATGCCCGAGCGCGTCATCGACGTGGGCATCGCCGAGCAGCACGCCCTGGCCATGAGCGCCGGCCTGGCCTTCGCCGGCATGCACCCGGTGGTGGCCCTCTACGCCACCTTCCTCAACCGCGCCTTCGACCAGGTCCTCATGGACGTGGCGCTCCACCGGGCGGGCGTGACCGTGGTCCTGGACCGGGCGGGCGTCACCGGTACCGACGGGGCCAGCCACAACGGGGTGTGGGACATGGCCGTCCTGGGGCACGTGCCCGGGCTGAGGCTGGCCGCCCCCCGGGACGAGGAGTCCCTGCGCTCGGCGCTGCGCCTGGCGGTGTCCACCCAGGACGGGCCCACGGTGGTGCGCTACCCCAAGGGCAGCCTGCCCGCGCCGCTGCCCGCGCTGCGCACCCTGCCGGGCGCCGGGGACGACCTGTTCGGCGTGGTGGACGTCCTGAGCGAGGGCTCCCTGGAGGAGGACGCCACCGTGCTGGTCGTGGCGGTGGGCCCCATGGCCACCGCCTGCGTGCAGGCCGCGCGCCGGCTGCGCGCCCAGGGGACCCGGGTGCGGGTCCTGGCCCCGCGCTGGGTCATCCCCGTCCCCCGGGCGCTGGTGGCGGCGGCCCTGGCGGCCCCGGCGGTCCTGGTGGTCGAGGACGGGCTGGCCGACGGCGGCGTGGGCTCCCAGCTGCGTGACGCCGTCGACCAGGAGGCCCGGGCGCGTCAGGCGCACCGCGTGCCCCTGGTGACCCGGGTGGGGGTCCCCCGGCAGTTCGTGCATACCGCCACCCGCGAGCAGGTCCTGGCCGACTGCGGCATGGACGTGGCCGGGATCCTGGCCAGCGCCCGGGACCTGGCCCGGCGGGTGGCCGACGGGTCCCCGGCCCCTAAGCCAGCTCTAGGACTGAGTTCCTAGGCCCACGGATGGGCGCGCGACCCCCTTTCGGGGGCGGTCCCGGGGCCCTCAGGAGGTAGGACAGGTGTCCTAGAGCGCCCTGTCGCCTCTTGGGTCCTCACGCCGGGGCCGGCCTGATTGCCGGGTCAACACCACCATGACGGGGACCACGACGCCACGACCCCGTATTGGGACTAAGGTCCCTACCGAGGAACCCCGAGAAAGCGGCTGTGAGAGAACCCACGGGGGGACTTCCGACCCTCTGCCCTGGCGGGGGGTGAACGCGCCTAGTCTGGGTCCCGACGGCGCAAGGACGGCCGCCACGCCCCTCGGGGCGACCCACCACCGGGCGACCCACCGGCCGCCCACTGACAGGAGGCACGGATGACCACCGAGGTCACAGCATCCACCGCTGCGGACGACGTCAGGGACGCCTGGGAGGGCTTCGCCACCGGGCCGTGGACGCAGGACATTGACGTCCGCGACTTCATCCAGCGCAACTACACCCCCTACGACGGCGACGCCTCGTTCCTGGCCGGCGCCACCGACAAGACCCTGCGCCTGTGGGACACCCTGGAGGAGAAGTACCTGGCCGAGGAGCGCAAAGTCCGCATCCTCGACGTCGACACCCACACGCCCTCGGACATCGACGCCTTCGCCCCCGGCTACATCTCCGACGACGACGACGTCATCGTCGGCCTGCAGACCGACTCCCCGCTCAAGCGCGCCATGATGCCCAACGGCGGGTGGCGCATGGTCGCCCAGGCGATCAAGGAGGCCGGCAAGGAGATCGACCCCGAGGTCCAGAAGATCTTCACCCGCTACCGCAAGACCCACAACGACGCCGTCTTCGACATCTACACCCCGCGCATCCGCGCCGCGCGCTCGAGCCACATCATCACCGGCCTGCCCGACGCCTACGGCCGCGGCCGCATCATCGGCGACTACCGCCGCGTGGCCCTGTACGGCGTCGACCGGCTCATCGAGCTCAAGCAGAAGGCCAAGGACGCCGTCGCCAACCAGCCCTTCTCCGAGCACTGGGCCCGCTACCGCGAGGAGCACGCCGAGCAGATCAAGGCGCTCAAGAAGCTCAAGGTCATGGCCGCCTCCTACGGCTTCGACATCTCCGGGCCGGCCAGGGACGCCCACGAGGCCGTCCAGTGGACCTACTTCGCCTACCTGGCCTCCGTCAAGAGCCAGGACGGCGCCGCCATGAGCATCGGGCGCCTGTCGGCCTTCCTCGACATCTACTTCGAGCGAGACCTGAGGGCCGGCGTCATCGATGAGACCCGCGCCCAGGAGCTCATCGACAACATCGTCATGAAGCTGCGCATCACCCGCTTCCTGCGCACCACCGACTACGACCAGATCTTCTCCGGCGACCCCTACTGGGCCACCTGGTCCGACGCCGGCTTCGGCGAGGACGGCCGCCCGCTGGTCACCAAGACCTCCTTCCGCCTGCTCCAGACGCTGCGCAACCTCGGCCCCGCCCCGGAGCCCAACATCACGATCTTCTGGAACGAGAACCTGCCCCAGGGCTACAAGGACTTCTGCGCCCTGATCTCGATCACGACCTCCTCCATCCAGTACGAGG
>ERZ773099.2237-NODE-2237-length-13522-cov-9.607633_pt1 | contig 13522 bp, 11 predicted proteins | sample MGYA00511120_ERZ773099 | MGnify/ENA primary metagenome ERZ773099 (study PRJEB29015, sample SAMEA2738012) | human oral metagenome | biome: human oral; feature: human-associated habitat; material: dental | place: China | collected 2104 ... | reverse complement strand
TGGCGCGCCCTGGGCCAGGCCGGGGCACCATCAGGCTGCCAGTTGTGGGCTCAGGGGGTGCCGGGAACTCAGGCTAAGGCAGGGTCCCGAAGTCTGAGGCTGGAGTTTGCCCTGCGTCACCTTCGCCACAGACTCTGGGACCCGTGGGCAGCACTACCTTCCCGTCGCACTCGGAAGGCTTCCGCTCTTGAGGTACCGCAGAGCCGTCCCAAGATGATTCTTTGGAGCGGGAGGGCTGTCGTTTGCTTACATTTCTACGTTGGTGGGTCGTCGGCTCGATCTGGGAAGCCGACTTTTATGATATGTCCCTCGCCCACCATGCCAGATTTGTAGCTTCGCACTCGGTGGCATCGAGTGGTGCGAGCATCGTGCACCCGATGACGTCGAGTGGTGCGAAGAGCCACAAATGCGCAGGTAACGAGAGATTCTGCGCCACTCGGTGACGTCGAGTGGTACGAGCATCGTGCACTCGGTGACGTCGAGTGGCACTCAGAGCGAGACGCGGACTCCTGCGCCTTGGTATGGCGTCTTGATGATGTGGTATAGCATTTGGACGATGTAGCGTGGCGTCTGGCCGATGCCACGCTGCCTGGACAGCTCGGGAAAAGTTGACGAGTCGACAATGTGGCGTGGCGTCTGGCCGATGCCACGCCGTCGTGTTACCAAATCTTGGCAGGAGGCGTCTTGGCGCGAGGCTCACGGCGTCTTGGCGCGAGGCTCACGGCGTCTTGGCGCGAGACTCACGTGGACGTGGGAAGCCTGAAGGCGTGCAGGCGCTTCATCTGGCTGACGATGGTAGACGGCTCCCAGCTTTTCTCGGTGTGGATCTTGGAGTACGGGTCGTGGATGATGAGATTGCCGTCTGCGGTCTTGCCAGTGATGACGATGAAGTGACCCGAGGTCGAGAATTCGCCCGGTCCCATACTGGCGATCATGATGTAGCCTCGGCCCAGATAATCCTCGAGATCAGCGACAGTGATGCCCAGCTCCCTGTGAGCCAGCCTGTAATGCCTAGCGGCGACGTCGACGAAGTTGCCGTAGGTGCCCGAGCTGTCATCCGTGTACCCCTTACTTGTCGCAAGCTGCCCCATCACGTAGGGCGTCACGTCAGCCTTACCAGTGACCGCCATGTACACCATCGAGAGGGCCGTGGGACAACAGCCGGTGGCCCCAAAGTCCCTGCCACAGTACTCGGTGTATGCCCAGCGTGCGTCCCACTGATAGAGGACAGGCACCGTCCCGGCCGTCACGGTCTCGTCATAGGCCTCCCCCTTGGCCTGTGGGTACTTGCTGGGAAGACCTTGGATGAAGTCACGGGCAGCCGGCTCCTTGGCCAGGAGCTTAAGGAGGTCGGCCTCGGCCGACTCACCCCCATTGCCGATGTGCGCGTAGGCACCCATGTTATCGAGGATGCCCGCCACCTGTTCGTTCTCGTTACCAAGCCTGTTGAGCTCGTCAGCAAGGGAGGGATCCAGCGATGCGGGGTAGCTCCAGGTCCTCTGCTCAGCACCGCTTGACTCGCCGCCAGACTCAGAGTGGGTAGGCTGGTCCTCAGGCTGGTTCTCAGGCTGCTGCGGGGAAACGTGAGCGCACGATCGTACGCACGACCCCAACCCCAGCGCAACCACAATGAGGAAGGCGCTCGCAAGGATCACATACGATCGCGGTTGATGGTCGATCACCCACGAGAGCGCGCGATACGCCCAGAGACGCAGCGATTTGGCGCAACGCCTAAGGTACAAACGAAGGAGGCGCGACAGACGTCCCATCCATACAAGCAGTAGCCTCACACAGCGCCTAGCAGGGTATACGAGACTGCGCGAGGAGAAACCTGGTTGTCCACGGGTGTCCAAGCGGTGGCGCCCGGGGCCATCGGGTGCGTCGTAACGTCCCTTACGACGCACCTTGCGCCTCCGCCGCTCGCGTGTCAGCTTGCGTTCGTCTCTCATCAGGTTCTGGTCTCGCCTCACAGCATGGCGTATGAAAATGAAAATGTACGTTCAGCATTCTAGCGGTTCCTGTGGGATTCACACGAACCCTCAGTAGCTTAAGCGTCTGGCAGCCTGCCGCTCAATCTATCGCTCACATGATGACAGCTCTTAGGACTGAATCCAGCTCTCATCTGAGGGGTTGTCGCGAAAGGCCAGGAGACGGGCCCTATCGAGGTTCGCGATGTAGCCCTCCTCCACCGCGACGTCCACGAGGATGTCCAGATCGCAGAGGCTGTGATTCTCGACGTCAGCTGCGGCAAGACGGCTCAGGCCCTCTTGCATACCATAGGTGAATATGCTCACGATCCCAAGCACGTCGGCGCCAGCCTCACGAAGCGACTCCACACAGTCGAGTACGCTACCACCAGTCGAGATGAGATCCTCGATGACAACGACCCTCTCGCCCGCCTCGAGCCGTCCCTCTATCTGATTCTTGCGGCCATGGTCCTTGGCTGAACCGCGTACGTAGCCCATGGGTAGGCCAAGGCGGTCGGCGGCTATGGCAGCATGTGCGATACCCGCAGTCGAGGTGCCCATAAGCGCCTGAGCGTCCGGATACAGCTTTTGTACCATCCCGGCGATAGACTCGTCGACGAGCGTACGGACGGCAGGATACGAGAGCGTTAGGCGGTTATCGCAATAGATGGGGCTTCGTATGCCGGATGCCCAGGTAAACGGTTCATCAGGACGCAAGAAGACGGCCTGTATACGGAGAAGCTCCCGTGCGATGTCGTGCGTAGATGCCATGTGATCACCCTTGGTCGTAGCGTGTTGCCAAAACGTACGGTATGCACAGACTCTCTGCGAAAGGTCCGAGCCTGACCACCCTGATTGTAGCGCAGCGAGAGCTAGCGCCTAGCCTTGAGTATCGCGAAGAGCTTCCCGTTGTGTCGCCTCACGAAGGAGATGAGACGCCCCTCCCGATAGCACATCCTGGCATCCTGCCTCTTGATCGGGGCGAGCATCATCCGCATCATCTTTGAGCGGGGACGTGCCACGTCAACGGCAAGCTTAGCCCTCTCGGTCCCGATCATCTGTCGAATCTGGGCGACCTTCTCTGCCCGCGAGAGCTTGCACATTGGATCGCAGACATTCTCTATGCAGCCCACGAGCCGTTCGATGTAGCGACGTTGGATCATCTCCATGCTCGCGGCATCGCCGTCGAGCCCCCAGTAGTGATAGAGGTCGAGCATCCAGCCGTGCTCCTCCTCGCGCTTGGCGTACATGTCCGGACGCCATCTGGACGTCTCGGACTCGACACGCTGGCGAATGAAGTGGTAGAAGGCCTCAGACATGACGCCGACACGCTCGACGTCGCGGATGAAGTCGAGCACGAAGGGAAAGTCATCCCAGAAGGTGGGCATGAAGCGCAGTCCCAGCTCCTCGATCCTCGCACGCAGGAAGAGCTTGTTCCAGGGCGGATACAGCTGGTTGGCGTCAAAGAGCTGCCAGGCAGCCAGCCTAAAGTCACGCTGTGTGCCAAAGACGTTATCGGCGCAGTGCTTGAGCTCGGAGGTGTGGCGGTCGACGCTGCCATAGTGTGTGTCGATATAGAAGCCGGCCACAACAAGCTCGAGCCTGTTCGCCGAGGCGAAGGCATACATCTTGGATAGCATGGCGGGCTCGGCCCAGTCGTCCGCGTCGAAGAACATGACATACTCGCCACGGGCGTGATCGAGGGCGAAGTTTCGGGCCGCAGGGGCACCGGCGTTCTTCTGGTGGAAGACGCTCACACGAATGTCGCGAGCGGCGATGGAGTCAAGGATCTGGCCCGTGCGGTCACTCGAGCCGTCGTCCACAGCCAAAAGCTCGAAGTCCTCGAAGGTCTGATGCTGCAGGCTCTCTACCGCACGCCTAATGTAGCGATCGACGTTATACGCCGGCATAATAATCGACACTTTAGGTAGCGTGGGGGTCATAGCCCTCTGGTCTCCATATCACGGGGCCGACTCGGTCGCCTACGATGCGATCCGCCTCTCGGCCAGGGGCACCCGTCAACGCGCCCTGTCTGCTGTATTATCAACCAGCACTATCGAGACGCTGTGAACTCCCTGTGCCGCCGCGGCGAATTCAGCAGATTCACACTGCGCGAGGGTCACTGGCGGTACAGGACGGTCCCCTTGTTGGGTCTCTCGCAGCCCGACAGGTCGATCGCCCATGCGCCGGACTTGGAGCACAGCCCCCACAAAGGCTCCTGCTACTCCCAGGGAACGAGGGCATCTGTCGGATAGTCCACCCCCATGAGGACAAGACCGCGCGCGGGAGCCGTGGGGCCAGCGGCCCTGCGATCGCGGGCCTCGAGCGCATCGATGAGCCACTGCGGGTCGCGCCTGCCGCAGCCCACCTCGACGAGGCTGCCGACGATGATCCGCACCATGTTATGGAGAAAGGCATTGCCACAGACATCAATGGCCACGAGTGGCTCAAAGGCCCCCGTGACCTGGGCCACCCCAACCCGTTCAAGGAAGCGACAGGTTGACCTCCCGTCGTCCTTGATGAGCTGGGCGGAACGTGCCTTGCAAAAGCTCCTGAAGTCATGCTCGCCCACAAGGCAGGCCGCCGCCCGCTCCATCGCGGCAACGTCGAGCGCAGCTATGGTGCGTAGCCACCAGGCATGCTCCCAAGCCATCACGGGCCTCATAGACCCGCAGGCGATATGGTAGCGATAGTGTCGCCTCACCGCGTCAAAGCGGGCAGAGAAGCCAGGGTCAGCGCGAAAGATCCCGCAGACGGAAATATCATCGGGGGTAAGGGCGACGAGCGAGGAGACCAGGCGAGAGCCTCGCAAGGCCAGCTCCGCAGTCGTGACGGGAACGCTCACGTATTGCCCGAGGGCGTGCACGCCGGCATCGGTGCGTCCCGCAAGCTCCATCTGCACGGGACGACGCAGCGAGGTCTCCAGGGCATGGCGCAGCTCTGCACCTACCGTACGCTGGCCTGGCTGCTCCGCGATGCCCGAGAAGCCGCCACCGCGGTAGCCGAGCTTGATCACGAGGGTGCCGTCAAGAGGCTGCGCCGCACAAGGCCGCAGCGCATCCGGTGCCATGCCCCCTCCCATCAGGCGCCCCCCTGTCCACGCACCCCGCCCACACCAGCGACTGTGAGCGCCTCGGGCGAGAGCTCCGGAAACGGTGTGACACGCAAGGCATCAGCCGTATGTCCGCCGAGGATCTTCTCCATCCAAATCATGTCATACCAACGCCCGAACTTATAACCGCTGTCGTGGAACGTCCCCACCAGCCTGAAGCCACAACGCTCGTGGAAGCGCTGACTGGCGTTGGTCAGATACTCATCCTCCACTGTCGTGCAGCCAATGCAGGCGTTGAGGTTAAGCACGCCCTGGGCGCGCAGGACGTCCTCAAGTGTTCGGTAGAGCCTCTCACCTATCCCGCGGCCACGTGCATCCCCATACAGGTAGATGGTGGTCTCTGCCGACCAGGCATAGGCAGCGCGTCCCACGAAGGCGCCTGCATGGGCATAACCGAAAAGCTCACCCGAACGTTCGACAACAAGCCAGGGATAGGCTGACAATATGCGCTCCATACGAGCCGTGAACTCCTCGAGTGAGGGTACCTCCCACTCGAAGCTGATGGCCGTCCTCTTGACATAGTATGCATAGATGTCCAAAAGGGCGGGGGCGTCATCGAGCTTCGCGACGCGAACCGTCATCGTGTCCATGGCTGTGTCCTCCTTTCGTCATCTCGTTTTTGCAGCATCTGCCTGTGGAGACGCAGAATGAGTGCCTAATCCCCTGCTAGGATCCCTGGCAGGGGGTCGATCTCTCGGTCATGCCGGGTCCCTGCGAACCTCTGCGGTCCCTCTTGCAGCGCCTCCGGATGCCCTGCGGCATACCGTTGTCGGCCGCCACGAGAGGCCCCCGGGAACTCCTCCTCCCGACCCTAGCGTATACAGACGAGTTTGGCGCTGGCAGGCAGGGCGGGAATGCGCTCTCGCCCTCTTCGCGATGCTACAGTAGGGAGACGCAGATAAATCAGCCTAACCGATTGCAGGGTCCCACTGACCCGCAGAGATACATGCTTGTGACTCGTCTAACCTGATTTGCCTTTGTGCGCGACGTCTCACTGTACCCGCGTGCCGACCTGCCCGTAGGCGAGACTGTCCGGCTCGCCTGAGAGACACCGGCGAGCCGGACAGTCTCGGGTTCGCACCCGGACACGGCTCTCGTTCGGACGAGAGCTTCTTCTCGAGCACGGCCCACTGGACGCCGCGATCAGATCCGGACCTCCGACAGAGACGAACCTGAGGAGGGGATCTTGCGCTAGCTCAAGGAGACGGGCGCCAATCCGGTTGTCCACAGATGGAGGTGGAACCTATCCGACATGGATCTGACGGCCGAGGAGCTCGTCGTGGGCACCTTCCTCACGGCCAAAAGATCCGGCTAACAGTGTACACAAATTGAGCATCTAGGAGAATTTTTCGTAAAACAGTGGATTTGTGTACACTAATCACTACTTAATTGATACCTGCAACTTGATACCTGCAACGTAAAATAGTGTACACAAATCACCGAATGAGGAGAAGCTTCTCCAAAAAAGTCAATCTGTGTACACTAACACGACCAGCTCGTACATCCACGACCGAGCCCCGCCCTGTATGGAAGGGGCTGCCCAGCAAACGAACGAATGCCTAGCTGCTAAGACCCACGTGCTTGCTCAGACGCGGCCAGAACGCCATGAGCAGAGAGGCGATGGCAGCGATCCAAGGTCCCAGGGGCACACTAATGACGCTCAAGCCGAAGTACATGGACTTTATGGTACTGTCTAGGAACATCACGAAGCCACACCATGCAAGGCAGAGCAACCCAACCACGACGAGGATGATCGTATCGATGTTGCCCCTCTGCTCTATCGCTGCGAGTTTATCATTCTTGACAAGGGGTCTTACGATGGTGAAGACAACGGCCGCTATCATGAGGGCCCACACAATCGTGGCAATGGTGAACAGAATGGCATAAGACGCTAGAGATGATGACCCGGTACCGCCTCCCGAGCCAAAGTAGCTCTCAACGGTCTGCGCGCTCTTGACGGTAGATCCCACGCTAGCATTAAGGGACCACATGTTACACTCGACTAGGCCACCGAAACTGATGCAGGGCATCAGCAAAGCGATGACCGCGACGAGCTTACCCACGAGGGAGACGATGGCATAGGGCGTCGACCAAATGGCCTTGGCCTCGTTGGTGAGATTAGCGAACTGCAGCGTGGGAACAGCTTGCTGAGCGGAAGCGGCGGGAATCCGAGGTGCAAAACCCTGGGGCTGGGCACCAAAGCCCTGTGCTTGGGACTGGGTACCAAAACCTTGGGGCTGAGACTGGGACGAGAACGACGGACTCACAGGTATGCCAGATCTTGGAACGGAGGTCAAAACCGGATCAGAGGCTGGGACGTATGCCGAAGAAGAGGTTGGAGTGGCAGGTGTGGACGCTTGCGCGGTCGCTGAGGGAGACGTGGCAGTTGCGGGGGTCGACCCCGCAGTAGAAGCGGTGGGACCACCCGCGTTCGGATGCCCTAGCTGGGAGAACTGCAAGTTTGGGCGGAAGTCTCGTGAAAGGAACGCCTATGTTTTGTCTGAATTGCGGAAGAGAGGCCAAGGAAGGGCAGCCCTTCTGTGGAAACTGCGGCAGCAAGCTGCCCGTCGATTCGTACCCCACGTCCGTTGATGCTTGCATTGGCGCTGCGCGAGCGCTCGAACTCCCCTGAGAGAACATCCCAGGCTTTGTACCATACCATCCTAGCACTACCCGCCACCTGGACAGACCGATTCCAAGGGGACCGCCAAAAACCAGCCCATCAGCCCGTAGTATGTGCCTCACCCACCGCACATCGGGCCGAACCACACAATGCCACGCGAGAACGCCAAACGACCAGGCGGTGACTCTGAGCAGTCACATTGTGCAGAGTTTGGAGTGTCTCGCATAGACGCACCCCGTCACAGCGCAAGCATACCATACATCCGCCACTCTTTGCCCATGCGTGGCCTCGCGCTGTCGCTAACGACCAGCCTTGAGCAGATTGGTCCGAGGACCGGAAAACGAAATAACATAAGGGAGGACACTTATATGCTTGCTGATGAGCCTCTCCATCCATATCCTGTCATATCAGTACTTCATATCAGTACTCGAGCTTGTGGCCGTCACCATGAAACGTCCCCGCCAGCACAAAGACCGTCGCCCATGAAAGCGCCGACTGATGACGATCGGCAAGGTACTCGTTCCTGATGAGGACAAAGCCTATGCAGAAGCTGAGGTTGAATGGGTCCCAGGCACATAAGACAGCCTCGGACACCTGATAGGGCTTCGGCTAAGACCATGCCCGCACGTTCCACCACCAAGTAAGGATGGGAGCTGCAGTTGTGTGTTGCATGTGAGCGCATAGCATCCCCGTTGAGGGCAGCCCCACTTGAAGTTGATGGCGGGCCTCTCAACGGGGGGTCATAAATGCCAACGGTTATTGGTGCGCCATCTGGACACACGACGCGAACCCTTGTGTCGTCCGCACGCATGGCCACTCCCCTCGCCTCCTAGATCCTCCCCAGCCACCACACGCGCACACGCCGGCATGACACAGAACGCCTGCGCACGGGTCGTGCCGGTCCTGCGTCAGAATCGCCCTTGGAAAACGCGGTCAGAGGCATATCGCGAGGGCCAACAGCGCCAAGGCGGTAACAAGCAGCGCGTAGTCGCAAGACGCAAGCTTGGGGGCTGTCGCCAAGGGAGTCCCTACCGTGAAGGCGCGGTCGCGCAGGGCATCGGCCAAGACCTCGGACCTCCTTAACAGGACCATCACCAGAGGCACCATCACCGCTGTGTAGGCCCTCAGTCGACGTAACGGCCCGCCCTCGTCGAACTTGGCCCCTCTCGCCCGCTGAGCCAGCACGATGCCATCAAACTGGCCCATGACCTCGGGGATAAGGCGGAGGGTCACCGACACGACCAGCGCAAGGACTTCCACGGGAAGGCCCAGCCGTGCCAATGGGCGCATGAGAAAGGCCAACGCACGGGTCAGCTGCGGCACCGTCGTCGTCGACGTGACAAGCACGACGAGGCTGACGAGAAGCACGATGCGAACCACCGCCCGCACACCACGCACAACACCCCCCGCGCTGATACCCAAAGGCCCCACGACCTGGATACCCTGGCTCCCATCCAGCACAAGGCCGTTTGCAAGCAGCACGAGGGCAAATAGCAGGAGCGTCGGCCTGAGCGCGCGGGCAAGGGCACCCAAAGGCACGTGGCAGCTCAGGATGCAGACGAAGGCCACGGCCACCAGCACTCCCAGACCCAAAGCATCGCTCGCCGCGAAGGTCGCGACAGACAGCAAGATGAGCGCGACCAGCTTGGCTCGGGCGTCCAGGGCATGCATCCAGCAGTGCCTGGGAAGGCAGGCCCCCAGCCACGGACTGCTAATGGCTCGCATCGAGAACCCTCCTGAGCTGGACCACGAGCGGCACCTCGAGTCCCACCGCAAGAAAGGCCTCAGGGCAAGCCGCAAGCTCCATGCAGCTGCCCGACCAGACGATCCGCCCCTTAGAAAGAAGGCAGGCTCCATCGGCAACCTGCAGCCACGCACCCACCTCATGGGAAATGACGACCACGGCCGCGCCCTCCGTTGCCAGCCCACGGACCAAGGACATGACCCGTTGCGCCGCGACACCATCAAGACCTGCGGTCGGCTCATCGAAGACGTAGGCGGCGGGTCGCATGGCCATAATGCCCGCAAGTGCCACCCGTCGGGCCTCCCCACCCGAGAGGGCAAGGGGAGACTGTCCCCACAGACCACGGCCGACACCCATGCGCTTGAGCGCATCTCTCGCCTGACGCTGCGTCAGGGCGGTGGAGACACCCCGATTCCGCGCGCCAAAGGCCACGTCCTCCAAGACGGTGTTGGCGAAGAGCTGACTCTCGGGTCGCTGGAAGGCAAGACCGACATCAGCGGGACGGACCTCCCGCCCCATCAAGATCGCCCTCCCGGAATCCGGCCTGGCGAGCCCGGCCATCACGAGGGCCGCCGTCGTCTTGCCCGAGCCGGATGGACCACCCAGCAGCAGGATGGAGCCGGCTGCGACACTCAGCGAAACATCCACGAGAGCAGGGGTGGGGGTGGAGGCCGCAGGCACAAAGGCCGCAGCGGCAGCACGACCCCACGCATCCTCATACGAGAGTGTTACCGCGTCGAGCCTGAGCCCGTCCCCAGCAAAGGCGGCAGCCGCAACCCCCCCAGCAGCCACCCGCCGCACGAGCAGGTCACCCAGAGCGGCCCGGACGCTGGCATCGCCTGCATCGAGCAGTTTCCCACAGACCTCCAAGGGATTGGTAAGCGCGCATCGCAGGTTGATACCCTCGGAGGCAAGCAGCCTGAGAAGTCGCGCCTCGCGCCCCACGAAGCCTGCAAGCTGACACGCACGGGCATCGACATAGAGCTCCTGCGGACTGCCCTCCCATGCGACCCTCCCCACCGAGAGGACCACAGCCCGGTCTGCACCAACAGCCTCCTCAGCAAGATGTGTGATCTCGAGTATGCCGACACCACGCCCCAGCAGCCTATCGATGACCGTGCGCAGCGTCTTGCGCGCCACCGAGTCGAGCTGCGAGCTAGCCTCGTCCAAGACAAGATAGTTTGGGTGCAGTGCCAGGGCACCCGCCAAGGCCACCCGCTGCTGCTGGCCGCCCGAGAGCGTGCCAACGTCTCTTTGGGCAAGGTCCACAACCCCCGCAAGCTCAAGGGCCTCACGCACACGCGCCTCGACCTCGGAGGCTTCCAGTCCAAGGTTGAGGGGGCCAAACGCCACGTCGTCCTCGACAATCGAGCACACAAACTGCGCCGAGGGGTCTTGGCGCACCAAAGCGATGGCGTCCGCCGGGATAACAACGGCATCGTCGATGCTAATGCGACCCGATGCGGGTGACAGGGAGCCATTGGCCAGTGCCGCCAGCGTTGACTTGCCGGAGCCGTTCTGTCCCAGCACCACGACCCTCTTACCTGGTCGCACATGCAGCGACACGTCATCCACCGCAAGACGGAACGGAGAGACGGGACCCGGGTACCCATAGCTCACGTGCTCAAACGACAACGCCAACCTGCAACCTCCCCAGCACCCCATATCTCGACGGCGCGGCCGCCACATGTCACCGCCAGAAAAACACTGATTATCGACCAAGTTGCTGTTTTTGTAAGCTCATGAGTTGCGCAAGCGATTGCGAAGACGCCGTTGATCAACGCTTCCTTAGCTTCCATGCGCTCCGCCGCTCCGGCGCTCCGCCGCTCCGCCGCATCAAGGCACACGCGACACCTGACATCCGGTATCAGGCACGTAGCGCAAAGGAGGGAGACCCGCAGGTGCGAGCCCCCCTCCGTAAACACATGATTTCAGGCAATCGAACCCACCAACTACTCGGATGCGTCCTCGTCCCCCTCACCAGCAGCGCCCTCGACCGTCTCGGTCTCAACCGCCTTGGGAGCCTCAGACTCGCCCAGCTTCTCCTCGACCTTCTGGACGGAAGTCCTACCCGAGGCCTTATCCCTCGTGGCAACGGCCTCAGTCACAAGCTCGATGATAACGACCTCGGCACCATCGCCCTTGCGACGGCCGAGCTTGAGGATACGGGTGTAACCGCCATTGCGGTCGGCCCAAAGCCCCTGTGCTGCCTTCTCGAAGATCTCGCGAACAGTCTCCTTATCGCCGACCTTGGCGATGGCAAGGCGCCGAGCATGCAAATCACCCCTCTTTGCCCAGGTGATGACCCTATCAACGTCGGGACGGATGGCCTTTGCGCGAGACTCAAGGGTCTTGATGCGGTCGTTGACGAGAAGTGAGGCGACGAGGCTCCTCTTCATTGCCCGGGTATGGCTGGCATCTGTCCCGAGCTTCATACCCCTCTTCTTATTATGTCTCATGGTCTAGCTACTCCTCAATGAAACGGAAGACGTGCCCTAGGCCTTGAGGCCAAGGCCCATCTCCTCGAGCTTGTCCTTGACTTCCTCGATGGACTTGACGCCAAAGTTGCGGATGTTGAGCAGGTCGTTCTCGGAGAACTCGACGAGCTGGCGCACCGAATGGATATTGGCGCGCTTGAGGCAGTTGTACGAGCGGACGGACAGGGCGAGGTCCTCGATCTGCTTGTCGAGCTCGGTGCTGTCCTCCTCGACGTTGTCCGCGAAGATGGATGCGTCCTCCTCCTGCTCCTCCTCGGCGGTCAGGCTCATGAACGCGCTCATGTGCTGGTTGATGATGTTGGCCGCCTCGACCACCGCCTCTCGCGGAGAGGCAGATCCGTTGGTCTCGACTTCAAGGATGAGACGATCGTAGTCGGTACGCTGGCCGACACGACAGGATTCGACGAGTTTGGCACAACGACGCACCGGAGAATACAGCGAGTCGACGCACACATAACCGATGGGATCGTTCTTGCCCTCGTTCTCGGCCCCAGACACATAGCCACGACCAACGCCTATGTGCATCTGCATGGAGAGGTGGGCCCCCTCACCGAGGGTGCACACGACATGGTCCCCGTTTACGAGCTCAAACTGGGACGGTACCTTAAAGTCTGCGCCCGTCACGGTGCAGGGACCGTCGACGTTGATGGTGGCGGTCGCGTCGGCACCGGTCCCCACACTCTTGAAGACGAGTCCCTTGACGTTGAGAACGATGTCTGTGACGTCCTCGTAGACGCCCTCGATTGTGTCGAACTCCTTTTGCACGCCGTCTATCTTGATAGCCTCGACCGCCGCACCCTCCAAGGAGGAGAGCAGTACGCGACGCAGGGAGTTGCCAAGCGTGTCGCCGTAGCCGCGCTCAAGCGGCTCAGCCGTGATGCGGGCGATGTTGTCGCTGATCTCCTCGACGGAAACTTGCGGTCGAATGAATTCTGACATGGACATGTCCTCCTGCAGTCGTCGCTTACTTGGAGTAGAGCTCGACGATCAGCTGAGCGTCGATCTCAAGGTCGATCTGGTTGCGAACCGGGATCTGCAGAACGCTTCCCTGGAGCTTCTCGATGTCGACCTCGAGCCAAGCAGGTGCGGCCTTGCCGTTGGAGGCGACGATAGCCTCCTTGATGGGGAGCAGGTCCTTGGCCTTGGAAGCCACAGCTACGACGTCACCAGCCTTTACCTGGTAGGAGGGGATGTCCACGCGACGGCCGTTCACCGTGATGTGACCATGACGAACAGTCTGACGAGCCTCCTTGCGGGTGCGGGCGAAGCCAAGGCGGTACACGACGTTATCCAGACGGCACTCAAGCAGGCTCATCAGGTTGTCACCGGTGATACCCTTGGTCTTCATGGCCTTGTCGTAATAGCCACGAAACTGCCTCTCGAGAACGCCGTAGATGAACTTGGCCTTTTGCTTCTCGCGCAGCTGCATGCCATACTCGCTCTCCTGGCGCCGACGACGCTTAGGCTGGCGATGAGATTCCTTGTTGATGCCCATGACAACGGGGTCGATGCCGAGCTGGCGACACCTCTTGAGGACAGGGGTCCTATCGATTGCCATTGCTACTGTCCTTCCTTACT
>ERZ773099.2236-NODE-2236-length-13522-cov-13.985372_pt1 | contig 13522 bp, 14 predicted proteins | sample MGYA00511120_ERZ773099 | MGnify/ENA primary metagenome ERZ773099 (study PRJEB29015, sample SAMEA2738012) | human oral metagenome | biome: human oral; feature: human-associated habitat; material: dental | place: China | collected 2104 ... | reverse complement strand
TGCCGACGGATAAGCCCCTGAATGATCCCGGTCAGTTCGTCCTGCCGTCGGTGGAGGAGGCGTTCTCGGGCGTGCACGTGACGATCAGCGACAACACGAACCCGGATCTGCATCCGGTTCCTACGTTGACACCGGGTGCTAACGTCACCCCACAATCCGGTGCCCAGAGCGGCGCCCAGTCGGGGGAGTGATGGTATGAGTTCTCGGTGGGTAGTGGCCGCCACTGCCGCCTGCACTTCGCTGCTCCTTGCAGCGTGCGTGCCGGGGCTGTCGGATGATGCCGACGCCTACTTTGGGCACAACGAGGGGAACGCTCCCATGTCGGAGCGCCAAACGGTGGAGGCGTATCTGAAGGAGACGCTCCCGCGCTACGTCGATATCGTTGAGGACGTCGCAATGGAAGCTGGTGGGACGGTTGGTACAGCTGAAGAGAGTCGTAGTAGTGCCTGTGGGGAACAGGGAGACAACCTCTACCGTATTAGTTTTGGGCGTGTGTTTATTCCGCTGATTGAGTTTGAGGATCTGCGTCAAGTGGTGTGGGAGGGCGCTCAGCGTAACGGTTTCGACTACTCGTCAGATCCAGAGCCCGTAGACAAACTCAAGAAACGGCGTGTTCAGGTCACGGATTCGGACGGCTCCTCGATTGAGTTCCTTCACTTTGACAATGACGTTATTTCCGTCAGTATTTCCTCGGGGTGTCGGCCTGCTGAGAAGCCCAATTATCGCAATGGGTACTTCCGCGTACCCACGGTGCAAGAGTTGTTACCGGATGTGACGCTTGTTGAGGCATTTGGAGAGGATGGAAGCGAAAACACAAGGATATTCCGCCAGGCAAAGCCCGGTGGTGGGCAGTCGGGGAGCTGACGGTGGTGAAGAAGCGGACTGTGGTGAGCGCCGGTTTTGCTGTGGCTGCGGTGGTCGCTGCTGCTGTTGTGAACCAGGTGTGGATTTCACGCCAGGGTGGGCCTGTGTCATTTGGAGAGCGTCAGAGTCTGGAGGGATACATGGGGCACAACCTGTTGGAGGAGCCGCGTATGGCTGAACAGCTGGCTGCTGAGACTGGCGGTGAACTGCGAATTGCTGGTCTGCCTTACGTCCAGACGTGCGGCGTGGGGCCGACACAGGGGTATCGTCTGCGTGGTTTCACCATGGTGGCTCCATCGATTTCTTTTGACCGGCTTGAGGAGCTTGTGAAGGCCCGCCATCGTGATGGGGTGATGGGGGTGTGGGTGCAGAACGAGTATCAGAAGGATGGGACTAGGAATATATTCCTCAACGATCGTGAGGGTAGTTCTGTGCAGTATAAGTACTCAGAGAATGGCATTGTCATGAGGTCGCGCTCCGCGTGTCTGCCGACGGATAAGCCCCTGAATGATCCCGGTCAGTTCGTCCTGCCGTCGGTGGAGGAGGCGTTCTCGGGCGTGCACGTGACGATCAGCGACAACACGAACCCGGATCTGCATCCGGTTCCTACGTTGACACCGGGTGCTAACGTCACCCCACAATCCGGTGCCCAGAGCGGCGCCCAGTCGGGGGAGTGATGGTATGAGTTCTCGGTGGATAATGGCAGCCACTGCCGCCTGTGCCTCGCTGCTCCTTGCAGCGTGCGTGCCCGGGCTGTCGGATGATGCTGGACTGTATTTTGGACGCAGCAGCGGGAGCATACCTATCTCCGAGGGGCAGACGACGGAGGTCCATATCAGGGATTCCTTGCCCCGGTATCTGGGCATCATCGAGGAGGTTGTCGTCGAGTCCGGTGGCGTGCTAGGGGTCAGTGGCAAGAACCGAGTCGATGGCTGCTTGACGAAGGACACGACCGACATGGATATCCACTGGATGATGATGGTTATTCCCGCGATCGACTATGAGGATTTGCGCCGGATGGTCGTTGAGGGGGCGCAGCGTAACGGCTTCGCATATTCGTGGGATCCGGTACGCAGAGATAAACTCAACTCTCGCACTGTTACTGTCGGGGATGGCTACGGGAATAAGCTGAGTTTCTATCATCACGAGGCTAAGGACAGCATTGTCATTAGTTTGTACTCGGGGTGTATGTTCCCATCCCAGCCTCTCGATCCGGACACCCTGCGGTGGTCCTATCCGCTTCCTAGCCCCGAAGAGATGTTTCCGAATCTGACAATCGTGCAGGCCTTTGACGACAACGGCGACGAGAATCCTGAGTTGCGGCCGCAGTCGGGGGTTCAGTCTGGAGCGCAGACGGGAGAATGAACATGACAAAGAAATGGACCCCAGTACGCGTGGGGGCCGTGGTACTGGCGGTGCTCGTTGTCTGCTGGATGGCGTTGATGTGGTTCGGCGGCAGCGTGCCCTTCCGCGACCGTCAGAGCCTTGACGAGTACGTTGATGAGAAGCTGCCGCAGCTTTCGCAGATTGCCGGTCAGGTGGCCGCCGAGACGGGCGGCGAGCTGACGGTGATGGGCCTGCCGTATGTGCAGGTGTGCGGCAGCGGCGATACTCAGGGGTATCGGGTGGTTGGCTACACCACGGTGGCTCCGTCGATGTCCTTTGAACGGCTCGAGAAACTGGTGAAAGAAAACAAGCACGATTGGTCGTCAACCGTGCAGGTGGAGAAGGAAATTGACAGGGATGGTACTCGGGATATTCGGCTGATCGACAAATACGGTGGCCTCTCCGAGTTCAAGTTCTCGGAGGACTCTATTGCCATGAGGTCGCGTTCCGCGTGTTTGCCGACGGATAAGCCCCTGAATGATCCCGGTCAGTTCGTCCTGCCGTCGGTGGAGGAGGCGTTCTCGGGCGTGCACGTGACGATCAGCGACAACACGAACCCGGATCTGCATCCGGTTCCTACGTTGACACCGGGTGCTAACGTCACCCCACAATCCGGTGCCCAGAGCGGCGCCCAGTCGGGGGAGTGATGGTATGAGTTCTCGGTGGGTAGTGGCCGCCACTGCCGCCTGCACTTCGCTGCTCCTTGCAGCGTGCGTGCCGGGGCTGTCGGATGATGCCGACGCCTACTTTGGGCACAACGAGGGGAACGCTCCCATGTCGGAGCGCCAAACGGTGGAGGCGTATCTGAAGGAGACGCTCCCGCGCTACGTCGATATCGTTGAGGACGTCGCAATGGAAGCTGGTGGGACGGTTGGTACAGCTGAAGAGAGTCGTAGTAGTGCCTGTGGGGAACAGGGAGACAACCTCTACCGTATTAGTTTTGGGCGTGTGTTTATTCCGCTGATTGAGTTTGAGGATCTGCGTCAAGTGGTGTGGGAGGGCGCTCAGCGTAACGGTTTCGACTACTCGTCAGATCCAGAGCCCGTAGACAAACTCAAGAAACGGCGTGTTCAGGTCACGGATTCGGACGGCTCCTCGATTGAGTTCCTTCACTTTGACAATGACGTTATTTCCGTCAGTATTTCCTCGGGGTGTCGGCCTGCTGAGAAGCCCAATTATCGCAATGGGTACTTCCGCGTACCCACGGTGCAAGAGTTGTTACCGGATGTGACGCTTGTTGAGGCATTTGGAGAGGATGGAAGCGAAAACACAAGGATATTCCGCCAGGCAAAGCCCGGTGGTGGGCAGTCGGGGAGCTGACGGTGGTGAAGAAGCGGACTGTGGTGAGCGCCGGTTTTGCTGTGGCTGCGGTGGTCGCTGCTGCTGTTGTGAACCAGGTGTGGATTTCACGCCAGGGTGGGCCTGTGTCATTTGGAGAGCGTCAGAGTCTGGAGGGATACATGGGGCACAACCTGTTGGAGGAGCCGCGTATGGCTGAACAGCTGGCTGCTGAGACTGGCGGTGAACTGCGAATTGCTGGTCTGCCTTACGTCCAGACGTGCGGCGTGGGGCCGACACAGGGGTATCGTCTGCGTGGTTTCACCATGGTGGCTCCATCGATTTCTTTTGACCGGCTTGAGGAGCTTGTGAAGGCCCGCCATCGTGATGGGGTGATGGGGGTGTGGGTGCAGAACGAGTATCAGAAGGATGGGACTAGGAATATATTCCTCAACGATCGTGAGGGTAGTTCTGTGCAGTATAAGTACTCAGAGAATGGCATTGTCATGAGGTCGCGCTCCGCGTGTCTGCCGACGGATAAGCCCCTGAATGATCCCGGTCAGTTCGTCCTGCCGTCGGTGGAGGAGGCGTTCTCGGGCGTGCACGTGACGATCAGCGACAACACGAACCCGGATCTGCATCCGGTTCCTACGTTGACACCGGGTGCTAACGTCACCCCACAATCCGGTGCCCAGAGCGGCGCCCAGTCGGGGGAGTGATGGTATGAGTTCTCGGTGGATAATGGCAGCCACTGCCGCCTGTGCCTCGCTGCTCCTTGCAGCGTGCGTGCCAGGGCTGTCGGATGATGCCGGCCTGTATTTTGGGCGCAATGACGGGAGCGTTCCCATGGCGGAGCGTCAGACTGTGGAGGTTTACATCAGTGATACTGCACCTCGGTATGCGGGCATCATTGAGGACGTTGCGCGCGAAGCCGGCGGTGTTCTTGGGACCGACGGCGATTCTCGATACGGTGGTTGCACGACGCAGGATGAAGCAGATGTCGATATCGCGTGGGCGGCCTTAGATGTTGCATTAATCGACTATGACGACCTGCGTCGGATCGTCTGGGAGGGGGCGCAGCGCAACGGTTTTGCCTACTCAGCAACACCGGACTACAGCGGAAAGAACAATAGACGAAGCGTTGCCGTCGGGGACGAGGACGGGAATCTTGTCGTTTTTACCCATCTTGAGGGCAGGGGCTTCATCAACATTAGCTTTCATTCAGGGTGTATGCTTCCAACTCATACCTATGACTTGGATACCCCCTACAAGCAATTGCCACTTCCTTCTGTTGAAGAGATGTTCCCGAACCTCAGGATTGTTGATGCTTTTGATGAGAACTCCAATCTAAACCCGGAGTTGAGTTCGCAGTCGGGGCCCCAAAGCGGCACCCAGTCGGGCTCGTAAATCCGCCCCGGCCTCGTTGATACAAGGCAGAAACGGGAAAGGCGGCGAGGCGCGGACCAACCGCGCACCCGCCGCCCCAACCGATAGGGCTCAGGCCTCCCAGCGCGCCAGGCGCTCCGACAGGCCGATGTAGGTCGCGGGAGTGAGCGCCAGCAAGCGCTCCTCCACCTCGGCGGGTAGGCCCAGGCCCCCGATGAACTCGCGCATCTCGGCCTCGCCCACCTCGTGGCCGCGGGTCAGCTCCTTCAGGCGCTCGTACGGGTTCGCCATCCCCGTCGCACCCGCGATCGCGGCGGCGCGCATCGCCTGCTGGACGGCCTCGCCCAGCACCGCCCAATTTGCCTCCAGGTCGGCCGCCATCCGCGCCCCGTTTATCTCGATCCCGTCCAGGCCGCGCACCAGATTGTCGTAGGCCAGCACCGCGTGACCAAACGCGACGCCCACGTTGCGCTGCGTCGTCGAATCCGTCAGGTCACGCTGCATGCGGCTGGTCACCAGCGTTGCCGCCAGCGAATCCAGGAGCGCGTTGGAGACCTCCAGGTTCGCCTCCGCGTTCTCGAAGCGAATCGGGTTGACCTTGTGTGGCATCGTCGACGATCCCGTCGATCCCTGCGCCGCCAGGTTCTGGTGGAAGTAGTCCATCGAAATGTAGGTCCACGCGTCCGTCGCCAGGTTGTGCGCGATGCGGCCCGCGCGCGCAACGTCCGCGTAGAGCTCGGCCTGCCAGTCGTGTGACTCGATCTGCGTGGTCAGCGGGTTCCACGTCAGGCCCAGGCCCTCCACGAAGCGGCGGGTCAGCGCCGGCCAATCCGCGCCCGGAACCGACACGACGTGCGCTGCCCACGTGCCCGTCGCGCCGTTGATCTTGCCCAGATACTCGGTGCCCTCCACGCGCTGGATCTGGCGTGACAGGCGGTGGGCGAACACCGCCATCTCCTTGCCGGCCGTCACCGGCGTCGCGGGCTGGCCGTGCGTGTGCGCCAACATCGGCACGCTCGCGCCCGCCGCGGCCAGGCCGCGTAGGCGAGACAGGAGCGCGCGGATCGCGGGCAGCCACACCTGCTCGGTCGCCGCCTTGATGGTCAGCGCGTAGGCCAGGTTGTTGATGTCCTCGGAGGTGCAGAAGATGTGGACGACCTCGCGCAGGGAAGGCAGGGACGTGCCCTCGCCGAGGGTATCTGCGGCGGCCTCCAGGTACTCGCCGATCAGGTACTCGACGGCCTTGACGTCGTGGCGGGTGACCGCCTCGAACTCGGCCAGGCGCGCGACGTGCTCGGCGCCGAAGTCGCGCGGCAGCGCCCGCAGGTACTCGCGCTCCGCGTCCGTCAGCGTCGGGGCGCCGGGCAGGACCGAGCCGTCGAGCAGGAAGATCAGCCACTCGATCTCGACGTGGACGCGCGCGCGGTTCAGACCCGCCTCGGACAGGTAGTTCGCCAGGGGCTCGGCCACCGCGCGGTATCGGCCGTCCAGCGGGCTGAGCGCTTCACCCCCGCCCGCAAGGTCCGAGTATCCGTGGGCAGTGGAGAACAGGGTCGTCGTGTCGCTCATGTCTCCTATCTTCCCAGACTGCACCCACGTCGGGGAGCGCGCTCCGCTAGCCCTTTCCGTGGTGTGGCTAACTGACGAGGCCGGGGCTGGCCCCTTTTTGGCGGCGCACAGGCGGGGCGTGGCGTCGGCACGCCGCACCGTCCTTCGCCGGGGAGGCTCTCGGGCCGCGTTATGCACAGGGGTCGCGTCGTGTCCCTCGCTATCCACAGGCGGGGCCGCACGGGTGGTACTCGGCGCGGCAGTGGGCGTAGCGTTCGAGACGTAACGACACAGCTTCCGACGATGGGAGTTCCCATGCTCTTCGATGCTCTCGGCATCTCTGCCTCCCTGTACACCGCCCGCGGCCTCGTCGATGGGATGCTCGCCGGGCTTTCCGGAGCCTCCTGCCCGCAGTGGACGGGCACGGGAGGGGACGGGTATCGGGCCCGGCGCGACGAGGCGGTGGCCAATGCGCACGCCGTCCGCGGCGACATATCGGATGCCCTGGACCTCCTGTCCTCCGTAGAAGCGGACCACCTTCAGGCCCTCGTGGAGGGGTGCGGCGTCATGCCGACCTCCCCCTCCGCGGGCATTGGCGGCTATCCGTCGGGGAGGCGGTGACCGTGGCCTTCGATGCGCACCGCGATGTCTCCGTCGTCGCCGGTCCCTTCAGCGTCGACGTCAACGAGCTGTGCGCCGCTCACACGGCGCTCGCCTACGAAGAGCTCCTGGCCATCGGGCCTGCGCGAGCCGCGCTCACGGCAGCCCAGTGGGAGGCCGAGGCTTGCACACCCGTCAGCCCGGTGGCCGGCGCCGCCCTCGTCTCCGCGATTCGCGGTGCCCTTCTGGCGCTCGACACGCTCGAAGCATCCATCGACGAGCTGCTGTGGAAACTCCGCGACGTCTCCCTGACCTACGGTGACGCGGAGGCTAGCGCCTCACTGTGGGAAGCCGTGCCCGGCAGCCCGATGGGACCGCAACTGAGTCCGATGGGCATAGCCAGGTGGGTGGGAGGCCCGGGAGGGCCCGGCGCCCCGGTGATAAGCGCGGTCTTTCACTCGGCGCAAGACAGGGCCACTCAGGCGGGGATCCCTTGGATGCCAGGGGTCGTTGCGCCGGGGGTCGCGCTGATGGTCGGACAGAGGGACCTGGCGAACGGCGTGATCGACGGGGCGCTGTTTCAGCAGCATCGGGATGGTACGTCGGGCGCTCAATTCCAGAGGGATCTCGGTCGTTTTGCGCTCGACGTGAACTCGCTGCCCAGTTACAGGGTCGTCGCAGGCCTCATGGCGAGCTTCGGGATCAGCCAGGACCTCAACTCGACCTCAACGGCCTCGGCCTCAGGAGCAGTCGCGCAGGCGATCCCGTGGATGAATGCCGCGCTGCTGTACGCGACCGGTCGGGGGCACGGTGCGACCTACGGGGTCGCGATCAAGTCCGCGGATGGGAACGCGCGCGTCCACTACGGCGGCCTAGGGATGCTTCTGCAGCCCCGCTCTGTCGCGGAACGAACCGACGAAACGCTCAACGCGATGCCCGCCGCTGCCCCGGACACGCACTACGAGGGCGTGGCCACCAGCGCCGACCTCATCGAGCACATCACCGACATGCGCGGCGGAGACGCAGACAACGGCGAGATCGCGATCGAGGAACACGTGACCGTCGGAGAACACGGGGAAACGACGCGCTCGTGGACCGTCGACATCCGAGGCACGCAGTCCTTCCATACCGGTGAGACGGGACCCCAGGACTTGCTCACCAACCTCCAGGGCGTCGCCGGCGCGTCCTCAGACCAGCTCGAGGCGATCAAGGCGGCGATGGAGGAAGCGGGGATCCAGGCCGGCGAGGCGGTCGAGTTCGCCGGGCACTCCCAGGGGGGCATCATGGCCGCCCAGCTGGCCTCCGACCCTTGCGTGCGCTCCCGCTATAACGTCGTCTCGGTCGTCACCGCCGGCTCGCCGACTGCCACCATCGCTCCCGACGATGTCCCGGTGCTCGCCTACGAGAATTCCGGCGACATCGTCCCAGGCTTCGACGGCGGATCCGCGCGGGGGGACAACGTCACCACCGTGCGCTTCCGCGACTACCAGGCCACGTGCGACGACAGCGACCCCGTCCCCTGCTCGCACTCCGCTCCCGTGTACGTCGACGAGATCAGGAGCTCCCTGACAGCCGCCACGACCTCGTCCGATCCGGGGCTGGGCGCGCTCGCGGCCGCCGAGGCGCGCCGCACCGAGGCTCTGGGGCTCACCCCCGGCACCCAGACCACCATCCACCACTACCAAACGAGGCGCATCACCCAGAAGTGATGCGCCCCGAGGCAGGAGAGGGTCGGTTCAGTCGCGATCGTCTCTATCGCGCAGAACACCCGAGACGACGGAGGCGACCACCGACGTGATGACCGCGCCGGCGAGGCACGACCAGAAGCCGCCCGTGGTCATGGGGATGCCCAGGGACGTGGAGAGCCAACCCGTCAGCGCAAACAGCAGCGAGTTCGTCACCAGTGCAAACAGGCCGAAGGTGAGGAGATACAGGGGGAAGGCCAGCGTCTTGACGACGGGCTTGATGATCGAGTTGACCAGCGTGAACACGAACGCGATGACAGCGAGCGCGATCACGGTCTCCGAGGTCGTCGTCGACGTGATGGAGATCGACGGAACCAGGAGAGTCGTGACCCACAGGCCTGCCATCGTGGCAACTAACCGAACAATGAATTCCATGCTCCTATTCTTGCGCAGTGGGACGTTGCTTGCATGGCGCGCCCCCATGGGATAGGACTACACGCATGACCAACCTGCGCTTCCGGCCCGCCGTCGTCTCCCTGCCGCGCTACGTGCCCAGTAAGAGCGCTCCCGACGCCGTAAAGATCTCCTCCAACGAGATGCCGTCCCCGCCCGGCCCCGCCGTGCTGGAGGCGATCGCCCGCGAGCTTGAGACGATCAACCGATACCCCGACCTGACAGCGGCCCCCCTGCGCGAGGCCCTCGCACGGCGCTTCGGCGTGGAAGCCGAGCAGGTGTGCGTGGGCACCGGCTCCTCGGCGATCCTCGTGGCGGCGCTATCCGCAGTGTGCCAGCCGGGCAGCCAGGTCGTCTTCCCGTGGCGCTCCTTCGAGTCCTACCCGATCGCCGTTCCCGCCGCGGGCGGGGAGGCCGTGCCGGTGCCCCTGCGCCCGGACGCGACCCACGACCTGGACGCCATGGTCGCCGCCATCGTTCCCGAGACCGTCGCCGTTATCGTCTGTTCGCCCAACAATCCGACCGGCCCAGCCCTGACCTTCGAGGAGATCGCCTCCTTCGTCGCCTCAGTGCCCGACGACGTCATGATCATCGTCGACGAGGCCTACATCGATTTCGCGACGAAACCCGGCGTGCGCACGGCTGTCCCCCTCATCGAGACGCACCCCAACCTCGTCGTCATGCGCACCTTCTCCAAAGCCCATGCGCTCGCGGGCGCGCGCGTCGGCTACGCGATCGGCGACCCCGAGGTCGTCGGCGCGATCCAGGCACTCCTCGTTCCCTTCGGTGTCAGCTCACTCGCGCTGGCAGCGGCCCTGGCATCGCTCGAGGACCCCCAGTCCGTCGAACGCGCCGTCGCCGAAATCGTCGCCGAGCGCGAGCGAATCGTGCCCGCCCTGCGCGCGCTCGGCTACGACATCCCGGATACGCAGTCGAACTTCTACCTGCTGCGCGGAAGCGTCTACGGCCTCGTCGAGGCGTGCGCGCGCGCCGGCCTCATCGTGCGCCCCTTCCGAGAGGGAGTGCGCGTCTCCGTGGGGAGCCGGGAACACAACGATCTGTTCGTGTCCGTCGCCGCCGATTTCGCGCGCTCCGGGGGACTGCGAGCCGACTAGGCAAGGCCCGACCACCCAGCGCGCGCGACTGTCTGGGCGACCCCCTCCTCGTGGGCGTGCCTACGGGACGAGGAGCGCCGCGAGAAGAAGAAGCGCCCACCCGATCTCGGTGAAACCGATCAGCTTGGGGGACAGCGGGCGCTTGCGGGTCCGGCTCAGCGTCGGCATCCCCCACGCGCGAGCCGTCAGGACAAGCCACACGAGCCCGGGCCAGATCGACAGCGCGCCGAACCACCACGCGGCGAATACGGCGAGCGTGCAGGCCGCGTGATACAGCGCTGCACCCATCGCCCAGCGCGGGTCCTTGCGGCCCCTGATCATCGAACGCACCAGCGGCACCGTGCCGATGTAGTGCAGGGCGAACACGGCGCACGCCGCCCACGCGTGGGCGCTCACCGCGGCCGGCGACCCGTCCGCGGTCGCCAAGGAGAAAGCAACCGGCCCCATGATGCTCCCCGCCAGGATCGAGGCTGCGCGGGCAGCGAGTGAGCGCTCGCGGCCCGTCCACACGAGGAAGATGGCGGACGAGGCCAGTGGGGCGAAGGCGAAAGCCCACCACAGCAGCTGGGGGCGCATCGCCAGGAGCGTGATCCCCGGGATCGCGGTGAGTATCCCGTAGGTGACGATGGCGGGCACGATGCGTCCGCGGCGCTTCGCGGGGGTCTTGACCCACAGGCACACCGCCGAGAACATCTGGAACGCCATCGCCCACGCCACGAGCATGAGGACGACCAGCCACGAGAAGGTCAGGGATAGCGCCCACCCCAGCAGGGGAGGGAAGGCCATCATAGTCCACGCGCCGTGCTGGTCGGAGAGCCAGCCGTGGCGCTGGAGCTCGCGCATGCGCGGATTGGCGTGGTGGCGCGCCCGCGGGCGGGCGGGAGCGGTGCCCCGAGCGCCTCCCTTGGGGTGTTTCTGAGGGCGTGCGGTCGAGGTCTGAGCGATCGGCGCTGCGCTGTGCATAGCCTTAGTTTAGTGATGTGTGCCTGTGAAGCTCAATGCCGGGAGCGTCACAGCGCGACGCGGGGCCCCGAGCGGTAATGTCCCCGCATCGTGGTGTCAGCGTGTAGTAATCGGCCTGGTGCTCCTTGTGGTTCAGTGCCGTCCCAACCGGTGCGGTTCCACTGAGGCTACAAGCCGTCGCCCGGCTTCAGGCACGTCAGCGAAGCCCATACGGTCGCGTAAACAACCGTCAGCAACTCGCACACAGGCACGCCCAAACGATTCAGGAGCCTTGGCCTGTGAGGCTCGATACTGGGCAGACCACAACGTGAGATGAGGAGCGAATATGCGCGAGTTGCAGTGAAGCATTGTTGATATGTTCACATCAGACTCAGTTTCGACCCCTTCCGCTCTCTCCTCCGAGGACCGCAGCGCGCGTATCGCGGTGACGGTATTCCCGCTCCTGATTCTGGCGGCGTTCGCCGTAGCGATGATTGCTCCCGCAACGTTCAAGCCCCTGGCACCTGGCGTCAACTGGGCGCTCGGCGTCATCATGTTTGGAATGGGGCTGACCCTCACGCTGCCTGACTTCGGCCTCATCCTCAAGCGCCCCCTGCCGGTCCTGGTTGGCGTCATCGCACAGTTCCTCATCATGCCCCTCGTCGGCTGTTCCCTGTGTTACGTGTTTCGCCTGCCCGACGCGGTTGCTGTCGGTGTCATCCTCGTTGGTTGCGCGCCGGGAGGCACCGCGTCGAATGTGATCTCCTACCTGGCCAAGGCGGATGTCGCCCTGTCGGTCACCATGACCTCGATCTCCACGCTGCTCGCACCCCTCATGACCCCGATGCTCACCGCATGGCTTGTTGGATCCCGCATGCCGGTTGATGGTACGGCCATGACGAAGAACATACTGCTGATGGTCCTTGTCCCGGTTCTCGGAGGCTTTGCTGTCCGCTTCCTAGCGAACAAGGCAGTTGAGAAGATCCTGCCCGTTCTCCCCTGGATCTCCGTGCTGGGCATCTGCTACGTGCTGCTGGTTGTCGTCTCGGGGTCCGTTGACAAGATCCTTACCTCGGGCGCTCTCATCGTTGCTGTTGTCATCTGCCACAACGTGCTGGGTTATCTCTTCGGCTACCTCGCGGGTCGAGTTGGGCGCGGCTCGGATAAGGCGTCGCGTACCACCGCGATTGAGGTTGGTATGCAGAACTCGGCGCTAGCAGCGACTCTGGCAAAGACGCACTTCGCCGCCACCCCCGAAACGGCGCTGCCCGCAGCGGTATTCTCGGTGTGGCACAACCTCTCGGGTGCCCTCCTGGCGATGTTCTTCCGCCGCTGGAAGAACGGCGGTGCGGCCTGAATCGACGAGATTCACTCCGTTGGGTGGCGCACGGCGCGTAGCTCAACGACGTAGCTAAGAGAGGGGAGGGGCGACCCGGTGGGTCGTCCCTCCAATCCTTAGGATGATCGACCTATCGGAGGCGGAGTGCCAGTCGGCCGCGACCTAATCGACCGACTCCATGGCTTCCTCGTTAGTGATCTTTGCGGAAGCCGTCTCGTCGGCGTCGGCGATCTTAGAGAACGAATCGGAAGGGCCCTTCGATTGGTTGGAGCGGTATGGATTCGTCTCCAGCAGGGCGAGGCCGCCTACCGGGCTCAGTTGCTGCTGGTCGGCAGGCCGCACACGCTATTCAACTCGTTCTGGTGCGTGGCAAGGTCACCTACCGCCGCCATGTAATCGGCGGCGCCGGAGAGCGCCGAAGCGGGATCGAAGTTCTTCATCTTCTCCAGGTCGGCGATGACCTTGTCGACAGCGGGCTTGACCTCGTCGTTGCTGATCTTGTTAGAAGCATCCTTGTAGGCGTCGGCGATCTTGCTGAGCTGCTCAGCAGCGGCGGTGGGATCAGTCGGCAGTGCCTGCCCCGAACTAACAACGGCCTGCGCGATCGACTGCCTGGCAGCCTGGACCTCCTTGCAGGCGTCGGCCTTGGACTGGGAGCCGCAGGCGGCCATGCCGAGGGGGAGAAGGGTGACGAGGAAAACTGCAGCAATGCGGCGCTTCATGGGAGACTCCTTGTGGTGTCGATGGAAGATTCCCTGAAAGTCTATCGTCATGAAGAAGTTCGTGACGTCCTTTCGTGGCGACGGAGACTGTTGCCATAGTCCCATGAGAGTGGCGTCGGGTTATAGGACATTTCGTGTTGCTGGGGTTAGTCCCAGGTGTCGTGGTTGGGAGCGGTTTGGGGGGATTGGCCTTATTAGAGGTGT
>ERZ773099.2234-NODE-2234-length-13537-cov-11.788978_pt1 | contig 13537 bp, 18 predicted proteins | sample MGYA00511120_ERZ773099 | MGnify/ENA primary metagenome ERZ773099 (study PRJEB29015, sample SAMEA2738012) | human oral metagenome | biome: human oral; feature: human-associated habitat; material: dental | place: China | collected 2104 ... | reverse complement strand
TTTCAAATTTTATATGCTGTTCCATTATAGTTTCAACTTTTTCTTCATTAGTTTTAGCATTTTCTAATCTATAACTGAGATTATTACACCAATCTTCTATTTCAAAAGGAACTAAATAAGGCTTAGTTGGTTCAAATTCTGCACCAAGAATTAAGTTTTGAGTAGTTTTAAATTTTCCATTTAAATCATGTAAGTTTTCCATAATGTATTTATTGTATTTTTTTATCAGTTCTGTTGTTATTTTTCTATCAGCTTCTAAAAGTGTATTAAAAGCTTTTCTATAATTCTTAACTTCATAATATTCTCTTTCAGACATATCTCTTGGTATGAAATTATGAATTAATATAGAAATAGTTTCAGCTTGTGTTAGAGTATTTCCTTCAATAGCAGTTGAATGATGTGCCATTCTAACTAATATATCCTCCATATACTCAAAGGGTAACTTTTCCATAATTCGTCTCATTTCACCTCTTTTAATAATTTTAATAAGTGATAACAGTTATCTTTCCGTTATCATATTCTGCTAAGAAAATATCAGAAATATTTTCATAGCCAATTTCTTTTAATTGTTCTTGTAACCAATCCATATCTTTATCAATAATTTCAAGTATATTTGTTTGCACAGTTCCATCTGTTATAATTGGATATTTTGGATTTTCTTCATCTTGTAAAACTATTATCAGTTGTCCATTTTGTTCAAGTACAGCTCTTTTAACTTTTCTCACACTATACACTCCATTAGTACGAAGTTTAAAAGCTATATCATTTGCAGTTAAACCCATTCTACGACAAGCCTCAACATCAAGAATACCTTTATTTATAAGAATAACAGGCTGTCCATCTAAAATACTTTTGAATAAAACACTATTTGTTTTTAGCCACTTTAAAGTCAAAACTGTTGTAGCCCATATCATAAGAATTATAAAGTATTGAAAAATACTTATTGCTGGATTGTAAATAACTGCACCAACAATACCCCCTAGGGTATAGTTTAAAACTTGATCTATAGCAGATGAAGGTGCAAGGTTTCCTTTACCTGATATATTTATAACTAAAACTAATGATAAAAGTCCCATAATTAATTTAATAGCAACATTTAAATAAGATAATTCCATTATTTTTTCACCTCTATTATTTCAATTTTTGGATTGTATAAGTCAATTTTTTCTAAAAGATAATTTTCTCCATTATCCCCACTGATAACCCTATAATAAAGAGTACCAACTCTTACTAGTGCTCCATCTATTGAAGCAGAAGTGTTGATATAGATATTTTCTTTATCTGTATTTAAATCTTCAGCAACTTCTTCAATAAAACGAATAGCTCGTCTATATTGGTTATCATTTACCTGAGTAACACGATATTGACTTATTTTTATACATATCACAATAACAATTCCAAGTCCTAAAATAATAGCAAGCTCCCTAAATTTTGTTTCCTTTTGCCCTTGATGATATTTATACATTGTAAAAATAAGACAAATTATTAAAAATATTGTAAGTGCAGCACCCCACCAGTCAAACTTAGCAATTTGTTCTAGTAGGTAATTATATGAATAAAATCTCATCTTTTCCCCTTTTTCTTAATTCTTTAAAAATTTTAATAATTTTAATGAAATAGTTGGTTTTTCTGTATCAACTCCTCTTAAATAATAAAAAAATATAAGAAGAGATAATGAGAAAATACCAATAGCTAAAGCAATAGCAAGTTGTTTATAATTATCTGCTCTTAATGTTTTGAAGTTTTTAAATGTTGTAAAAATAAAACAAAAAATTAAAAAAATACCAATAAAAATAGTCATAAAATTAGCTTTCATTTTATCTCCTTATATTTTAATAATGGGTATTTTATCACTTCTCTTATGTAAAAACAATTATCTGATTATATATTCTTTTTCCTCTGGCAAAAAGCTTTCTTTAAAAGTTCCATTATCAATACTTTGTTTAATTCTCTTAACTTCATCAGTTATATCTGTTATTTTTACTATCCATTCATTTACATATTTTACAACAGCTTCTCCTCTTATTCCAAGTTGTATTGATCTTCTACCTATTGGTTTTCCATGGATATCTCTTTCAGGGTCCCACTGACATCTAACTAATGAGTTTTTAACTTCTTCTTTCCATTCATCTTCTGTTATACCTAAATTAGGTTTATATGATGAGATCACAGAATTTTTAACTATTTCATCAAAGGCTTCTCTTTTAATATCAATAGCCAAAACTCTCTCTTGATTTTCTTTTTCCGCCCAACCACATCTATACATCATCCATAGGAATGAAGGTTTTATCCAAGTCATTCTTGTTAAGCTAAAATGTTCTCCAAATGTTCCTAATTTTATTGCTTCATCAGCAATTACATTGTTATATGCTTGATAAACTCTTATTGTTTTATCATCATATTTTGCATAAACTTTTCTTTCTTGTTCTTCATATTTCATTAATCTTGTTCCTCCACATCTTTATCTGTAAAATCATGTCTATTTAATTGTTTTATTGCGTATTCTCTAATAAGTTCATTTTCATTTTTAGCTAATAATTCTAATTTCTCCTTTGCTTTTGGAGTATTAGTATATCCCAAGGCATAAGTACATTTTCTAGCTATATTGAAAAATTCGTCCTCTTTCGTATAATCAAGTTCCATAACTGCTAAATCATACACACGATTTATTAGTTTAGGAGACTGTTTCTTTTCAAGTAAAAAAGCTAAATCTTCATGTTGACGATGCCTTTTATCATATGCCAATTCAATTAACAATTCATTAAAAGAATCATCTTCTAAATAGTAATCTTCAATTATAATCATAAATAAAGTTATCATTTTTTCAATAATATATTCTGTATCATTGCTAACATCTTTTTTTTGTTCATCTTTTAAAAATTTTATCACTTTTCGTGGCTCATTTTTAAATTTTTCTATCAACTCTTCATAACTTAAATTTAATATCATTTCTCTTTCTTTTATTGTCATTTTTAATCTTCCTTTTATTTTAATATTTTTTTAATCATATGATACATAACTTTCTCAGTAATCTTATGAAGTTTTTTTATTAGTTCCTTTTTTTAATTGTATTGTATTTTTTGTTTTTAATCAATTATTTTTATATAATAAAAAAAGCCAAATGTAAGTTTTAGGCTCACACTTGGCTTTCTGATTATTCTATTATTTTGAGAATAAAGCTTTTACTTCATGTTTTTGGATTAATCCTACTGATTTATCAATGATTTCTCCATTTCTAAATACTAGTAAAGTAGGTACGCTCATAATTCTGTATTGAGCCGCTAATTCTTCTTCTTCATCTATATCTACTTTAACTATTTTTTTGTTTGGATCTTCTTCTACAACTTCATCTAATATAGGTACTAAACTTTTACAAGGTCCACACCAATTTGCACCAAAATCTACCACTACTATTCCTGTTGCATTTAATACTTCAGCTTCAAAATTTTCTTTTGTTCCTTTTATTATTGCCATTTTATATCCTCCTATAAATTTATTTTATATATTATTATTTATGTATACATTATAAAATAGCTTTTGCATATTTTCAGTGACATAATCACATTATTCTTTTTTACTTATTTATTTACCGTAAAATGAAGGAAAATATTGAAGAAAAAATATTGCAATATTAAATTAATACTAGTATAATTTTAAGAAAAGGTAGTAAAAACAAATAATAAATAAAAGAGGGAATTTATTGTTATGTGTAGATCTAATATTGATGTTTATCATACTAATGATGAGTTATTTTTTGAAAACAAATGAACTAATTATTTCAAAAGATACAAACTGGCTAGGAAGTGGAATGTATTTTTGGGATAATTTATCAAATGCAAAATACTGGAAAAATGAAAAATTAAGAAAAAAAGAAACTACTAACAAAAAAATAATAAAAGGGAAAATTTTTTTAGAAAAGTTACTTGATTTAACTGATGTTGAAACTGTTAGATCTATTGATAAGATATGGAATGTTATTTCAAATTCTTCTAAAATACAAAAAATGAAAATAGAAAAAGCTGAACTAGGTAGAAAATTAGATGTTATCTTTGATTTTTATAAAGCATATTTATCAAAAGAATTTGATTATAATGTTATAAAAGGTTTAGGTAGCTATAAAAGGGATTTAATGAGAAGTTTGGATTTATTTAGTGAGAGTAATTTAACACTATCTAGTAAAACAATATATTCTGTAAAAGAAAGTACTTGTATAAGTAAATTTGAAATTATTGATGAGGGAGGAAGAAATGAATAATAAATTAATAGAAGCTTTAAACTTTTTAAATACACTTTCAGAAGAAGAGATCAAAAATCAATTTGAAAAATCTTTTAAAAAATTTGAAGATGTAAAGTATGATGATGATTTCTTTATAAATATTAATTATAATGATGAATTTTTAATAGATTTAAAAACTAATTGTATATATAATAATGAAAATAATGTGTTAGGTAACTTAGATGAATATTTCATAGCAGCCTAATTTAAAAGGAGGAAATATAAAGTGAAAGAAAGTTTTTTTAGACTAAGATTACAATTTACTGAAGAAATAATCTTCAAAAAAAATAGTGATTTTAAAGATAGAAAAATTAAATTAAAAGTTTCTCACAAATTAGAAATCAAGAATATTGATGAAACATCATCTAGTGTAAAATTAACATTTAATATTTTTACTGAAGAAGAATTAGAAGTATCTCCATTTTTTATTTCAATTACTCAATTAGGAGAATTTCAATATCCAAGTGATTTAGATAAAACTGATTTAGAAAATTTATTAAATATTAATGCTCCAGCAGTTCTATTATCCTATATAAGAGGATTAGTTTCACAAATAACAGCTTTTAGTGGATATCCAGCATTAATAATTCCTTTGATGAATTTTGCTAAATAAATATATAAAATAAATGGTTCTTTATCATATATATATATGTGTTAAAGAACCTATTTTATTGTCTATCAATTAATGGAATTTTCTAATATTTTATGCTAAAATAAAAGAAAATATATAATTATGTTAGGGAAATATTATGGAAAATATAAAAGAAAAATTTGAATTTGAAGTTAGTCCTGAATATGAAGGAATGAGATTAGATAAATATTTAGCTGAACAGATTGAAGAAGCAACTCGTTCTTATTTAGAAAAACTTATAAATAACTTCTATGTAAAAATAAATTCAAAAGTTATAAATAAGAATGGTAGAAAATTAAAGTCAGGTGAAAAAATTGAAATTTCTATTCCTGAAGAAGAAAATATAGATATTGAAGCTGAAAATATTCCTTTGGATATAGTTTTTGAAAATGATGATTTTATTTTAGTAAATAAAAAATATAACATGGTAGTTCACCCTGCCTATGGAAACTATACAGGTACTTTGGTAAATGCTCTTCTATACTATACAAACAACCTATCTTCTGTAAATGGAAATATAAGACCTGGTATTATTCACAGACTAGATAAAGACACAAGTGGATTAATATTAGTTGCAAAAAATAATTTTGCTCATGCAAAACTTGCTTCTATGTTTATAGATAAAACTATACATAAGACTTATCTTTGTATAGTTAAAGGTAACTTTTCGGATGAAAACTTAGAAGGTAGAATAGAAAATTTAATTGGTAGAGATACTAAAGATAGAAAGAAAATGGCTGTAGTTAAAGAAAATGGTAAACTTGCCATATCTAATTATAGGGTTGTGGAACAAGTTAAAGATTATTCTTTGGTGGAAGTTCTTATAGAAACTGGAAGAACTCATCAAATAAGAGTGCATATGAAGAGTATAAATCACCCTATTTTAGGTGATGTTATCTATGGAAGTGAAGATAAAAATGTAAAAAGACAAATGTTACATGCCTTTAAATTAAAATTTTTAAATCCTTTAGATAACAAAGAATATACATTTACAGGAAAATTATTTGACGACTTTATAGAAGTTGCAAAGAGATTAAATTTCGACATTAACAAATACACTATTTAATAAAATAAAAAATAAACGAGTCACATAGTTGGAAAAAGTAAAAAACAAGTGAAATTTAGCTAGCAATGAATTGTTTTTTACTTTCCATTTAGCTAGTGACGAAGTATTTTTAATTTGGAGGCACTCATGGATAATCCATTGTATCTATACGATTTAGAATATAAAAATGTCATAGGTGTAGATGAGGCAGGAAGAGGTCCACTTGCAGGACCAGTTGTTGCAGCAGCTGTGATATTAAAACAATATAGTGAAGAACTAGATGAAATTAATGATTCTAAAAAGTTAACAGAGAAAAAAAGAGAGAAATTATATGATATAATATTAAATAACTTCAATGTTGCAGTAGGAATTGCAAGTGTGGAAGAAATAGATAAATTAAACATTCTTAATGCTGACTTTTTAGCAATGAGAAGGGCATTAAAAGATTTAGAGAAATTTCAAGATGCTAAAAAAGATTATATTGTTCTAGTTGATGGGAATTTAAAAATAAAAGAATATGAAGGAAAACAATTACCTATAGTTAAGGGAGATGCAAAAAGTCTTAGCATTGCAGCTGCCTCTATAATTGCAAAAGTTACTAGAGATAGAATTATGAAAGACTTAGGACTTAAATATCCTGATTATGATTTTGAAAAAAATAAGGGCTATGGAACTAAAAAGCATGTGGAAGCAATCAAGACTAAGGGTGTTTTGAAGAATGTTCATAGAAAGGTATTTTTAAGAAAAATTTTAGATGAAACTAAAGATGAACCTAAGGAAGTACAATTAAGAATACTTTAAAATAAAGGTCAGTGATAATTTTGAATACAAGAGAAATAGGAAATAAATACGAAGATAAAAGTGTGGAAATCTTAATTAAAAACAGTTACAAGATACTTGATAGAAATTATCAAAATAAATATGGTGAAATAGATATAATTGCACAAAAAGATGATGAAATTGTATTTATTGAAGTTAAATATAGAAAAACAAATAAGTTTGGTTATGGCTATGAAGCTGTAGATAGAAAAAAATTATTTAAAATTGTTAAACTAGCACAACACTATATACAGTCTAAAAAATATGAAAAATACAAAATGAGAGTTGACTGTATGAGTTACTTAGAAGATGAACTTGACTGGATAAAAAACATTGTATGGGGTGATGAAATTGGCTTTTAGTTGTCCTAAATGTAGATGTAGACATTGCGAAGAAAAAAGCATTATCTTACCTGAAAAAAAGAAAAATTTTATAAAAATAGAGCTTAATACTTACTATGCTAAAACTTGCTTAAATTGTGGCTATACAGAATTCTACTCTGCAAAAATTGTAGATGATGAAACTGAGAAAAAATGTAAGGACAATGTTGAACCTGAAGGAAGCTATTAAAAAGAGTTTTAGATTTTTACTCTTCGATAATAGCTGTACATCTTGTCATAATACTTTAGACAGGGAAGGCTTCATCTGTTCTAAATGTTTAGAAAATTTAAAAAGAGAAGCCTACTTAAAAAATAAGGAGAATTTTTTCTATGTTTTCATCTATGAAAAAGCTATAAGGCAGATTATAGCTGACTACAAATTAAGAAATAGAAAAGATTTAGCAAAGGATTTAGCCTATCTTATTCAAAAACCTTTTTTTCAGTTGCTTGAAAGAGAAAAAATTGATGTTGTAATACCTGTTCCAATAAGTAATGAAAGAATGCTTGAAAGAGGATTTAATCAAATAGAGTATCTTTTGGAGCTTTTATCTGTCAATTACAAAAAAATTCAAAGAATTAAAGACACAAAACATATGTACAATTTAAAAGATGTTAAAAAAAGAGCAAAAAATGTTAAAAATGTTTTTAAAAATAAGTTGAATTTAACTAATAAAAATGTTTTAATAGTTGATGATGTAGTAACAAGTGGAGCTACAATTCATTCCATAACTGAGGAGTTAAGAAAAACTAATGAAAACATTGATATAAAAGTATTTTCAATAGCTATAGCAAGACACTTCATTAACAATTAACTTGCAAAGGGGGGAAAGAAAATGGAAGTATATATAGATAATCAAAAGACGAACTTCGGTAGGCGAACTAAAGATTTAGAAAAGATCTTAAAAGCTATCAGCAAAAAACTGGAAAAAAATAATAAAGTTATAGAAAATATCTATATTAATGGAAGTTCAATAGAAGAGTTCCCTTTCATAGATATGGATATGAAAAATGTGATGGAAGTCACTACAAAATCATATGTTGATTTATCTCTTGAATCCCTAAACCTTTCAAAAGAATATATTGAAATATTTTTTGATATAAACAGTGGTTTTCAAGAAAATATTATAGAGAAAGAAGAAATTTCTGCAATTGAAATTGAAGAAACTGATGTTTTTCTAAATTGGTTTTCAGATTTATTGCATTTTTTAACTACTAATTATAGCTTTACTTTTCTTGAATTAGAAGAAACTTTTGAAACTTTTAAAGGAGAACTAGCTATTTTATCTGAGTTTAAAGAAAAGAAAGACTATATTGCTTATGTAAGTACTTTAAATTACTGTGTTTCTGATATACTTGAAACATTCGTTGCTAATATAGATTATTACCAAAAATGTATACTGGATGATGAGGCACAAAAGAAGATTTTATTTTAATAGGAGGATTTATGAGAAGATTAGTTATAGCAGGAAACTGGAAAATGTATAAAAACAATAGCGAGGCTGTTGCAACATTGACAGAATTAAAAAATTTAACAAAGGATGTAAACAATGTAGATATAGTTATAGGAGCTCCTTTCACTTGCCTTTCAGATGCAGTTAAGGCTGTTGCAGGAAGTAATGTAAAAATTGCTGCTGAAAATGTATATCCAAAAATAGAAGGAGCATATACTGGAGAAATTGCTCCTAAGATGCTCAAAGATATTGGAGTGGAATATGTTATCTTAGGTCACTCTGAAAGAAGAGAATATTTTAAAGAAAGTGATGAATTCATAAATCAAAAAGTTAAGGCTGTTTTAGAAATAGGTATGAAACCTATACTTTGTATTGGTGAAAAGTTAGAAGAAAGAGAAGGAGGGAAAACTCTTGAAGTTCTAGCTACTCAAATCAAAGGTGGACTTGCTGATTTATCTAAAGAAGAAGCTGTAAAAGTTATAGTTGCCTATGAACCAGTTTGGGCTATAGGAACAGGTAAAACTGCAACTCCTGAAATGGCACAAGAAACTCACAAAGAAGTTAGAAATGTACTAGCTGAAATGTTTGGAAAAGAAGTTGCTGATAAAATGATAATTCAATATGGTGGATCAATGAAACCTGAAAATGCAAAAGATTTATTGAGTCAAGAAGATATTGATGGAGGACTTGTTGGAGGAGCTTCATTAAAAGCAGATTCATTCTTTGAAATTATAAAAGCAGGAAATTAAAAATATATTGGAGGAAATTTTAAATGATAGGTATAGGAATCGTAGGGCTACCTAATGTTGGAAAGTCTACATTATTTAATGCAATAACTAAGGCAGGAGCAGCAGAGGCAGCAAACTATCCTTTTTGTACAATAGAACCAAATGTTGGAATGGTAACTGTTCCAGATGAAAGATTAAATGCACTTGCACAAATTATAAACCCTGAAAGAATAGTTCCTGCAACTGTTGAATTTGTTGATATAGCAGGACTAGTAAAAGGAGCTTCAAAAGGAGAAGGTTTAGGAAATAAGTTCTTATCAAATATCAGAGCAACATCTGCTATCTGTCAAGTTGTAAGATGTTTTGATGATGAAAATGTAATTCATGTAAGTGGTGAAGTAAACCCTATAAGTGATATAGAAGTAATCAATACAGAGTTAATTTTTGCAGATATAGAAACTATTGAAAAAGCAATAGAAAAACATGAAAAATTAGCAAGAAATAAAATTAAAGAATCAGTAGAACTTATGGCAGTTTTACCAAAAGTTAAAAAACATCTTGAAGAATTTAAACTTTTAAAAACTTTAGATTTAACTGATGAAGAAAAACAAGTTTTAAAGAACTATCAATTACTTACTTTAAAACCTATGATATTTGCAGCCAATGTTGCAGAAGATGATTTAGCAAGTGGAAATAAATATGTAGATTTAGTAAAAGATTATGCAGAAAAAATTGGTTCAGAAGTTGTAATAGTTTCGGCTAAGGTTGAAGCTGAATTACAAGAAATGGACGATGAGAGTAAAAAAGAATTCTTAGAAACTTTAGGAGTTAAAGAAGCAGGACTTAATAGACTTATAAGAGCAGGATTTAAACTTTTAGGTCTACAAACATACTTCACAGCTGGTGTAAAAGAAGTTAGAGCTTGGACTATTAGAATAGGAGACACTGCACCTAAGGCAGCTGGAGAAATACATACAGACTTTGAAAAAGGATTTATAAGAGCAAAAGTTGTTTCTTATGATGACTTTATCAAATATTCAGGTTGGAAAGGTTCTCAAGAAAATGGAGTGCTAAGACTTGAAGGAAAAGAATACATTGTCCAAGATGGAGATTTAATGGAATTCTTATTTAATGTGTAAGTTATAAAAGTTATAGAATTTTAGGGGTTTTTGTAGTTTTAAATTAAGTATTTTTTACTTTAACTTTAGTAAATAAGTGCAGTACCCCTTTTTTTCTTTTAAAAAAAGTTGAAAATTTGAATATTTAATGGTATATTTTTAATATATTATGTAAAAATAAAATTATTAGGAGGAAAAATGAGTTTTAATTGTGTAAAAAAAGTTGAAAACGATTATGATAAGTATGTACTTGTAAGTACTACAGGTAAGATAGTTCTACCTGATTATTTAGACAAAAAAAGTAAAGACCTTGCAAAAGCTGTTATTGAAAAAAATGAATTTACAGCAAAAGCATCTGAAAAATTAGCAATGACATTAGTAAATAATAAAAAGGTTATAGATTTTATAATAGTTGGTTTAGGAGATAAAGCTAAATTAGATTCTAAAAATATAAGACAATATCTTTTTGATACTTTAAAAAATGAAACAGGTAAAGTTTTATTAAGTTTTGCTGATGAAGTATTAGATAATATGGATATTGTTGCTGAAGTGGTTGAACATATCAACTATAAGTTTGATAAATATTTCTCTAAGAAAAAAGATAAATTCTTAGAAGTTTCTTATCTAACAGATAAAAAAGTTCCTAAATTAATAGAAGGTTATGAACTTGGTAAAATTTCTAACATAGTAAAAGATTTAATCAATGAACAAGCAGAAGTTATGACTCCAAAAGCACTTGCTGATAAGGCTGTTGAACTTGGTAAACAATTTGGTTTCCAAGCTGAAATCATGGATGAAAAGAAAATTCAAAAATTAGGAATGAATGCTTATCTTTCAGTTGCAAGAGCAGCTCATCATAGACCTTATCTTATAGTTATGAGATATAAAGGCGATGAAAAATCTAAATATACTCATGGTTTAGTAGGAAAAGGACTTACTTATGATACAGGAGGTTTATCTTTAAAACCTACTGAAAGTATGCTTACTATGAGATGTGACATGGGGGGAGCAGCAACTATGATGGGAGTTATGTGTGCTGTTGCTAAAATGAAAGTTAAAAAGAATGTCACTTGTGTTATAGCTGCTTGTGAAAACTCTATAGGACCTAATGCTTATAGACCTGGAGATATTCTAACTGCTATGAATGGTAAAACTATAGAAGTTACTAACACTGATGCTGAAGGAAGATTAACTTTAGCTGATGCTTTAACTTATATAGTTAGAAAAGAAAAAGTTGATGAAGTTATAGATGCTGCAACTTTAACAGGAGCTGTTATGGTAGCTCTTGGGGAAGATGTAACAGGAGTATTTACTAATAATGATGAAATGGCAAAAGAAATTATCTCTGCTTCAATAAGCTGGAATGAATATTTCTGGCAAATGCCTATGTTTGATATCTTCAAAAAGAACTTAAAATCTCCTCATGCTGACATGCAAAATACTGGTGTTAGATGGGGTGGATCAACAAATGCTGCTAAGTTCTTAGAAGAATTTATTGATGATATAAAATGGACTCACTTAGATATAGCTGGTACAGCTTGGGCTAGCGGAGCTAATCCATATTATTCTCAAAAAGGAGCTACAGGACAAGTATTTAGAACTGTATTCTCTTATTTAAAAAATAGTAAAAATTAACATATAAAAAATGGAGCTTTAAAAGCTCCATTTTTTATAATCTTTTAAGGATTTTCGTATGAAAAATTTTATTTCTATCTATTATTTATTTATGATTTCTAACATATCTTCAACTGTCTTTTCTCCAAAATAAACATGTTGATCATCTACTATAATAGCAGGTACACTCATGATATCATATCTATTTTTGAAATCTTGGAAAGTAAAGATATTTATCATTTCCATTTCAATATTTTTATTTAAAGTTGCAATTCTTTGAGTTGCTTGAACTGTCTTTGGACATTTAGTACAAGACAATGAAATTCCAATTTTAATATTTACTGGTTTATTAATTTTTTCAATTTTTTCTAGGCTTTCAGGAGCAACTTTTTGTCCTGGTCCTGCAACATTATATAGTCCAAGTATGAATGAATTTAATTCATGTCCACTTGGTAAACTTGAATATTTTAAACCAGAGAAGCTTCCATCTTTATCTAAAATAGCTATAGTAGGAGTTCTTGTAATTTTAACCTTAGCTTCTAATTCTTTGTTTTCTCCTTCATTATATGAAGAGAATTTTAATTTTTCAGGAGCTATAGAAGCTATATCTTTTACTGCTTCTTCAATAGCTAGAGATTCTTCAATAGCAGGATTTTTGAAAACTACTATTTCTACTGGATTTTCAAATCTATCAACAACTGTTACTAATTGTTGTTTTAAATCATCATCTAAGAATTGTTCTTTTTCTGTTTTAATAGATGTTGTTTTTTGTTCTTCTTTTTCTTCTTTCTTAAGTCCTAATTCTTCTCTTAAATCATGAACATATTTTTCTATACTTGTAGCAGCAATAGCTCCATCAGCAACAGCTGTTACAACTTGTCTTAATCTCTTAGGTCTGATATCTCCTACTGCAAATACTCCATCAACATTAGTCATTAAATCTTCATTAGTAGGTATAAAACCTCCTTGACCTATTTCAATATGTCCTTTGAATATTTCACTTGAAGGTGCATATCCAACAAATACAAATACTCCAAATGTTTCTCCAACTTTTGCTTTATATTCAGTAATTTCTCCTGTTACATTATTTTTAAATTTAGCTGCTGTTGGTTTCATATCCCCTGTTAATTCAATTAATTCAGTATTGAATTTAGTTGTAACTTTTGGATTAGCTTTTACTTTATCCCCTATAGATTTAGCACAAGTAAAATCTGGTTCTCTTGCTATTATTGTTACAGATTTTCCGTATTTTGTTAAGAACATTGCTTCTTCAGCAGCAGCAAATCCTGCTCCTATAACAAAGATATCCATTCCTGTGAAGAACTCTCCATCACAAGTTGCACAATAAGCAACTCCTCTTCCTGTAAATTCTTGTTCTCCTGGGAATCCTAACTTTCTAGGTGCTGCCCCTGTTGCTATTACAACACTAAGAGTTTTATATTCAGCATTATTAGTTTTAATAGTCTTTATTTTTT
>ERZ773099.2229-NODE-2229-length-13567-cov-5.605462_pt1 | contig 13567 bp, 9 predicted proteins | sample MGYA00511120_ERZ773099 | MGnify/ENA primary metagenome ERZ773099 (study PRJEB29015, sample SAMEA2738012) | human oral metagenome | biome: human oral; feature: human-associated habitat; material: dental | place: China | collected 2104 ... | reverse complement strand
ACCCATTCAACACACCGAACCCCTAAACCCCCATACACGCCCCTGAATAACCTTCCTTCTATGAGTGCAGCATCATCTGCCTGGAGGGTGCCCTCGACTACATCAAGCGCTACCGCCCCGTCTTGAAGGAGATGTCGGAGCAGACTGATGACCCGGAGCGTCGTCAGGAGCTCGAGCAGATGGCCGAGCTCAGCCTCACTCTGCTCGAGGGGCCGGTGACGACCTTCTACGAGGGCGTCATGGCCGCCTACATCACCCACGTGCTGCAGATGGTGGAGTCCAACGGTCACTCGTTCTGCTACGGGCGCTTCGACCAGTACATGAACGATCTCTACCACGCCGACCTTGAGGCCGGGCGCATCACCCAGGAGTCCGTCCTGGAGCTGCTCACGCACTTCTTCATCATGAACTCCTCCCAGAACAAGGTGCGCGCCATCGGGCACACCAGGTTCTCCCAGGGATACCCGCTCTACAGCAACCTCATGGTCGGCGGCTACAGGCCCGACGGCCAGGACGGCACCAACTCTCTGTCCTACCTGTGCGTCGAGGCGATGAACCTGTGCCGCCTGGCGGAGCCCAACTTCTCCATGCGCTACAACCGGGATACTCCCCGTGACCTGGTCACCCTCGCCGCCCGCCTCATTCGCACCGGCTGCGGCATGCCCTCAGTGTTCAACGACCACGTCGCGGTCAAGGGGCTCATAGGGCTGGGAGTCCCCGAGGAGGACGCTCTGGACTACGCCGCCATCGGCTGCGTGGAGACCGGCGTCCAGGGCAGGTACGGACACCGCGCTACCGGGATGACCTACGTCAACTGGGGCAAGATGCTCGAGATTCTGCTCAACAACGGAACGGATCCCGCTTCCGGTATCCAGCTTCTCAGCCTGACTGGCGAGTCGGGCACGGACATCGACTTCAGCAGCTACGACGAGGTGTGGGACGCCTGGAAGACGGTGCTGCGCCACTACTCGGACCTGGCTGTGGAGTGCGACGCCATCTGTGACCGCAGTCTGGAGACCTACGACACCTCCCCGTTCGCCAGCGTCCTCGTCGACGACGCGCTCGAGCTGGGAAAGACCCTCAAGGAGGGAGGGTGCCGTTACGATGTCGTCTCGCAGTCCAATACCGGGCCCAGCGTCGTCGGCAACAGCCTGGCGGTCATCAAGCACTTCGTCTTCGATGAGGGGAAGTGGACCTTCCAGCAGCTCAAGGCCGCTCTGACGGACAACTGGGCCTCGCCGGAGTCGCAACGGATCTTCCGCGACGTCACCAGGTACCGCAGCTTCGGCAACGATGAGGACGAGGTCGACCTCATCGTCAAGGACGTCTTCGACTCCTACCTCGACCTGCTGCCCGGTTACCACACCATCCGCACCGGCCGGGGAACTCGTGTCAGCAGGTACACGATGTCCACATCCAACATCACCTCCTACGTTCCCAACGGCATGGTGGTCGGGGCCACCCCCGACGGGCGCCACGCGGGCGAGCCCCTGAACGAGGGCTGCTCCCCGACCCAGGGCACGGACGTCTCCGGCCCCATGGCGCTCATCAACTCCGTCTCCAAGCTGCCCAATGACAGGGTGGCGGCCGGACAGCTGCTGAACACCCGCTTCACCCCGATGACGCTCGCAGGGGAGGAGGCGCTCGACAAGTTCGTCAGCTTCCTCTACGCCTCCCTGGAGAAGGGGATCTACCACAACCAGTTCAACGTTATTGATAGCACGATCCTGCGGGCCGCCCAGAAGGACCCTGACAAGTATCGCAACCTCATCGTCCGGGTGGCCGGCTACTGCGCTCAGTTCGTGTCCCTGATGCCCGAGGCCCAGGAGGCGATCATCGCCCGAACGGAGCTTGAGCTGTGACCACGGGGCTGATCGGGTTCATTCAGGACTACAGCACCAGGGACGGACCCGGTCTGCGGTCCACCGTCTTCATGAAGGGCTGCAGCCTCGCCTGCAAGTGGTGCGCCAACCCCGAGCTGATCTCCTTCGACGACCAGCAGGTCTACTTCTTCCCCGAAAGGATCACGGACCCGGACATGGCCCTGCGGGAGAACGAGGGGGCGCTGGTCAGGCAGGGCGGGCAGTGGCGTCTTGACCGCAGCCGTCTGCCCGAGCCGGACGAGCTCATCGAGCGCAACACCCAGATGATCTTTGAGGCGGTCTCCAGAAGGATGAGTGTTGACGAGTGCGTCGGCAGGCTTCTACGGAACACGGAGTTCTACACAGCCTCCGGTGGAGGAGTGACCTTCTCCGGCGGCGAGGCGATGATCCAGGTGGCCTTTGTCTCCGAGTGCCTCAAGAGGATCAAGGACAACGGTGTCCACACCACGGTGGACACAGCGGGGAGTGTTCCGTGGACCTACTTCTCAAAGGTGCTGGACTACACGGACCTTTTTCTGTACGACATCAAGTCCTGTGACGAGCAGCTGCACAAGCAGGGGACGGGGGTCAGGAACGATCGGGTCCTCAAGAACGCTCGACAGCTGGCCGAGGCGGACACGCCCATGTGGGTGAGGCTCGTCGTCATCCCCGGATGGAACGACGACGTCGCGGACCTGGAGGACCGGCTCCGTTTCACCGCCTCACTCGGGAACGCTGTCAAGAGGGTCGACCTGCTGGGCTACCACACGCTGGGGGTGGGGAAGTACCTGAGGCTCGGCCTGGACTATCCCTTGCCCAGCCTGCCAAGGCTGGATGAGGACCTCATCAGGCGGGCGATGAAGCTCGGAACCGGCTTGGGACTGAATATGCACTACGAGCCCGGTGCCCACACCTGAGCCAGTGCCCTGCGTCGTTAGCTCGCTGCTGGTTCTGGTGGGGTCCGGGGGTATGGGGCGTAGGGGTCCGGCTCCGGTGGAGCTGACGTGTCGGGTGATGAGAGGGACCGGCTCGTCAGGTGGGCGCGCAGGCGCAAGTCGGCTCAGGCGCTGGCGATGAGGTGCCGTATCGTGCGGGAGTGCTCCACCGGGGCGTCCAACGCGGAGGTCGCGCGCCGGGTGGGGACGTCACTGCCCACGGTGCGCAAGCGGCGCGGCGGGTTCGCCGAGCGTCGTTGACGGGCTGGTCGACGAGCCCAGCTCGGGCAGGCCCCGGTGACCGGGGTGGAGCAGGTCGGGCAGGTCATCATCAACGCCCTGGAGTCCAGGCCCCAGGGGGCAACGCACTGGTCGCGGGCGAGGACGGCTCGCCACTCGGGGCAGTCGGCCTCCACGATCGGCAGGATCTGGAGGGCCTTCGGTCTCCAGGCGCACCGCACCGAGGGGTTCAGGCCGCCCAACGCCCCCTTGATCACCGGAAAGGTCTACGACATCGTGGGCCTGCACCTCGAGCCGCCCGAGGCGGCTGCTGTGCGTGGATGACAAGTCCCAGGCCCAGGTCCGTTCCCAGCCGGCCCTGTCCGTGGCCGTCCGCCGGATCGAGGAGAACCTGGAGGAGCGGACCTTCGAGCGCACTACCCACGGTGCGCGCCCGCCCCCCTCGGGGCCGGCATCCTTCCGCGGATCGACGGCGCCTTGGCCGCCCTCGACGACGGCGACCTCGACCTCGTCATCGTCCCCGCCGTCGTCCCGCTCACCCGGTACCGGCACCGCGTCATCGGCTCTGAGCCGGTGGTCCCCACAGATCCCGAGACGCCTGCCGACGGCTGCGGGACGGGCACGCCTGCCGCGGGTGTCACGGTTGACGACGTCTCCCGCCGCACGCTGTCGCTCGTGCCCGACACCTGCAGGCTGACGACCTTCACCCGTGACCTGCTCAGCGACCGGGAACTGCCGCTGGACGCCTACTCCGGTGAGGCCTCCGGCTACCGGGAGCTTGAGGACTGGACGGCCATGGGGCCGGGCGGCGCGCTCCTGCCACGCTCGAGGGTCGTTGCCACGAGATCCTGCCCAGGACCGTCGCCGACGCCGTTGGCGGGCCGATCACTGTCAGCCATGAGGCCGCCTGGGACAGCACCTGCCCTACGCCGACGCGCTGGAGACCCTGGTGGGGGTGCTGGTGGAGATGCTGACCGCCTGAGCCCAGACCCACGCGTCGCGGCCACAACGCCATAGCGTCCCCGGTGAAACATTCTTGCAAACCATCACAACCAGCCTCATACTATGTATAGACAACGAACCTCTCTGAACAACCTTCAGTAAATCATATTCATCGCATGAATGCGCATCCATCTACCAAGAAACTCTTCCACAACCTCCAGCACGTCCATGGTAGGCTGTGCGCCATGCTGAACGAGCACCGTTCACCTGCTGATGCACCTCAAGGTGATCGGCAGCAGATACCTCACGGAACTTCTTCCTCTCCTCTCGAGCATCGCAAGGGGACGGCTTGTGCGCTCACGACTGAGAGGCTCAGCGTTACTGACGCTCCTCGGCAGCCGCTCCTGCCCGAACGAAGGCGCAGGCCCTCCCGGCCTCCTCTGGCACCTCTGGCGGCAGTCCAGGGCGCAGCGACCGATGCCCTGGCACCCGTTGCGCTGCGGCACCCGGTCCCGGCTCAACCGTGACCCGGGATCGCCGCCGCCCCGAGGAGCAGGAGCGGCACGACGTCGCACGTGTGAGGATTCTCGGCCCGGTTCACGTGCTTGATGCGGACGGGGCTCCGGTTCCGCTGTCGGGATCTCGCACGGTTGCGCTGATCGCACGACTAGCGCTCACGGCGGGAGCCTGCGTGCCCGCGGAGGTACTCCTTGACGATATCTGGGAGGGACGGTTTCCTGAGGGAGGCGTTGCGACACTGCGCAGACTCGCCTCGCGGACCCGCACACGTCTCACAGAGCACCACCTGGACATCGGCCCCAGCCCCAACGGCGGCGGCTACCAGCTCATGCTCGAGCCGGAGCAGGTCGACGCGCTCCGGTTCGAACGCCTTGCGGAGGAAGGTGCTCACCTCTTGCGGGAGAACGTGCCGACACGGGCGTACGACACACTGACCCAGGCGCTGTCGCTGTGGGCGGGAACGCCACTTTCCGGGGTTGAGTCGGAGTTCGCCCTGCGCGAGGCCGCGCGGCTGGAGGAGCTGCACCTGCAGGTTCAGGAGGACCGTCTGCTCGCGGTGTCCGCCCTTGAGGGCCCTGAGGCGGCGGTGAGCGGCCTGCAGTCCCTTGCGCACTCGTTCCCGCTGCGTGAGCGCACCCACTCTCTGCTCATGAGAGCGCTGCACGACTCGGGCCAGCGCTGCGCCGCCCTCGCCGTCTACGACAAGCTGCGCCGCTCACTCGCGGGAGAGCTCGGGGTGGCTCCCGATCAGCGGATCACCACGCTGCGAACGGAGATCCTGCGCGACGACCAGGCCGCACCATCAGGATGGAGAAGCCCGTACCTCACGCGGGCGGTGGGCAGGGACCGTGAGATGGGCCAGATCAGGGAGTGTTTCGACCGTACCCGTCTGGTTACCCTGACCGGTGCCGGAGGCGTCGGGAAGACACGTCTGGCCGCCGAGTACGCGGTACGCACCACCGAAGGGCCACCGGGCCACGACCCGACACGACGAGTCTGCTTCGTCGAGCTCGCCGCTCTGCGGCACGGGGATAGCCTCGTCGAGGCCGTGAGCGCCTCCCTCAGCACCCATGACGCGTTCCTGTCGTCACGCTCAAACACCCATGTCACCCGCATCACCTCAGCGTTGTCCAGTACACCGACGCTGCTGGTCCTCGACAACTGCGAGCACATGATCGAGCCCGCCGCCGCCCTGGCCGCCGAGATGCTCTCAGCCTGCCCTCATCTACAGATACTGGCCACCAGTCGAGAACCCCTCTTGACACCGGGTGAGGCAGTGCTCAGGGTGCAGCCGCTTCCACTGACCGACGGGGACGAGGACGACGACGGTGGCGCAGTCGAGCTCTTCGCACAGCTCGCCGGTCTGTCCGACCTGGGCTTCCGCCTTCACGAGGGCAACCGCACCCTCGTGGAGGACATCTGCCGACGTCTCGATGGGCTCCCGCTCGCGATCGAGCTGGCGGCCGCCCGCGCCGGCTCAATGGGGCTTGAGGGTATTGCCAGCCATCTGGATGAGACGTTCCGGCTCCTGTCGTCGACTCGGCGTACCGGTTCATCTCGCCACCGGAGTCTCAACGCGGTCCTGGACTGGACATGGAATCTGCTCAGTCCCGAGGAACAGGTGCTCGCACGGAGGCTCGCATGGCTTCCCGCTGGCACGAGCTCGCAGACCGCGAGGCGTGTCTGCGCGGGCCACGGCCTGCCGGAGGAGGAGATCCCGTTCCTGCTCTCCTCCCTCGCGGACCAGTCCCTGCTCACAGCATCGCCCTCGGCCGGAGCCCCATCCGGCTACCGACTGCTCGACACCACACGGAGGTACCTGCTGCGCCGCCTCGACGAGGCGGGGAAGACAAGTCTCATGGCGCGGTCCGCCGCGGAGTTCTTCCGGGCAAAGATCCAAGACTCCTTCCAGGGCCTGCTACACAGTCGTCAAACCGAGTCGCTCACCTGGTTGGACACCGAGCACGACAACATCGTGGAGGTGATGCGCCACCTGGACCGGGCAGAGGACCTGGTGCCATTCGTGCTCCCCATGTCGTGGTACTGGATCATCCGAGGCCGTGTCGACGAGATGTCGCGATGGCTGCGCGAGCTCGCGTCGGCACGAGACACGCTGCCAAGTGACATCGTCCTCATCCTCGATCTCATCACGTCGCTGTGCCCTGGCGAGAAGCCTTCCGTCGGCCCCCCTTTGTGGTCGACTATCAGCGCGGACATGCTCGGTACCTACCCGCCCCTGGTCATGATCGCGAGCAAGCTCGCCCTGCTCGCCGGAGACACCGCCGCAGTCGCCTCGCTGGTCGATATGACTCAGGACCACGAGACTGCGTGGGTCAGGGCCGCCGGTCACGCGGCCCGCTCCATCGCGGCGGAGCGAACGGGAGACACAGAGTCGGCCGAGGAGCACGCACAGGTGGCGGCGAGCGAGTTCGACAGAATTGGTGAGCGCTGGAGCGCCAGCCACATGGTCACCCTGATCGCGGGGTACCGCTCACGTCGCGGCGACCTGGAGGGCGCCATCGACGCCTTGCGCGACGCCGTCGCGATGGAGGGGCGCTCGGGCGTCGTCACCTCCTCGGCCCAGGTCGAGCTGGGCCGGCTTCTGGTGCGAGCCGGTCGGACTGAGGAAGGCCGACGCGAGCTGTTGCGTACCCTGGGGCCCGCCCGCAGCACCTCGACCGAGTATCAGATCCTCGCCTTCGTAGGACTGCTGGACGCCGCCTTGAACGCCGGCGACACCCAGGCTGCGGAGAGCTGGCTGGATAGGGCCCGCGAGGCGATGACTCGGCCGGTCGTCGATCCGGGTTACCTGAAGGCCGAGCTGGAGCTCGCCGCGGCACGGCTGTATCTGCGACGCGGCCAGGCCAAGCTTGCCGAGGAGGCCACCCACCATGCGGCCACCACGGTTGATGGCATCGGTGACCCCGCCCTCACAGCCGAGGTCGTCGAGATGACCGCCTCTGTTCTCGATGCGGTCAGGACATCACAGACGGGTATCGCTGATCCGGGTCCACGCGTGGTCGAGGAGTAGACCGCACACGTCCGGACCGGAGCAGAGCTACGTCCCATTCTTGTCCGGTCGTTGTCCATAGCCTCTTGCTACGTTCTGCGCGTCACGAGCATCACCTTCGCTGAGGAGACTGCCTTGATGATGCGATTGTCCCGTTCACACGACTCTCACACCTCCTCCCCCACCGCCGCGCTGGAGCTCATAGAGACCACCAAGACCTACCCATCTCCGGGTGGAGATGTTCACGCGCTCCGGGGCATCAGCCTGCGGCTCGAACCAGGCACCTTCACCGCTGTCATGGGGCCGTCCGGATCAGGAAAGAGCACGTTCCTCCACTGCGCCTCAGGGCTGGACACCCCCACCTCAGGACGAGTCATGATCGGCGGTCATGATCTCTCGGGATACTCCGAGCGCCGTCTTACGCTCTTCCGCCGCGAGCACGTGGGCTTCATCTTTCAGGCATACAATCTCATCCCCACGCTCACGGTCCAGGACAACATCACCCTGCCGCTGCGTCTGAGCGGAAAACCCGTTGACCAGCAGTGGGCGCAAGAGGTGATCGGCCAGGTCGGCATGGCCGGCCTGCTGCGGCGGCGTCCGAGTGAGCTCTCCGGCGGGCAGCAGCAGCGCGTGGCCATCGCCCGTGCGCTTATCGGACGCCCCGACCTGCTCATGGCGGACGAGCCCACCGGCGCCCTGGATCTGACGACCGGCACGCAGGTCCTGGAGCTTCTGACCATCGTCACGTCACGCATGGGTCAGACGGTGGTAATGGTGACGCACGACGCCTGCGCGGCGGCCTACGCCGACGAGGTCCTCTTCCTGGCCGACGGGCAGGTGGGAGACAGGCTGTCAGGCGCCTCGGTCGAGACCATCGCGACCCGGATGACCCACCTGGGGGACCAGTCGTGATCTCGCTCGCGCTCTCAACCGTGCGCGGCAGGACGTCCGCGTTCGCAGGCGCCCTCATCGCGCTGCTGTGCTCGGCAATCCTCGTGTCGGCAGCGGCATACCTTGCTGAGTCGGGCCTCCGGTCAACGACACGGGCTCAACGTTACGCCAACGTTGACGCCGTCGTCGTCGGGGACCAGACCGTGCGGATCCCCGGCAGCGACATTCTGTCGAGCGTCCGGCTGCCCGAGACCGTGCGAGTTCCTCAGAGGGTCGCCGAACAGGTCGAGGCGCTCCCGGAGGTCGGCTCAGCAGTGGTGGACGACCGGGTCACCATGCGGGTCACGGGCAAGACCGCCAGCGCATCAGCAAGCAGCGACGGCATCGAGGCGCGCCGGTGGCCCACGGCGTCGCTGGGCGGTTTCCATGTCACCGAGGGCAGAGAACCACAGGCCGACCATGAGCTCGCGCTGACCACTGACGAGGCACGTGGCCGTCACCTCGCCCTGGGGGACGTGATCACTGCGTCGGTCAACGGAGTTCCCCAGGACTACAGCATCGTCGGGTTGGTCGCGATCGACGCCGCCCAGGACGTTCCCACGGCCTTCCTCACCGAAGCGCAGATGGACTCACTGCTAGAGGACCCCTCCACGCACGACGCCCTCCTGCTGAGCGCGGCGGACGGCGTGAGCGTCACTCGGATGGAGACCGCGGTCTCAGACGTGCTGCCTGATGGCTTCGTCGTCGGCACGGGCCAGCGGGTGGCGGATGCCGAGCACCGGGAGGTGGCGGAAGGCCGGTCGTTGCTCCTTCTCCTCGCCACCTCGTTCGGCGGTATGGCCGTCCTGATCTCCTTCTTCGTCATCGCCTCCACGATGGGCCTGGTGCTTGGCAGCCGCCGGCGCGAGTTCGCCACCTTCCGTACGCTCGGCGCCACGCCGTGGCAACTGATCTCCATGGTTCTCACCGAGGTGAGCCTTCTGAGCCTGGTGGCGGGCGCCGTTGGCGCGCCCCTGGGCACCTGGGTTGCGTCCTTGCTGCGGAGCGCTTTCGTGACGATGGGGGTCGTGCCATCGTCCCTCCAGCTGGTGGTGACACCGTGGGCGGGCGCTGCCGCCGTTGCGCTCATCGTGCTCTGCGCCCTGGCCGCCTCGTGGGCAGTCACCTACGGGGCGGCGTTCATGAGCCCAGTCTCCGCGCTACAGGACGCGGCCCCGAGCAGGCGTCCAGTGGGCGGCTGGCGTCCGGTGGCAGCAGGGGTCACGCTGATCCTGGGAGCCATGGCCACGGCCATCCCCCTGTTCCTGCACGACGACATCGGAGCAGCAGGCACCAGTAGCGCCGCCCTCGTGCTGGTCGTCGCGGTTGCCATGGCCGGCCCGTACCTCCTCGGGCCGATGGTGCGCGTCATCTCGGCACCCGTACGGCGCATGGGTGCCAGCGGCTTCCTGGCGGCCGAGTCCTCACGCGCCGATGTCCGCCGCATGGGAGCAGTGGTCACCCCTCTGGTCCTGGCCGTGGGCTTCACCCTGGCAATGGTCTACAGCCAAGCGACCCTTGCCGGAGCCGTCGCATCGCAGGTGGAACGCGGTGTGGTGGCGGACGTGGTCGTCGTCGGCTCCGGCGGCGACCCGATTGACTCCCAGGTGTCCTCGGCGGTCCAGAACGCATCCGAGACCGGCAGCGTTGTGGGCGTCAGCGACAGCAAGATCTTCGTGCCCGTCACCTTCCTCGAGGACGTCGAGGTCGCCGAGCTCAGCACCTCCGTCCTATCCGGCCAAGACGTCGACAAGGTGCTCGACCCGGGCGTCGTGGAGGGATCGTTGTCGGACCTGAAGGATGAGACCATCGCCCTCGACCGTTCGACCAGCACGACGCTGCGTCGAGGGATCGGGGACGTCGTCGAGGCCAGGCTCGGCGACGGCGCATCCGCACGGCTTCGGGTCGTCGCTCTGTACGAGCGCGGGCTCGGCCTCGGGCAGGCGCTCCTGCCGCAAAGCGCGGTCCAGGGACACGTGTCCCCACCGACGCGTCTCCTCGCCTCGGCTGCCGAAGGCCTCTCACAGGAGGATGCGGCCACGGGGGTGAGCGCGTCCCTCGCGAGCTACCCCGCGATGACGACGACGGACAGCTCAGGATTCGCCGCGTCAGCGCGGGCCGAGGCGACAATGGCCGCCTGGGTGAATCTCCTCGGTCTGCTGGTGATCATGGGCTACCTCATCATCGCAGTCGTCAACAGCCTGGTAGTCGCCACTCATGTGAGGCGCCGCGAGATCGCGCTGCTGCGGTTGGTCGGGGTGACGCGGGCACAGCTCCTGCGCGCCATGCGCTGGGAGGTTCTCATGACGGTCGTGTGCGCCGTGCTGCTCGGCACAGCTGTCGGAGGTCTGCCCCTGGTCGTCCAATCCATCGGTTTCCTCGGATCGATCATCCCCGCGGGCTCGCCACTCACCTACGTCGCCATTGTCGTCGGTGCCGTTCTGGTAAGTGTGCCCTCGGTCATGCTGCCGGTCAGACTGGCGCTGCGGCGAGACCCCGTCAGCCTGATCGGGCAGAGGGAATAGGACTATGCACCCGGCACCCAGTCACGAGTGCTCAGCGGTTTCAGCTCCGGCTGAACGTGCTGCGGGTCCGCGCCCCTGCCACAGGAGCGCCACAGGGGAGGTCCTGATCTAGGTCGGCGCGCCAGCCCTGTGCCAGCCCCAGACGGGCACGCCCAAGGAGCTGGCAGGGATACCGTCAACGCAGCTCCACCGTCCCGTGTACCAGGTGTGTCCCGCCTCGGGGATCCTCACGGTGACGCCGAAGGCGCCCTCCGGGCCGATCCTGATGTCAGCGTCCTCGGAACCGAGCCGCGCCCTCTCTCTGGGAAGCCACGACCTGGACATGCTCTCCTTTTCTCTCGGTGGCCACCTCCAGACCACGCGCGCCGTGAAGTACGGTCGCGCGAGCCCACAGGGCTCGCGCTCTTCCTCGGATACGACGACGGACACCGGGGTAGCAGCGGCCGTCAGCCGGCGAGGAAGCCACCCATGAGCCGGGCGATCGCGTAGACCGGGACCCCGACCGACAGGATCGGCACGAGCGCGGAGGCCACCGCCGCCCGCCCGCCGGGCACCCACCGGTGGGTCCACAGGACCCGGTTGCCGGCCGCCATGAGCACCCCGGCCACGAAGCCGACGATGACACAGGCAACGGCGCTTTGCAGGGCCGCCGTCGTGCTGACGTGGGACAGGCCGAAGAAGCCGGCCGCGGCCAGCACGTAGCCGGCACCGCCGGCGAGCAGCGCCGGGAGCGTGACCGTGAGCGCCTCCAGTATCCGTGCACGCACGTTCAGGACGGTCAGGATGGCGCCGACGAACAGCGCCAGGCAGGTGGGCACGACGACGGCGGGGTCGGCCAGCCCCGGCTCGAGAGCGCACCAGGCCGAGCCGGAGACCACAACGAGGCAGCCCGCGACCGTTGAGGACAGGTCCTCAACCAGGTCGTGCCGGCCGTCGCGCCGCAGCATCTGGCCGACGAAGGCCACCAGGACCGAGAAGGCCATGACCAGGCCTGCCATCCCCATGTCGTCAAGGAGGTAGACAGCGGCGGCGGCGAACAGCCCACTGATCGTCATGACGACGGTGGCCCCGAGATCGTGCCGGGCGCGCACGAGCGCGGGCCAGCCCTGGGCGGCGACCGGAACCAGGACGATCATGAGGATCAGCCTCACCCAGCCGGGCAGGACCGAGCCGACCGCCAGCAGCAGCGGCACCAGCCCAGCGAAGGCCAGCCGGGTCCAGGCCGGGTCCACCAGGCCCGGCTCCTTAGGCCGCTTGGAGGCCCGGCGGGTGGCATGGCCGAGGTCCTCGGCGATGTCGAGGGTGTCCACCGAGTCGGCCGAGCAGGCCGAAGCCGGGGCGCTGGGAGAGTCGGCCGAGCCACCAGAGGCGGCCGAGCGGGCTGAGCGCACCGAACCGGCCGACCTCGCGGAGCCACCGGAGCCGCCCCCGCCGATGACGCTGGCCCAGTCCGTTGCGCCACGAACGTCCGCGGACGCCGTCGGCACGGCTGCATCGCTGGAGTCAACGTAAGAGTCGCGGGAGGCTCCGCGGGTGCGCGCAGCCGGCTGGGCTCGTCGGTGGTCGGTAGTCACAGCACGCATCGTCGCACACCCGGGCGGCGGGCGGCCCCCGGCTCCGGCGTCTTCCTATCCGGTCAGTTCCCGCCGTGAGGATCCCACCTTTGGCTAGGTGTGGTTGACTTACCCCGACAGAATCGCCGCTGCTCAGCTCGTCTGCGCCGGTGAGTCCCGGTCGAGAGCCCCGGAAAGGAGCAGCCGTGCGGATCATCATGTTCACTCGTGACAACGACGCCACCGACGTCCTGCCCGCGGCCTCCTTCCTCGACTCCCAGGTGGAGTGTCTTCCCCCGATCCCGGCCTCCTACGCGGAGGTGGACAGAGCCGACGTCGTCATGATCGATGCGCGTGGGGACCTGACTCGGGCTCGGGCCCTGTGCCGGCTCTTCACCGGCCCCATGGACTGCCCGCCCATCATCCTCATCCTGGAGGAGGGTGGTGCCGCGGCGGTCCAGGTCGACTGGGGTGCCGCCGACTTCGTCATGTCCAGCGCCGAGCCGGCTGAGCTGTCGGCCCGGCTGCGGCTGTTGCGCGCCCACGTCCCGGTGGTGTCCGAGGCCGACGACGACCGCATCGACGTCGGTGACCTCGTCATCGACGTCACCGCCTACACGGCCCGTCTGCGCGGGGCGATCCTGGACCTGACCTACAAGGAGTTCGAGCTGCTGAGGTTCCTGGCCGCCAACCAGGGACGGGTACTGACCCGCGACGCGCTCCTGCACCAGGTGTGGGGCGAGGACTACATCGGCGGCTCGCGCACGGTGGATGTCCATATTCGCCGTCTGCGAGCCAAGCTCGGCACCGAGCACGACCATCTCATTGGCACGGTCCGCAACGTCGGCTACCGGTTGGACGCCCCCGAGGACGCCTAAGGGCCCGGGACCAGAGAAGGTCGGGCGGATCGGAGGCCAGGCCCCAGGCGGATGAAGGGTACCCGGCCGCTGGACGGGCACCGGCGCGACCGACGTGGAGCGGGCCTGTACACTTTTTGGCGGCGTCGGGCCGCGACGGGCCCCGGGCTCCAACTCAAGCCGCCACGAGCGGC
>ERZ773099.2226-NODE-2226-length-13586-cov-15.202867_pt1 | contig 13586 bp, 12 predicted proteins | sample MGYA00511120_ERZ773099 | MGnify/ENA primary metagenome ERZ773099 (study PRJEB29015, sample SAMEA2738012) | human oral metagenome | biome: human oral; feature: human-associated habitat; material: dental | place: China | collected 2104 ... | reverse complement strand
GGGAACACTCATCATCATTTGATAGGGTAGACGCTTGTTTACGAAATTGTTTTTTGTTTAAGAACAACTTCGTAAGCAGGCGTTTTTTAGTATTTTCTACGGAAATATGCTATACTAAGGAAAAAGAAAATCAAAAACGTTCAGGTTTTCTAATAATCGTAGAAATGGGGTATAAGGATGAAGGCTATTATTACAGTGGTTGGCAAGGACAAGGCTGGTATTGTAGCGGGAGTGTCTACTAAGATTGCTGAGTTGGGTTTGAATATTGATGATATTTCTCAGACGGTGTTGGACGAATATTTTACCATGATGGCAGTCGTTTCTAGCGACGAAAAGCAGGATTTCACAACTCTTCGAAATGAGTTTGAAAGTTTTGGGCAAACCTTGAATGTTAAAATCAATATTCAAAGTGCGGCGATTTTTGACGCTATGTACAATATCTAGGAGGTAGCCATGGATATTAGACAAGTTACGGAAACCATTGCCATGATCGAAGAGCAGAACTTCGATATCAGAACCATTACCATGGGAATTTCCCTTTTGGACTGTATTGATCCAGATATCAATCGTGCAGCGGAGAAAATTTATCAAAAAATCATAACTAAGGCTGCTAATCTAGTGTCTGTAGGAGATGAAATTGCTGCGGAACTAGGGATTCCTATCGTCAATAAACGCGTATCTGTAACACCTATTTCTTTGATTGGGGCAGCGACAGATGCATCGGATTATGTCGTTTTGGCCAAGGCCTTAGATAAGGCTGCTAAGGAGATTGGCGTTGATTTTATCGGTGGTTTTTCTGCCTTGGTACAAAAAGGTTATCAAAAAGGAGACGAGATTCTCATCAACTCTATTCCTCAAGCATTGGCTGAGACAGATAAGGTTTGCTCGTCTGTCAATATTGGCTCAACCAAGTCAGGAATCAATATGACTGCGGTCGCAGATATGGGTCGCATTATCAAGGAAACGGCAGAACTATCGGATATGGGAGCTGCTAAATTGGTTGTATTTGCTAACGCGGTGGAGGACAATCCCTTTATGGCGGGAGCTTTCCATGGTGTCGGCGAAGCAGATGTCATCATCAATGTTGGAGTTTCAGGTCCGGGAGTTGTCAAGCGCGCCTTGGAAAAAGTTCGTGGTCAGAGCTTTGATGTAGTGGCAGAAACAGTGAAAAAGACTGCTTTCAAGATTACTCGTATTGGTCAGCTGGTCGGTCAAATGGCAAGTGAACGTCTTGGCGTAGACTTTGGAATTGTAGATCTAAGCTTGGCGCCAACTCCTGCGGTTGGGGATTCTGTGGCTCGGGTACTTGAGGAAATGGGCCTAGAAACAGTTGGAACGCACGGGACGACTGCTGCACTGGCTCTCTTGAACGATCAGGTCAAGAAAGGTGGTGTTATGGCTTGTAACCAAGTCGGCGGTTTGTCAGGTGCTTTTATCCCCGTTTCTGAGGATGAAGGTATGATTGCTGCAGTTCAAAATGGCTCTCTTAATTTAGAAAAACTAGAAGCCATGACTGCTATCTGTTCAGTTGGTTTGGATATGATTGCCATTCCGGAGGATACTCCTTCTGAAACCATAGCGGCCATGATTGCTGATGAGGCGGCAATCGGTGTTATTAACATGAAGACAACGGCTGTCCGTATCATTCCTAAAGGAAAAGAAGGCGATATGATTGAGTTTGGTGGCTTGTTAGGAACAGCTCCAGTTATGAAAGTCAATGGAGCTTCGTCTGTCGATTTCATTGCTCGAGGAGGTCAAATCCCAGCACCAATCCATAGTTTTAAAAATTGAGAAAAAGTGAGATGATTTAAGTTGTTTTTAAGGATGGATGTGTATACTATAATCATTAAATGAAGACCTCCTAACTTTGTTTAATAGAAATCCTAAACTTTTTCATAATAATCTCCTGCAGAAGCTACCGATATGGGTGGCTTTTGTTTTTTATACGAAAGCGTGAGTAAACTATGTTATAATATAAGAGATAAAGGAGATGCAGATGACAAAAACACGTTTATATATTATCAGACATGGAAAAACTATGTTTAATACAATTAGACGAGCACAGGGTTGGAGTGACAGTCCATTGACCGAACAGGGAGCTGAAGGGATTCATCAGCTAGGGAAAGGCCTAAAGCGTGCAGGAATTGAGTTTCAGTGTGCTTACTCAAGTGACTCAGGTCGTGCTATCCAGACTGCAGATATTCTACTGAGAGAGTTAGGCTTGAAAGGTCACATTTCTCATGAATTTGATGAGCGCATCCGTGAGTGGTGTTTCGGTAGCTTTGATGGTGCTTATAGTGGAGAACTCTTTTATGGGGTGATTCCACGTGTTTTGGACATTGAGGATTATAAAAAAATCACCTTAAAAGAGTTGGCAGATGGCTTAGTAACTGTAGATACAGCTAATTGGGCAGAACCCTGGGAAAAACTCAGTCAACGAATCTGGGATGGTTTTGAAAGTATTGCCAAGGAAGTAGAGGCTTCTGGCGGAGGGAATGCCTTGGTTGTTAGTCATAATATGACTATCGGTACCTTTGCTGGGCTTGTGGATCCATCTATCCGTCTCAATCCTAGTGTAGAAAATGGTAGCGTGACCATTGTAGAGTACGAAAATGGCGAGTTTACAATTTTGAGTCTGGGAGATGTTCGTTATCTAAATAGTGGTGAATAACATCTGGAGATGGCATTGGATGTCCACTGATTTTTAAAAGCATAATGTAAATAGAAATAAATGGAGGATAAGAAATGGCAAAAGTACGATTGTATCTGGTGCGTCATGGTAGAACCATGTTTAATACGATTGGGCGAGCTCAAGGTTGGAGTGATACACCGCTTACCGCAGAGGGTGAGCGTGGGATTCATGCCCTAGGAATTGGTTTGCGTGAGTCGGGGTTAGTCTTTGATCGAGCTTATTCTAGTGATTCGGGGCGAACTATCCAGACGATGGGAATTATCCTGGAAGAGCTAGGCTTGAAAGGGAAGATTCCTTATCGAATGGACAAGCGCATCCGTGAATGGTGCTTTGGTAGCTTTGATGGTGCCTATGATGGCGAGCTTTTTATGGGAGTAATTCCTCGTGTCTTTAAGGTAGATCATATTCACCGATTGTCTTATGCAGAGTTAGCAGAGGGCTTGGTAGAAGTGGATACAGCTGGTTGGGCTGAAGGTTGGGAAAAACTCAGCAGTCGGATCAGGGAAGGATTTGAAGCCATTGCTAAGGAAATGGAAGCCCAAGGCGGAGGAAATGCACTTGTTGTCAGTCATGGTATGACTATCGGTACGATGGTGTATCTCATTAACGGCATGCAACCGCATGGACTAGAAAATGGCAGTGTGACAGTGCTTGAGTATGAGAATGGCCAGTTTACTGTTGAAATCGTTGGAGACCGTAGCTATCGTGAGATAGGGCAAAGTGTTTTAGAAAGTCAATAAAAATAAAGAAAACAGCCGAGAGAATACTTTAGGCTGTTAACTTGTTATAGATTCTTACCACTATATCAAAAGTAGCAATTGATATGATGGTCTAAAAAGACTTGTTGATATTCAAGGAGATCTTCAGGATGGAGAGCTTTGACACCTTCCATACCATATTTTCTGTTTAATAATTTATACTTATTTTCTCCAAACTGGTGAAAAGGTAATAGCTGAACCTGGTCAATGCTAAGATTGTTGAACAGCTGAGCAAATTCTTTAGCGTCGGCTAAGCTATTATTAAAATCAGGAATCACTGGGATTCTTAGGACGATGGTTTTATTTTTAGAAAAAGCATAGTGGATATTTTTCACGATTAGCTGGTTGTGAACACCTGTTACCTTTTTGTGTTTTATCGAATCGTAGTGCTTCAAGTCAGTATAGATAAAATCTACATACTGAATGAGATCGATAAATTTCTCATGTTCTACAAAAGCAGTTGTCTCAATAGCCGTATGAATATTGTGTTCTTTAGCGGATTTTAAAATAGCCTTTGCAAATTCAAACTGAGCGAATATCTCTCCACCAGATAATGTTAGACCCCCGCCAGATTCCTCGTAAAAATCTTTATCTTTTAGAACTTCACTAATAATCTCATCTACTGTTTTTTCCTCCCCCACAGTAGTAAATTTATCTCGATGAGCATCTTTCATTTTCTCAGGTGTCATTCTTTGAGATTCGGGATTTGAACACCAGGGACAGCGCAAAGGACAACCTTTTAGGAACACAGTTGTGCGGATACCTGGGCCATCATGGATTGAAAAGTGTTGAATGTTGAAAATAATTCCTTTAGTGGCTTCCATAAGGATTCCTCCTCTCGATAAGTCTATATTATCAAAAAAACGAAAGAAATTCAATTACGAACGAAAGTTTTGTGGCTGTTTTTGAGTTTTTCTGGTAAAATAAAGCTGAGGTGTAAAATGAAAAGATTAGAAGAAATCATAAAACTTGTATCAGAGCATGAAAAAGTTGATGTTAATACCCTATCAGAAAAACTCAATGTATCAAAAGTAACGATTAGAAAAGATTTGGATAAGTTAGAATCAAAGGGTCTGTTACATAGAGAGCATGGCTACGCTGTTTTAAATAGTGGCGATGATCTCAATGTTCGTTTGTCTATCAACTACGATGTTAAGCGAAAAATAGTTCAAGAAGCTGTGAAATTAGTGCAGGATAACGAGACAATCCTTATTGAATCCGGCTCAACCTGTGCTTTGTTAGCAGAGGAGATTTGTAAACAAAAAAGGAATGTTACGATTGTAACCAATTCGTTTTTTATAGCTAATTTTGTGAGAGGATACGATTCGTGCCGTGTTCTTGTGCTTGGTGGAGAATTTCAGAAGGATTCGCAGGTTACGGTGGGACCTTTATTAAAAGAAATGATTCAGACTTTTCATGTACATCAAGCTTTTGTTGGAACAGATGGATATGATAAAGATATGGGATTTACAGGGAAAGACTTGATGCGAAGTGAAGTGGTACAATACATGTCAGCCGCTTCAGACAAAGTTATCGTTTTAACTGACTCTAGTAAATTTGATAAAAGGGGAACGGTCAGAAGATTTGCCCTGAGCCAAGTGTATCAAGTGATTACAGATGCAGCAATTAGCAAGCAGAATGTGGCTAGTTTAGAAAATGCTGGCATAGTGGTAAGCATTGTTTCTTAGCGAGGTGTTCGAAGATGAATCAAGATAGAAATAAACTTCTCTCCAAAATAGCCTATTTGTACTACATAGAGAATCTTAATCAGGCACAAATAGCTGAAAGTTTAGGGATTTATCGAACAACAATTAGTAGAATGCTAACAGAAGCTAGAAACGAAGGAATTGTTAAGATTGAAATCGAAAACTTTGATACAAGCCTGTTTAAATTAGAAAGCTATGTGAAGGAAAAGTACGGATTAGAAGGACTAGAAATCGTATCAAATGAATTTGACGATACTCCAGAAATTTTGTCTGATAGGATTTCTCAGATTGCTGCTGGTGTACTGCGTAACTTAATTACTGACAATATGAAAGTAGGCTTTTCTTGGGGAAAAAGCCTGAGTAATCTAGTAGACTCAATTAATACAAAAAGTGTGAGAAATGCTCATTTTTATCCTTTAGCGGGAGGACCTAGTCACATACATGCCAAATATCATGTAAATACACTGATATATGAGATGTCTAGAAAATTTCATGGCGAATGTACATTTATGAATGCAACCATTGTACAAGAAAATAAACTATTGGCCGACGGCATATTACACTCCAGATATTTTGAAGACTTGAAAAATAGTTGGAAGGAGTTGGATGTGGCTGTTGTAGGTATTGGTGATTTTAGTGGTAAGGGAAAGCACCAATGGTTAGATATGCTGACAGAGAAGGATTTTACGAATCTCCACCAGTCTGGTGCTGTAGGAGAGATCTGCTGTAGGTTCTTTGATCAAGAAGGTTCTGCAGTTTGCCCAGATTTACAGGAGAGAACGATAGCTATCTCTCTAGAAGATTTAAAAAAGATTCCAAATAGTTTAGCAGTTGCCTATGGTGATGTAAAAGTGTCAGCTATTTTATCGGTATTACGTGCTGGTTTAGTAAGTCATTTAGTTACAGATAAAAAAACGATTATAGAAGCACTGGCATTAGATGGAGATGCTATATTTCAGGATATTGTTAGTGAGTAGATTAGACGATAAACTAAATTTAGTTTGTCGTTTTTATTTATGCACAGTAGCACAAAAGTGCCAAATAATACAAATGGAGCTAAAACGACATTTTTATATTGACAATATACTAGTATAAGGGTATGATAAAATTACAAAAGAAAGCAACGATGCTTCAAAAGAAAACATCTTTTTTACGAAATAAAGGAGGATTATATGGAAGTAATTGTTCCAGATCAAATTATTATGGGCTTAATTTTATACGCAGGTGATGCCAAGCAACATATTTATAAGGCATTAGAGTACGTGAAAAACGGAGAGGCGTATGAACAGTGTGAGGAAGAAATAAAGCTGGCTGATGCAGCACTATTAGAAGCTCATAACCTACAGACACAGTTTTTAGCACAGGAAGCATCTGGTACAAAAACTGAAATCACAGCACTTTTTGTTCATTCACAGGATCATCTCATGACGACGATGACGGAGATCAATCTGATCAAAGAAATCATTAGCTTGAGACAAGAACTTCAGAAAAAATAATACATAACCACCTTAAAGGAGGAAAATAAAATGGTGAAAATTGGTTTGTTTTGTGCGGCAGGATTTTCTACAGGTATGTTAGTTAACAATATGAAAATCGCGGCACAATCAAGTGGAGTAGAAGCAGAGATTGAAGCTTTCTCACAAGCAAAAATAGCTGACTATGCTCCAGACCTAGACGTTGCTCTCTTAGGGCCTCAGGTTGCTTATACATTAGACAAATCCAAAGAAATTTGTGATGGCTGTAATGTTCCGATTGCTGTTATTCCCATGATGGATTATGGAATGTTAGATGGTAAAAAAGTGTTGGATTTAGCCCTTTCTCTACTTGGTGAACAATAAAAAGGAGTGTAGCAATGGCAAAAATAGATACTCAAAAAATAATGGTGCCGATGATGAAGTTTGTTAATATGCGGGGCATTATCGCACTGAAAGATGGAATGTTAGCAATTTTACCACTTACAGTAGTGGGAAGTTTATTCTTGATTATTGGACAGTTACCATTTGAAAGCTTAAATCAAAGTATTGCAAGTGTATTTGGAGCAGATTGGACAGAACCTTTTATGCAGGTTTACTCAGGAACTTTTGCTATTATGGGCTTGATTTCTTGTTTCTCAATTGGTTATTCTTATGCTAAAAATAGTGGAGTAGAGGCTTTGCCTGCGGGGGTTCTTTCTCTATCTTCCTTCTTTATCCTTCTTCGTTCATCCTATGTTCCAGAAAAAGGAGAAGCTATTGGAGATGCTATCACTAAGGTTTGGTTTGGTGGACAAGGAATTATCGGTGCTATTATCATTGGTTTGGTAGTTAGTAGCATCTATACTTTCTTTATCAAGAGAAAGATTGTAATCAAAATGCCAGAGCAGGTTCCACAAGCTATTGCTAAGCAGTTTGAAGCGATGATTCCAGCTTTTGTTATCTTCTTAGCTTCTATGATTGTCTATATTTTAGCGAAAGTTTTGACAAATGGTGGTACCTTTATTGAGATGATCTACTCTGTTATTCAAGTACCGCTACAAGGTTTGACAGGTTCACTTTACGGAGCGATTGGAATTGCCTTTTTCATCTCCTTCTTATGGTGGTTTGGTGTACACGGACAATCAGTTGTCAATGGTGTTGTAACTGCTCTTTTGCTCTCCAACCTTGATGCAAACAAAGCTTTATTAGCTTCTGGTAAATTATCTTTAGAAAACGGAGCTCATGTTGTTACTCAGCAATTTTTGGACTCATTCTTGATTTTATCAGGTTCAGGAATTACTTTTGGGCTCGTTGTTGCGATGCTTTTTGCAGCAAAATCTAAACAATATCGGGCATTAGGAAAAGTTGCTGCTTTTCCGGCTATCTTCAATGTGAATGAGCCAGTTGTATTTGGATTCCCAGTTGTAATGAATCCAGTTATGTTCTTACCGTTCATTCTTGTTCCTGTCTTGGCTGCAGTTATTGTTTATATAGCGATTGTGACGGGCTTTATGCAACCGTTCTCAGGTGTGACACTTCCTTGGAGTACACCGGCTATTATCTCAGGATTTATGGTTGGAGGCTGGCAAGGTGCTGTTACTCAGATAGTGGTTTTACTGATGTCTACTCTCGTTTACTTCCCATTCTTTAAAGTTCAAGACAGTCTTGCATATCAAAATGAGAATCAATAATTCTTCCGACGCAAATGTGTTTGTGATCCAGCAAGCACATTTGTGCGAAATAGGATGAATTATTTTCCAATGATTGTAGAAACTTGAATTTTCAATAAAAATAGGGTACTATAATTTCGAAAGAAACAAATATAATTTCGAAAGAAAGGTGTTTGATATGGCAAATACATCAGTAGCAAAAACCACTATTAAGACAGAATACTTTGGAAGTCTGACTGAACGGATGAATAAATACCGTGAAGATGTTTTAAATAAAAAACCTTATATCGATGCAGAACGAGCTGTCTTGGCTACCCGCGCTTATGATCGTCACAAGGAACAACCAAATGTTCTAAAGAGAGCTTATATGCTTAAAGAAATTCTTGAAAATATGACTCTCTATATTGAAGATGAGACGATGATTGTAGGAAATCAGGCATCTTCTAACAAGGATGCACCTATTTTCCCAGAGTATACTCTTGAATTCGTTCTCAATGAGTTGGATCTTTTTGAAAAACGAGATGGAGATGTTTTCTATATAACAGAGGAAACAAAAGAACAGCTTCGTAGTATTGCTCCTTTCTGGGAAAATAACAATCTTCGTGCTAGAGCTGGTGCATTGCTACCTGAGGAAGTTTCTGTGTACATGGAGACAGGCTTCTTTGGCATGGAAGGTAAGATGAACTCAGGAGATGCTCACTTGGCCGTCAACTATCAAAAACTCTTGCAGTATGGTTTGAGAGGATTTGAAGAAAGGGCTAGACAAGCAAAAGCAGCGCTTGATCTAACTGATCCAGCTAGCATTGATAAATACCATTTTTATGATTCAATCTTTATCGTGGTAGATGCTGTCAAAACTTATGCAGAGCGTTTTGTTAAGCTTGCTCAAGAGATGGCAGAAACAGCTTCACCAGAGCGGAAAAAAGAATTACTTGAGATTGCAGCTATCTGTTCCAAGGTTCCTTATGAGCCAGCGAGTACTTTTGCAGAAGCTGTTCAATCGGTTTGGTTTATCCAGTGTATTTTACAGATCGAGTCAAATGGTCATTCACTTTCTTATGGACGTTTTGACCAGTATATGTATCCTTTTGTCAAAGCTGACTTGGAAAGCGGCCGTGAAACAGAGGCGAGTATCGTTGAACGGTTGACAAATCTTTGGATTAAGACAATCACCATCAACAAGGTACGTAGTCAGGCCCACACTTTCTCATCTGCGGGTAGCCCTCTGTATCAAAATGTAACGATTGGCGGTCAAACACGAGATAAAAAAGATGCAGTTAATCCATTGTCTTATCTTGTATTGAAGTCAGTTGCACAGACTCACCTTCCTCAGCCCAACTTAACAGTTCGTTATCATGCAGGCCTAGACGCGCGTTTCATGAATGAATGTATCGAAGTGATGAAACTTGGATTTGGGATGCCAGCATTTAACAATGATGAAATTATTATTCCGTCCTTTATCGCAAAAGGTGTCTTGGAAGAAGATGCTTATGATTATAGTGCAATAGGCTGTGTTGAAACAGCTGTTCCTGGCAAGTGGGGGTATCGTTGTACTGGTATGAGCTATATGAACTTCCCTAAAGTTTTATTGATCACTATGAATGATGGTATTGATCCAGCTTCTGGAAAGCGTTTTGCGCCTAGCTTTGGCCACTTTAAAGATATGAAGAGTTTTGCCGAGCTGCAAACAGCATGGGATAAGACCTTGCGACATCTGACACGAATGAGTGTTATTGTGGAAAATGCTATTGACTTGTCGCTTGAGCGTGAAGTGCCAGATATTCTCTGTTCAGCTTTGACAGATGATTGTATTGGCCGCGGGAAGCATCTCAAAGAAGGTGGTGCTGTTTACGATTATATTTCTGGTCTACAGGTCGGTATTGCCAACTTGTCTGACTCATTAGCAGCAGTCAAAAAATTGGTCTTTGAAGAAGGGAAGTTGACTCCAGCAGAATTATGGCATGCTTTGGAAACAGACTATGCAGGCGAGCGTGGTAAAGAAATTCAAGAGATGCTGATTCATGATGCACCAAAATATGGTAATGATGATGATTATGCTGATAAGTTAGTGACAGATGCTTATGATATTTATGTAGATGAAATTGCTAAATATCCAAATACGCGTTATGGACGTGGTCCGATTGGCGGCATCCGTTACTCAGGTACATCTTCTATCTCAGCCAATGTGGGGCAAGGCCGTGGCACGCTTGCAACTCCAGATGGACGCAATGCAGGTACACCGCTAGCTGAAGGATGTTCTCCATCTCACAATATGGACCAAAATGGACCAACATCTGTCCTTAAATCTGTTTCAAAATTACCAACAGATGAAATTGTAGGGGGAGTTTTACTCAATCAGAAAGTTAACCCTCAAACTTTAGCAAAAGAAGAAGATAAATTAAAATTAATTGCTCTATTGCGTACGTTCTTTAATCGTTTACACGGCTATCATATTCAGTATAATGTGGTTTCAAGAGAGACGTTGATTGACGCTCAAAAACATCCTGAAAAACACAGAGATTTGATTGTTCGTGTCGCAGGTTATTCTGCTTTCTTCAATGTTCTCTCAAAAGCAACACAGGATGATATCATAGGACGTACTGAACATACTTTATAAAGAGGTTTTGTATATGGAATTTATGCTTGATACTTTAAATTTAGAAGAAATTAAAAAATGGTCGGAAGTGTTACCGTTAGCAGGTGTCACTTCTAATCCAACCATTGCCAAAAAAGAAGGACAAATTGACTTTTTTAAACGCATTCAGGAAGTAAGAGAAGTCATCGGGCAAGATCCATCTATTCATGTGCAAGTAGTGGCTCAAGATTTTGAAGGGATTTTAAAAGATGCTCAGGAAATCCGTCGTCAAGCCGGTACTGACATCTATGTTAAAGTACCTGTTACGGTAGAGGGGCTTAAAGCTATCAAAGTTTTGAAGGCAGAGGGGTATCATATTACTGCGACAGCTATTTACACAGTTATGCAAGGTTTGCTAGCTATTCAAGCTGGAGCAGATTATCTAGCTCCTTACTACAATCGTATGGAAAATCTTAATATTGAGTCAGATGATGTGATTAAGCAACTGGCAGAAGCGATTGATCGCCAAGGTTCTTCAAGTAAAATATTAGCTGCCTCCTTTAAAAATGTAGCACAAGTCAACCGTGCTCTAGCTAATGGGGCCCAGGCCGTGACAGCGGGTCCGGATGTATTTGCAGCAGCGTTCTCTATGCCATCAATTCAAAAAGCTGTAGAAGATTTTGCAGATGACTGGTTTGAAACTCAAGGGCGTCGTTTTATCTAGTAAAAAGCGTATTTGATGAGAAGATTTTTAAATCCTTCTTGATGTTATTGCGGAGAGCCGTTTTGACAAATTATCTGTTCCCCATGTTAAACGAAGAGGGTTCTGATAAGGAGATTATCGGACTTGGTGACAGCAAGTCAGCCAACATTTTATTCAGTGGCTTGGGATTTGAAAATAGATCAGAAGAATTCAGAAAATAGATTGATTTTACTCTACAAACAGTATGCCAATCATTTTGACAGAAATGCATTTGAATTAAGCTGCTTGTGACGGCTTCTTACAGTCAGAGAACAAGCAATAGTCTAAGGTGAGACAAGCTGCAAATGCCATTTGAAATTCCTCCTTCAGATGTGACACAGGTCATCAGTTCCGTAGCTACTTGTGTCTAGTCAAAATAAGTGACAGTAAGGACTGCTATTCATGTAATAGTGGTCCTTAATATTATTTCCAGAGCAAATTCTTTTCTCGTCTTTCAAATTCCCCCAAAAATGGTATAATAGTAACATCATAAAATTGGAGAAATAGCATGAGTTTTTATAATCATAAAGAAATCGAGTCTAAGTGGCAAAAGTACTGGGCTGACCATCATACATTTAAGACAGGAACAGATGCTTCAAAACCGAAGTTTTATGCTCTGGACATGTTCCCATATCCATCTGGGGCAGGTCTGCACGTAGGACACCCAGAAGGCTATACAGCAACGGATATTCTCAGCCGTTACAAACGTGCGCAAGGCTACAACGTCCTTCACCCAATGGGTTGGGATGCCTTTGGATTGCCTGCTGAGCAATATGCTATGGACACAGGAAATGACCCAGCAGAGTTTACAGCGGAAAATATTGCTAACTTCAAACGCCAAATCAATGCGCTTGGCTTCTCTTATGACTGGGATCGTGAAGTCAACACGACAGATCCAAACTACTACAAGTGGACGCAATGGATCTTCACTAAGCTTTACGAAAAAGGCTTGGCCTATGAAGCAGAAGTGCCAGTAAACTGGGTGGAAGAATTAGGAACAGCCATTGCCAACGAAGAAGTCCTTCCTGATGGAACTTCTGAGCGTGGAGGCTATCCAGTTGTCCGCAAGCCAATGCGCCAATGGATGCTCAAAATCACTGCCTATGCAGAGCGCTTGCTCAATGACTTGGATGAACTTGATTGGCCAGAGTCTATCAAGGATATGCAACGCAACTGGATTGGGAAATCAACTGGTGCTAATGTAACTTTTAAAGTTAAGGGAACAGACAAGGAATTTACAGTCTTTACCACTCGTCCTGATACTCTTTTCGGTGCGACTTTCACCGTTTTGGCTCCTGAGCATGAACTAGTAGATGCCATCACAAGTCCAGAACAAGCTGAGGCAGTAGCTGACTACAAACACCAAGCTAGTCTCAAGTCTGACTTGGCTCGTACCGACCTTGCCAAGGAAAAAACAGGGGTTTGGACTGGTGCTTATGCCATCAATCCTGTCAATGGAAAGGAAATCCCAATCTGGATCGCGGACTATGTTCTTGCTAGTTATGGAACAGGTGCTGTCATGGCTGTGCCTGCCCATGACCAACGTGACTGGGAATTTGCCAAACAATTTGACCTTCCAATCGTAGAAGTGCTTGAAGGTGGAAACGTTGAAGAAGCTGCCTATACTGAAGACGGTCTTCACGTCAACTCTGATTTCCTAGATGGACTGAACAAAGAAGAAGCGATTGCTAAAATTGTAGCTTGGTTGGAAGAAAAAGGTTGTGGTCAAGAGAAGGTTACCTATCGTCTCCGCGACTGGCTCTTTAGTCGTCAACGTTACTGGGGTGAACCAATTCCAATCATTCATTGGGAAGATGGGACTTCAACAGCTGTTCCAGAAAGTGAATTGCCACTTGTCTTGCCAGTAACCAAGGACATCCGCCCTTCAGGTACTGGTGAAAGCCCATTGGCTAACTTGACTGACTGGCTTGAAGTGACTCGTGAAGATGGAGTCAAAGGTCGCCGCGAAACCAATACCATGCCACAATG
>ERZ773099.2225-NODE-2225-length-13597-cov-9.485896_pt1 | contig 13597 bp, 8 predicted proteins | sample MGYA00511120_ERZ773099 | MGnify/ENA primary metagenome ERZ773099 (study PRJEB29015, sample SAMEA2738012) | human oral metagenome | biome: human oral; feature: human-associated habitat; material: dental | place: China | collected 2104 ... | reverse complement strand
CGTCGGCTGCGCTCGCTGCATGGGAGCAAGGAGGACCGAGCCCTTCGAGAACGACAGGCTCTGGACCTCGTGACGGTCCTGCGGTCGGGGACCTTCACCCGGGACTCGCTCGGATGGGCGCCTGAGGGGCAGGAGTACATCGAGGCCGACAGCGCCCGGGCCGCCCTGGAGCGCCGGGGCTGAGGGCTCCGGCGCTCCAGAGCGGCCCGGCACGACGACGATCCAGCCGGCCGCGACCCGGCCGATGGCCCACCTGCCCTGCCACTCCGGGCCACCCTGACACGGAGCCGCTCCTTGCCCGCCCACCGCCGGCCTGCGACGCTTGGCGCATGGCAATCATTCTGGATGGGGTCCTGAGCGAGACGGCGCTGCTCGACGCCGCCGGCGACGTCGTGTACGAGCGCGGCGAGGACTGCATCGACGACGTCTCCATCACCGGCACCTCCACCGGCGGCACGACGGCAACGGTCACCAGCACCGTCTCCCACGACGTGCGGCTGACTTGGCGCGGCGACGACGTCGACGGCACCTGCACGTGCCCGTACTTCTCCGACCACGGATTCTGCGAGCACATGGTTGCGGTCGGACTGACCGCCCTCAGCCATGCCCGCGACACCATCATCGTCCCTGGCCGCTCAGCCGCAACAGCCCTGACGCCCGAGTCCGCCGCCGTCGAGACCTACCTGGAGGGCCTGTACGACGAGGAGCTGCGCGACCTCGTCCTCACCCTCGCCTCAGCCAGCCCCGACGCGCTCCGCGCCCTGGAGAACGCGGCCAGTCTCGCCCTGGACGGCGACGACGCCGACGACATCGAGCTCATGGCAACCGCCCGGTCCCTGACCTCCATACATGATGTCCTCGGCTACTACGAGGCCGACGCCTACGCCGGTGAGATCAACGACTTCCTCGACGAGCTCGAGCCCCTTCTGGACGGCCCCGAGGGAGCTGACAGCGCGGCCCCCGCCCTCCTGCACATCGCGACCCGCCTGCGCGCGCAGCTCGAGAACAGCATCGACGACTCCAGCGGCGCGGTGTCGAACACGTGCCAGGGTGCCATCGACCTCTATGCGCGGGCCTGCTGCGAGGGGAACCCCGACGGCGCCGAGCTCGGCCTCTGGCTCGCCGACTTCCGGCTCACCTCACCGGGATGGCCCAACGTCGCCCTGAACGACTTCCTCCCCGCGCTCGGGGACGAGGGGCTGGCCGAGTACCGCCGCATCGTCGACGCCGCCGCGAGGCAGGCCGGCGACGAGGGCCGGGCCCGGGACTACGAGCTGACCGGCATGCTCCTCGAGCTGGCCGACCACGACGACGACGTCGACCGCGCCATCGTCCTGCTCTCAGGGGGCGCACGCCCCCAGTACGCGGCCATAATCGAGCGGCTCCTCGCCGCCGGCCGGCGCCGCGAGGCCATGGCCTGCCTCGACCGCGCCGTCGCCGACTCCCAGGTCATCGGCGCCAACCTCCGCTACTGGGCCGCAGCCGGCACCTCCTACGAGGTCGACCCCGCTCGCGCCGTCGACCTCTACCTGGAGGACGGGCGCAGCGAGGACGCCCTCGCCCTCGCCCGCAGCCTGTTCCGCTCCAGCCCGACGCCGGAGACCCTCGACTTCCTCCTCGCCACAGCCGAGCGGCTCGACCGCCGGGAGGAGGAGCAGAAGGCCGCCCTTGAGTGGGCCGAGAGCCAGGACTGGCGGACCGGGGACACGGTCATCGCCCTCGCCCTGCACATTGACGACGTCGACCGCGCCTGGGCGGCCGCGGACCGCTGGGGCGCGGACTGCACCTGGCAGGCCCTCGCCGACGCCGAGCCCCAGCCCCGCCCCGACGACGCCATCGACCTGTACCGTCACCGCGTCACGGAGGTCCTGCGGAAGACCGGTCGGCCCTCGGCCCAGCGGGCGGTCGCCATGGCCTCCCGCATGCGGCAGATCGCCGTCACCGCGGACGACCAGCACGCCGGCCGGCACCTGAGGGCCTTCAACGCCTGGGTCGACGACCTGCGGGAGACCTACCGCCACCGCCCGACCGTGCGCGACGAGCTCGACCGCGCGGGCCTGTGAGGACCGGCGGCTCGCTCGCCCCCGGAGCCCGGCACGCGCCGCACCTTCCGAACCCGTTGCAGGCCCTCGACGCGGCGGCACGGCCGGAAGGCCCGCCTCAGGCGGACAGGGCGACGACCCACCGCTCGGCGGTCTCCAGCCGGTAGGGCCCCCGGCCGCCCGGCGCCCGGACCACCTGGTTCTCCTCCCGGATCACCAGGCGCCCGCCGAGCCGGTCCACGAGCATGGTCCCCACCGCGTCCACGGCCATGAGCTCGTCCTCGTCGTGCCCGTCCACGTCGCCGAGGCGCACGAGGGCGGGAGCCTCGAGCAGGACGGGGCGGGCCTCGCCGTCGTGGAGGCGGCGCGCGCTGGCGGTCACCATGGTCCGGCCCGCGGCCATCGCCCCGAGGAGAGCCTCCGGACTGCACTCCTCGGCCGCGACCCATGTCGTGGGCATTCCCGGGCGCAGGGGAGTCGAGCGGTTGTGGAAGTCCCCGCCGCCGAGGACCACGACCCTGCCGGGCAGCATCGCCGCCCAGGCCAGGACCGAGGTGTCCGTGAGGTTCCGGTACCAGGTGCCGTGGAAGAGCTCCGCCCCGGGCGGCATGCGCTCCAGGGGGTGCAGCCACGAGCAGTCGTCGGAGACCGGGTGGTTGATCGACATGAGGCCGCCGCGCCGCTCGACCTCCTCCACCCAGGTCCGGGCGTCGTCGCGGAAGTCGATGACGCCGATCTCGCCCCAGGCGTTGGCGTGCCCGCGGTGGGTGGTGATCTCCTGCCCCGGCACCAGGGTGATGCCGTGGCGGCGCGAGACGGAGGCGAGATGGGGGTGGTGGCTGGTGGTGTTGTGGTCGGTGCAGCCCAGGTAGTCCAGCCCGGACCTGACGCCCTCGTTCGCCAGCTCCCACAGCGACAGGTCCCCGTCGGAGTGGAGGCTGTGGTTGTGGAGGTCGCCCGCGTACCAGGTCAGGCCCCTGGGGGCGGGCAGGCCCCGGTCGGAGCCCCGCAGAAGGCGCTCGGCGGGGGTCTCCCGCGGGCCGTGGTCCGGGTGCCCCGGAGCGGGGGAGACCACCGTGACGGTGACGTCCACGCCCTGCGCGGGCACCTGGTGCAGACCCAGGAGCACCGCCCAGGCCCCCTCCTCCAGGCCCGGGCGGTAGCCGGGAGTGGCGTCGTCTTGCTCGACCACGTAGGAGGTCCTCGCCCCTCCGGACCAGCCGCGCAGGCCGTCGGGGCCCAGCAGGCCCAGGTCGATCACGGCGCCCCCGCCGGCCGGGTCCGGCTCCGCGACATCCATGGTCACCCCGATGGACTCGACGCCGGCCGGCACCTCGAAGGGGAGACGGGGGTAGCGGTCCTGGGCCTGGTCGACCAGACCCAGGTGCGCGGTCATGCGCCGCAGAACTGTCATTGGTCCTCCTTGCCCGTCGGAGCGTCCTTCGGGATGTTGTTCGGGGCCGCCGCCCCGGGGCGGCGCAGGGTGAGGATCGACGACGCCGGGACGGGCAGGTCCCACGGGTCGATCCTCTCCTGAAGAACCGCCCCCGTCAGGTCCGTCCTGTCCCACTCTCCCGCCATCCGGGCCCGCAGCGGCTCGGCATGGTGGTGGTAGTTGACGAAACGGGCCTCCAGAGCGCCGTCGTCGAGGCGGCGCAGGGACTCCAGCGCGACGCGCCCGCAGGTGGTCGCCACGGGCTCGATCGCCTCTGCCGCCTCCTCCCCGTCCCGCGCAGTGCCGTGCGCGACGACGGGCTCGAAACGGAAGGTGTCGGAGTGCCGGACGATCTCAGAGTCGTCCCACGCCGGGCACGACAGGTCGACGGCGAGGTCGGTCTCGACCCTCGTCCCCAGGTACTGGGCGCCCGGCACGGGGCACTCGGACCCGGCGGGCTCATCGCGCAGCGGGTGCACGTTGACGCTCATCAGGTCGACGGCGCGCAGCAGCGTCAGGGCGATCTCATCGGGCCGCCCCGCGCCGTCCGACTCCGTGGGGCCCGGGCCCGGAGGAGTGACGACCTCGTACTCCATGAGCCGGTCGGTGTGGACCGCCACCCCGCCGGCGTGGACGAAGCGCGTGGCGGGGAAGGTCGGCAGGGGATACTCCCCCCACCCGCCCTCGCCGGTGCGCCCGCGCCGGGTTGTGCCGTACTGTCCCGCGGACACCGAGCCGTCGAGATCCCGTGCGAGGGTGGGTACGTGGAGCCTGAGCCGGTGGTTGCCGACCTCGTTGGCCAGGGACGCGCGCACGCGTACGAAGCGCTCGCCCTCCCGGACCTCCAGGCGCAGGTCGACCACCTGGTCGCGCGTGGCCTCGGAGCGGGCCGAGCGAAGGACGCCCAGCCCCTCCGGCAGGCGGTAGGTGCGCCGGACGAGGACGCGCGCCCGCAGCGGCCCGCGCTCCTCGACCACCACCCGCGTGCTCACCGGCGCAGTGACCGCCCCGGAGCCGACGGGCCCGAAGTTGTAGGAGTCCCCCCGGTCGCCCTCGTCGACGACGGCCAGGGCGCGGTCGATGGCGCGGCCGCTGGGAACGTCCTCAATGCGGACCAGGCCGTCGTCGTCGATGTCGAAGCGGACCAGGCCGTTGGACGCGCTCTGCCCGCTCACGCGGACCGGATGGTCGACGGCACCTCCGCTGGTGCCCAGCACCGTCGCCGCGGTGCCCTCCGCCCGCCCGGCGACCAGCACCCTGCACGAGGGGGCGACCAGGGTCCGGACGTGCCAGGGCCGCTGCGGATCGGCGTCGGCCAGCCGGCGGTCGAGCTCCCCGGTGAAGTCGTCGAGGTCGAAGTCCTCGCCGCTGACCCGGCCGACCTCGAACACGAGCTCGGCGGCCTTGGGGAAGGACCACCCGCGGATGCGCCCGCCGAAGAGCTCCTGGCCGTGGATCCTGCGCAGGACCCGCCGCACGACCGAGGCGGGCATCCACTCGTCCCCGATGACGGTGGGGAGCTCCTCGAGGAGCTGGACGCCGCCGGGCAGGGCGTCGGGCGCGCCGTCGAGCACGGTCTCGCCCTGGACGCGGCGCGCCCACCCCGACTGGTTGAAGGCCACGAGCTCGCCCTCCCGGGCCGTCGCCGTCAGGCGCGGCAGGGCGATGTCGATGGCGCCCCTGGCCGTGTGGGCGGCGACGTGCAGGCGCGTCTCGACCTCCTCCGCCGTCGCATCGACGCCACAGCCGGTCACCGAGTCGTGCGCCGAGGACTCCACGACCAGCCTCCAGCCCCGTTCGAGCAGGGCCCGTCGGGAGGGGCCCCCGACGACGGCGTCGAGGCGCTCGGCGGCGGTCAGGGCGCGCTCGGCGCCCGCCATCGCCGCCTTGATGTTCGTCCTGATGGACAGGACCCCCGGCAGGATGTTGCCCAGCGCGTGGGAGCGCATCTCGCCGACGACCAGGGGGAGCGCCTCCAGGCTCGCCCGGTCGTGCGCGCGCGAGGCCACGACCTCGCCCAGCGTGGCCACCGTCAGCCGCGCCCCGGGGCGGCGGGCGTTGTGGGCGCGAACGAGGTCGACCAGGTCCTCCCGCGGAAACATGTGGTCCGTCCCGTACATGCCCGCGGGCGGCCGGCCGCGCAGCCGCCCGGCGTTGGCCTCCAGGTAGTCCGACACGAGCCGGTCGAGCTTCTCCGGAGGATCCAGGAGCTTCAGGGCGGACCCGTAGCCGTCCCACAGGTACTCCACGCGGACCTCGGAGCCGTCCAGGGCGCGCCAGCGGAAGGCGTCGCGGTCCACCCCGGCCGGCACGCCGCGCCACAGCGCGGCATCGGCGAGGCCGAAGCCCCGCAGCACCTGCGGCATCTGGGCGGCGTGGCCGAACATGTCCGGCAGGTAGCCGACCCGCATCTCCGTCCCCACGGCGCGGCAGGATCGGATGCCCAGCTCGAGGTTGCGCACGACGGTCTCCCCGTCGCAGCAGAACTCGTCCAGGAGGATCAGGAAGGGGCCGACCGCCAGCTGCCCGCGGGCGACCGCCGCGCGCAGCCGCTCGGCGTTCTCCGGGCGGATGGCGAGATAGTCCTCGAACGCGGCCGCCTGCCCGTCCAGGGTGAAGCGGTACGCCCCCTCGCGCTCCAGGAGGTCCAGCAGGCCGTCGATCATCCTCACCAGCCTGGCGCGGAACACGTCGTGGGGCTCGTACCACTCCCGGTCCCAGTGGGTGTGGGGGATGATCCACATGGCGGTAGAGGCGTTCTCCTCGGTCGTCCTCACCGGTGCCCTCCCGCAATGAGCTCGCCGCTGTCCGCCTCGAACACCAGGGTCCTGCTTCTCGGGAAGGTGAACCAGCACCGTCGGCCCCGCTCGGGGAGCGCGTCCTCGCCGACGACGGCCTGCAGGCGGCTCTCCCCGGAGCGCATGGTGAGCAGGTTCTGGGCCCCGAGGTTCTCCACCGCGTGCACCTGGCCGCCCACCGCGTGCGCGGTGGCGTCGGCGGACCACTCGACGTACTCGGGTCGCACGCCCCAGGTCACCCTCATCCCGTCGGGCAGCTCGCGTCTCGTGCTCTCGGGGAGGGGGATGCGGGTCTCCATGGACTCGATTGTCCCCTCACGGATGACACCGCGGTTGAGGTTCATCGGGTGCGATCCGATGAAGGAGGCGACGAACTCGTTGGCGGGCCGGTGGAAGATCTCCCGGGGAGTGCCGACCTGCTGGATCCTGCCGTCCCGCATGACGGCGATGCGGTCGGCGAGCGCGAGGGCCTCCGCCTGGTCGTGGGTGACGAAGACCGAGGTGACGCCGAGGCTGCGCTGCAGATCCTTGAGGAAGGTGCGCGCCTCCAGGCGCAGCCGGGCGTCCAGGTTGGACAGGGGCTCGTCGAGAAGAAGCACGTCGGGCTTGGTGGTGATGGCCCGGGCGAGGGCGACGCGCTGCTGCTGCCCGCCGGAGAGCTGACCCGGCTTGCGCTCCAGCAGCTCGGCCAGGGAGAGCCTGCCCGCCGTGTCGGCGGCGGCCCGTCGGCGCCTGGCCTTGGCGACCCCGCGCACGCGCAGCGGGTAGGCGATATTGTCCGACACGTTCATGTGGGGGAAGAGGGCGTAGTCCTGGAACACCATGGCCACGCCCCGCTGTCCGGGCTCGGCACCGGTCATGTCGACCCCGCCGATATGAAGGGTTCCCTCGGTGATGCTCTCCAGGCCGGCGATGGACCTCAGGAGCGTCGTCTTGCCGCAGCCCGAGGGGCCCAGCAGCGCGAAGAACTCGCCCTCGGCGATGGACAGGTCCACCCCGTCGACTCCGCGCACCCCGTTGGGGTACTGCTTCACGAGGCCCTCCATGACGATCGTGGCGGTCATGACTTGATACCTCCATAGAAGCGGAAGCCGAACTTCCTGTTGACGACGAAGTAGATGACGAGGACGGGCAGGGCGAAGATGAGGGCGAACACCGAGATCAGCCTGAGATCGGCCTGCCCGGACTCGGTGTAGAAGGTGTACATGAGGACCGCCGCGGGCTGGCCGGCCGGGTCGCGCAGCAGCAGGTAGGGGACGAGGAAGTTGCCCCAGACCTGGACGACCGACCAGATCGCCACGAAGGCGATCCCGGGACGGGCCACGGGGACGACGACGTCGGCGAGGATCCTGCCCGGCCCCGCGCCGTACAGGCGGGCGGACTCCTCGTAGGACCTGGGGACCGAGTCCATGAAGTCCTTGAGGATGAACACCACCGTGGGCAGCAGGCCCCCGGCCAGCACCAGGATCACCCCGGTACGGGTGTTGATCAGGCCGATGAGATTCATCAGCTGGAAGGTGGGCACCATGGCCGCGGTTCCCGTCACGATCGAGGACAGCAGGAGCATGGCGTACAGGATCGCGTCGCGCCCGGGGACGCGCACGCGGGAGAGCGCGTAGGAGGCGAGCGTGCCCAGCGCGATGACGACCGCCATCGTGCCCAGGGCGATGACCAGGGAGTTGACGATCGACCCGAGGGCGTAGGGGCTGTCCATCAGGCGGCGGAAGCTCGACAGCGTCCAGCGCGGCCACTTCACCGACATGGTCGGGCTCGCGTCGAAGGGGGCGACCAGCAGCCACGCCAGGGGAAGGGCGAAGACGACCCCGATCACGGCGACCGCGACGGCGAAGACGATCCGCCCGGCGGTCCTGCGCAGCGCGCTAGCCAGTGTGCCCGCGGGGCCGCGGCGGGGTGCGGATGAGCTCATCGTCGGCTCCTTCCGACCCTCATGTAGGCCAGGGCGATGACCAGGTTGATGACGAGCATGAGCACGGACAGCGCCGCCCCGCGGCCCAGCTGGCCGCCGGGGATCGCCGTCTTGTAGATGTACACCGACATGATCTCCGTGCGGTGCCCCGGCCCGCCGGCGGTGAGCAGGTAGGGGGTGAACGTGTTGAAGGTCCACAGCGTGATCATCAGGGTGTTGGTCAGGACGTGGCCCCTGATCGTGGGCAGGACGACGTCGCGCAGCTGCTGCCACCCGGAGGCGCCGGCCATGCGCGCGCTCTCCAGCTGCGAGGGAGGCACCGCGGACAGGGCCGAGGAGAACAGCTGCATGGAGAAGGCGGTGCCGCACCAGATGTTGAAGACGATGATGACCGCCAGCGGGTGCTCGATGAGCCACGCCTTGCCCGGAAGGTGGAGCAGCGCGTTGAGCGTTCCCCCGCGCCGGTCGAGCAGGGCGATCCACAGGAAGGAGACGACCGAGCCGGGAATCACCCATGCCGCGAGCACCACCGACTCCAGGAGGGCGCGCGCCCACCCGGCGATGCGCCGGGTCGACCACGCCAGGGCGAAGCCCATGACGGACTGCCCGACGACTCCCGACAGGGCCACGAACAGCACCGTCAGGCGCAGGGAGCTCCAGAAGGCGGGATCGCGCAGGGTCGCCAGGTAGTTGCCGACCCCCACGAAGTCGGTGCTGGAGGCGGCCAGGCCGGTCAGCCTGTAGCTGGTCAGCCCCAGGTAGATCGTCCACACCGCCGGGAAGAGGAGGAAGAGCGCGATGACGGTCAGAGCCGGGGCCACGAAGAGCAGCGCCCGCACGCTGCCCAGGCCGGCGACGTCCTCGGCGCGGCTGCGGGCCCGCCTCGGCGCACCCGCAGCCGCGGTCGTTGTGGAGGCCACCGCGGATCAGCTCCCGCTCTTGACCGCGTCGGGGCCGACAATCCCCTGCAGGCCCGCCACGTAGGTCTTCACGGCGTCATCGACCGCGGTGCCCATGACGACGTCGAGGGTCGCCTGCTGCAGGAGGGAGGACACCTCCGGGTACTCGGCCAGGCCGGGCCGGTAGGACGTGATGGGCAGGACCTGCTCGGACACGAAGGAGAGCATCGGGTCGGAGGCGAGCAGCTTCGCGTTGACGTCGTTGCGCGGTGAGATCGACAGGGTGCCGGCCGCGCGGGCCTCGAAGGCCTCGGCGGAGCTCATGAAGGCGAGCAGCTCCCACGCGAGCCCCGGGTTCGCCGAGCCCGGGTTGAGCACCCTGGCGGTGCCGCCGGACATGGAGACGAAGTCCTGCCCGTTGACGCCCGCACCGGGCTTCACGGCGGGGATCTTCGCGTAGCCGACCGCGGTGTCCCGGTCCGTCATCGGGGCGGTTCCCACCCCCTCGGCCGGGTTGATCACCGAGCGCCAGAAGTAGTCGCCCTCGAAGAGCATGGCGATGCGGCCGGCTGCGAACTCCTGGAAGGAGGTGTCGCGCCCGGACGCCTCCTGCTGGAGGACCGGGTCCCCGAGCGCCTCGTCGACGTAGATCGTCTTGTAGAGGTCGAGGACCTTCCTCATGCCCTGGGTGTCACCGGCCCAGGCGCCGTCGGACCACAGGGGCTGTCCGGTGCCCATGAGCATGGGCAGGAAGCCCTGCATGGTGGAGGCCTCGGTCATGGCGGTGCCCGCGTTGAGCTGCACGGGGACGATGCCGTCGGCCTTGTCCTTGATGGTGCGGGCCGCGCTGAGGATGTCCTCCCACGACGTCGGCTGCCACGCGGCGGGGAGCCCGGCCCTGGAGAAGATGCTCTTGTTGTAGTAGATCACCCGTCCGTCTGCGCCCTGCGGCACGCCGAAGCGCTTGCCGTCGAAGGAGGCGGCCTTCTGGATGGTCTCGGGGACCTGCGCCCACCCGTCCCAGGAGGACGCCGCCTCCCCGGCGACGTCGTCGAGGGGCTTGATGTACCCGGCCTGGGCGAACTCCCCGATCCAGATGCCGTCCAGGGCGACGATGTCGGCCCCCTTGCCCGACTGGAAGTCGAGAGCCGCCTTCGTCTTGTAGTCCTTGTCGTCGACGCCCTGGGCCTCGAAGACGACGTCGACGTCGTTCCCGGCGTTCTGCTGGGCCTCCTTGAATCCCGGGATGACCCACTCCTCGATCCACGTGGCCTCGGCCGCGTTCTTCCCGCCGGCGATGGCGTTGGTCATGATGGTCAGCGTCCCCGGGTCCGAGCCGGAACGCTTCCCCGAGCCGCACGCCCCCAGCAGGAGCGTCGCCGACGCCAGTGCCGCGCCCGTGATCGCGCTGCGTCGTGTGATGGATGGTGTCCTCATCGTTACCTCCGTGGCATGTGGTTTATTCCGCCGTGGTGCGGCACGGCGTGCAGGACCCGAGCGGGCGCGGTGCGGGACGGGGCCCCGGCTCTGTGCGGCTTGAGAGTCGAGGCCGGACGCGGCCCCCGATGGCGCAGGCCTGCCACGGGCGCCGCGTTGCGGTTGCAGCGGGGCGGGAGGGGCGGTACGGCCCGGGGATCGTTGGCAGCAGTGCACATGGCTCTCCCGTAAGCGCGAGGCGCTGCGTCCTCGGAGCGCCGTCATGTATTAGTCTGAAGTATGGATTAAATCATGTCAACACCTCGCCCCGGGTTCTCGTGGTCTACGAACCCGGTCCGGACCGGGTCGGGGCTCCGGCTCAGTGGCCGGCCGAGTGCGGCGCGCGCGGTACGAAGAGGTCGTCGTGGACGACCGAGGCGGCTCCAACGGCGCCGACGTCGTCGCCCATCGCCGTGGAGAGCACCGCCACGGGGTGCGGCCCTCTGGCGGAGGGGCGCTTGACCGCACGCCTGACGGCAGGCGCGTACCACGGCTCGAGCAGGCGCCAGTAAGGACCGCCGAATACCACCATGTCGGCGTCGAGGAACTCGGTCGCCATCATGACCAGCTCGGCGATCCGGCCCGCCGCGGCGCTCAGGAGCCGGTCCGCGCGCTCGTCGCCGTGAGCGGCCAGGGTGCACAGGTCCGCGAGACGGTGCTCCACGGCGACGAAGTCCGACCGCGAGGGAAGGGCGTCGGGCTGGATCCCCAGGATGTGGGCGCGCTCGACGAGGACGGCCGGGTCGTTGGCCATGCCCGGGGGCTCACCGGGGCCGTTCGATCCGAGCGCCGTCATCATTGCGCCGACCTCGCCGCTGTTGCCCGAGAACCCGCGCACCGGCTCACCGTTGACGGACAGCCCGAGCCCGGTCCCGGTCCCGATGTAGACGAACACCATTGTCGAGTCCAGCGACTCGCCGCCGCGGACCCAGTTCTCCCCGATCACGGCCGCCAGTGTGTCCTTGACCACCGGGACGGGCATCCGCAGGTGCTCGCCCAGGATCTCGCCCAGCGGCACCCTGGCCCAGCCGGGGAGCCAGACGGCGCTGCCCGGGGCGCCGGTCGCCGGATCCACGGGCCCCGGCAGCGCCAGGCAGGCGCCGACCAGCCGCTGCTCGTCAATGGAGCCGTCCCGGACGAGTCGTTGCACCATTGCGGCGACCTTCGCCATCGCCGAGCCCGGGTTCTCGGAGTCGACGTCGGTCGATGAGGCCGATGCCGCGACCTCGCCGTTGAGGTCCAGCGCGACGGCGGTGGTCAGGGAGGGATCGATGTGCACCCCGATGGCGATGCGCGCCGAGCCGACGATGTCGAGGAGGATGCGCGGGCGCCCTCGCCCGTTGACCCTGGTGCCGACCTCGGTCAGAAGACCCTGTTTCTGGAGGCCGCGGACGATCGCGGACACCGCCTGCACCGACAGCCCCGTCGAGGCGGCGACCTCCCGCTGGCTGGAGGCGCCCAGGCGGCGGATGGCGTGGATGACAACGTTCTCGTTGTACTTTCCCAGGTCGACCAGACTGGTGCCCGCTCTCATTGAATCGCCTTCCCGTAGGCTCCGCGCCGCATGGCACACCCCTACCTTATGGGTCCGTTACCTTATGGGGCCGCGGTACTTACGACGCCCCCGCCCGGCGGCTCACGGCCCTGTTTGTCCTGGTCCCGTTTGAACGGGCCGGTTTCTGCGTCAAAAACCAGCAAGATGACGGAGCGCCCTATAAAATGAGTCTTGCGTCACCATTCTGCGGCCCTGTTTCGCAGGTCCAGCGGCTCCAGATCCCCTGGCACGAGGGTGGCGCACGATCAGCGGGGCAGCCGCTGCCCCCGGAGCGGAGGGAGACCGCCCATGATCTGGTTCCACCTACTCGTCGTCCTACTGTTCATCATCGTTGGTGCCAGGCTCGGCGGCATTGGCATCGGCCTGGCCGGTGCGGCCGGCATCCTCGTTCTCGCCGCGACCGGCGTGCAGATCTCAACCGATGACGTCCCCTGGGAGGTCATCGGAATCATTATGTCGGTGATCTGCACCGTCGCCGCCCTTCAGGTGGTCGGCGCCATGGACCACCTCGTCCACCTCACCGAGGTCCTGCTGCGCAAGCACCCCCGGCAGATCGTCTTCCTGGCGCCGTTCGTCACCTTCGTCATGTCCGTCATGTGCGGCACCGGACACACCGCCTACTCGGTCATCCCCGTGATCGTCGACGTGGCCAAGGAGCACGGGATCCGCCCCTCCCGTCCGCTGTCGATCGCGGTCGTCGCCTCGCAGGTGGGAGTCGCGGCCTCGCCCATCTCGGCGGCCATGGTCGCCCTCGTGGTCGCCCTCGACCCTCTGGGCGTCGGCTACCTGAACTGCCTCGCCGTCGTCCTCCCCACGACCTTCATCGGCCTGGCGGTCGGCGCCGTTGTCGCCGCGCGTCAGGGCCAGGAGCTCGAGGACGACCCGGTCTACCGGGAGCGCAGGACGAAGGGGCTCCTCAGGCCGAGCGCGGCCGGCACCGACGACTACACGGCCGCGCCCGGTGCCGTGCCCGGCCTCATCATCTTCCTCGTCTCCCTCGTCCTGGTCGTCGCCTACGCGACGGTGACCTCTGAGGAGGTCGGCATCGTCAAGAACCCGCCGATGGGCTCGACGGCGGCCATTATGACGATCATGCTGGTCGGCGCCATCATCATCTGCCTCGTGGCCAAGAGGCACACTGCCGAGATCGCGACCCAGGACACCTTCCGGGCCGGTATGACCGCTGCCATCTGCATCATGGGCCTGGCATGGCTCGGCAACACCTTCGTCACCCACTACACGGACACCATCTCCAACGCGCTGTCGGCGCCCCTGCAGTCCCAGCCGTGGCTGGCGGCGGTCTTCTTCTACTTCACGGCTCCGCTAATGTTCTCCCACGCGGCGACGACGACGGCCTTCATGCCCCTCATGGTGAGCCTGGGCCTGCCCGCGGTGGCGCTGCTGGCCAGCTACCCCGCCGTCGCCAACTACTACCTCCTGCCGAACTACCCGACGACGGTCGCGG
>ERZ773099.2218-NODE-2218-length-13618-cov-10.203642_pt1 | contig 13618 bp, 14 predicted proteins | sample MGYA00511120_ERZ773099 | MGnify/ENA primary metagenome ERZ773099 (study PRJEB29015, sample SAMEA2738012) | human oral metagenome | biome: human oral; feature: human-associated habitat; material: dental | place: China | collected 2104 ... | reverse complement strand
CTCCATTTGTAGTAAAATCAAAAACTTCTGGTTTAGATATCTTATATTTTTTATTAATTTCTTCATTAAAAGAAGTTAATTTTGTAGATTCATTATTTTCTAATTTATAGACTTCTTGTAAAGTATAGTCTCTCATTCCAACATAATATATTTCTCCATTAGCTATATCAAAGAAATCTATAGTCCCGTCTTTATCTGATAAGACTTCTACTTTTCCATCTGTATCTATAGATTCTAAATATACTCTTTCAGCTATTGTTGCTAGGAAATATAGTTTATTCCCTATAACTTTAAATGATTTTCCTCCACCTAGTCTACAATCGCTTCCAACAGTACAAGAAAGCCAAGTGTCATTGTCATTTAAAAGACTGATATTCTTATTTTTATCTATTAAATATATTTTATGGTTTTCATTTACTCCATATGCCTTCATATCACTCAAAGCACAGATAATTTTATCTTCTATAAAATTTGCATAGCTGATATCATAAATATCTTTATCTACAATTACTTCTAAGTTTTGAGATTTTATATCATAGACATAAAGTCCAGATGTCAGACCCTGCTTATCAGTAAAAGTTCTACCTGCAAAAATAACCCTATTATCCTTAACATTCACAAGTTCAACATTTGTATATTCATCAGAAATTGGAGTTATTTTATCATTTAACTTATCATAGTGATATAGTCTATCTCTCTTTTTATTTCTGAAACCACGTCCATTACTCCAGAAAGGTATTTCATCTAAAACTTCATAGTCTTTATTTTCTTCAATTTCTTTTATTGCTTTTTCCCGTTCTTCACCTTTTAAATCATTTAAATTATATGAATTATTATCATAGTCAGCAAGTAAGATAAAATTATTTTCATCAATTATTTTAATATTTGAAACATCAAGTGGCAATCTCATATACTCATAAGCTTCTCCACCATTTTTTATATCAAGTGCATAAAATACTGTCCAAGTTTCTCCTAGTTTTTTCTTTTCTTCAATGTCAGTATCTCTATCACTTGAGAATAAAATAATATTATTATTTAGCCAAAGAGAATTTTTTTCCTTTCCAAAATAAGTAAGTTTTTTTACTTCTTTCGTTTTCGTATCTAAACTATAGATATAGTGTTTATATGAATTCTTTTCATAATCACTTTCACTAAGACTGAAAGCTAAGTTATTACCTTCAGGATTAAAATCTAAGTTAGATAAAAATTTGTACTCTAGAAAACTTTTTAAATGTAAATTTTCCATTTCATTTCCTCCTTGTTAAAATTATTATTACATTTGAATAGTAACATTTTTTTCAGTAAAAATCTATTATTTATTTTTAAAATTTATTTTTTCATAGTTATAAAAATTTGAATCTCGTCTGAACACATCTTTTTATTTTTCAAGAAAAAATAAAAGGAATTTAGAACTTTATTTCTGTAAAAGAGTTTTATTGCGGTATTTTTCCATAAATGATATAATCCTTATCAATTCAATAAAGAATGGAGATAGGGAAATGGATTGGGAATTTATAGCAAAGTATACACCAGAGTTTGTACATGCTGGGATACTAACATTAAAAATAGGTGGTATAGGAATAATACTTTCAATTATTGTTGGAATTTTAGGAAGTTGGGTTTTATATGAAAACTTTAAATTCTTTAAACAAATGATAATTGGATATGTAGAGCTAAGTAGAAATACTCCACTTTTAGTTCAATTGTTCTTTCTGTATTATGGACTACCAAAAATTGGTATAAAATTTAGTCCAGAGCTTTGTGGAATAATTGGATTAACATTTTTAGGTGGAAGTTATATGATAGAAACTTTTCGTAGTGCCTTAGAAACAATAGACAAGATACAAAAAGAATCTGCTTTAAGTTTAGGAATGACAAAGTGGCAAACAATGAGATATGTTATTTTACCTCAATCATTTGTTATAAGTTTACCTGGGCTTACTGCAAACATAATATTTATGTTAAAAGAAACATCAGTTTTTAGTGCTATATCTTTAATGGATATGATGTTTGTTACAAAAGATTTAATAGGACTTTACTATAAAACAGAAGAATCTTTATTTATGCTTGTAGTAGGTTATTTAATAATATTGTTACCTCTATCATTATTTGGAGTATGGCTAGAAAGGAAGTTAAAATATGTTGGCTACAGTAATTAATTTATTATCAAAAGGAACAAATTTAGAAAGACTTCTTTATGGTTTATGGATAACAATAAAATTAAGTTTAATTTCTGCAATTTTATCAGTAATTTTTGGAATACTTTTTGGGCTTTTTATGGTTATAAAGAATCCTTTAACAAGGATAGTCTCTCAAGTTTACCTCCAAATAATCAGAATAATGCCTCCACTGGTATTATTATTTATAGCATATTTTGGAGTAACCAGAATGTATGGACTCCATATCTCTCCTGAAGCAAGTGCAATAATAGTATTTACTATATGGGGAACAGCTGAGATGGGAGACTTAGTCAGAGGAGCAATTGAGAGTATTCCAAAGATTCAAATAGAAAGTGCAACAGCACTAGCCTTAGATAAAAAACAAATTTATCTATATGTAATTATTCCTCAGATCATAAGAAGACTTATACCTTTATCAGTAAACTTGATAACAAGAATGATAAAAACTACAAGTTTAGTTGTATTAATAGGAATAGTTGAAGTTTTAAAAGTTGGACAACAAATAATAGACACAAATAGATTTCAATATCCTAATGGAGCTATATGGATATATGGAGTAATCTTCTTACTATATTTCTTGTCTTGTTGGCCATTATCTATGTTAGCAAAATTTTTAGAAAAGAGATGGAGTAAAATATGAAACAATTAGATAAAGTTGTTCTCTCAGCAAAAGATGTAGTAAAAAATTATGGGGAACTTGAAGTTTTAAAAGGAATAAATTTAGATATACATCAAGGAGAAGTTGTAGTAATAATTGGAGCTTCTGGTTGTGGAAAAAGTACATTTCTAAGATGTTTAAATGGACTGGAAGATATACAAGCTGGTGATATAGTTTTAGATAATGAAATTAAATTTTCAGATATAAAAAATAATATGACAAAAATTAGACAAAAAATTGGAATGGTATTTCAAAGCTATGAACTATTTCCACACTTAACAATATTGGATAATATTTTGTTAGCACCATTAAAAGTGCAAAAAAGAAATAAAACAGAAGTTAAAGAACAGGCATTAAAATTACTTGAAAGAGTTAATTTATTAGATAAACAAAATTCTTATCCTAGACAATTATCAGGTGGACAAAAGCAAAGAGTCGCAATAGTTAGAGCCCTATGTATGAATCCTGAGATAATGTTATTTGATGAAGTTACTGCTGCACTTGATCCTGAAATGGTAAGAGAAGTTTTAGATGTTATGCTTGAACTTGCTAGAGAAGGAATGACCATGGTAATAGTTACACATGAAATGCAATTTGCAAGAGCAGTTGCAGATAGAGTTATATTTATGGATAATGGAAATATAGCAGAACAAGGAGTGGCAGAAGAATTCTTCTCTAATCCAAAAACAGAAAGAGCACAAAAATTTTTGAATACATTTACATTTAAAAAATAAAAATTTATAAATAATTTTAGGAGGGTATAAAATGAAAATTTGGAAAAAGATTTTAAAATTAGCAACAGTGGGAGTGGCAGTGTTTGCTTTAGCTGCTTGTGGAAATAAAACTGAAGAAAAAACAGAAGCACAAGCACCTGCACAAGAAGCAAGTGTTGCAAAGGCAAGAACAGTACAAGAAATCAAAGATAGTGGTGTTATTAGAATAGGAGTATTTACAGATAAAGCACCTTTTGGTTATATTGATGAAAATGGTAAAAATCAAGGTTATGATGTTTATTTCACAGATCGTTTAGCAAAAGATTTAGGAGTAAATGTTGAATACATTTCTCTTGACCCTGCAAGTCGTGTTGAATATGCAGAAACAGGGAAGGCAGATATAGTTGCTGCAAACTTTACTGTTACACCTGAAAGAGCAGAAAAAGTTGATTTTAGTTTGCCATATATGAAAGTATCTTTAGGTGTTGTTTCTCCAGATGGAGCTGTTATTAAGTCTGTTGAAGAATTAAAAGATAAAACTTTAATTGTAAGTAAGGGAACTACTGCTGAATACTACTTCTCAAAGAACCACCCAGAAGTAAAGCTACAAAAATATGATTCTTATGCAGATGCTTATAATGCTTTACTTGATGGTAGAGGAGATGCATTCTCAACTGATAATACAGAAGTTTTAGCTTGGGCTAAATCAAATCCAGGATTTACTGTTGGAATTGAGTCTTTAGGTGATGTTGATACTATAGCTGTTGCAGTTCAAAAAGGAAATACTGACCTATTAGATTGGATAAACAATGAAATTAAAGAATTAGGAAAAGAAAATTTCTTCCATGAAGCATATAAGGCTACTCTTGAACCTATCTATGGAGATTCTGCTAATCCTGATTCAATAGTTGTTGAAGGTGGAGAAATTAAATAACTTTAATATTTAGAACATACCAAAAAGGGGCTGTTGCAAATAACAAAAAGTAAAAAATAGTTCGTTACTGAGTAAATTTCTTAACGATAAAAAATCAAGAATTCGCTGCAAATCAGGAAACTCACTTCGTTCAGACACTCCTGCATTTGCTCGGCTCATTCTATTTGATTTTTTATCTAAAATTTCCATTCGTAACTCACTTATTTTTTACTTTAGGATTGAAATTTTAATTTTGCAACAGCACCTTTTTTATAAAGTTTGCAATAGCCTAATTTTTTTAATACTCGAAGAATGTTTCTATTGTTTTTTCATCAGATTTTTTACCTATAAGTGAGAATATTACAAAAGCTGTAAGAGCAACAACAAGATCTGCATGTCCTTTTACATTTTATTCATAAGGTGCCAAGCTTTAACTCATAATGCTTGTAAATATTATAAAAAAAATAGTAAAATTATATAGGAAATATTGATTTTAAACAATATAGTGCTTACTGATATGGAGGTATAAAATGATAGAGATTACAAAAGAAAATGATGAGATAAAAATAGTGATAAGCTATAAGAAACTTATAAAAGTTTATCAAGTTTGCTTCTTATCTTTTCTTATTTTAATATTTATTCTTTTTGATTTTGAATTTCCAGCAATGATTTTAAATCCTGTTTCAGCTATACTTTTTATATATTTAATTCTCATTTCTTTTTTTGGAATTTCCTATGAAAAGATAACAATAAAAGAAAATTATATATTACTAGAAGCAATAAGAAATAATAAGAGAATTTGTTATTCTCAAAAAATATTTCTAGATGAAATTAACAAAACTTGCTTTAAATCATCATTTTTGAGAGGACGCTCAAGAGATTTATTAAATTATTCAATATTTACATTCGATAGATACTTAAAAATAGAAACAAATAAAAAGACTTATTCATTTGGAAAAGAAATAGATTATGAGGATTATTTGAAAATAAACAAAATTCTTATAGAAAAAGTGAGAGAATATAAAGCTGAAAAAATAATATTAGATAAAAAAAGAAATAGAGAAGAAGAATTAGAAGCAATATATAAACTAGGAGTTGAAGAAAGATATATAGAGATACTGAATGCTATTATAGATGAAGAAAAATTATTTATTTCAAAGAAAGAAGAAAATTTCTTAATAGATGTTATTAATAAGTCGAAAGATTTAGAAGAAATAGATTTCTATGTTTTCTATGTAAATTATCTATCAAAAAAAGAATATGAAAATCAAAAAGTCTTGGTAGGATACAATGGAGTTGATGGAAAAGAAGTGACTATGTCAAAGTTAAAGGAAGATATAAATAAGCTAAGAGATGATAGAAGTACATTTAAATAATTTTAAATTTTGAACTGCACAATAATCTTGGGTACGAGAGAAAGTGCAGTTTTTTAGGTTTGAAATAATAAAATATAGGACATAAAAGGACAAATGTAATGAAATTTGCTTTTTTATAGAAAAGTTGCTATCCTAAAAAAGAATGAATTATTAAGAAAGGAAGCAAAATACTATGAAAAGAAGTTTATTTTTAAGAAAGATATTAGTCTTTATTTTATTACCTTTTATTTTTATTGCTTGTCAAAAAGAAGAAAATAAAGAGGAAAGCATTAGAACAGTTTCAACAGTGGATATAGATAGTTTAAATCCTTATGAAGTTGTTTCTAGTAATTCTGATCAAATCCTTTTAAATGTGTTTGAAGGATTAGTTATGCCAGGAGTAGATGGAACAGTTATTCCTGCCTTAGCAGAATCTTATGAAGTTTCAGAAGATGGTAAGACATATACATTTACAATTAGAAAGGGAGTAAAATTTCACAATGGAAATGATATGGATATTAAGGACGTAGAATTTTCATTAAATTATATGTCAGGAAAGTTAGGAAATGCTCCAACAGAAGCTCTATTTGAAAATATTGAAAAAATAGAAGTACTAGATGATTCACATATTGCAATTCATTTGTCTGAACCAGACTCTAGCTTTATTTATTATATGAAAGAGGCAATAGTTCCTGATGAAAATAAAGAACACTTAAATGAAACTGCAATAGGAACAGGACCATATAAAATTGCTGAATATCAAAGAGAACAAAAATTAGTTCTTAGTAAAAATGAAGAATACTGGGGAGAAAAAGCAATAATTCCAACAGTTTCAATTTTAATAAGTCCGAATTCAGAAACAAATTTTCTTAAATTATTATCTGGAGAAATAAATTTCTTAATAAATATTGATTCTAAGAGAATTCCTGAATTAGATAAGTATCAAATTCTTAATTCTCCATCAAATCTATGCTTGATTTTATCATTAAACCCTAAGGAAAAACCTTTTGATGATATTGAAGTACGTAAAGCAATTAATCTTGCTATTGATAAAAATAAGATAATTCAATTAGCAATGAATGGAAAAGGAAATCCTATTTATACAAATATGAGTCCTGTTATGTCAAAATTTTTATGGTCTGCTCCAAAAGAAAAAGCAGATCCTCAAAAAGCTAAACAAATTTTAGAAGAAAAGAAAGTATTACCTTTAAAATTTACTTTGAAAGTTCCAAATAGCTCTAAGATTTATTTAGATACTGCTCAATCTATTAGAGAACAATTAAAAGAAGTAGGAATCACAGTTGATTTAGAAGTGATTGAGTGGGCAACTTGGCTTTCTGATGTTTATACTAACAGAAAATATGTGGCAAGTTTAGCTGGTTTAGCTGGAAAAATGGAACCTGATGCAATTTTAAGAAGATATACTTCTACTTATTCAAAAAACTTTACCAATTTTAATAATGCAAAATATGATGCTTTAATAGAAGAAGCTAAAAGAACTTCAAATGAAGCAAAACAAGTAGAAAATTATAAGGAAGCTCAGAAAATTTTAGCAGAAGAACAGGCTGCTATTTTCCTTATGGATCCAAATACTATTATTGCAACAGAAAAGGGACTAGAAGGATTTGAATTTTATCCATTACCATATTTAAACTTTGCAAAACTATACTTTAAGAAATAAGGGAAAATTATGTATTATATTAAAAAAATTTTCAGAATGATTTTAAGTGTTTTTTCTATAGGAACCCTTTCTTTTTTACTTTTAGAATTGATTCCAGGGGAACCAGAAACTACTATTTTAGGGGTAGAGGCAAGTGCTAAAGATCTTGAAAATTTAAGAGAACAATTAGGATTAAATTTAAGCTTTGGAACAAGATATTGGAATTGGCTTTGTGGAGTTTTTCAAGGTGACTTAGGTATTTCTTTCAAATATAAAGAACCTGTTTTTAAGTTAATTTTGGAAAGGCTTCCCTTGACACTTAAGATAGCTTTTATTTCTATATTTATTGTCTTCTTAGCGTCTATACCCTTATCTTTTTTTCTACATAATACTAAGAGTAAAAGAATAAAAAAGATAGGGGAATCTATTTTAAGTGTATTTATTTCTATACCTTCTTTTTGGTTAGGAATTATATTTATGTATCTATTTGGAATTATTTTAAAATGGACATCAACAGGGTATAATAACTCTTGGCAGTCATTAATTCTTCCCTGTATAGTTATTGCAATTCCTAAAATAGGTTGGATTAGTATGCACTTATATTCTAATTTATATAAAGAATTAAGAGAAGATTATATCAAGTATCTTTATTCTAATGGAATGAAAAAAATTTATTTGAATTTCTATATATTAAAAAATGCTTTTTTACCAATTATTCCTTTAACAGGAATGTTGCTACTAGAACTAATTACAGGGGTTGTTATTATAGAGCAAATTTTCTCTATCCCTGGAATTGGAAGACTTTTAGTGCAATCAGTTTTAATGAGAGATATTCCTTTAATACAAGGTTTGATTTTTTATACATCAACTTTTGTGGTTCTTTTAAATTTCATTATAGATATTCTATATTCTTTATTAGATCCAAGAATCCAAGTAGGTGAGCAATAATGAAAAAACGGCTATATATTATACTAATTCTAGTGGGGATTATATTCTGTATTTCTTTTTATAAAAATCCATATAAAATTTCAGAAAACTTTACTTTGTTAAAACCTAGTTTTCAACATATTTTAGGGACAGATAATTTAGGAAGAGATATTTTTAGTCGTTTACTACTAGGAACTTTCTATAGTGTTTTTCTTGCTTTCAGTGCTATTTTACTAGCTGCTATTGTGGGAAGTCTATTGGGAGCTGTTGCAGGTTATTTTGGAGGCTATATTGATGATTTTTTTCTATTTATTTCAGAAATTTTTATGTCAATTCCAGTAATTTTAATTACTTTAGGGATTATTGTACTTCTGAATAATGGTTTTCATTCTATAATTTTGGCACTTTTTGTTTTATATATGCCAAGAACTCTCAGTTTTGTAAGAGGTTTAGTAAAACGAGAAAAACATAAAAACTATATCAAAATAGCAAAAATTTATGGAGTTAGTAATTTCAGAATTATGATGAGACATATAGCTCCAAATATTATACTTCCAATTTTAGTAAATTTCTCAACAAATTTTGCAGGTGCTATTCTAACTGAAGCTAGTTTAGGGTATTTAGGTTTTGGAATTCAACCTCCTTATCCTACATTGGGAAATATGTTAAATGAATCACAATCTTATTTTTTACTAGCTCCTTGGTTTACAATCTTACCTGGACTTATGATTTTATTTTTAGTCTATAAAATAAATCAAATTTCAAAAAAATATCAGGAGAAAAAGTGATGGACATACTAAAAATAAAAAATCTAAATCTTAAAATACGTGAAAAAGAAATTTTAAAAAATGTTTCTTTGGAGATAAAAGAAGGAGAAGTAATAGGATTAATAGGAGAATCAGGAAGTGGAAAAACTATTTTCACGAAATATATTTTAGGTATTCTCCCTCTGGTTGCTCAGTATACTCAAGAAACTTTTGAGGTTGTTCCAAAAGTAGGGGCTATTTTCCAAAATGCTTTTACTTCCTTGAATCCAACAATGAAAATAGGAAAACAATTAAAACATCTTTATATTTCTCACTACAGAACTCAAAAAGATTGGAAAAAGAAAATAGAAACCTTATTAGAAGATGTTGGTTTGGATAAAAATAGAAATTTTTTAGATAAATATCCTTATGAATTAAGTGGTGGAGAACAACAGAGAATTGTTATTATGGCTGCTTTGATAGGTGAGCCTAGTTTTTTAATTGCAGATGAAGTTACCACTGCCTTAGATGTAAAAACAAAATTTGAAATTGTTAAATTTTTAAAGGGATTACAGAAAAAACTTAACATATCAATTTTATTTATAACTCATGATTTATCTACTTTAAAAAATTTTGCAGATAAAATTTATGTTATGTATCACGGAGAAATTATTGATGAAGATCATCCTTATAGAAAACAATTATTTCAACTTTCTCAAGATGTTTGGAGGAGAACAAAATAATGTTATTAACTGTGGAGAATTTAAGTAAAGAATACATAAAAAAGAAAATACTAAATAATGTTTCATTTTCTATGGAAAAAGGTGAAATTCTTGGGATGTTAGGTAAATCTGGTGCTGGGAAATCAACCATTGGAAAAATCTTACTCCAATTATCAAGACCAACAACAGGGACTATCTTATTTGAAGGAAAGGCTCTGTCAGAAGTACCTAGAAGAGATATTCAAGCAATTTTTCAAGACCCCTATACTGCATTAAATCCAAGTTTAAAAATAGGGGAAATTTTAGAAGAGCCCCTTATAGCTAATGGGAAATTTTCAAGGGAAGAAAGAAGAAAAAAAGTTGAAGAAACTCTCGTAAAAGTAGGACTTTTAGAGTCTGATTATGAAAAGTATCCTGAAGAATTATCAGGTGGACAGCAACAAAGAGTTTGTATTGCAGGAGCAATTATCCTATCTCCAAAATTAATTATTTGTGATGAACCTATTGCTTCTTTAGATTTAGCAATTCAAGTACAGATACTAGATTTAATTCAAAAAATAAATCAAGAAGAAGGAATCAGTTTTATCTTTATTACACACAATCTACCAGCTGTTTATAGAATAGCTGATAGAATATTGCTTTTATATCATGGAGAAGTACAAGAAATTGAAGAAGTGGAAGAATTTTTTAAAAATCCTAAGAGTGAATATGGAAAAAAATTCTTACAAACATTAGATTTAATAAAAAATACATAAAAATAGGCTATTACAAAAACTATTAAATTGAAAGTAAAAAATAAGTGAGTTACTCAGTAACGAACTATTTTTTTACTTTTTTATTCAGCTTGCAACAGCCTATTTTTTAATACTCAAAGAATATTTCTATTGTTTTTTCATCAGATTTTTTTCCTAGATATGAGAATATTACAAAAGCTGTAAGTGCAACAATAAGTCCTGGAACTATATTATGTAAAGCAAAAATCTTAGTCTTTGTTATTTCAAGATATAAGTAAGTGGCAATTCCAAAGAATATAGAAGCTATAGCTCCTGTTGCATTAGCTTTTTTCCAATAAAGTCCTAAAATTAAAGGACAGAAGAATACAATTTCTTGTCCACCTAGGGCAAATAAGTTTATCCAAGTGATTAAACTTATTGGTTTTACTGAAAGTATGAAAACTAAAAGTCCTATTAAAAATGAAGTCCACATTGAGATTTTCTTTATCTTATTTTCACTTGTATTTTTATCTAAATAAGTAACATATAAATCTTTTATTAAAGTAGAAGATGAAATTATTAATAAAGAATCTACAGTTGACATCACTGCTGCAAGAGGTCCACCTATGAAAACTCCAGCAAGTATTGGATATAGATTTTTAAGAGCCAAGATAGGAATAATTTTATCTACTTCTTGTAAATCAGGAATAACAGCTCTTCCCATTACTCCAACTAAGTGCATACCTAAAACTAAAACTCCAACTAGAGATGTTCCTATTATCATAGCATTGTGCATAGCTTTTGCATCTTTGAAAGCCATACATCTTATTGTAGTTGCAGGTAGTCCTAAGATACCTATACCAACTAGAATCCAGAAAGACATTATAAATGGTTTAGCAATATTTCCACCAGAATCAGGTCTTAAAAGATTAGGATCTATTTCTTTGATCTTCATCATAATATTTTCCATACCATTTCCATGTCTTAGTATGACAAAGAAAAGAACGATAGTTGCTGCAAACATAACAACTGCTTGAATAGCATCTGTTAGAGTTACGGCTCTAAATCCACCAAAAGTTGTATATATTATTACAACTGATGAGAAAATGATAAGCCCTGTTGTATATGAAAGTCCTGTCACTGCTTCAAATAGTCTAGCTCCACCAATAAATTGAGCCACAATAGCACTAATAAAGAATATTATTAGCATAATAGATGATAATATATTTAAAAAACTATTGTTATATCTAGCTTTCAAAACATCAAAAATTGTTATGGCATCTAATTTTCTTGAAATGATAGAAAGCTTCTTTCCAAGAACTCCTAAGGTAAAAAATGCTGTGGGAATTTGTATACAGGCAAGTAAAACCCAACCTAAACCAAGTTTATATGCAATACCTGGTCCACCTATAAAAGAACTTGCACCAACATAAGTTGCAACTATTGTCATTGCAAGAACAAAACCACCCATAGATCTTCCACCAATGTAATATTCATTAGTGAAACTTTCAGAAGTATTTTTTATTTTATTAACTCTATATGCAATAAATAGCATTGCAGATAAATATAGTAAAATTGGTATAATTATTAGTATTTTATCCATTTTCTCCCCTTACTACTTATCTAATTTTTTGTCTTTATTATTATATTCTTCAAAATCTACATCTTTGAAGAAAAGTTTTATACAAACATAGACTAAAACATTTATAAGTACTAGTCCAACAACACAAGAATAGAAAAACCATTCAGGTAAACCTAAAATATATTTGTATTCTTCTACATTATCAGAACCATATTCATAAGCAAAATAATACCACCAAACAAAATATATAAAATAAAGAGCTATAGTTATTAAAACCTCTTTATTTATCTGTTTTGAAATTTTCATTGTTACCCCCTAAAAAGAATATTTTTTGATTACTCGTTAAGATTAACAATTTTTACTAAAAAAATCAATTTTTTTACATTTATGTCCTTTTATGTCCTTTTTGTAAGGAGCAGGTTTCCACTCATAATAGTTGAAAATATTATAAAAAAATAGTAAAATCATATAAAGGTGTACTGATTTTAAAAATACTAAACATCCTTTTTAGAAACATCAAAAGGGGAATAATAGATATCTGAATGGAGGTACAAAATGATAGAGATTTCAAAAGAAAAAGATGAGATAGAAATAGTGAAAAGTAATAAAAAAATTATAAAATATAGTCAATTTTTTATGATATTTGGAATTTTACTATTTTCTTTTATAAGCTTTAAACTTTCAGAAATAATTTTTAATCCTCTTTCAATTATGATTTTTATATACTTTATTATCTTTTCTTTTTTTGCAATTTCCTATGAAAAGATAACAATAAAAGAAAATTATATATTACTAGAAGCAATAAGAAATAATAAGAGAATTTGCTACTCTCAAAAAATATTTCTAGATGAAATTAAAAAAATTTATTTTAAAACATCATTTTTTGGTGGACGCTCAGATTTATTAACTTATTCAGCTACATTTGATAAGTACTTAAAAATAGAAACAAATAAAAAGACTTATTCATTTGGAAAACAAATGGACTATGAGGATTATTTGAAAATAAATAGAATTCTTATAGAAAAAGTGAGAGAATATAAAACTGAAAAAATAATATTAGATAAAGAAAAAAATAGAGAAGAAGAATTGAAAGCAATATATAATTTAGGAATAGAAGAAAGATATATAGGAATATTAAATGCTATTATAGATGAAGAAAAACTATATCTTTTAAAGAAAGAAGAAAATTTCTTAATAGATGCTATTAATAAGTCAAAAGATTTAGAAGAAACAGATTTCTATATTTTTTATGTAACTTATCTATCAAAAAAAGAATATGAAAATAAAAAAGTCTTGGTAGGATATAATGGAATTGATGGAAAAGAAGTGACTATGTCAAAGTTAAAAGAAGATATAAATGAACTGAGAGATAGTAGAAGTATTTTTAAATGAGAAAAATAAAAAGGGGCTGTTGCAAATTCATGATTTTTATCATTAATTTGTGACAGC
>ERZ773099.2215-NODE-2215-length-13626-cov-11.316557_pt1 | contig 13626 bp, 20 predicted proteins | sample MGYA00511120_ERZ773099 | MGnify/ENA primary metagenome ERZ773099 (study PRJEB29015, sample SAMEA2738012) | human oral metagenome | biome: human oral; feature: human-associated habitat; material: dental | place: China | collected 2104 ... | reverse complement strand
GGATTATGAAATCACGACCATCAGAATGGTTTGCTAAGACAAGAAAAATGAATGCTGACTTTTTTGTTGAGGATATCCAAATCAGAGATTTCGTTGAAGAACAACTCGCAAGATCTGGGGTGGCTAAGATTGTGATTAGAAAGACACTTAAAGAAGGAGAGATTATTATTTTCGCTTCAAAAGTTGGTGTTCTTATGGGGAAAAATGGAGAAAGAATTAAGAAGTTAGAAGAAGATCTTAGTAAAAAGTTTGGAAAGCCATTCAAGATTAATGTAAAAGAGGTAAGAACTCCTGAACTTTCTGCAAAGATTATGGCTGAATATGTTGCTTCTCAGCTTGAGGCGAGAATGCCTTATAGAAAAGTAGTAAAAAATGTGCTTGCAAAGGTGATGGAAAAGGGTGCAAATGGAATTAAAATTCAGATTGGATGAAGACTTGGAGGTGCAGATATTGCAAGAAGTGAAAAGTTCATTGACGGTAGAGTATCTCTTCAGACTTTCAGGTCAGATATTGACTATCATTATCTCCAGGCTATGACAAAGTATGGAGTGCTTGGAATTAAGGTTTGGATTGAAAAAGGTGTTATTCCTTCAGCAAAGAAAAAAGGGAAGAAAACTCTGAATCTAGATTAAGAGTATGCTCAAGATTTCGGTTTTAATTGATCAGTTGTTATTATCATGTTATTGACTCCAAAGAAATGGAAATATAGAAAGCAGATTGTTCCTTCTCTCAAGGGAAAAAGTTCGAGAGGAACTGGTATCTCTTTCTGAGAGTATGGACTCAAAGCAACAACCAGTGGATATGTGACCAATAAGCAGTTGGAAGCAGCGAGAAAGGTTCTTGTAAGAGAAACAAGAAAGGTTGGTCAGCTTTGGATGAGGGTGTTTCCTGATGTTCCAATTACTAAGAAAGGACTTGAGATGCCGATGGGATCTGGAAAAGGAGATGTAGATATCTATGCTGCTCCAGTGAGAAAAGGAAAGGTTCTCTTTGAACTTTCTGGACTTTCAAGAGAATTGGCAGAAAAAGTCATTGTAAGTGCTGCGAAAAAATTGCCAATTAAAGCAAGATTTGTAGCTAAGGGTGAAATTAAGTAACATTTTTATACTTCTAAAGAAGTTATTGTAATGAAAGGAACTGGTTTATTGATGAAAGAGCTTGCTGGAAAGGATATTAAGGAACTTATAGCTATGAGAAAACAGGCTAGACACGAACTTTTTGAACTCAGAATGAAAAATAGTGTAAGGGCTCTTAAGGAAACTCATAAAATAGGAGATCTTAGAGTTAAAATTGCTAGGATCAATACCGTTTTACACTCTAAAGTGAATGCATAATGACAATTATCGGTGAAAAAAATATTAAAGAACTCGTTGGTGAGGTAGTAAGTGATAAAATGGATCAGACTTGTGTTGTTTTGGTGAAGTCTGTAAAAATGCATCCTATCTACAAGAAGAGATTTGTAGTGAGAAAAAAGTACTATGCTCACAACTCAGGGAATAAAGCAGTTCTTGGAGATACTGTAAAATTGAGATTGGTAAAACCAATTTCTAGACTCAAGAGATGGAATATTATTGAGGTCTTATAGTTTTAATTAGTTTTGGTTTTGAACGATGTTGCAACAAGAATCGTTGGTTGTGGTAGCTGATAACACCCAGGCAAAAAAGGCAAAAATTATCAGAGTATTAAAGGGTTCTTATGGAAGAATAGCTCATGTTGGAGATAGAGTTGTTGTTGCTATCAAAGATGCTGCACCTACTGCATCAGTGAAAAAGGGGCAAGTAGTTCAGGCAGTGGTAGTAAGAACAAAGAAAGAGATTGCTAGAAAAGATGGTACTTATATTAGATTCGCTGATAATGCAGTAGTTCTTTTGACTAAAGATGCGAAAGGAAATATGAATCCTATTGGTAAGAGAGTTTTTGGACCTGTAGCAAGAGAGTTGAGAGAAAAATATAGACCAATTACAAATATGGCAGAAGAAGTATTGTAATTAGGGTATAAACTTTATTTGTAACGAGATATTCTGATGAAAAAATTGAGAAAAGGTGATCCAGTTATCGTGATTGCAGGAAAGGCAAAAGGTAGTGTTTCTGTAATAGAAGCTCTAGATGGAGATATGGTAACCGTAAAGGATGTAAATGTTGTAAAAAAAGCAGTAAAGGGACAGGGGTTTATAAAAAAGACCTTGCCTCTCCATGTTTCTAATGTCGCATATTATCTTGCCGATCAGAAGAAAGCTACAAAAATTGGAATTGAACTTACAAAAGATGGTAAGAAGGTGAGAAAGGCGAAAGTTACTGGAAAAGTTATTGATTAGTCATTTTAAATATTTTTGATGGTTTAGCTATGAAAAAATCTGAGTTGTTTGCAAAGCTTAAGGATCATTTGAACCTTAAAAACATCAATCAGGCTCCAAAAGTAGATAAAGTTATTGTTGCTATGGGAGTTGGATCTTTGGTGACAAGAAAAGGACATAAAGATTTTGAAGAATTTGAAAGAAATCTGATCAGAATTACTGGTCAGAAGCCAGTATTGATAAAATCGAGAAAGGCTATTTCAAACTTCAAACTTAGGGAAGGAATGCCAGTAATGTTAAAGGTAACCTTAAGAGGAGAAAGAGCTTATGATTTCTTAGATAGATTCTGTAAGCTGGTACTTCCTAGAGTGAGAGACTTTTCTTGAATATCTAAGAAGAACTTTGATCCAAAGGGAAATCTTAATCTTGGACTTCAGAATTATAATATCTTTCCTGAACTTGGTGTTGATGATGTAACACTTCCTATGGGAATTCAGCTTACAGTTGTAAGTACGGCAGGAAATCCAGAAGGAACTCAAGCATTACTTCAGGAGCTAGGATTTATCTTCAAATAATATGGTATTTATCTTTATTGTGAAATAACCAATGGCAAGAACAGCATTAAAAGCTAAACAATGAAAAATGTTTGAAAAGAGGTTCGTGAAAGGGGAAAATCTTGAACAGCCTACAAAATATTATAACAGATGCAGACTTTGTGGAAGGTCCAAGGCATATATTAGAGATTTCGGAATTTGTAGAGTATGCCTTAGAAGGTATGCGAGAGAAGGTTTAATTATGGGACTTAGAAAAGCAAGTTGGTAATTGTTTAATTTTATTTTATGAATCGTATCACTAAGATGAGTTATGTTAATGCACCAGTTCACGATTTGTTAATCAGGATCAAGAATGCATATATGGCGAGAAAAACAACCGTAGATGGAGTGGTTTTCTCAAAGTTTAAGGTAAATGTGCTTGAGCTCTTGAAACAATATGGGTTTGTGAAGGATTTTGAAGTGCAGGAAGTGAATGGAAAGAAATTTATTACTCTTCAGTTAAAAAAAGTAGTAGATCCTGTAAATGATATTCCTTCTGTAAAGTTTTTCTCTAAGCCATCTAGGCCTTGGTATGTTGGATACAAGGATTTAAAAACTGTTGCTGGAGGAAAGGGACTTGGAATTATTTCAACAAATCAGGGGCTTTTGCCGGTGCATGTTGCTAAAGCAAAAAAGCTTGGTGGAGAATTGATTGCAGAAATCTATTAGTCTTTGTGCTATATTGTGCTTTACTATTTAAGTTGCTATCTAAATGTCAAAAATTGGTAAGAAGCCTCTTGTAATCCCTCAGGGAGTAGAAGTAGACTTGAAGGAAACAGCGGTGAAGGTAAAAGGACCGAAAGGAACATTGGATCTTAATTTGCCATACGGAGTGAAAATTGAAAAAAATGAATCAGAATTAGTTTTTTCTATTCTTGATGACCAGTATAAGAATCTTTGGGGATTAGCAAGGACACTTGTTGCTAATATGGTTGAAGGAGTTTCTAACGGATATGAAAAGAAACTGCTTATCATTGGAGTAGGATACTCAGCAAAAGTTGAAGGAAAAACACTCGTGCTTTCTCTTGGATATGCTCACAAGGTAAACTTTCCAATTCCAGAGGGAATTGAAATAAGGACGGAACAAGATCCAAAAGGTAATACCGTAGTTTTTATCTCAGGAATTAGTAAAGAATTAGTTGGTGAGGTAGCTGCAAAGGTTAGAAGTATGAAAAAGCCTGAACCTTATAAAGGAAAGGGGATTAGATACTTTGATGAGTTTGTGAAGATTAAACCAGGTAAATCTGCGAAAAAATAATAGTGTTCAGTTTTAGATTGTTATTTCGGTATACAAATGAGTTATTTGAAGAATAAACTCCAAGAAAAGGTTAGCAAATACTTGAGAAGGAAGAATAAGGTAAATGCTAAAATCAAAGCATTGAATCCTGAATTCAGACTTTTGATTCAGAGATCTAATCTTTATGTAAAGGCTCAGGTATTAGGAGCTGACGGAGTTGTTATTGCAACAACTACAGACAAAGCTGCTTCTGGAGCTACTAAAACTGAAAGAGCTGCTGCCGCAGGTGAAGCATTTGCTGCAGTACTTAAAGAAAAAAAGGTTGAAAAGCTGACTTTTGATAGGAATGGATTCCTCTATCATGGAAGGGTTAAAGCTTTCGCTGATGGACTTAGAAAAGGAGGTATTCAGTTTTAAGTGACTATATTGTATTTATCTGTATAATGTATGATGTCTATGAGATCAGAAAAGGACAATAAGAGAGATGTAAGGAGAGAAAAGCCAAAGAAGGAGTTTGAAGAGCTTCTTTTGGAGGTAAGAAGAGTAACAAGAGTTACTACTGGAGGGAGAAGGCTTTCTTTCAGAGCAACAATCTTAGTTGGAAACAAAAAAGGAAAAATCTGACTTGGAATTTCAAAGGGTAATGATGTAGCGAGTGCAGTTCAAAAAGCTTCTCACGAGGCGTATAAAAATCTCTTTGAAGTACCTTTGACAAAAAATGATACCGTTCCTTATCCAATCGCTTTGAAATATAAGGCATGTGTAGTTAAGCTTTTGCCAGCATCAGAGGGTACTGGACTTAAGGCAGGTTCATCTATCAGATCTGTTTTGGAACTTGCTGGATATTCAAATATCCTTTCTAAGATGGTTGGGTCAAACAACAAGCTTAATAATGCTTTAGCTACTATTAGAGCCTTATCAGCATATAAGCATGCGGATTACTTTTCTTCCCTTAAAGTTGCAAAAGTAGAGGAAGAATCTTCTACAAAAGAAGAAAAATCTGAGCCAACTGTTGAGTCTGCTCCTAAAGCAACTGCCTCAAAAAAAGAAGAGGTTGCTGAAGCTGGAGAAGCTCCAGCAAAGAAGGCAGCAGTAAAAAAGGCTCCAGCAAAGAAGGCTGCTCCAAAAAAGACAGAGAAAAAAGAAGACTAATAGCTTTTAACTGTATAAATGTGTTATAATAATGAAACTTCACAGCTTAGTGAGAAGTAAATGACTTACCGATAAACTCAGAAGAAGAGGAAGAGGAAATGCTTCAGGAAGAGGAAATACTTCAGGAAGAGGTGCAAATGGTCAAAAATCAAGAAGTGGACACTCTATGAAACCATTCTTTGAAGGAGGTCAGACATCTATTGTTCAGAGAATGCCTAAGCATAGAGGATTCAAGAGATATTACAAGCTTATTACTCCAATTCAAAATGTAAATCTTGGCTCTCTTCAGAAGGATGAAAGAATTACAGCAGTTGTGACTAAAGAACTCCTTTGGGAGCTTGGATACATTCGTTCTGCTGAGGTTGCAGTAAAGGTGCTTGGAACTGGAGATCTTGAAAAAGCTTTGTCTTTTGAAGGAATTGAACAGTATTCAGCTACTGCTAAGTCAAAGATTGAAAAAGCAGGAGGAAGCATAAAATAAGAACTTTTTTTCTTGATAAAACGCGACCGACCTCGCGTTTTATTCTTTATTGACGTTAATACAGATTGCTATTGAAAAGGATCGAAGAATCTTTATTAATCAGTTATATTTACCTTTATTTATGAAATGCAATGAAAGCATTAAAAACCTTTAATAAGAAAGTTCGTGAAGTTTTTGGAAACAGAAAAATTAGAAATAAAATTCTGTTTACCATTGGAATGTTGGCGATATACAGACTATTAGTCTTTATTCCTATTCCATTTGCTGATATCACCGCTTTGATGAGCCAAACTCTCAATGCTGGTTCTGAATTTTGATACTTTGTGATGCTCCTTGGAGGTGCTTTAGATAAGTTTGCCTTTATTGCGATTGGAATCTCTCCATATATTACGGCATCTATTATTATGCAACTTCTTGGGGTGATTGTTCCTGCTGTTGAAGAGCTTTCAGAGCAAGGAGAAGTGGGACAAGCAAAGATCAACCAATATACAAGATATCTAACCTTGCCATTGGCTTTTTTGCAGGGTATCGGATCGGTATATCTTGTGAATAATATGCTTGGAGGAGCAGTAATCTCTACCGATCTTACGACAGTTCTTTTGTCTGGATTTGCTATGGCAGTTGGATCAATTCTTCTTATGTGGATTGGAGAGTTAATTACAGAAAAAGGAATCTCAAATGGAATTTCAATGCTTATCTTTGCTTCTATCGTGGCAGGAATTACTCAGCAGATTTCAAGAGATTTCTCCTCATCTAGTAATATCTGGTGATTACTCGTTTTTATGCTCGTAATTGTGCTTGTTCTTGTAGTGCTTTCTATCTTCATTCTCAAGTCAATTAAGGAAATCCCAATTATCTACGCAAAACAGGGTAAGGCTCAGCAGTCATCTGCACTTCCTATCCCTCTCAATCCTGTGGGAATGGTGCCTATCATCTTTGCAATGGCTTTCGTTTCTTTTCCTCAGCTGATAGCAAAGTTGATTACTCAATTTCAGCCAGCAAACTTAAAGCTTGTAGCAGTAGCCAATCGAATAGAGTCGCATTTCAATATCTATGCTCAGAATCCAGGAGTATTGGCGATTGCTGTATATGTGCTTTTCATCATCCTGTTCACTTTCTTTTATGCGATGATTACCTTTAGTCCTGATAGGATTTCAGATAACATTCAGAAAAGATGAGGATTTATTCCAGGGATTAGACCAGGGAAAGCAACTGCTAAATATATCAATGGTATCTTAATGCATCTCTGTCTTTGGGGAGGGCTTGGACTAGCAGTTATCGGTATTTATACCTATATTCTTCAGTGGATCCCATTTATTCAATCTCTGGTAGAGTCCGTTGGTTCTTTGCCAGTGGTAGTTACTGGTTCAGGAGTGATTATTATTGTTGGTGTAGTGCAGGAGATTATGAATAAGATCCAGGGAGATCTTGTAATGCAAAAATATGAAGCTTACGAATAGTAAAAAAGAAAAAGCTGACACTCAATTACGGGGATGTCAGTTTTTTTCTTCTCGACAAAAATCCTCGTTATCAGCTAGGAAAGATTCGAGGAATCTACTCAACAAAAAAAAGCCTGACTCAAAAGAGAGTTCAGGTTTCAATTTTTTATATATTTAGAGTTCAAAAACTTTGTAGCTTACGCCTGGTTTTGGAGCTTGAATCCCTTCTGCAAGATATCTTCTAAACCAAGTCCTTTGCTTCTTGGCAAGGTGGTGTGTATTTCTTTTGAGTAATTCTTCCATTTTTTCATAGGTATATTCGTTCAAAAGATAGCCAATTACTTCTTTATAGCCGATTCCCTGCATAGATTGTAGGCTCGGAGCATATCCTACGCTTAAAAGCATTTCAACCTCATTGACAAGCCCATTTTGAAACATTTCTTTGATTCTTGCATTGATGAGTTGATTGGTGGATTCCTTATCTCTTCGTAGTCCAATCATCAAAAGAGGATGGCGAGGAGCTTGCTCTCTAAAACTTTCCGTTTTTGTGATTCAAGTACTATAATAAATTTCCAAAGCTCTAATAAGATACCTGAGCGAATGAGGATGAAGCTTTTGAGCTTCTTCAGGATCAATGCGTGAAAGTTCGCGATGAAGAAAGCCAGGATTTGCTATTTCCTTCTCTTCTAATTCTCTTCTCAATACAGGATCTGGAGGACATTCAGGCATAGAAAAATTCTTATAAACTGAATCAATATAAAGCCCAGTCCCACCGACGATAAAAGGTGTTTTCCCTTTTTTGAGAATAGTATCCATTTGTTGATCTACAGCTTGTTTCCACTGCCCAGCCGTATATTGTTCATCAGGATTTACGATATCTATCTGATGATGAGGAATCTTAGCTCTGATTTCTGCACTAATTTTATCCGTCCCAATATCCATCTTCCTAAAGATTTGCCTGCTATCGCTGGAAATCACCTCAATATCAAAAAACTTCGAAAGCTCGACAGAAAGCCTGCTTTTCCCTGTTGCAGTTGCTCATCGAATAACCACGACGCCATCAGGATGTCCTTGCTTAAAGCGATCTATCGTATCTTTTGCTTCTCCCAAAATCATAGAAAAGTCCATAACTCTTAATTCCTCTCAAACTAAAATCCGAACCTAGTCTAAGGAAATCAAAAAAAGATACAAGTCAGAATCAGATTTCCTTTCTCTTGATAATGATGAGCATATTGCTACACTCAAAGCACTTTATTTCATTTAAAGCTATGACCGTAATTGTAAAAGTCCAAGATCCAACAGGAAATGAAATCTGATCCTTTGAAGCCGAAGATCAAAAATCCTTAGGTGAACTCGCAGCAATGCACGGAGTGGAAATCCTTCAGTCTTGTGGAACAGGATTTTGTGGGGTTTGCCTGTGCGATGTCGTAGAAGGAGGAGACGCAGTCGAGCTTAATAAGACGGGCGAACATGTTTTTGAGGTGGCAATGGACGAAGAAAATCATCCAAAGCAGCTTCTTGCCTGTGTGAGTGGGGTTAAGTCTGAATATTTTTCCGATGAAAAAGATCATACCATTGTGATCAAAAAGCTCTATTAAGCATCGCTTTTACTTCTGCAGAAAGAGATGATTACAACTCATTCCAAGCATATCTTGAGAGGGTATCTCGTCATTTATCTTCTCGTACTGATTTGGTGAATCGTCTTTAAACTCGATCTCCCTTCAAAAGTAGTATTCTTCCAGGAACGCAGATTGAATCTGATTCCCTTCTCGGAGATAATGAAGGCGGGTATGTTGTGGGATGTTATCTTAAACTTCCTTGTCTTTATTCCCTTTGGATTACTGACTGCTTCGCTTTCCAAACCATGAAAAGAGCGAAAAGGGCTCCTCTATGCCTGCATCGTAAGTTTAATCTTTGAAGCTAGCCAGTATATCTTGGCAATCGGAGCTTGTGATACGACCGATATCGTTACCAATACTCTAGGAGCCGGGGTAGGAATAGTCCTCTTTAAAGTTCTTATCCGAATATGCAGAAAAAAGGAAAAAGCTGAAGCTTTCCTTGTATGGTTTGGAGGACTATGTGGTATAGGAATCCTTTCGTTCTGTATTCGGATAGCAATCACCTTCTAATATCAGATTTACTCTTATACTCTACATTCTTAATTACCTTATGACTGTTATTAAGTTTGAACAAGCATTTCTTCTTCTTCTAATCCAACAGGATGCTGGAGCCTACAATACTTTTTACCTCCAGACCGTTGATATTTTTTTCCGTTATCTCCAGAGCAACTTCTTTCTTTCTCAAGAGGATTCAGAAGATATTATCGCAGATTTCTATGTAAAGTTCCGAAACGCAGTGACGAAATACGATATCAATCAGTCTTTTTCTGCTTATGTATGGGTGATTTTCAAGAATACTGTCAAAGATGCCTTCAAAAAGAATAGAGAACTCCCCTTTTCTCTCCTAGATGGTGATGATGAAGAGGGAGAAAAGTTCGAAGATACGCTTGTAGACGAGAGCGTAATTGATGAGTTTTTACAGCAAGACTTTGAACTCGAGCAGATCAAGAAGGCGATGCAGGAACTTGACGCTTTGAGTAGAGAAATTATTTTTCTCAAATATATAGAACATAAATCAAATACTGAAATAGAGGAACAGTTGATGATTTCGCAGGAAGTGATTAGACAGAGAATTTCAAGAGCTTTCAAAAAACTGAGAGTCCTCCTAAAATGCGATGAAGAATAGCCCTGATTTCCCTTTTAGTTTTATTATACTGGCAATCGCAATGAAGTGGCCATTAACATTAGTATTAATTAAAACTTACAAAGAAATGGAAAAAATAGCTAAAAAAAAGAGCTGAAGAACGCTTGTTTTCGCTCTAGGTGTAGTGCTTCTTGTCGGAGGCGGTATCTTTATCACTTGTCAAAAGGAAGCTAATGTGGAAGTTTTGGATTCTCAGCAAGATCATGGGGTAGAATATCCTATTCCTGAGAATGCTGTAGTTTCTCTAGATGATATCCACTTTGTTAGGAAAGGATCTGAACCATGGGAAGGTTGGTTCGATACAAAGGGGAAGGGCGATCCTGTTTCCTTTGGAGGAGCCAACCTTTATTATCTGCCGAAAGATATTAAGAATTATGAATACTATCGCACCTTACTTCAGGGCGATGGTATCTCTAAATATAATATCTTAAAATATACTCTAGGAGAGTATGATTATGAAATTGGAGGATTCCCTATCATTAAGGTAGAGCTCCCTTCCAAAGAAGAGCGTGAACGCCTTGAAAGATCTTATGAGTCAACACCAACTTCAGAGCTAGGAATGAGATCCACAACTACTATGACTCTTTCTCGAGCAAAACAATTCTTTGCTCAGTTCAAGAATCTGAGTTGTGCTATTAACTTGCAATGTCCTTGTATTCCTTTTCAGTACGCAGCAGATGGTTGTTATGCACGAGCTCATTATATGAGAAAATTAATGGCAGATGCTGGGTATGAATCGCAGAAGATATTTGCTTATACAACTTTTGGGGCATTGCAAGCAGATACTAAGGCTGGCTGTTGTCAAGCATGGAGTTGGCATGTTGCGCCTCTCGTTGGTGTTGAAAAAGGAAACTCAACAGAGTTGATGGTTATTGATCCCTCATTATTTGATGCTCCTGTGGGTATTAATACTTGGATCAGTAAGATGAAGTCTGGCTGTGCGGGGTATCCACGTCCAAGCGTAGTATACGAAATAAAGCCCGCTTACGTTTATCGCCTTAGTGAAGAACGAGACGATGATTATTCTAAAACACTCACCAAGATGGATGAATATTCAACCCTTTCGGGGTGTCATTGGTGACTAAAAAGATCACTTCATTGTATAGCATAGCTGGAGAATCTCTGGCTATGCTTTTTTCTTTTTATTATCTTAATTTCAACTACGAAGTAAAAACTTAAACTTCTCCTGACTAATAAAGAATCCTTTTATTTGCCTCCATAAAAAAACATCTCACAGGTAAGAATCAAAGTCCTTTCAAGAGAGATATAAAAAATCATAACTTCAATTTTATAAAATCATAGTTTCGATTTTTAAAAAACATAACTATGATTTTTTCTTTTCCTCCTCTCTTTTCTTGACTTTCCTTGGGGAAAGCGTAGACTCCTACAAAGGCATTCAGATTTTTTGACCTTGTAAACTAAGAAAACTACTAAAGAAGATTCTGATTTTATCCCTTTATTCTCTTAAAATGCACTATCGTTTCGTCGCAAAGGCAAATCCGCTTGATCAAAGTCATAAGAAATGGTATGCGACTTCGGTCAATACGGGTAAGATTGCTACTAGGCAGATTGCAAAGACTCTTGCTGATAAGTCTTCACTGACACCTTGAGATGTCCTCAATGTGCTAGAGAATCTCATGGAAGAGATCCCCAAGCGGATTGCTCATGGATATTCGGTGCAGCTTGGTGAGATCGGGACGCTCCGCCTGAGTCTTTCGAGTGAAGGAGTAGATGATACCAAGCATTTTAATCCAAGGACTATCAAGAAAAAGGTTATTTTCCTGCCTTCAAAAGCTTTTAAATCAGAGTTAAAAAACATTTCCTTTGAATACAAAAAGTAAATATATCAGCTTTATTTTCCTGTATTTATCGCATGAAAATTATCGGAATCACCTGACCACAGGCAGCCTGAAAAGGGGCCGTTGTAGAATACTTGGTTAAGAAGCTCGGTTTTGTGCATTATTCGGTTAGTGGCTATCTCACGGAGCAGTTACAAGCGCAAGGGCAAGAGATTAACAGAGACACGATGAGAGTGCTTGCTGATAGCTTAAGAGCGAAATTTTGACCAGCTTATAGTATTGAACAGCTCTATTTGCAGGCTGAGAAAAATGGGCAAGATGCCATCATTGAATCAATCCGTACTGTTGGAGAAGTGGAAGCATTAAAAAAGAAGTCTGATTTTCTTCTTCTTTCGGTAGATGCGGATCAGAGACTCAGATACGAAAGAGCGATAAAAAGGAACTCTGCGAAAGATCAGATTACTTGGGAACATTTTCAGGAGCAAGAAGCTTTGGAAGCGAATAATACTGACCCTAATAAAGGGAATATTCTCGCCTGCCAGAAGCTAGCGGACATTCAGCTTGATAATAATGGCAGTTTAGAGGAACTGTACGAGCAAATTGATCGTATAGTATGAATGAACGGTTAGTTGTCATTGCGAGGCGAATGCAATGAGCCGTGGCAATCCAGAAGAAAAAGAACTAGATTGCTTCACTTCGTTCGCAATGACGGGTAGTTGGTCATTGCGAGGCGAATGCAATGAGCCGTGGCAATCCACTGGTAATCAGATTTATTTAGTGGCTAGCTTGCTTCGCTTCGCTCGCAATGACGGAGCGGAGTTGGATTGCTTCGCTATACTCGTAATGACGCATAATACATGATTTTATTTATTTTATGTGAATGAAAAGAGCCTATGTCTATATTCTGAGTAATAAAAGGAATGGGACTCTTTATGTGGGAGTAACCAGTAATCTTGTGAAAAGAATCTTTGAACACAAAGAAAAGGTTGTAAACGGCTTTTCTGCTAAGTATAATCTTGATTTACTCGTATATTATGAGGAATGGTGAAGTATTGAAGAGGCAATTCAAAGGGAGAAGCAACTTAAAGCGGGGAATAGAAAGAAAAAACTAAGTTTAATAGAAAGTATAAATCCTGACTGGAAAGATTTATCAGAATACTTAGAATAGAATAATTAAACTATATAGTTAGTCATTGCGAGGCGAATGTAATGAGCCGTGGCAATGCATTGGTAATCAGATTAGTTTAGTAGCAGAATTGCTTCGCTTCGCTCGCAATGGACGGGTAGTCGGTCATTGCGAGGCGAATGAAATGAGCCGTGGCAATCCAGAAGAAAAAGAACTAGATTGCTTCACTGCGTTCGCAATGACGGGTAGTTAGTCATTGCGAGGCGAATGTAATGAGCCGTGGCAATCTATTTGAATAATAAGAATTATCCCTTTTATGCCCTTCTTTCCCATCTCATGAAAAAGCTCCTTATCACTCTGATTGTTGCACTTCTTGCCTTGCTACTTTCTCCAGGAGTGGAGTTTCGTTTTGGAGGGGAGGAAAAATGAGCGGGAAAGTCAGATTTTTCATTATCTCAAGATTGGCTTGAGCATATAGAAAACATTACAGGGACGATCGTTCAGATGCCGAATCCTGACTATCTCAAAAACTACGAAAGCTCCCTTGAAAACAGCCCTATGATCCAGCTTCAAACCTACGAATTTACCGAGAAACATCTCAAATCAAAACTCAAAAAGCTGGTAGAAAATGGCGTGAAGATTCAAATTATGATTGAAAACAAGAAATATCAACAGTTCAAAAATACGTATAAAGAACTCCAAAATTACTTTTCAGGACTGCAAAATATTGAAGTGAAATCTG
>ERZ773099.2213-NODE-2213-length-13632-cov-18.070119_pt1 | contig 13632 bp, 10 predicted proteins | sample MGYA00511120_ERZ773099 | MGnify/ENA primary metagenome ERZ773099 (study PRJEB29015, sample SAMEA2738012) | human oral metagenome | biome: human oral; feature: human-associated habitat; material: dental | place: China | collected 2104 ... | reverse complement strand
AAGCCTTGATGATCTTGCGCTGCAAGCCGTACTCATCACTCGCATCCACCTCTATATTGGCGAATGAGCGAGTCTTCGACTGACGCTCCAGTGACAATACGTTAATATACGCATCATTATAATTATCCTCACTCTGGACACTATGTACCTCAATCTTCTTGACTAGGCCTTTATCATAGGCATCGACCGGAGTCAGCCGATAAAGCAAATTATATAAGTGCTTGTGCGTGGCACTATAGCGCAACGTACACAGCGGATTAAGACTGGCAATAGCATTCCGCCGTATGTCCGTCTCCATATTCTGCGGCTCATCGAGAATAACCACTGGGCGAGTAGCCTTGATGAAATCAAGCGGCCGACCATAGTCACTCTGCCGATTTATCACATTCTGCGCCTTGGCAAAGCTATCAATGGTAATCACCATGATCTGCAACGTATCGTTTGTGGCAAACTCACGAGCCTGACCTGTCTTCTTGCTGTCCCAGACGTAGTAGTCCATCTCTGGCTTATTGTAGAGATCGGCGAAGTGCTCTCTGGTAATAGCCAGGTTCTTTAACACACCCTCACGAATCGCCACACTCGGCACCACGATGATAAACTTCTTCCAGTCGTAGTGCTGATATAGCTCATGAATCATCCGCAAGTACACATACGTTTTACCCGTGCCGGTCTCCATCTCTATGGAGAAGTTCATACCGTACTTCAGAGATTTATCACTGATTTCTAGCGGAAAATTGGTCGGAAAACTAAAGCCACCTTCTTTCGTTTCACTTTTCTCGATACCATTTTTCTCTTGAATTTTATGCGTATTCTTGATTATCTGCGCTATATCTAGCACCAGGCTATTTCCCTTGGCTATCGTTGCCTCCAAGCTTAATTGTCTACCCCGATCCATATGACGAGTCGCATCGTCACTATCCGCTGGTTGCCCAGCAAATACATCCACCACCGCATTGATGGCGTCGAGTTGGTATTGTTGGTTGGGGTCAAATTTTAGTTTCATACGTACATCACTTTCTTATAGTAAAACCGCCTAGGCTTATTTGACAGAGACAAACCTCCCATGCTACAATGCAGGTACAAATGAAGCCAGTTCCGAACTGTCACCGTTACGGTGTGCGTGCCTAGGACATCTAGGATAGGAGCTGGCTTCGACATCTCTGTAATCATTATTTGAAATCCCATATATCGTCTATATACTTACTAATTATCTTACGGTACTCCAAATGATCTGTTTTATCGATTTGATAATACCTATGAATTGAGCCGGCGATTAGATCCGCTAATTGAATCAAGTTATTTGTCTTAGAATCAACAAACCGAACCTTTTTGATTTTTTTAGAATGGGAATTGACCTCGCGACGTAAATATGTAATAGCCTGCTTCTTATATTCGCGACCAGAGTGTCCATCTAGTCGCACTATTGCTTGCTTTAGGTTACCGCTTTTCGCAAGGACCTCTTTTATCGCATAATTGTAGAAAGAGTCTTGTTTATTACGAAGTTCGTGACTATAAATCTTTGTCTTATCTATAACAATAGCACGAATTTTGAAATTGCATGTAGATACTTTGTGTAACAGTTCTTTCACATATATTTTCTTTGTTTTGTTAAACTTAAATTCATGCGTGTCTACCCAATTAAGACTGCGACGGTAGCGCTTAATAATTAATGCCGTCTCTTCTGCGTCTAGTTTATCGTCAAAAATAACACAAGCTATTACGAAGAATCGACTCGACCCACGGCCGATCTTGAAGCCTGGATCGCCGGAATCATCGATAAAAACTAACACCTGAACTCCTCTAAACTACCCAAACCCGTTGTATGAGTTTTATATTTATTAGAGGCAGGAAAGTAACTTTCTAAAGTTTCAGTTGTCTGGAAATTCCAGACAACTGAAACATCCTCAAGTCTCCCCCTATTAGATGAGTTACTTGTAGTTTTTTTATAGATAAAAAAACTAATCACCTATAACCACCTCACATCGAGCACGCCTGACACACTCACCACTGTTATTTACACCAAAACATTCAACATAATGTTCGCCGGTATATTCTGTGTGCTCGGGATTATTGCGCGTTTGCCCTTTTGTTATCTCTCCACGACGCTTATCTTTATCAAGTTTCTTTGAATTTTGCACTTTCCAATAATACTCTAGCTCTTTTTCAAATCCATCTATTATCTTAAAATAAAGCTCTTTTTGCTTAGGTATGCCCTTTCTCATTCTCGCACGCCTTTGTCTACGATTCTCAAATTTGTCTTGCTGGTCATAACTAATATCAAATTGATGCGATAAATCAACCACTGATAAATACCCGAAATCAAAGATAAAATTCTCGCTGGGATCGCGGTTATACTCTTGTGCCTTAAATATATATTCTACTTCATAATCATCTATAGATTCTAGTCGCACCAGAACCATATCTTTTGTTTTCTTAATGATACTCTTTTGCCTATCTGTAATAGTTTTTAGGTAATCATCAATATATTTACCGCGTTGAGCTCTGTCCTCTATACAATCTGGATGGTCAACTATATTTGATATCTCCGTAAAGAAATAAAATAGAGCGCCAATTAAATCTTCCTCAGGATTTTCTAGAAACTGTCGAGTAATGACTTGCTCAAGGTGAAACGACTTCAACTTAAGATTATTATCAATATTACGTAACGTCTGTTTCCAATATTTTACAATCTTAACGGTTTTACGAAAGTCGCCATTAGAACCTACTTCTTGAGCTTGTTTTATATACCCTCTAGGGTCAGATGATATCCAAGAACTTTTATCAGTTGGATTCCAATAGGTATTTTTTCTCTCGCTGTGATCTTTCACCTTTATAACTTCTGGGACTTTGTACATGTGGTCATCATACTCATTCTTGCTCCACTCGTAGCAGGGTACTATATCTACTGAAAATTGAGATTCTCCTTTAAGCTCAACCACGACAGAGTGATTTTGCACGCCTACATCATATGAGTAGCCATTGGGACAATAATCGTCGTAATTAGACTTTATTAATTCTTTTACTTCATCTAACGCATATTCTGGATCTTGTAAGTCGTTATTGTCAGACCATTCTCCAATTACATACAAAATGTCCAAATCATGAATAGGAGTTATTGCGGTATATCTTGGATATGATCCGATTTGAATACACTTATTCTTTCCTAATATCTCTTGCAGAGACGAATATACTTTAGATACAATCTCCCTTTCACGTTCCGTGGGAGAAAGAGATCTAGCAAACTCTCTTAGTTTATTATTTACTTCGTTTCTTATCATAGCTCGTACTCATTAAAGTTATTAAAATATCGTTAACTAGACGACCTCTCATGTTTACTAGCACAGTAAAAGGTTCTTTATTTACCATTTCTACAACATCAGCAGACATTCTCTGATTGTTAGCTGGGGAATAGACGATAAGTCCGGCTCTTTTTTGCTTATTTCTCAGTACTTCGTCTATACATCCTGGAAGTTTCCAATAATCATAAAGTATTAAGTCACTATCTTTTATATCAGCCAGACTATTGTCGTTTGCTATGGTAACATTCTTCTCACGAAAGACTCCAGAGTCCACTAAATCTTTCTTTAAAGTCTGTCCACCATCATTGGTAGAAATAATCAAAATTTTTCTATACCACCTTCCTAGTCCTAATCTCTTCATCACTAAAAACACACCGAGAAACCAACCAAAAAACAATGCTATGCCGCCAAAGATCATTGCAGTTGTAGTTATCATTCCCACTATCTCAAAGAAAAGTCTTACAACTTCCATCACACCGCCTCCACCTCTACACCTTGCCGTTCGGCCTGCAAGAGTAGGTTTGCTTTTAGATTTATATCGTCACCGAAGGCTCGGTCGAGGAGGATAATAGATGATGGTTTGGTGGCGAGGATAGCTGCAAAAAGCTCTTCTGTCATGGAGCGCATCAGGCAAATGACGATCTTTTCGGACGGGATGAAGCAAAAGCCATCATGCTGCTCAATCTGCGCCAATGGCGAGATGCCGCGCTTGAGCAGGAGCTCAGTCAGCAGGTCATCATCAGTTGCGCCCTCCTCGAGCGGGTCGAGATTAGCAAGCGCCTGCTGGCGAATCTCCTCTGGATCAGAAACTAGCTCGTTCCACTGCTTGAAGTTGCTGTTACCTACCCGATATGCCCGGAAGCCGAGGTCGAGTGGAGCGTCACGAGAGGCGAGCTTGTCCGCCTGATCGGCACGGATTTTGGCGCCCACTCGGCGGATGCGCTCACGAGCAATGTCAGCAATAGTTTGGTAGCCAGTTTTATACGCCTCCGACTTCTCGTCGGTCAGCTCAGGCAGCTGCACGCAAATCCAACGACGATTGCCGCCGTCTTCGGCATTAAGCTCGGCAACAGCATGAGCGGTCGTGCCAGAGCCAGAGAAGAAATCGAGAATAATATCGTTGTCATTGGTACACAAACTCGCTAGCTGCTTAACCAGCTTAACTGGTTTTGGATAGTCAAAATACGCAACACCGTCAAACAAATCCTTCACTTCTTTTGTCGCATCTTGCGAGTGTCCAACATCAGTATATTTCCAAACCGTCATTGGCGTTACCCCGTCTTTGACTTCTGATAAAAAGCGCTTATACGCAGGAACGTTGTTTCCGTCTTTTCCGAACCATACACGGTTATCGGCTATCAATTCGTTTGTGCGTTCTTGTGAAAACAGCCATGACCTACCACTGGGTGGTAGAATCCTTCGTCCACTTGGTGTTACAATCTCATAGATATTCTTTGGATTCGCAGGACCTACTGAAAAGTTATCCGCTTTATATGAACCACGTGGGTCATTATCTGGATTTTTATATCGTGAATCAGCCGCCTCATTGCGCTTTAAGGACAGCTTATCCAACAAATCAATATTACGTGCGAAACAAACGATATAATCATGGCTCTCCGAAAAATGATGCTTTAGATTAACTGGCGCATAGGCTCGTTCCCACACAATCTGCGCTACAAAATTCTCCTCCCCAAATATCTCGTTCATCATCAGGCGGAGATTGTGGATTTCGTTGTCGTCAATCGAGACGAAGATAACGCCGTCTTGGCGGAGCAGATTGCGAGCCAAGAAGAGGCGTGGATACATCATATTCAGCCAGTTGCTGTGCTTGTGCCCGCCGGTATTGGTACGCAGGCCGTCATCTCGCACAACGTTACCTTCATCATCGGTGATACCCGCCTCCGCCTCGTAGCTACGGCGTGTCTGCTTGAAGTCGTCATTGTAGATAAAATCGTTACCGGTGTTGTAGGGCGGGTCGATATAAATCATCTTGACCTTGCCGTAATACGCCTTATGCAAAATCTTCAGCGCCGCCAAATTATTGCCCTCGATAAACATATTACTCGTCGTATCCCAATCGACGGAATTCGCCCGGTCGGGATGGAGCGTCTGGACAGTCTTCTCCTGGATGGCGGCAAAGACGTCGCCCTTGCCCTTCCAACCGAGGCCGTAGCGCTCGCCCAAATCAACCGCTTTGCCCAGAGTCGCCTGGAGCTTCTGCCAGTCGATCTTGCCTTCGGCGACCACCTCGGGGAAGAGCTGCTGGAGTTTGTCAATTTGTTGTTGATGTATGTTGTCGTTGTAGCCGTCCACACTAAGAATACCTCCTGTATATAGCTAATTATACCAGACAAGGGGGTCTATAGATGGTTCGTTGTGGTTTATTTTTTATTATTAAGTAAATACAATTTTGTATTAGCGTAAAGCAAAAACTCCTTTTGTCGAATGATTTTATCATAATCGTTTATTAAAGGTCTCAACAAACGAATACCTCCGCTGCCTAATCCTCTACTAGACAGGCCTATATCTTTTCTCATTTCTTTAAAAACGGCTGTCATTAAAACCATAGTACGTAAACCATTTTCCTCATCTTTATATTCACGATAGGCATGCTGGAGCATATTCGAGAATTTATCAAGCACCTTTGGAGACGCGTAAAGGACAGCTTTTTTGTGAAAATTCTGAAGCTCTTTAATTAACCTTTCCTGCTGGGATTTGCTAGGCGCTCCATCTTGTTGTTGAAATTCATTTACTGTTTTCAAAATAGTATTAACATAATCTTTATATATTTCCCTTTTAATTTCAGCATTTCTAGAACTAAATAGCGTTCTCTTATCTAATGAGTATTTAATAAGATAGCCAATACATCCACCAGAGATAATACTTATAATTGATATCCAGTTTTCTGTTGTCATACAACTCCTTTAAGTTTATATTTGTCATTAGCAGATCGATACAAAACCAGTTTTCGTAACAATAATATGATCATTAAGCGTAATTCCAAGCAGTTTCCCCGCTTCTGCCAACCTATTCGTAACATCTCTATCAGCCTGACTCGCCTCCAAGCTCCCGCTCGGATGATTATACATCACGATGATGCTGGCAGCACGGTCGGCAATGGCGTCGGCGAAGACCTCGCGCGGATGCACCAGGCTGGCGGTCAGCGTACCAATGGTCACCACCCGCTTAGCGATCAAACGATTAGCACCGTCCAGCGTCAGACAGACGAAATATTCCTGCTTTTTGTCGCGAATATCGGCCATTAGCTCAACGGCTTTTTCTGAACTGTCAATAATTGGCTGGTCACTATCTAGCAAATACCGCCGCGCCAGCTCCAAACTCGCCACAATCACTGGGATTTTCGCTTCACCCAAACCAACCACGCCACGCAGATCATCATACGAAATATCGCCGCCTTTTTGACGCACAATTTTCAGCACCTCGCGCGCAATTTTACCGACATCTGCCCGAGCACTGCCGCTGCCAATAATCGCCATCAACAGCTCCAAATCGCTCAGCCGCGCCGTACCATACCGCGCTAATTTCTCGCGGGGACGATCAAGTGGATGACGGTCAGAGATTCTCATGAGTACATTATACTATCACTCCAACAACTTCCGCAAAGCACTTCTCAATCCATCCACTGGCGCTGCATACGGCACGCCAATCTCCGTAAACTACTGGCGAGCGACTGTAATTTTGCTTCACTCATTGTCGCTCAGGTTATATCCTGTAATTTATTAATTCCTTTCTTAACATATTGTTATATAATTATTTACTACTTATTCTTATTTCAGACTATACAATACACTAGAATCCAATATCTGGCGATCAGAAATTTATATTCTACAAATCAAAAAACTCCCTCAACGGGACTATCTATATCTCAATTCTCAGTGGCGGAGAGAGAGGGATTCGAACCCTCGGTACGATTTCTCGTACACACGCGTTCCAGGCGTGCACCTTCAACCACTCGGTCACCTCTCCATGGTGCAATTATATCATAGTATGATTACTAAATAGTATAACTCAGTTCTACTATAGTAACATTTTTATTTAATCATAATAGATAAATTTAAAAAGGTTCTACTTAATTTGCTAGAACCTTTTCTCACATTATCAAATTGTAATAAAATCAAACCTGGCTCCCGCGACTGGGCTCGAACCAGTGACCTATTGGTTAACAGCCAACCGCTCTACCGCTGAGCTACGCGGGAATACTAGATTAAGTATACACACCAACCGTAGCGACGTCAAGCATCTATCTTTTATTATTTTTTTCAGTAATAAGCTTATTAATCGCGGATATTAGTTTTTGCGCTTGTTTAGGATCTTTATTATCAGATATATAAGCCACAGTAAAACGGGTTTTATTATTTAAAATAACCTGCTCTACATATCCTGAGTCGCTTACGCCCACAGCTGAATAAGCACCGCCACCCACTCGTATCATACCATCACGATATTTATTATTGCGCATAGCGCTCTCAATAGAACCAGCTCTCTGTTTTAATCCAAGTTGGTTAGATGTTAATTTTTGTATAAATAATGACATATCATGAGCAGTAGTTTTTGATCCTTCGCCAGTCAATACAGTATCGGTTAATCCGATTGATTTTAGTTTTGTATTTGCGGCATCGTAACCAATCTTAGATAAAAGACCATTAATACAGTCTTTGTTTTGTTCAGTAATGGCTTCCGTTATGCAATCGCTAATTGAAGAATTGCCCGACACTTTATCTGTTGGTTGCAATGATTTATCTTCGATACCAGCCAGCGCTAAATATGCAAGATACAGACCCTCAAAGCCAAGTGAAGGTAGTTGTAATTTATCATTGACAGAAATTGGTATAGAACCTTTTCTATCTTCACGGAAAACTATACCTATTTGCCCAGGATTATCATTAGAAAAATGCTCTATTAACGCTTTAAGTCCTGTGTCATTAGGTGAATATGAACGATTATATCGCACTTCAGGACCAACGTTTTTTGTACTAACAATAATCTCACTGCCTTCTCCCGCCAAGATTTTATCTACACTAGCAATAGTTGCATCAATATCAATCAAAACACCTGAAGCACCGTTAACCTGTGATATTAATGTAAAATCCTTAGTTGTAATAGTTGTTACACCAGGTTTTTTCTCAACCCTACTAGCTACATTGCTTTGTAGATATCTATTAAGCCTATCCTTCTCAACTTCAGCCTTTAATGAAGATTCACCCTTTTCGCCTTCCTTCGGCACAATAGCCTTAAATACCAGCCAGCCTTTTATTGTATTGCCAGGAACTTTAGTGACATTATCACCAGCTTTTATAGTAAATTCACGAGACAAAATATTATTAAGTTTATCAGCCAAAGCTTTAGCTTTATCATCCGAAATATCCGCAGTAACTTCTTCTATATCTGAACGTACTGTAATTTTTCCATTATTACCAATCCTAGCCTTTTGCACCTCGGCAGCAAAATTAGTAGCATTACAAGTTCCGCCAGATACAGCTTTAACAACAACAAACTGATTATCCTCAAGTTTAAGAGATGCGTTTTTAGGTTGAATTTTACAATCCGCGCCAAGCTCTTTTAAAGTGTATTTATCGAGCGTAGATTTATCGTATTTATATATAGGTCCGTCAATTTTAGATAAGTTTGCAGCCCACCAAAGCGATGTAGGGATAAGTCTCAACCAAAGCGGATATCCAGCATTTTTTAGACGATCATTATTGTCAACAATAATTCCAACTTCTTTAGCTGGCGATACCTTGTAAGCAGAAGTAGAGCTACCAAAATAAATTTCAACTGGGACCTTACTATATTCACTATTTAGTTTTTCAATAATTTCAGCTCGACTAGATTGACTGGCTTTAATTCCATCAACTGAAACTCCAGGCGGTAAGGCATCGACGGGGTAAGCCATTTGATAGACAATATCGCCCGCAATAACTAATATAAATATTCCAATTACTGGCGCCCACCAATTTTTCTTAAACCAATCTACAATTCTAATTGGTAGTGGTAATTTATCGTAACGTTTAGCTCTTGGCGGCGGTACGGGAACACGGCTACCACTACTTAGCGAAGTAGACGCTGGTGGTAACGGTGAATAATTAGACTGGAATCCAGGCGCAGACTGTTGATATGGATATGGAGCAGATTGATTCTGGGGCGGATAGCCTGACTGCTGTGGCGGATAATAAGGTTGTGTATAGTTATCCTGCGGCGTGCTAAATTGCCCAGAACTATCGCCACCACTAAAACCAGACTCAGAATAACCTGGTGGTTGAGGTGGATAACCTCCTTGTGAGGGCTGATTATCTGGCTGGTTTTGTGGAGGATATGGCGAGTTATTTGGATACATAACAATTACGCTTATAATAACAAAAAATACGAATATTATTCAAGACTAAGTAGTTTTGATACACGCTCAATAGCAGCTAAATCTTGCTTTGCCTCACTAGTATTAACACTTTGAAGATGTTTACATTTACTTGCCAAAATTCGCTTTAACCATTTTTTGTGTTTATCTAGCTCAGATGAGACAGATACAATTTCCAGCATTCTAATTCCACTTTTGCCTTTTTTAATATAGCCACGTTCAATTAAATTATCGATATGATTAGCCACTGTTGAGACCGATTTATATCCCATAGCTTTCATTATTTCGCGGTAACTGGGTGAAAAATCATTCTGTTTTATAAAAGTTTCTATATAACTAAGTAATTCACGTTGCTTCTTTGTTGTTTTTTCACGCATTTGCTAGTTCCTTTTTGTTATTTTTCTTTTTATTTGTAGCGATAATTAAACCAGCAAGACTCCACCAGATTATGCCAATTGTATCATCCGCCCAAACTGGTAAAAACATACCGATTATAGCCATACCAATCCCAGAAACTAAGACACCAATACTTAGATTGTCTCGGTGAGAATATAATTTCCAAAGTACTATACTAAAAACCATCATCTGCAAAACCAAACCAAGAACACCAGTTTCAATTGCCATATAAATATATTGATTTTCAATAATTTTTGGACTGCCAGATAGTAATGAAGGCGAGCCAACACTACCCAAACCAAAACCAAATGGATGATTTACGACTGTACTTACACCATCAGTCATTGATTGCATATGTCCATGATTTGATTTTATTACACTTGAGCTTTCAGGGTTATTATGGAAAATTACGTTTTGTACAAAACTACTTTTTGAATTTAACCCGATTAGTGTAATTAATATTACAGTCATGGTTGGTACTATTAATAACAGGTGACGATTTATTGTGCCGTTTTTAGCTTGATAAATAAGCGGAATTATAATAATTGATACAAGCATCGCTAGCCAAGCGCCACGCGAATAGCTAAACCAGAGCGCCACAAGAGCGCCGCATAAAACTACAATGCCTAAAATTAAGCAGGGTTTGCTGATTTTTTGATATCTCCGCCAAAATATAACTATTAAGCTAATAGCAATTACCGCAAAAGCTCCTAGTGGATTTGGACCGCGCAAGGTACTATTAATTCTAACAAAATTATTATTTTGATCTACTGTTAAATAAGGTTTAATTGTAAGATCGGAATAGCCAAGCGATTTAAGTATGTCTTTTGGTAAAATTGTAGCTTGCAACAAAGCAATAATACAAACCAAAGCAACACCCGCGCCAATGGATTTTAATAATATTTTTTTAGCAGGTGGATATATTTTAACTAAAATATAACAAACTATAAAAGCTAAATAAATTCTTAGATTTATAATCAGTGCCGCAACCTCAGACAACTGATTATTTGGCAATATAGCCAATAAAGATACATTTAAAGCTGCAACCGCCAAACAAACCCAAATTAATTTATCATTATATAATTCGTATTGAAGTTTCTTTTGCCAGATTATAAAAATCAAAATAATTGCCGCTACACCAAAGAGTATTTCCTTCCAAGATTTTATAATCAAAGCAAAAGATGAAAACGACGTATCAGCAAAAACGGCTATAGGCGCCTGAAAACAAACACCAAACAAAGCAAGAGCAACAAGTCCTGTTGTTAATTTACTAAGCCTATTTAATTGCATAAAATTTATTATAGCACTTGTTTAATTCTATAATTATATCTTAATAAAACCAATTGATTAACAATATTTGATTATTTCATTAATATCTCGGCGGGTTTGCGAGTGCGGTTCTTTATTGCCGTAGCCCAGAGCCAGCATTACCACTGGCAGATCTTTCTCGCGGTCAATCAACTTAAGTTCTTCCAATATTTCCGCAAGTTTATCAATCGAGAATCCTTCCATGGCGCACGAATCAATCCCTCGCTCGGCGGCTGTCATCATAGCAAATCCCAGAGCAATATATGCCTGGCGCGCCGCCCACTGATGCAACTTCTCATTATCGCCGAAAATCTGGAAATCGTTTTTTGCCCACTTTTTCCAGAAAGTTTTATAGCCAGTTCTGACAACAGCGTTCATATATGCAACATCACGCAGCATATGATCGATATGGCCGTCTTTTCGCGTCAATTCTTCGCCAGTTTTGGCGGTAAAAATTAGCAGATGACTAGCGGTAAATTTAGCAGCGTTAACGCCAGCAGCTTTTTCAAGTTTCTTGCGGAAATCAGCGTCTTGCGCCACGATGACGTTAAATGGCTCAAAACCGTACGATGTTGGCGTTAAGCGAATTGCTTCCAGAATTAGTGCAATATCCTCTTCGTTAATTTTCTTTGACGCATCAAAATTTTTCATTGCCCGCCGAAATTTCAGCGCCAACTCAATGTCTTTTATTGCAATGTTCGGTTTAGCCATAATCCCTCCATTCGTTCTTATTATATCTTATTTTTGGCATCCAAATCTTTATCCAGGTCTAATGTTTGCTTGCAATCGGGGTAATTCGTGCAACCCAGGAATTCACCATATCTGCCGCGCCGCCGCACCAAAAAGCCACTTTGGCAAGCTGGACACAATATCGGCCTGCTGAGAATTTCGATATTGTTATACGATTGATTGCAATTTGGGTAATGCGAACAGCCAACAAAATTCTTACCCGTCTGGCTGTTTTTACGAATTACCAGCCTGCCAGTTTTGCACCACGGGCAATTAACCAAATCCGCTTCACCGTACCGCCCTTGAATCAGATAATTAGAATATTGCTTAATCTCCTTGGCAAATAACGATTCATTTTCTGACACCATAAGATACACCTTATTCTTCGTCCTGGTGAGCGTCACGTAAAACAAGCGCCGCTCCTCGGCAAAACGGCAGGCTTCCGGCGTACTCAAAAGCAGTGATATTATCGGATCATCGGTTAGTTTATTTGGGAAACCATACAAATCATTTTTCAAATTCAAAACAATCACGTTGTCCGCTTCTAACCCCTTTGATTTATGCGCAGTAATAAATGTAATATTAATACCTTCAAGCCCAACTATATTTAATTCGCCAGTGGCTTCATTATATTTCTTAACTTCCTCCCTCAACTGGTTTTTAATAATTTTTCCCTTATCATCCCTCAGGCAAATCACATAATCCAAATCAAAGCCATGCCGCCCCAATAGTAAAATCCGTTTGTCCTTGCCGTAGTTACGGGCAATTTGGCGAATCTGATCGACCAGCACCGCAAAAGCATTATTCTGATTGTACGGCACAAATTCCACTGGGCAATCCAGCTCCTTGGTAGACTTGGGATTTTTAGCCAGCTGCTGCGGATTTTGCTGGATGAATTTGGCGGAAATATCAATCAGCTGCTGCGAGTTGCGATATGTCCTTTCAATGAATAACTTTTCATGCTCGCCAACAAACTTGCCAAAACCACTGAACAGCGAAATATCGCTGCCCGTAAATCGATAAATTGACTGCCAATCGTCACCGACGCAAACCAACCGCGCGCCCGAACACTGGCGAATTTCCGTAATCAACTTAAACCTAGCCGCCGAAATATCCTGATACTCGTCAATGATGATATAGTCATACGCTTTGGCGGCGCCCTTTTGCTGCACCAGATTAGCAGCTTGATTAATCATGTCGTTAAAATCAATCTCGCCGCGCGCTGATAAAACAGCGTTATACTTCTCGATAATCGGCAGCGCGAAATCTAAAAACAGCTGCTGGCGAGCATTCATAAATTGGTCGTCGGTTTCGCTGTCTCCCATAAATTTTCGCAAACCATTGGCGGTAAACCCCCGCGATTTGCTTAAATTGATAAAACTAGTAATTAAGCTAATAATCTCCGCGCCGAACGACGAATCCTGCTTGATAATTTTATGATAAATCTCCTGCTCGCTCAGCGGCTGAAAAATAACGCCCGATTTCTCCAGCATTTCCCGCAGTTTATCCAGCAAAATATTATCGCGA
>ERZ773099.2211-NODE-2211-length-13642-cov-3.468315_pt1 | contig 13642 bp, 11 predicted proteins | sample MGYA00511120_ERZ773099 | MGnify/ENA primary metagenome ERZ773099 (study PRJEB29015, sample SAMEA2738012) | human oral metagenome | biome: human oral; feature: human-associated habitat; material: dental | place: China | collected 2104 ... | reverse complement strand
ATTCCAGGCCAGAGATATCTCCGCACCCAGACGGCGCAGAAGACCATGAACTCCCGGCACCTCGGCGGCCAGCAGCATGACGGTGCAGGGAGTGTGGGCAAGGGTAACGGCTTGTGGCGCGAGGGCTTCAAGCTTTTGCTGTGCAGCCTGTTTGGCCATCAGGTACTGCTGGGCGAGCGCGTCATGCGCGGGGAGCCATGCAACGTCCTCCGGGTCAGACTGTCGGGCGCAGACGCACGCCACAAGGCGCAGTCCGGCGCTGAACTGCGCCGCCGGGCTCGTGTGGCACAGCCGCATCCCGCTGAGCAGCGCGGACAGGGTGATCCCCTCTGCGCCCTGCGCCGGTCGGCCGCTGCCGGTATCCACGGCCGCAGTGTACGCCACAAGGGAGCGCAGCGTCTGCGGCGCACCAATGGCATGCCACGCCTGTTCAGCGGCGCAGGGCAGAACCTCCTCACCATGGTGATCGAAATTCTTCTCCGCAATGCGGCCGCTACCGCCGCACTCAAGGCACAGTACGCGCTTGTCGGCCAAAAGCTGTTCCGGTGCCTCGTGCGGCAGGGGGCGCACAAGCGCATGCTCTGCTCCCAGCAAACTGCCGGCCACAACAGTATCCAGGTCCGGTTTGATAAAGCAGACAACGCGCGTCTTCATGGCAAGCTGTGCTCCTCGATATTCGCTGTTCCTGATTTTTTGAGCCACGGCCTGTCGGCCGCGGGACGCCCGGCCTCACAGCCTGAGGCGCAGTGCTCTGCGCGGCTGGGCCGGGCTGTTGTGGGGCAACCAGGGGCCTGAACCTGACCGGCGGGCGCGGAGGTCGCGGAAGGTGTCTGCGGCGAGGAGGATTGCGATGTCGGGGGTGATGATGCTGGTCATGATTGAAGCTCCTCCGGGTTGAAGGTTGGGAAGGAAAGTTGCCGGGGGACAGGGCCTTGGCCAGGGCTGGCGTCAGTCGCGAACCGCGCGGATGATCGTCGTGGTGGTGACATCGGCAGCGATGGACACGAGTGCTGAGAGCAGGAGGAAGGGCATGGAATGTCTCCTTGTGGTTGCAGGTTGGTTGCAAGGTTGCCAAGGGACAGGGCCTGGGGGCGGTGGGAGCTACTTGCGCAGTTCCCGTGCTGCGGCGCTTGCCGCCGCGATCAGGGCTGTGACCAGAAGCGGATGCATGAGAAATCTCCTCCTGGTTGAAGGTTGGGTTGGAAAGTTGCCGGGGGCCAGGGCCTTGGTCGGACGCTGGATTCAGTCGTCCAGCCAGATGTGGAGGAGGTCGCGGAGGATGTCCGCGAGGGCGTCCACGGTCTCAGGGGTCAGGTTATGCATATCGAACTCCTTGTGGTTGAAGGTTGGGCTGGAAATTTGCCAAGGGACAGGGCCTTGCCCTTTCCGTTCAGAACGGAAGCGGGAAGGGGAACGGACGGGGGAACGGAAGAGGGGTGGCAATCATGGCGAAACTCCTGGACTATATGGTTGTCTGGTTTTTCATGGCACCGTTTAGTCTTTGATAAGCAAGTGGCGTGCCAAAACATAACGTAGTTGAATTGATTGAAAAATAAAGAAAAGCATATACTCCGGGCAGAGATATGCATTATAATTTTAATATTTTTTATTTGTATTGATCTGCGTTGAAGCGCAACATGGCGCGCCTGCAGAACGGACATGCTTCTTGCTCTCCGGTGCTGCTCCGGCACGCAAGTCATACACGCTCTGCACGGATCAGGGGCAGGAAACAAAAAGGTTCCGGGCTCAGCTGTTTTTGAGCTTGCGCCAGTAGTATTGCAACTGCTGATACGGCACGCCCAGGAGTTTGGCGGCCTGGCTCACGTTTGTCTCTGCCCGCCGCATGGCTTCCCGGACAATGGCGGCCTTGATGTTGTTCAGCCAGGTTTCGAGGGGGGAGGGCAGGCTCTGGTTCCGGATATCCGCGAGCAGGGTGCCCCAGGAGATTGACGGCGTGCTCCGCTGGCGTGCAGACACACCGCCATCCTCCAGGTATTTGCGCAGCAGGGGAGCCTCCAGCGTATCTTGGGCATGATGATTGGCAACGATGCACGCCAGCAGCAGGGCATGCTCCAACTCACGCCGGTTGCCCGGCCAGTCATGGGTATACAGCAGATCCCAGGCCTCGCTGGTGAGCTTCCAGTCGCGGCGCATTTCGTTGGCTTCGCTGATCTTCTGCAGGCTGCTCTCCACAATTTTCCGGAAGTGTTCCTGATTTTCGTGGGCGGTCTGCCGCAGGGGCGGCAGCGTAACGCGGTACATGGCGATGCGGTAGTAGAGATCCTCGCGGAAGCGGCCGGTCCGGACCTCCTCCAGCAGGTTCCGGTTCGTCGCGGCAATGATGCGCACGTTGTCGACGGAAAGGGGTTTGTCGCTGCCCAACGGCGTGATTTTTTTGTCGTTCAGCGCCGTGAGCAGGGAAGCCTGCATGGAGGTTGGGATTTCCCCGATTTCATCCAGAAAAAGCGTGCCGTTGGCTGCCGTCGGGAAGGCGCCTTCGCGGTCTTTTTTCGCGTCGGTATAGGCGCCTGCGACATGGCCGAAGAGCATGGAGGCCGCCATCTCCGTGTCACTGCCCAAGAGGGCGCAGTTGACGGACACGAATTCGCCCTTGACTTTGCTGGCCTCGTGGATTTGCCGGGCGAAATGCGATTTGCCCACGCCGGTTTCTCCCAAAAGGAGGAGATTGACCTGCGTCTGGGGGGAAAATATCTCCAGAATCTCCCGGCGCTGTTCGTCCGAAAGAGTGGAGGATGCCTCCCCGCGCCAGTTGTCCGGCGAAAGGCGGAAGGGCAGCGAAATCTCGTTGATTTGCGAATTTTCCGGGTCTTTGAGGTCCTCCCGCTTTTTTACACTGACTGTCCTGCTGCCGGGGCAGCGTATGTGGCTCAGGTAGATGAGCACGCCCTGCGTGGCCGGTGTGCCTGGCGTGACATTGAAGATGAAGTTGGTGTCCGTGCGCTTGATGCGTTCATCGAAAAAACGCTCGGTGACGTCATAGACCTCCTGATAGGAGGTGGGGTCGGCAAGATCGGTGAAAATCAGCTCGCACTCGGCCTTTGTGCCGCGCAGCACCCACTGGCGCACGTTTTCGGCCTTGTCCTGCAAGCCTCGGCTGACAAGCAGACAAACGCGCTTGGCCGGCGTGATATCGGTCAACGTGCGGATGGGGCCATTGTCGCCGGGAGCTTCCTGGCCGGCCTCGGCCTTTGTGGCGTCCGTGTGGCCTATCCAGGAAACTATGATCGTCTGCTCTGTCTTGCGTGCCATGTGCTCCTTCCTCTTTCGCGGGCTGTGGCGCCGTCTCACTGGACCTCCACCGCCTGTTTCAGGACGCGCAGGTTCCTGAACTCCTCGAGGTCCATATTCCGCGTTTTGTCATTGGCCGGGCGATGGGCAAAATCCGTCATTCTGCGCAGGGCCTGCACATGCGGCAGTTGCTCAAATGCGTTCGGGTTTTTGGGCGACTGGTCAAAGCCCTGCAAAACCCAGGCGCGGAAGGCGTTCTCCGCCTGTTGGAACAGCCCGTCCGGCAGGGCGGCAGCGTTTTTCTGCGGGGCAAAGAGGGCCGTGCAGCGTGCCGCCAGGTCGGCGTAGCGCTCCGCGTCCGCGCAGATGTCGCTGGAGAGCAGCTCAATGCGCACGGATCCCAGGCCCAGGGATTTGCCCATGCCCAGTTTGTGTGCGTGCCCTTCGGGCAGGCGCAGGGCGGTGAGCATGGCCCCCAGTTGCTCCAGAGTCACGCTGTCCAGATGCACTGCAAAGGTGGTGCTGGACTTTTCGGGCAGGGGTTGCAGAATGCTCTGCGTTTTTTTGTTGCTGGATGGCGGCGGCAGTTTGCTCTGGTCAAAATCGCGGTGCCAGTAGTATTTGCGGCCGCGAATCTGCCCCATCTCATTGTAGTTGCTCATGCTGTTGACGTCGTAGCGGCTGCCGTTGTTGGGCAGGGTTTTCAGTTTTGCCGGGTCCTGCTGCAGATAGTGGGCAAAGCATGTTTCGTGCGGCTGCCCCAGCACCACGGGGGGGAGTTTCAGGGGGGCGGCCGCCTGGTCAAAAAAGGCCGGGCTGAAGGCCACATGCCCCTTGCGGCACTGCTGCTTGCGGGCATAGCCGAAAAGCTGATCCGAAAAGTCGGTGAAATCGTCCGGCAACTCCTTGCCCTTGACTTTCAGGGTGGCGTTGCCCAACCCGTGCGGGGAGTATTTTTTGGGCACGCGGAAGAAGCGCGGCAGGCCGAAAAATTCCAGTTCCCCGCTGGCGTTGGTGATAAAAAAGACGGGCAGGGGCTCGTTCTCGGCGATGCGCTGCTTGCTGGCCGTGTAGATCTGCTCCTGCTCCGGGGTGATTTGCAGCCGGAAATCCGCCATGATTTCATCGCTCACGGCCAGGCGCTCATTGTCTTTGGTGCTGTCGAGCGGGGGGGGGCGGGTAGAAATCATAGTCATGTTTTTTTCGGGGCATGGGGCCTGTGGTTACACGGACATGACCATCAGCGACCTCGCCCTGCGGGGGAATTTTTTTGAACGGCACGGGGACAATGTAAAAGTCGGCGCCCTCATGCACAAGATAGCCGGCCTTCTGCGGCCCGTTGCTCTGCGGATCCCTGTTGCCCATGTTGAATTTGGTCTTGTAGATATTGTCATCAAAGTTGCGCCAGAAGACGCGGCGGTCGTTCATCATCCGCATGGCGGAGCAGGACAGGGTCTCCACCATGCTGCGCACCATACCCTTGAGGCTGGTGCCGGGAATGACGGGCCGTTTGCCCACGCGGCAGAAGGGCCTGATCGCGACTTCATCCCCGGTGGACTTCTGCTCCTGCGCACCGCAGACCAGAAGCGGTGTCAGCGCCGTGAGGCGGCAGTGCAGCGTGCCGGAGTAGCGGGTGCCCTGCGGCGCAGCGGGCGCTTCCACCACCCGATCCTGTGGTACGAAGTTGTACGGGGCCGTGGCCGGGGCAGGCTTCTGCAGCGGCTGTGGCGCGGGCCTCTGAAAAGAGGGATAGCCCCTGTTGCCGCCCTGGCGGAAGTCATTCTTCCGTGGTGGCGTTGTGGGAGGCTGGACAGTGGGGGCAACCTCCGCCTTGCCGGGAATGGTGGCCCGGGCGATCTGGCCGCTGGCCGTCAGTTCAATGAGCAGAGAGTCGCCGTCCCGGGCATCGTCTTCCCTGAAGCCCCGGGCTTGGGGCAGGATGGGCATGCTGCAGGTCTTGCCCTTGGCGTTGGTGTAATTGGCCTTGAATTCTTTGGCACCCTTTTTGGTCACATGAATCGAAAGTTTTCCTTCGGTAGCCATAGTCACTCCTTATGCCGTGATCACGCCGGCAAGGCGTTCGGCGGTGAAAACGGGCATGCCGTCGTCTTCGGAAATGGTGTAATACTCGCGGCTCAGCACGCGTCCGCGCCCCTCGGCCCGCAGGCTTCTGTCCAGGTTGGCGCTGTTGCGCAGCAGCAGCGGCGTTTCACGCACATAGTGCGTCTCTCCCGCGCCTTCTGTGACCAGGCGGCAGACAAAGGGGGCAGCGGTGTGCTGCCGCTCGCAGCGCAGCTCACGGTCTTTGGACATGACCACCAGGCGCAGGCTTTGCCCGGCCTCGGCCGCGGTGATGTCCGGCCAGGGGGCCAGACGGGCTTGGCTCAAGCCTTCCACCAGGGCCACGGCGTCATCGTGAAATTTTTCGTGCGCCAGTTCCAGCGCTTTCTCCGGGGCGAGCGTTTCGATTTTGCAGGTCAGTGAACATTTAGGCAGCATGGTGCTTCTCCTTGGCAATCGCTTCCTGAACAGCGTTGTGCAGACGTGTCAGCCACGTCCGCGCGGTGACCGCCTCCCCGGCCAGGTGCTCGCCGTCCCAGACCAGATCGCAGGTGGGGCTGGCATCGGTGTCGAGCTGCAGCCGGCCGTTGCCCCGGTTGCCTCCGTTGCCGATGGCCACGTTGCCCTGCGCCAGATCAATCAGCGCATGAAGCAGGATGCCGGCCTGCGCGGGTTCCAGACCGTCCAGGCGCATGCGCAGAGCAAGTTTTACCTTGTCGCGCCACACGGGAGCTTCGTTGAACAGGTGGGCATCCATGGCCCCGCCGGTGAAGCGGTCCACGGCCACATGCTGGACAATCTGGCAGGCTCTTGTGTCCACAGCGGCGTTATCGTACTGCAGGGGGGCATCGGCTATGCGCACATGGCCTTTCTGACCGGTGTCTCCACTGGCCGTGCCGAAGATGCGCGCCACCTCGCGCTGGGGATCGGCAAAGCCCAGCGCCCGCAGGATGTGCAGAACGCGGTGGCGGATAACGCCGCGCAGCGAACTGCCCGGAATCGTGTAAACTGTGCGCTGCAGGCCGTTTTTTTGCTTGTAGTCGTAAACCACTGTCGGGGCAAAGCACATGTCGGCGTCAATGGCGCCCTCGGGCCGACCGCCCGCGATGAGCAGGGGGCCGCTGGTCATGAGCGGCAGGGAGAAACTCCCGCTGATGCCCTTTGGGGCGTTGGCCTTTGCTTGCGCCGGGGCGGGCTGCCACGGCTTGCCCGCGTCAGCGGGAAAGAGCGGCTGTGCCTTGGCGGTCAAGGCGGGCAGATTGAGCCATTGCTCCATGCACCGGGGATCGTGCAGGGCAAAATGTCGGCACTCCTGCTGCAAAACCGTGTATTCGCCGTAGCCGTTGGCTCCATGCCCGCCAAAGCTGATGGCGCCTTCGCGCAGCGCCTGCAGCAGCCGGGCAAAATAGTCCAGCGCCTCGGCGGAGGGACTTTCCATCCAGCCGTCCAGGCGGATTTCCACGGCGAAGCGCGTGCCCGCGGGGACGTATTCTTCGTCAAACTTGCCGGTATTGCTGGCGGCGCCGGTGGCCTCATCAATACGCACATGGTCACGCAGAAACACCGGGGCCGTGATGGTCGGGGCTGCGCCCTCCAGGTATTTGTGCCAGGCGGGCTGATTGTCGCAATCCAGCAGCACGGCATCGGTGCACCAGACAAGCGAGGCATTGCCTCTGTCGTCTTGGTGGGCATAGCCAAAAAGGGCCTTCTCTGCATTTTTGTCGCAGGTTTCACGCAAATGGGAGCGCAGGATGCCGGCAACGCTGCTGCCGGGGATGCGCCACAGATCATAGGCATCGCGCGCCACCGGGGCGTCCATGATGCCATCGTCCTTGCCGCCGCCGCAGTGCAGAGGGGTTTTCAATTCCAGAATGCAACGGGCGATGTACAGCATCAGCTGTCCTCCTTTTTGGCGCGAACCTGCTTTTCCCAACGGCGCAGGATTTCCAGCAGCAGGCGCTGGTGGCGCGGCGCGCGGAAATTCTGTTCTTCTTCCTCTGTCAGCGCGCCGCCGGGCAGTTCCGGCTGCTTCCAGACAGCGGGAAGAACTCTTTGCAACTGCTCATCCACCTTGCGCTGGTCAAAGAGCGCCAGCATGATCTTCCAAAGGTAGGAGCGCTGCCGGGGCTTGAAGGGGTCTTTGGCAGCCGTGTTTTTCCACTGGCGGCCGGGCTGTTTTTCCAGCATTTCTTCGAAGTCGCTCGCCCATTTTCCGGCGGGAACGCTGGTGAGCATCTGCCGGATATTGCCCCGCTGGCTCTGGCTGGGCCTGCTGGCACGTGAAACATCCTGGAAGAAGCCATCCCAGATATTGCCGGTCCAGACGGCATCGGTACCCTGCTCCTGCGCCAGGCGCGTCAGCGAGCGCTGCCGCCAGATCCGCAGCAGAGGGCTGGCCGTGGCCGTCGGGGCCGGGGCTTTTGCGGCCTCATCGCGGAATGTGTTTTGGGGCTTGATGCGCAGGGGCTGAAGAAAATCCGGGTCAATGCGCACCCGGCCATAGCCTTCCTGCTGCCAGCCGCCGAGGGCAGGGGGCAGGGTGCCGCTCTTCTCGCAGGCAAAGCGCAGCACGCTGCCGCCGGCAAAGCCCGTGCGTGTGCCGCGCGGCAGGCGCCACAGGCCGTGGAAGCTTTCCAGCCGCCGGGTGCGGGCGTAAATGCCCCGTGGGTCAATGGTGACCGGGCCCAGCGCCGCTGTCAGCTCCGCCTGCAGACCCTGCAGGGGCGCAAGCCAGCTCTGCGCCGGAAAATAGGAGGACTCCAGATACAGCACATGCTCGCCCGCGGCGACACGGATGTCCTTGTTGCCTGCCAGAATCTCGGGTTTGCCCAGAAGGCGCAGGGCGCCATAGCCGGCGGAGCGGGCGTGGCCCACGTGCAGCGTGCCCCCCTGCAACAGGGCGACAACCTTGTCAGCCAGGGCCTCCGGGCAGGTAATGGTGGCGCACAGGCGCGTGCCCTGCATCAGTGCCTCGTAGCCGAAGAGCAGGTGCTCGGCGGCGCGGCGGGCGGCGGGATCCAGGCTGACGTGCATGGCAAACTGGCGTTGCAGCGAAGGCACATTGCAGCTCTGGGCGTCCAGAAATTCCGCAGTAACCCGTTTGCATTTCAGATGCTTTTCACGCACATGCCTCCATTTTTCCTCGTCCTCGTTGCGGGGTACGGCGTCCTGCGGCGGTTCACGCAGGCTGTTGAAGACCATGGGCTCTCTTTCGCTGCTGTCAGAGCCGTACAGGGGCAGGCCGCCGTACTCCTTGGCATGGATGAGGCAGGGCGGCACGGGCAGGCAGGGCCTGCCATCGCAGGCGGGCGTGGCGTGCCCCCAGCAGACGGTGCCGTTGAGGAAGAGGTCGGCAAATTCGGGGGTTGTGTCTGCGCCCTGCGGGTGCGTGGCGAGCCAGCGCGCGGCCATGGCGCCGAGCAGCATGTTGCCCGGCACATAGCCCAGGCATTTGTGGACCATACCTTCGCTTGAACCATCCGTGATGATCAGTGCCTCGGCAGCGATAAACTGGGCTTTGATCTGTTTCATTCAGACCTCCACAAAGGCGGCATTGTGCGGGGGGAGCGTGACGTGTTCGGGCGCGGCGTCCAGGCTGAGCACACATTGCCCCAAGCCCCTCGAACGCTTGCCGCCAATGGATTTGACGGCAGCGCAGACTGCCGCGAAATAATTGCGCAACCAGGCGTCATCAGCTTGGGGGCAGGGGGGGACGGTCAGTTCTGCCTCCAACTCCAGCCCGGCGATGGCGCATTCCGTGGAGCGCAGCGAGCCTGTCCGGGCAGTGCCCTCTGGCGTGACGGCGGTTTGCCGGTGCAGAATGGTCAGGTCATCCAGCAGCGCTCTGGCCTCCGGCAGATCCTTCACCTGCTGCTTCAGGCTGGCGGGAAGCGTGGCGGCGCTGACCCGCAGGCGGCCGGAAACATTGGCGTCCGGAGCATCGCTGCGCGAGCCCCAGAAAAAATATTCGGCCTGTCGCAGGTCATCGCGGCATTGCCCCAGACGCCGCGCCCCCTCGCGCAGAGCACCCTTGAGGGCCCGACCCGGAACATAGGGAAAGCCATCGGCATCGCGCACCAGCACGGCGTCCGCGCGGTAGCTGTCGCCCAGTCCGGTGCTTATCTGCCAGTCAGAAAGAAAGGTGATGCGAATATGCATGAAAAACTCCTACCTGTTTTTGGCAAGCAACTGCCCGAGTTCGATATAATCCCCCAGCAGGGTGTACGGCTTTTCCTTCCCCTTGCCCGGGAGGAAGAAACCCTGCGGGAAGATGCGTTCAAAACTGGGCAGGTTTCTGCCACTGTCGCCCAAATTCCGCTTCAGGTTTTCATGAAGCTTGCTGTAGGCAATCTTGCCATCGCTCCTGCCGCGGCGGCAGGCGTCAATGGCCGGGCGGAGTTGGGAATGGGAGAGATTTTTGTGCAGCCAGAGGGAGTCCTCGATGACGTTGGTCAGCGTGGCGTCCGGCTGATACGGGGCTGCTGCGCCAATGGTCACATCGCTTTTGGCGGCGGGCCTGCCGCAGACAAAAGGCTTGCCCGTCAGGCGCGCGGATTTGTCCGTTGTCTGGTAGCTGTACTCGCGCAGGGTGTCCAGGTCGCGGTTCATGTCGTTGGTGAGGATAACGTAATCCAGGCTGCTGGGCCGCTGCTCCAGCCCGGCGGTGAGGCGCTTGGCGCTGTCGGTCAGCTTTTCAGCCAGGGCAAAAGCGCGGGTAAAGGGATAGCCCGAAGGCATGATCACCATGCCGCCGCCCACGCTCATGGCCTGCCCGCGGTCTTTGGTGGCCTGTTCAAAGGCCGCGGCATAGGCATCGGCAAAGGTGAAGGCAAGATCGGCCCGCACAATGACGGTCAGATCGTCGCCCCCCAGCACCAGCGGACGGGCCGGAACCACATACCGGTCAAGAGGCTCTCTCGGGGAGAGCAGATCTTCTTTGACAATGGCAGACATGGCCTGGGCAAAGGCCGCCTTGTTGGCTTCATCCACAAGATTGGACAATTGCAGCATCTCTTGTACATAGTCGGCGCACGGGCTCTTTTTCGTGGTTTCGCGGTCGCGGGTATTCCTGAAGATGCGGCCAAGGTCGTTGCCGTCCATGTGCAGGAGAGCAATTTTCTGCACAGGGGCATTCGCTACCATCTCGTCCATGTCTTCTGCCCAGCACAGTTCGACCCCGGGCAGCAGGCGGGCAAGCTCATCGCCCACCAGTTCCTTGAATTTATCCCTGGCCGCCGTGAGCAGATCCTTCTTGCGGCGGCTGTGCGAGACGGTAGAGATGTATTCGTCCTTGTCTTTGGTGACGGCGGGCAGGCCGTCCAGCGGGGCAATGCGGCAGAACGGCCAGACGGCGTGCGGCGGTCGGGCCTGCGTTGCCCGTTTGCGGGCGATAATCTCCGACGCTTCCTGATACGCACGGTTCAGCCCGTCGTTGCTCCACTGGCAGGGGATATGCGTGCCGTAGAGGGGCAGGCCGGGGTAGTTTTCTGTCTGCCACAGGCCCGTTTTTGTCAGCAGGGCGCGGCCAATATCGGCATTGGGCACCAGCACGCGCACCATGCCCGCCCCAGCCTGCAAGAGGACGTACCAGTTGCTGGCACCGCTTTGCGGTTCATTGGCCGGATGCAGGCCCTGTTCCTTGCAGAAGTCGAGCACAGCCTGGGGATAGGTGGCTGTTATTTCGGAGGCTCCGATCATTTCACGCAGCTTCCCGGTAGAGAAGAGATACGCCTGAATACCTTCAACGGACAGGACAACCTGGCAGTAGTCATTGTCTGGCATGATTGCTCCTTTATGCGGCATGGAAGGTTCAAGAAATTTTGGTGGGCAGTTCTTCCAGATAGTGTTGCAGTTTTTCCGGATGGCACAGATCGCGCCATCCGATAACCTGCACCAGCATTTTCCGGGAGCCTTCGCTGCCTTCGAACAGATAGGACTTTTGACAGCCCAGATGGTACAGAAAAGGCAGTGTGAAACGCCCGATCAACGGAGCCATGTGGGCGGCCTCCCTGGCATCTTTTTCAAGCGTACGATAATCAGTCCGGGCTTTGCATGACACCAGAAAATTGCGGCTGCCGTAGCTGCCCAGCACGTCCATATCCCGCACGAAAAAATCCTCCTTGTCGGAATAACGAGTGCGCAGGTAGTCCATGGTTTCCGTGCTCCAGGCGATGCGCACCCGCGTGTGGACATCTGTCGCCCCGGCCTGTTCAAAAGCACGGGAAACCAGGTGTTCCAGCCATTCGCCGCCTTTTTCGCAAAATTGGCAGAGCGTCCCGTTGTTGTCTCTCAGTTCCCATTTCTTGCGGCTTGGGTTGGCCAGGGTGAGCTGGTTGACCGTGAAAGCCTGGGGAGAAAATTTGCCCTTCATTCCCCTGGCGATCATCCGGGTGAGATCAAAGCCCGTGTTCATCGCCTGCCTGAGGAAGTCCAGCAGTGCGTCACTGTGCCCGGCGTATTCTTTTCTGGCTGCGGGTTCGTCTTCATCGGCGCAGTGCACGCCATTTCCGTGTGCCCTGAGCACGGTCAGGCTGTCGGCTGCCACAATGGGTACGGGCTGTGCCGCTGCGTCCAGACGCTCGGAGGTGGCTTTCGGCATGTTGAAGGCCCACACCTGACAGTGCTGTCGCGCCGCCCAGCAGGTCAGGAAGGCCCCCTGCCCCTTGGTGCCCGGATTTATGTGAACAGCAACCGTTTCCGGGTGTTCCGGTGCCGCCAGACTTGCGGGGATATCTGCCCCGGTCGGATCGCAGACAAAGAGACGCACCTCGCTGCCGCCCTTGGACTCCAGCAGTTGTTTGACCCTGTTGGCCGTGTTCTGGTTCTTTTGGGTATAGCCCAGCAAAACATGTTGCGCCCTGTGGGTGGCGATGGCGACAAACGTTGCCTGCGGGTCTTTCCCGATCATGGTAACAAGCGTGCCGTCGGGCACGGGTTGAGATTTGCGTTTTCTGGGTTGGAACGGCTGGAGGCGTTGTTCCCTGCCAAAACACTGCTGCAGGACTTCCCGCAGAATGTGGGGATCCTTCTTCCAGCCTGCAGCGTTCAATGCCTCGATTTTTCCCCCGCTTTCCTTTTTCAGATGCTCATGGACAATGGGGTTGTCGCTGATGGCGTACAGTGTTCTGTCAAACAGATGCCCGACGCGCTGCCGGGTTTGCGCCCAGTGCTCCACATTGCGCAGCATATCCAGCTCGGTGGAGGGAGTATTTCTTGAAAATGCGTTATACAGAAAATACAGCTTGTTGTTTGGCCCGCTCCAGACCAGTTCAAAACGGAGGTCGCCGATGACAACATTCTGCAGGCTCTTGGTGGGCAGGGGAATTTTGCCCCTCTTGCAGAATTCGATGATCGAGAAGGAGAGGTCATCTGGAGCAGCAGACGCAACAGCCACTCCCTGCAGGGAAAGTATCTCCTGGATGGAGAGGTTTTCAATGCAATCGCAGCTTTCGGAGTTTTCGTTTTCCGTATCCGTCAAAACGGCCGCGGTGTTTCCCACCTGAATGGTGTATGGATGCAGGGGGAGCAGATGCAGAAGAGCAGCGGCGGTAAGGGCGTTGGTGCCGCCGTTGAGATCAAAAATGCAGCGTTCGCCGCTCTCGGCATGGCTTTTTGCCAGAGAAAAGGCAACAGCTGGTGCAGCATCGTCTGCCGTGAGGTTGGAAATTATGGCGATGGGATGGATGTCGCAGGCAAGATCACGCTTTTCACAGAAGGCCTTGATGCGCTCTGCCTCTGCCTGCACTTAGGGCGTTGCCAGCAAACAGATCCGGGTAAGGGGGAGGCCCTTGGCAAGCACCGCCAACAGCGGGTTCAGCGTGCCAAAAACCTGCGTGCCCACGATGCTGATAAAGCAGCAGGGTTTCGCGGTATCAGGATCAGGGATCAGTTTTTTTCTGCTCATGCTTCGCTCCTTGCCCTGAGAGAGGTCGCATACTTTTCACCGTCCGAGCCTTGTGACGTGATTTTTCGTATTGGGCAGATGGCCCCATCGCTTCCTGCACAACCTGAGGATGCAATGCCACCACTTTTTCCCTTGCCTTGTACCTTCCAACGGATTTTGTGGCAACCTCCGGTTTCCGGGATCACATCTCCGGCATCGGGACGCTGGCAAAGAGACCATTGGAACACCAAAAACTGCTCTTCCGAAAACAGATCGTCCCGTGGAGCGGCAAAGGGAGCCAGCTCTGCAAGCTCATGAGAAGCATCTTGACGAGCGCGCCTGCTAGCATCAGACAAAGCGATGACCAGGGCGTTCACTTTTTTCATCTGTGCCATAGTTGGCTTTTTAGTAACCTTCTTAGCTGGTTTCTTTTCTTCTTTTGACGCCTTT